>Ga0068858_100006883_pt1 | contig 11052 bp, 7 predicted proteins | sample KBSSwiS12_FD_66589 | JGI IMG/M metagenome (GOLD analysis project Ga0068858, IMG submission 66589) | Switchgrass rhizosphere microbial communities from Kellogg Biological Station, Michigan, USA - KBS Switchgrass S1-2 | ecosystem: Host-associated > Plants > Roots > Rhizosphere > Soil ... | reverse complement strand
AGGTGCCGATTTGTGTGACCTTCGCCGGTTGTTGCACACGCAGCCTCGCGTTCGGTGTGAATGCGGTCGCGGGTGAGAGACTCACACGCACGACATTCGTCCGTGTATTGATTGCCACCTCTTCGAACGTCCCGGCATCGAGCGTCAACCACAACCCAACCGGCGCGACGTAGACGCGCTTGCGGAGCGAGTCGAGCGGCTTCACGTTCACCCAACCGTCACGAACGCTCACATTTCCGCCAAACGACTGCCAACCAAATTCAGGATCTTTAATTACGTAAGTGGCAGCGTTGAATGCATGACCGAAGAAGTTTGGCCCATAGTCGCCTGTGTAAGGATCCCACTTCAAGGTCGACGGAAACGAGTGAAACGCGACCGATGCGAATCCCTCCTGATCGATGTTTGAGAGTGCTCCCATCGTGCCGCCATATCCGACGCGCAGTAGATATTCATCATCTGGGTGCTCGCGGTATTGCGACAGGACCGGAATGGCATTCAAACCCGAGCCGTAGTGATGCAATTGTCGCTCGATTCTTCTGATCTTGCCGCCGTAGAGAAAATCCCAATAACGACGCGCATTGCCGTTGTAACCCCAATGAGGCAAGGTCGGCATGTAGCCAAGAATCGAGTTCAGTGAGACAAGGGCTTTATCGTCGTAACCAAAGTATTTGCACCACGCGTAAACTTCTTCCTGGCCGGTCGAGTCCCACGCCATCTCGCTGCCAAACGGATACGGTTCCTGTTTCCAGCGATCGGTCCGTTCCTTCATCAGGCCTTCGAGAGCGTTCGCTTTGTCTGTCCACGATTCTCGTTTTAGATCGTCGAGTAGTGCGACGATGATGTCGCCTTCCATCAGGCCGAGCTCGACATAGCCGACGCGGCGACGGCCGTTCGGCTGCCTGCTGAACATGAACTTCGCGGTTTCATATGCCTGGTCCAGGTACCAGTCCCACGAATGATTCGTGACCAAGCCCGTGTGGTTTCGTGCGAGTCGATACATCGACCAGTAAGCGGCGATCACGTGCGGATAGTTGTAACCGCGCCCGATCGACTCGGCGTCAGCTTTCTTCCAGCTCGTCCAGGTGGTCCAATTCAGCGAAGCGTCGTATTTGTAGTTGGGGACGTCCTGCGGCGAGTAGTAAAAAAGGCTCTTCCTTACGCCATACTTGTTTGGGCCGTCGTTATATTGCAGGCCGCCCCACAAAATACGGTCGATGAACTGCTCGAACTTTGCGACCTCTTCCTTGCGCGGCTGGCTAAACTCTTTCATGGCTGCAGCAAGCCACGAACCTGAACCACCCTCGTCTCCGAGCCCTGCAATCCACACCCGACTGTCCTGGGTCACGATTTTATTCGCCTCGCGATCGTAACTCATGACGGATGGACTGCGGTGAAAAGGATCGTTTTGATCGTCGAACCACTGCTTAGTGAAAAGAAAGTTACCCAGATCGGCGACGGCCTCAGTCGAGGGTTTAGTTACGTAGTAACTAATGGATTGTGTCGAGCGATCGTCGTACGTGATCGTAAGACGAGCGCGTCCCCAGGTTTTGCCGCGAACGCTGTACGTTTGCCACTGTCCGGTTGGTTTGTCTTTCTTAATTTCGAGGGCGCCAGCTGGATGAACTGCTACCTGCGTCACCTTGCCTTTGTGCTTCAGGAACAAACGCCCATCGACGTCCATTGGCAGCACGTAGCCCGGAATACCGATCGCCACGGGCCGGCCATTCTCCGCCAACGTTGACTCTATCTTTCGTATTTCACCGGCTAACAGAAACTTGACTCCATAAGTCTTTGTGGCGCCGGGAGCGATTGTCGTCATCGTCGGCGGGTTCCATTGCTCGACGCCGCGCCACTCGTCCTCAGCGAAAGCTTGCGTGTGGACCATCCAAGCAAACGCGCCTTCAAATGTTTGGCTGGGTCTCGTTGGCTCGGTGAGCAGTTGATAGGCTTCGAAGGGAGTTTGACCATCAGGAACAACGAGCAGCGCGGGACCGAGACCGCTTAGCCGTGTGACCTGCAAATATCCCGCATTCTGGCCGATGTAGGGATCGGAGAAAGAGCACTTCTCATGCGCTTCCTTGAGATTGCGACCGGTGATCATGTTGTTGAAGATCATCGGAATACCGAGTGCACCGAGTTGCACGGGTTGTGTTGTCTTGTTCTTTAAATCGAAGTGCAGGACGAGATGGCCATTCTCGACGATCCATGAGCGTGTAATTTCCAAAGGAATGTCCGCAGGCAATGTCGGTGAGAGATCTGCAGCGGCGAGCGTTGGTCCAGCCGCATCCAGAGGTTGAACAGGTTCTTCGCCCTCGGCGGTGTCGTACTTTTGCCAGGGTCCGGAGTTGCCTTGGCGAACGCGGAGCGTTAAATCGCCGAGATGGTGATAACCGCGGGTGTCGCGCTGCTCCAAACGATCGCCAGGTGCGAAGTCAAAACCGGGAGCCCTCTTTGGCTCGAGGGTGAAGACTGTTTGTGAGGCCTTCATCAGTCGGAGTTTGAAATCAGGCGTGTCGAATTCCACAAACGCTGCGTCGATGCCGGCAGAGGTTCTTTCATGCAAAGGTGCAACGACGCAAAGGAATACGCCAACAAGAATCGGTCCCAACCTCTTGATGTTCATGTGATCTCCTCAGTGTAAAAGCCGCCACAGATTTACGCGGAGAAACACGGATCAGTCAAATCATTTTTACCTGTGTTCATCCGCGTAAATCTGTGGCTTAATTCAGCCATGAATCAAGAGCGTCTCCTCGTGTGGTTACTGCGACTCTGCGGTGCCGTAGAGATATTCGCGTTTATAGCCGTCGTGATGCCGCGCTCGTGGATGGAGATCTCACACGCCTGGATTGGTCTCGGCTCGATGCCTGACGGACCAGTTCTCATGTTCATGATCCGGCAGGCTTCCTACACCTACGGCGTACACGGAGTCTCGTTGTGGTTGATCGCCAGTGACGTTAAGCGTTTCCACGCCTTCGTCGTGTTCAATGCCATCGCGTTTTTGGTGGCCGCTCCAGTGTTCTTTTTGATCGACTTCACCTCGGGCATGCCCTGGTGGTGGACGATGAGCGATCCCGTTTCGTGCGGTCTCTTCGGAGCCGCACTCCTGCTCTTGAGCCGCCGATCCAGCCCTTGACGAATAGCTCTAACTAAAGTATCTTGATATCAAGATAAATTAGGATGAGCACACGGAAAGAGCAATCGTTGAAGGGTGGCAGTGGCGTTCATGTCTTTCTGGTTTTGTGGAAGGCGGCGCGCGCCGTGGAGACGTACGCGGAAAACAGCATCGCGGAGTCGGAGATGTGCGGCAGCGACTTCGCCGTTCTTGAAGCGCTCTTGCACAAAGGGCCGCTTCCAATCAACGAAATCGGAAAGAAAGTGCTGCTGACGAGTGGTTCCATCACCGTTGCCGTTGACCGGCTGGAATCGAAAGGGCTGGTCGAGCGACGTTCATCGGGCACGGACCGGCGGGCGCGAATCGTGCACCTGACCAAAGAGGGCAGGGAACTGATCACGCGTGTCTATGGCGACCACGCGTCGGACATGGAGCGACTCGCCGCTGCCTCCCTAAACCGGGCCGAACGTGAAACGCTCATCCGCCTGTTAAAAAAAATTGGTTACGAGGCGGCGGGCCGCCTGGAATAAGGAGTATCAATCCAATGGTTAGTGAAGTGAAGACAAAACCTCGCGCAGTCGCGGGAGTCGTGAATAGTATCGAAACACTGGAAGGGGCGGGCTTTTTGGTCCGGCGTCCGTTTCCAAAACCGCAGTTTTCAGAATTTGATCCATTTTTACTGCTTGATGAAATGGGACCGATGGACCTTGGCCCAAACCAGGCAAAAGGTGCGCCCGATCATCCGCATCGTGGCTTCGAGACGGTGACCTACATGTTGTCAGGCGAGATGCAGCATAAGGATTCTCGCGGACATGCCGGACGCCTGACGCCGGGCGACGTGCAGTGGATGACTGCAGGCGCGGGTGTCGTTCACTCCGAAATGCCGAGTGCTGAGCTCACGCGCAACGGCGGACGAATGCACGGATTCCAGCTCTGGGTGAACCTCCCAAAGCGGGACAAGATGATCAAGCCGCGCTACCAGGAGATCCCAAACGCGCAGATTCCGAAGGTGACTTCGGCGGACGGTCTCGCTACGGTGAAGGTGATTGCGGGTGAGGCGATGGGCCAGAAGGCCGTGATCGAGACGCGCACGCCGATCATGTATTTGCACTACACGATCGAACCCGGTGGCGTCGTGACGCAGACAGTGCCGAGTAACTTCAATGTGTTCGCCTACGTTGTCGATGGCGGCGGCTTGTTCGGTTCCGAACGTGAGCGAGGAGAAGACGGGCAGATGGTGTTGTTCGCGCCGGATGGCAGCGAAGTGAGAATCGCGAACCCTGCCGATGCGACCACGAGGCTCGATGTTCTATTGATTGGCGGTGTGCCGCTCAACGAGCCCGTCGCTCGCTATGGGCCATTTGTCATGAACACGAAGCAGGAGATTTTCCAGGCAATTGAAGATTATCAAAATGGGAAGATGGGTGAGATAACCCAAAATTAATTTGGCCGGAGGAGAATTAGATGAGAATAGCAGCATTGATTGCGCGTCTTTTACTCGGACTGATCTTCGTAGTGTTCGGGCTGAACACGTTTCTGCAGTTCATTCCGATGGGGCCACCGCCAACAGGTCTCGCCGGGCAATTCATCGGGGCACTGTTTCAGTCGCACTACTTATGGGTTGTGGCGGTGCTACAAATCGTGGGCGGGGCGCTGTTGCTGGTGAATCGTTACGTGGCGCTTGGCCTTGTGTTACTTGGCCCAGTGATCGTGAACATCCTGCTGTATCACTTGTTGCTCAATCCCGTGGGAATGGGAATGGCAGTCTTAGTGACGGCGCTCTGGTTTATCGTGTTCTATGCGCACCGCGGGGCGTTCTCGGGGATTTTTGCGCAGCGAGGATAGTTTTTAGACAGGATTACACGATTGACAGGATGAATCTTTTGAATCCTGCAAATCTTGTTAATCCTGTGAGTCATACCGCGCAACAGTAACGACTGTTCCATTGAACGCCGCCGTACCACACAGAGCATCGATTGCCTGGTTGTCCGTCAGGTCGTTGATGCTCTGACCCGGATGTTGTTGGGCCACTGCCAGTCTGTTGCCTGGCCGATCGTGACCCCAACCGTGTGGAATACTCACCACGCCAGGCATCATCTCGTCAGACACTTCGATCGGGATCACTATCGATCCCACTCTCGATTCCACCCTCACGTTTTGTCCCGTGCTCAAACTCCGTCGAGCTGCATCCGTGGGGTGCATGAGTATCGTGCAACGCGGTTGGGTTTCATCGTCTCGCAGCAACCTGCGCGCGTTGTGCAGCCACGAGTTGTTACTACGCAGATGACGACGTCCAATCAGTAACAGATTTCCATTCAAATCCTGCGGCGCGCCGTCGAGAAACTTCGACTTCACGCGCTCGACGTCTTTGACCAGAACTTCCGGCGCCAACTCGATGCGCTTGTCGGCCGTACACAGACGTTTCGGTAAACAGGGAATCATCGGTCCAAGGTCGATTCCGTGTACGGCTTCCCTTAGCTTTCGCAACGTAAGACCTTTGGAAAAGGGATTGAAGCCGCCGCCGTATGGTCCAAACCGCAAACCGAGATCGAGAATCCTTTCAGGACCGAAGAATCGCCGGCCGATCTTTCGTTGCACTCCCTTCAGGATGCTGCCTACTTGTTTGTGTTCCATTCGAGTTTGTAACTCAGAAAGGATCTCCCAATCGGCTCGTGTGTCGGGAGCTGGATCAAACAATGGTGGTGAGAATTTTGCCGTGTTACGAACAGCCAGAATATTAAATGCGATATCGTAGTGGCCGCGCTCTAACGGACCCGTGGGCGGCAGGATGATGTGCGCGTGTCGCGTCGTCTCGTTGATGTAGATGTCGATTGACACCATGAACTCGAGACTCGCGAGTGCCTCATCAAGCTCGCGCCCGTTGGGTGTTGAAAGCACCGGATTGCCGGCGAGTGTCACCATCGCCTTCACTTGCCCTTCGCCGGGAGTCAAAATCTCTTCAGCAAGTGCGGCGACCGGTAACTCTCCGGAAAACTCCGGCAACTTTCGCACGCGGCTGTACCAGCGCCCAAAACTACCGCGCGGAGCCAGCGACTCCGGCGCCGACAAAGGATCGAAAGCCGGCAAATTGAACATCGCCCCTCCGGGCCGATCTAGATTGCCCGTAACGATATTCAGAACGTTGATCAACCACTGACACGTGGCGCCAAACTCCTGCGTGCTAACGCCGATTCGGCCGTAACAAACCGCCGACTTAGCGGCAGCAAATTCTCTTGCGAGCGCGCGTATCTCGTCCGGCTCGATTCCCGTAATCGGAGCGACTCTTTCCGGCGGAAACTCTTTTACGAGATTTCCGATCGTTTCGATACCTTTCGTAAAAGATTCCAGTGGACCAGGTCGCGTCAGTCTTTCGTCAAAAACAACATGCAGCAACGCAAGTAACAATAGGGCATCTGTGCCGGGTCGAATAAACAGATGCTGGTCGACGAGACGAGCGGTTTCATTTTTACGAGGATCGATCAGTATGATTTTGCCGCCGCGCCGCCGTATCTCCTCCATCCTGCGACCCAGGCCGGGTGCAGTCATCATGCTGCCGTTTGACGCCGCCGGATTTGCCCCGAGGATCAGGAATAGTTTGGTGCGATCGATATCCGGGATCGGAAGCAACAGTTGATGACCAAACATCAGAAACGACGCGACGTGATGTGCGAGCTGGTCGACTGAGGTTGCAGAGAATTTGTTTCGCGTATGCAGGCTGCGAAGAAAGCCCGGCGCGAAGAGAAGCGCGTTGTAGTTGTGAACGGTCGGATTGCCGAGGTAGGTGGCGATCGAGTTTCGGCCATACTTCGCGTTAACGCGTTTGAGGTTCTTCGCTACTTCGTCGAAAGCCTCATCCCAGCCGATGCGTCGCCAGCCGTTCGGAATGCGCCGGACCGGATACTTCAGACGATCTTTGTCATAGTGAATGTCTTGTAGAGCAACGGCCTTCGGGCAGATATATCCGCGACTGAATGGATCATCTTTGTCGCCGCGAATGGTGAGACGCTCGTCACCTTCGACCGTGATCTCGATGCCACAGATCGCCTCGCAAATACTACACGTTCGATAGTGAGGGGAACCGTTCTTCATGCCGCATCATTAAGCCACAAAAGGCACAAGAAGCACAAAAAGCACAAAGAGATTTATTCGAAAATCAGGAGATCCTTTTGTGCTTTATGTGCTTTATGTGCCTTTTTGTGGCCTATTTCAGCGCGGCATCGACAGTGGCTTTGAGATCCTCATAAGTCTTCGCTGAAACGCGGCGGCCGTTGATGAATATCGTTGGCGTGCCGTTGATTCCCAGCTTCATCCCGTCTTCAACATCGCGCTGCACTGATTCGGAGAACTTTCCGGAATCGAGCGCGCTGTCAAAGCGAGTTCGGTCGAGCGAGAGTTCCGTTGCATAACCTTTCAACTTGTCGACCGTAAGCGCGGACTGGTTGCGAAGCAGAATGTGGATGTACTCCCAGTATTTTCCCTGTTCGCGTGCGGCTTCAGCTGCCTCCGCGGCCTTCACCGCTTCAGTGTGCTGGCTGAGCGGAAAGTCGCGCGTGACGAGTCTCACTTTGCCCGGATACTCGGTTACGAGTCGCTCCAGTGTCGGATGCATCGCTGCGCAACTCGGACACTGATAATCAGTGAACGCAACGATCGTTACCGGAGCATTCGCGTTGCCGAGGGAAGGCTGATCGTTCGTGGAGATCGAAAACACGGGCGACTCAGGCGCGGCGAGGAATACCTGAATCGACGCAGTCGCGCGCAGCTTCTCAACAAACGCACGTTCCGCCTGTCGCACTTCAATCTGTTCGAGATACTGCCGGATCGCGTCTTTGGTCTGCGCGAAGTCGCCGCTGACCCGCTCTTTATTCTGCTCGTAGAAGACTTGTGTTTGCTGATCTGTAACGGGCTTGGGTTTTACTTCCGCATCGAGCAGAGCGTTTGTTGTGATCTTTCGCTTTGCCGCTTCCTGCGTCAGCAGCGTGTCGTTGATACTGAGTTCGAGTTCGTCTTTGCGTAGTTTATAGACTTGCTCCTGCACGTCGAAGATCAGCGGAAGTATAGAGGCTTCAACGTCGCCGGAAGTGATCTTCTCGCCTTTGATAGTCGCGAAAACGCGAGCGCGTTCTGCCTCGTTGGCGGGCGGCGTGATTTCAGTCACGTTCACTTTCACTTCGCTCGCGGCCCGCAAAGTGTCTGCAAACTTCTTCGCCTCCTGCTGCTGTCGTTGCTCGGACAGGTACGAGACGATGTCGTCGACAACCTCCGAGAACTCTTTGTTGATGCGCGTTTTGTTCTGATCGTAGAAGGCCTGGGCTTCAGCTTTTGTCGCCGGTTTCACTTTGGACACCACTTCCTGTTCGAGCAGTTTGACCGTGCTGACGCCGCGTTTTTTCGCTTCGATTGCGAGGAGTCTTGAATTGATGATCAGGTCGAGCTCCCGTTTCCGTGCCTCGACGACCTGCGCCTGGAGTGGGCCAACGGAATTTCCCGTCGCCTTCTTAATATCGGCACTGGTAATTTTTACGCCATTAACAACGGCGAGCGTCTCAGGCAGAACCTGCGATTCGCAGGCGCAATCGACTGGTTTTGGTGGCGTAGTTTGTGCCGGCGGCGTTTGTGATTTGGCCGGTAAAGTGCAGGCAAAACCGATGAGAATAAGAGCGCAGGTGAGTCTCAGCATTTCAATCTCCTTGACGTGTGGTATTATTCCCCAGCGCGAATAGGTTGTCGTTAGCTCGCTGTCGTTCAGCCATCTGCAAGTGGTGTGCTACAGCAGCTTCCTAAGTTTTCTTCTCCGCTAGTTCATCGTTTGCGGGAAAAAATCCACACCAGGCGCGAAACATCTCCCTTTTTCGCAAGAACGCAGGGAGACACATTCCTCTGTCAGGGGCAACTTTTTCTCATTATGAAACACGGTGCGCCCCATTTGCCAGAGACTCTTGCAGAACTTCAAGCAGGTTTTGGGTGCTGTAGTTAACAACCTCGTCTGAACCCAAACAAGCGACTTGATCCCTTCTCAGGGAGGCTGTGGGGAGACAGCCTTTTACCGGGAATCGCCTATGAGTGTCCTTTCACGAGTGTTCACGAATGTCCCACGTTCGCTCATAGTGTCTGAAACGAGACGCTCCAATCTCGGTCTGATCATCCTGTTTACCTCGTTGACGATCATATTGACGGCCACCGTAATCATAACGTGGGAACGCGTGCTGCGGCCGCCGTACTACAGTTGGGTTGAACGCAATTATCCGGGCGCCGAAAACGCAGACTACCGTAACAAGATCGAGCAGAGAGTTGAACACTTCTTCATCTCGATGACTGTCGATGTGATCGTCGTCAGCATTCTGCTTGGCATCGTAAATCGCAAGCAACGAAAGTTAATTGAGACCACCGAACAACTTGCACATAGTGAGAAGATCGCGACGCTCGGCAGAGTCGCAGCGCAGGTGGCCCATGAAGTCAGGAATCCTCTGGCAGGTTTATTACTTTATTCCGAACATCTCAAAGGGAAACTCGACGGAAAAGTTCCGCCCGCCGATGCGCAACTGATCAATAAGATCATCGAGACCATCAACCATCTCACGGCCACCACCGAACAGATTCTGAATTACGCTCGACCAGTCACGCTCGCGTTGAAAACGGTCGATTTAAATGATGTCGCGCGAGACGTAGTACAACTTCTCAGCACCGAGATTTCTGCTCATAACATCGAGATTGTTATGGAGCTTGATAGTTCACCGGTTTCGGGAATGCTCGACGAAGCGTCGATTCGTGCGGCAACCCTAAACCTCGTGCTGAATGCCGTGCAGGCAATGTCTAATGGTGGACATTTGACGATCTCAACCGGGCGCGACGGCAAAAAGATGTGGATGACGATCAAGGACACTGGTGCAGGAATGAGTCCGGAACGGATCAAACAGATCTTTGAGCCGTTCAATACGACGAAGAGCCGTGGCCTCGGCCTCGGCATGCCTTACGCGCAGAAGATCATTCAGCAACATGGCGGACGAATCGAAGTTGAAAGCCGGCAGGGAACAGGAACTCAGGTCCGAATTGAATTACCTGCCGACGAGAGGAGCCAATCGTGATTGCACGCACCCCGAAAAAGATTCTGGTAGTCGACGATGAGCCAAGCGTTACTGGATCGTTGTCGTTGATTCTCACCGATGCAGGATACGAAGTTTTGACGGCTCAGAGTTTTGCGGAATCGTCCACCATCCTCAAGCAAGTGCCTGTAGATCTCGTTATCACCGATCTTCGTCTGGCAGACGCCTCCGGCATCGATCTGATCACGCACGTCAAAAGGACCACGCCCGACGTCGAAGTGATTTTGATGACGGGATACGGCTCGCTCGACATAACGATCGAGGCAATCAAGGCGGGTGCGTACTACTATCTCGAAAAGCCTTATACACCCGATCGTCTCTTCGCTCTCGTCGATCGCGCGTTACAGCTCCAGGAGTTGAAACATGAGAATGAAGCCCTCAAGCGAACGCTCGTGGGCGATGGTGAAACGTTTGGAATGATCGGTCGTGATACCAAGATGTGCCAGATCTTCGAGGTGATCAGAACTGCCGCGCCTTCAGACGCTTCCGTCTTGATCGAAGGCGAAAGTGGTACTGGTAAAGAACTGATTGCCACCGCTTTTCACACGCAAAGCCAGCGTGCTGCGGGCCCGTTTATCCGAATCAATTGCGCTGCGATTCCACACCAACTCATTGAATCAGAGTTGTTTGGTTACAAGCGCGGCGCGTTCACGGGAGCCGACCGCGACAAGCGAGGTCTAATCGAAGCCGCAAACCATGGCACGTTGCTGCTCGACGAAATCGCGGAGATGCCGGCGCACCTGCAAACAAAGCTGCTGCGAGTTTTACAAGAGCGAAGGCTGCGCCGGCTGGGTGATGAGCTAGAGATCGATGTGAACTTCCGTCTCATTTCAGCGA
>Ga0068858_100006882_pt1 | contig 11052 bp, 8 predicted proteins | sample KBSSwiS12_FD_66589 | JGI IMG/M metagenome (GOLD analysis project Ga0068858, IMG submission 66589) | Switchgrass rhizosphere microbial communities from Kellogg Biological Station, Michigan, USA - KBS Switchgrass S1-2 | ecosystem: Host-associated > Plants > Roots > Rhizosphere > Soil ... | reverse complement strand
CGGGCAAGACCACCTCGATCGGCAAGCTCGCGAAGTGGCTCCAGCGGCAGAACCTGTCGGTGCTCCTCGCCGCCGGCGACACCTTCCGGGCCGCTGCACGCGAGCAGCTTGCCGCCTGGGGGGAGCGCAACGGCGTGGCGGTCATCCGTCAGGAAGGTGCCGACGCCGCCGCCGTCATGTTCGACGCGGTGAACGCGGCCCGGGCGCGCGGCATCGACGTCGTGCTCGCCGACACGGCGGGGCGGCTGCCGACGCAAGCGCACCTGATGGAAGAGCTCGCGAAGGTGAAACGCGTCCTGGCGAAGGCGCAGCCGGGCGCGCCGCATGCCGTCCTGCTCGTGCTCGACGCCAACACCGGCCAGAACGGGCTCGCTCAGGTGAAGGCGTTCGACGCCGCCGTGGGCCTCACCGGGCTGGTGCTCACCAAGCTCGACGGCAGCGCCAAGGGTGGGGTGGTGGCGGCCATCGCCAAGCAGCACGCGGTGCCGCTCCAGTTCATTGGTGTCGGCGAGGGGATCGACGACCTCCGCCCCTTCGTGGCCACTGAATTCGTCGAAGCCTTGCTGCCCGACGACGAAAGCGCCCTGGCGGGAGAGTAGGCGCTTACCTGCGGCAATCGCCCGGGTACGGGCCCGTCACCCGGCCGGCTGGAGCGCGACTCGATCCCGACTTTCCGCACTTCGTCATACCCGACTGGAATTGTCGGGAACTTTGGGGCAGGCTTAGCACTCTCAATCGCCGAGTGCTAAAATAATCGCGGGCGAAATGGGCTGCACTCGGCTTGTATGGACTGCGTCCGCCGCCCTTGAAAGGAGACCTTCGATGTCCGGTATCACGCTGGCGTTCCCGACCCCTGCATCGCTGGGGAGCCTGGATCACTATATCCAGGCGGTGAACCGCTTTCCGCTGCTGACCGCGGAGCAGGAGCTCGACCTTGGTCGCCGCCTCAAGCAGAACGACGACCTCGACGCCGCCCGGCAGCTCGTGCTGTCCCACCTACGCCTGGTGGTGGCGGTGTCGCGCAACTACATGGGCTACGGGTTGCCGCAGGCCGACCTGATCCAGGAAGGCAACGTCGGCCTGATGAAGGCCGTGCGCCGCTTCGATCCCGAGCGCGGCGTGCGCCTCGTCTCGTTCGCGCTGCACTGGATCAAGGCCGAAATGCACGAGCACATCCTGCGCAACTGGCGTCTCGTGAAGCTTGCGACGACGAAGGCGCAGCGCAAGCTGTTCTTCAACTTGCGCAGCATGAAGACCTCCAGCGCCGCGCTGACGCACGCGCAGGCCGACGACATCGCAAAGGCGCTCAACGTCAAGCGCGAGGAAGTGCTCGAGATGGAAACCCGGATCTCGGGCGGCGACGTGGCACTCGACCCGACGCCGGGTGACGAGGATGCGGTCACGCCAATCGCGTTCCTCACCGACGCGGAGGACGAGCCGGCGCAGATCCTCGAGCGCGAGGAGACCGAGCGCAACCGCAGCGTAGGTCTGCAGCGTGCAATGGCCAAGCTCGACGACCGGAGCCGCCGCATCATCGAGGCCCGCTGGCTGAAGGAGACCGATCCGCTGACGCTGCAGGAGCTCGCCGACGAGTACGGCGTGTCGGCCGAGCGGATCCGCCAGATCGAGAGCAAGGCGATCAAGACGATGCGGATGCAGATGGCCGCGTAACACGCCGCAACGGCAGTCGAGGGGCGCGATATCCGTCGCGCCCCTTTTTTTTGCGGTTGCTACAGCTCGACTTGCGTGCCGAGCTCGACCACGCGATTGGTCGGGATCTGGAAGAACTCCGACGCTTTCGTCGCGTTCTTCGACATCGAGACGAACAGCTTCTCGCGCCAGAGCGCCATCCCCGGTGCGACGGTCGGGATGAGCGTCTCGCGCGAGACGAAGAACGACGTCTCCATCATGTCGAACGCGAAGCCCCTGCGTCCGCAGCCTTCGAGCAGCGCCGGGATGTCCGGGTCTTCCTTGAAGCCGTAGTCGGACGTCATCTTGAAGAACTCGCAGCCCAGGGGCTTGATGTCGTAGCGCTCCTCCTCGGCGACGTAGGGAATGTCGCACGTGATCACCGTCAGGAACAGAATCCGCTCGTGCAGCACCTTGTTGTGCTTGAGATTGTGCAGCAGCGCGTGCGGCACGCGGTCCTGCGTGCCGGTGAGGAAGATCGCCGTGCCCGGCACGCGGATCGGTGGCGACGCTTCGATGCTCTGGATGAAGAGGTCGAGCGGCATCGCGTCCTCGGACAGGCGCCGCATCAGCACCATCCGGCCGCGTTTCCACGTGGTGAGGAGCGTGAACACGATGATGCCAATCAGGATGGGGAACCAGCCGCCATCCGGGATCTTGAGCGCGTTCGACGACAGGAACGTGAGATCGATGGCGATCAGCGGTACGGCGGTGGCCACCGCCGCAGCGAGCGGCCAGTTCCACAGGCGGCGCATCACGACGAAGACGAGGATCGAGTCGATCAGCATCGCCAGCGTCACCGCAATCCCGTAGGCCCCCGCGAGGTTGTCGGAATTGCGGAAGCCGACGACCAGCGCAATGACGGCGGCGAGCAGCATCCAGTTGATGAACGGCACGTAGATCTGGCCGATCGCGCGCTCCGACGTGTGCTCGATCGTGAGGCGCGGGCAATAGCCCATCTGGATCGCCGCGCGCGTGAGCGAGAACGCGCCGGAGATCACGGCCTGCGATGCAATGATCGCCGCCGCCGTGGCCAACACGAGAAGCGGCACCAAGGCCCAGTCCGGCGCCAGCAGGTAGAACGGATTCTTGATCGCCGCCGGGTTGGCGAGCACGAGCGCGCCCTGCCCGAAATAGTTGAGCACGAGCGCCGGCATCACGAACAATAGCCAAGCCCGCCGGATCGGACTCTTGCCGAAGTGGCCCATGTCGGCGTAGAGCGCCTCGGTGCCCGTCACGGCGAGCACGACTGCCCCGAAGGAGAGAAACGCGGCGACGGGATTGGCCGTGATGAAGCGCACGCCGTAGACCGGGCTCAGCGCCGCGAGAATCGACGGCTGCGCGATGATCTCCTTGGCGCCCAGCACCGCGAGCGTGACGAACCACACGCACATCACCGGCCCGAAACCCGCGCCGATGCTCGCCGTGCCGCGCTTCTGGATGCCGAAGAGCGCAACCATGATCACGACCGAGATCGGCACGATGTACGCGTGCAGCGTCGGCGCGATCACCTCCAGGCCTTCGACGGCGCCCAGCACGCTGATTGCCGGCGTGATCATGCCGTCGCCGTAGAACATCGCGGCGCCGAAAATGCCGAAGCCGACGAGCCACCAGCGGCGCCGCGGCGCGCCCTCGAGTCCCCGCGCAACCAGCGCAGTGAGCGCGAGGATGCCGCCTTCGCCGCGATTGTCGGCGCGCATGATGAGCGTGATGTACTTCAGCGTGACGACGACGACGAGCGCCCAGAAAATGATCGACAGGATGCCCATAACGTTCTGCGCAGTGAGCGGCAGGCCGTGCGTGCCCGTGAACGCCGTTCGCAGCGTATAGAGCGGGCTCGTCCCGATGTCGCCGTAGACGACGCCGATGGCGCCGATGACGAGCGGCGCCATGCGCTGCAGGTTGCGCGGCGGGCCGGGAGGAGCGGTCACGGGAACGTGCGCGACATCAAGCCGCGCTGTCGTCGCCGCGGCGCGAGAACCGGATGTTGAGCTGCTTCAGCTTGCGGTAGAGGTGCGTGCGCTCGAGGCCCGCTTTCTCCGCCACCTTGCTCATGTTGCTCTGTTCGCGTCCCAGCAGCTGCTCGAAGTAGATGCGCTCGAACGCTTCACGCGCCTCGCGCAGCGGCAGCTCGAAGAAGCGCGCGGTGATCTCCGGGGCGATCGCGCGGTTGGGCGCGGCGACCTCACCCAGCATCCGCTTGACGTGCTCACTCGTGATGTCGCCGCGCACGACCTGCAGGTTCTGCACCACGCTGGCGAGGTGGTCGAGATTGCCGGGCCAGTGGGCGTTGGTGAGCGCCGTCAGCGCCGCAGGGTGCAGCGATGACAGCAGCGGCGGCGCACGCTCGCCGGCGGGCGTTTCGCGCCAGAAGCGCTCGATCAGCGGCGGAATGTCCTCGCGCCGCGCACGCAGCGGCGGCAGCATCAGGGCCCCCGCGGAAAGCTGCGCGAGAAGCGCCGCATCGAACTTGCCCTCCGCGGCGAGGTTGCCGAGCGGTTCGGCGCTCGTTGCGACCAGCGTCACGCCGAGCTTGTCGAGCTTGCCCAGCACGAAGGACAGGCCCTTTTGCTCCGTTCGCGAGTAATTGCCGATCTCGACGCAATAGAGCACGCCGTCGCGCGCCTCCTCGATCAGCGCGAGCGGGTTGGCGAGAAGGCGTGCGCCGCTGTCGAGCACGACGAACGGCGCATCGGCGCTCGCGAGCGAGCGCGCGGCGATATCATGCCCCGTTCCCGGTTCGCCCAGGATCAGCACGGTGCGGCGCGCGGCGACGAGATCCTCGAGCGCGCGCTCGGTCTCCTTGATCGCGGCCCCCGTGCCCAGCGATGCGAGCGATACCCGCCGCGGCTCTTTCGATGCCGCCGTCTTGAGCGCGCGCGCAATCGTCGACAGGAGCTTGGAGAGGCCGATCGGCTTTTCGAGGAAATCGAATGCGCCGATCTTCGTCGCCTCGACGGCGGTCTCGATCGTGCCGTGGCCGGACATCATGATGACCGGCATCGTCAGCAGGCCCGCGGCGCCCCATTCGCGCAACAGCGTCACGCCGTCGGTGTCGGGCATCCAGATGTCGAGCAGGACCATCGCGGGCTGCTGCCGCTGCCGATAGGCGCGGGCCTCGCTCGCGTTTTCCGCGAGCGCCACCCGGTACCCCTCGTCCTGGAGAATCTCGGACAACAGTTCGCGAATGCCGACTTCGTCGTCGACGATGAGGATCTCTCGTGCTTGAACCATCCGTGGCTTCCGATCAGGCGGCGACCGCACCGGCGGTCACTGCAGGAAAGAACAGCATAACCCGGGCGCCGCGCGGGGGCGTGTTCTCGACGACGACGCGGCCGCGATGCTCGTCGACGATCTTCTTCACGATCGCCAGCCCGAGGCCCGTGCCCTTGGCCTTCGTCGTGACGTACGGCTCGAACGCATGCGCGATCACGCCCTCGTCGAATCCCGGACCATTGTCGGCGAAGGCGAGCATCGCCTCGCCGCCCGTGACCGCGAGCGAGATTGCGAACCGCGGGTCCTCGACATCGGCTTGGGCATCGACCGCATTCTGGAGGAGATTGTGGAACACCTGGCGCAGGCGGGTGGGCTCGCCCTGGATGACCACCGCCGTCTCGGGGAGCGCGAGCGCGACGTGCGGGCGCAGATTGTCGTACAGAGCGAGCACGTCGAGCAAGAGGGCGCCCACATCGATGGACTGCATCTGGCCCGGGCGGGGCTGGCGCGCATAGATCGCGAAGTCGTCCACCATGTGCTTCATCGCGGCGACTTGCGTCACGATCGTCTGCGTCCCGCGCCGCAGCGCCTCCGCATCGGCACCCTCGAGCCGCGGCGCGAGCTTCATTGCGAGCCGTTCCGCCGAAAGCTGGATCGGCGTGAGCGGATTCTTGATCTCGTGCGCCAGACGGCGCGCGACCTCGGCCCATGCGGCATCGCGCTGCGCCTGCACGAGCTCCGAGACGTCGTCGAAGACGACGACATAACCCGCGACCGGGGCGCCCGGCAGCCGTGTTCCGCGCATCAGCAGCGTCCGTGGCTGCGCGGCGACCGTGAGACCAGCCTCCTTCTGCCACTGTCCTTCCCGGCCCGTCCGGAAGCCATCGGCAACGAGTTCGCCGAAGGGCGCCAGCGCCGGATGCCGGCGCCCCCAGTCGGCGAGCGACATGCCGGTGAGGTCCGTCAGCGGCTGCTGCAGGATCACGGCGGCGCTCGGATTGGCCATCTGCAGCCGATAGACGTCGTCGAACACGAGCACGCCTGCGGACAGGTTGCCGAGCACGCTCTCGAGGTAGGCGTTCGCTGTCTCGATGGCGCGGCGCGACTCTTCCGCCTTCGCCTGTGCCTCCGCGAGCTGCGACGTCATCGTGTTGAACGATTCGGTGAGGACCCCCAGCTCGTCGCGCGAGGTCACGGGCTGGCGGCGCGAGAAATCGCCCTGCGCGACGGCACGCGTGCCGGCGGCGAGGAGGCCGAGCGGCGCGGCGAAGCGTTCGGACAGCACGACGGCGAGCCCCAGCGCGCACGTGAGCGCGAGCAACAGCGTGAGCGTCAGCGTGAGCGCGTAGAGGCGCTTCAACGCCGTGCGCGAAAACGAGATCTCCTGGTAGTCGCGCGCGCCGGCCTGCACCTTGTCCATGTCCTGGGACAGCGTCTTGGGCACAGGTTCCAGCACCTGCAGCACGCGCAGCGGCTCCAGGCGATCGCCGCTGTTGACCGGAACGACGATGCGCAGCACCAGGCCCGCGTCGGCGCTTTGCTCGGCTTCGGCGAAGGTCTGCTGCAAGCGCGCTCGCCGCAGCGCCCGCGCCGGCGGGGGCTCGGCGGTCATCCGCACGCCGGCGGTGCCGGCGACGGCAAGCACGTTCCCGGACGTCGAATAGAGCGTCGCCTCGTGAACGCCGGCCTGCTCGGCGGCTCGGGAAAGCGCGGGGCCGGGATTGCCCGGTGCGTCGGCGAGTGCGCCGGCGATCTGCGTCGCCCGGTTGGTGCTCTCGCGCATCAGGTAGTCGAGCGAGCTCCGTCCGAGGTTGATGCCCCCCTCGAGCGCGCGATCGACGCGCACGTCGAACCAGCTCTCGATGCTTTTGCCGAGGAACTGCACCGACACTGCGTAGACGAGGGCGCCGGGCAGCACCGCGACCACGACGAAGAGGAACACGAGGCGCAGCGCGAGCCGCGACCCGAATACGCCTGCCTTGAGATTGCGCCGCAGTTGCAGGAGCTGCCAGGCGACGACCAGCATCAGCAGGCCCACCAGCACGGCGTTGATGATGAGGAGCTGGTCGTAGCTGCCGGCGAAGAGCTGCGTGTTGGCCGTCGCCGTCGCCAGCACGAACAGCGCAATGGCGGCGAGGCAGGCGACGACGAGCAGCACCCAGCGCAGGCGCCGCGAGGCGAGTATGCCGCCGCGAGTGGTGGTGCTCATGGCCTTGCTCCGTCGCAGCGCGCCGCGGCGCCGGCGCGAACGCCGGCCGTTTCGCCCGCGATTTTCTGGCTGGCGATCATGGCACGAACGTGAAGCGATGCCAGTCGGACGCGAGCTGCCATTCGCGCGAGGCGAGCGCGTTCACCTGAAACGGCTTCGGGAGCTGGTTGACGTCGAGCTTGATGCGCACCGACGCTTCGTACTTCACGCCGCGCGTGAGCGTCTCGGCGCGCGCGACGGGTCGCGACGCGACGCGCCCGATGAACCGCCGCACCTCGTCGAGCGATTCGAACTGCTGGCCGAGCGGGCCGCTCGCCACGCGGTACTGCCGCGTCAGCGCGTTGTACGACACGCGATAGGTGATCGACCATTGCGCAATCTTCTCGTCGGTCCAATACCAGCGCGTGCGCGACAGCTCGAATTCGGTCGTGAAATAGAGGGGAATGCCTTTTTCCAGCGCCTCCTCGAGCGCGGGCGTGAGCACGAGGTCGAAGTCGCAAGTGAGCAGGAGATCGCCCTCCTCGATGCGCAGCTCGGCCGACTTCACCGGCACGACGTCCGCCCGTGCGCCGCCGGCAAGCGCGAGCGCCAGCACGACAAGCGCCGCCAGCGCATGGCGACGCGCATGCGACGGCGGTTGCGGAGCAGGGCGAGGGGGAGTCGGCATGCCGGCGACGGGAAACGTGCGGCCGGGCGAGGGCGGCGGCCGCGCCTTTGGAGTGCCGGCGGCGAAGCGCCGCGTCAGGCCTTGCGGAGGAGCGCGTAGAAAAACCCGTCCTGATTGTGGACTGCGCCTTCGGACGAAGGCAAGAGTTGGCCGCCGATGTGGAGCGCGCCGGCGGGAAACGTGATGGATTCGCGCAACGCGTCGGGGCGCCGGCCCAGGAAGGCCGCGATCCGGCCCTCGTTCTCGGCGGCAAACACCGAGCACGTCGCATAGAGCAGGCGGCCGCCCGGCGCGAGGCAGGGCCACAGCGCGTCGAGCAGCCGATCCTGCTCGCGGCAAAACGCGGCAATGTCCGCCGATCGGCGCAGCCACTTGCCGTCCGGGTGACGGCGCACTACCCCCGACGCGCTGCACGGCACGTCCACGAGGATGCGGTCGTACGGCCGGCCGTCCCACCAGGTCGCCGGGTCGCCGGCATCGGCGGCAGCCACGACCACACGCCGATCGGCGAGCGCAAGCCGCGCGAGGTTCTCGTTGACACGGGTCAGCCGGGCGGCGTCGCTGTCGAGGGCCGTCAGCTCGACGTCCGCGAGCTCGAGCAGATGCGTGCTCTTGCCGCCCGGGGCCGCGCAGGCGTCGAGCACGCGCAAGCCGTCGGTGACGCCGAGCAGCGGCGCCGCGAGTTGCGCGCCGAGGTCCTGGACCGAGAACGCACCTTCGGCATAGCCCGGCAAGCCGGCAACCGCCACCGGCGGATCGACGAGAATTCCCTGGCTGCCCGCTGCGGTCGCCCGCACGTCAGCGGCGGCGAAGCGCGCCAGCAGCGCGGCCACTGTCCCGGCGCGCAGATTGACCCGCAGCGTCAGCGGCGGGCGGGCGTTCCCCGCCTCGAGGATCGCCATCCAATGGTCGGGGTGGTCGGCCTTGACCCGCGCGATCCACCACCGCGGATACGAATAGCGGGCCACTGGATCGGCTCGCACGGCAGCGCCAAGCGCCGTCCGCTCGCGCAGATAGCGCCGGAGCAGCGCGTTGGCCCAGCGCTTCGCCGCCGGCCGCGCCAGCTCGGCGGCAGCCTCGACGGCCCGGTCGACGACCGCAAACGCCGGGGCGCGCGTATGCTCGAGCTGGTAGATCGCGACTGCGAGCAGCGTCCCGAGCAGCGGATCGGCGACACCCTTGTCGGCGAGTCGGCGCACCAGTGCGTCGAGCGTGCCCCAGTGCCGCAGCGTGCCGTACGCGAGCTCGGCGACGAGCGTGCGGCCGCGCAGCGCCGAGCCGTCGTCGACGGCGGCGAGGGCGGCACGCAACGTCGCGCCCCCGAGCACGGCGTGGACAGCGCGTGCGGCCTGCTGTTGCTCGACGTGCATGCCGGATCAGTCGGCCGTGTCGAAGCGCATGCCCGGCAGAACGCCGTGACCGCGCGCGAACGCCGCGGCGGACATCCGCTTTCCTCCCGCCGGCTGCACGTCGGCAAGCCGCAGGAGCGTCGGCGCGTCGGACGGCCCGCAGGCGACATCCATGCCGTCCGCCGTCACTGCGACGACGGTGCCGGGCGCAGCGTCCGTGACGTCGTCGCGCGGCGCTGCGGCGCGAAGCTTCACGGCATGGCCGCCAAGCGTGGCGGAAGCGCCGGGCACGGGATCGAGCGCGCGCACCTTCCGCGCGAGCACGACGGCGGGAACGCGCCAGTCGACGACGGCGTCCGCGGTGGTGATCTTGGCCGCGTAGGTCACGCCGTCGGCCGGTTGCGGCAGGGCGTCGACGCGTCCGTCGCGCGCGAGTGTCGCGAGCACGTCGACGATGGCGGCCGCGCCGGCCGTCGCCAGGGCGTCGTGGATCGTCGCTGCATTGTCGGCCGGTCCGATCGGCACGTCGGTGGTCGCGATGATCGGCCCGGTGTCGAGGCCCGCGTCCATCTGCATGATGGTCACACCGGTCAGCGTGTCCCCCGCCTCGATTGCGCGCTGAATCGGCGCCGCGCCGCGCCAGCGGGGAAGCCGCGACGCATGGATGTTGAGGCATCCGAAGCGCGGCCAGGCGAGGACAGCGGGCGCCAGGATCAGGCCGTACGCGGCGACGACCAGCACATCGAGCGGGACCGCGAGCACGGCCGCACGCGCCGCCGGATCGCGCAGCGTCGCGGGCTGCGCAAGGGGCAGGGCATGGGCGAGCGCCAGCGCCTTGACGGGCGACGGCGCGAGCTTCATGCCTCGGCCATGCGGCCGATCGGGCTGCGTCAGCACCAGCGGTATCGTATGACCGGACGCCACGAGCGCGGCGAGTGCGCGTGCGGCGAACTCGGGCGTGCCGGCGAAGCCGACGCGCATGGGTGGCGGGCCGGCGGCTAGCCCGCCAGCTTCTGCTTCTTGCGCAGCCGGGCGGCGAGTCGCGCGCGTTTCAGGGGGGACAGGTATTCGACGAACACCTTGCCGAGCAGATGGTCCATTTCATGCTGGATGCACACGGCGAGCACGCCGTCGGCCGCGAGCTCGAAGTACTCGCCCCGCTCGTTCTGCGCACGGACGGTGATGCGCTCGGCGCGCGCCACCTTGTCGTAGTAACCCGGAACGGACAGGCATCCTTCTTCATGCTGCGCAACGCCCTCGGCGGCCAGGAGCTCCGGATTAACGAACACCTTGAGGTCGCTGCGATCCTCGGAAATGTCGATGATGATCAGGCGCTTGTGTACGTCCACTTGGGTGGCGGCCAAGCCGACGCCCGGCGCGGCGTACATCGTTTCGGCCATGTCGCGGACGAGCTTCTGGAGCTCGGGCGTGAACGCCGTGACGGGGCTGGCGACCTTCTTCAGCCGGGGATCGGGATATTCAAGTATGCGTAGCTGTGCCATGGGACGACTTCAAGCTTGCCAAATGCATATTCCAGATGCAGAATCTTCTTTAAGTCCTTATTTTGCGGCGGTTTAGGACGTTTGCAAGTCCCTGAGAGGCCATATGCTTCAACACTTTATCACAGGCCCGCTGCGCGCCGCCCTCGCGGCGGCCGCAGCCGTCGCCCTCGCCATCCCGGCCTTTGCGCAGGGAATTCAGGTCGCCGACGGCGCGCCATCGAGCTACACGGTGCAAAAAGGAGACACCCTCTGGGGCATCTCCGGCAAGTTCCTGAAGGACCCCTGGAAGTGGCCGGAGGTCTGGCGGATGAACCGCGAGCAGATCAAGAATCCCCACTGGATCTATCCGGGCGACGTCATCACGCTTAACTACGTGGACGGCGCCCCGCGGCTCTCGCTCACGCCGCGCGACACGGTGCG
>Ga0068858_100006880_pt1 | contig 11054 bp, 13 predicted proteins | sample KBSSwiS12_FD_66589 | JGI IMG/M metagenome (GOLD analysis project Ga0068858, IMG submission 66589) | Switchgrass rhizosphere microbial communities from Kellogg Biological Station, Michigan, USA - KBS Switchgrass S1-2 | ecosystem: Host-associated > Plants > Roots > Rhizosphere > Soil ... | reverse complement strand
TGCAGCGAACAGATGATCCTGACGCTGTTATGCGATCTCGCCGCGGAGTCGCGCGTCGGGCTCATCTGTTCGCTGCACCAGCACCAGTTCGCGGCATCGCACTTCGATCGTGTCGTCGAGATCGGGAGCGGGCAGGTGCTTTCCGCGCCGGCCACCAGCGCGGGATCTGCCGGGACCCTGTTCCAGACTGCCGCACCGTGAACCAGGGCAGCGGCGCCGCGCTGTCGCTGATCGGCGAATTTTTCCCGCCCGACCTGTCGCCGGGCTACCTCGCCGCGATGGGAGAGCCACTGCTGCAGACGGTGGCCATGGCCATCGGCGGCATGATGATCGCGCTGGTCATCGGCCTGCCGGCGGCCATGGTGATCGGTTCCCGCGCGCCCGGCGGCCGTCCGCTGCATGCGCTGCTGACCGGCGTGCGCGCCATCCCCGACCTCACCCTCGCCATCCTGTGCGTGGTGGTCTTCGGCCTCGGCCCTTCGGCCGGCATGCTGGCGTTGTCTATTTTTTACACGGCCATGGTCGGCAAGGTGTATGCCGATCTGTTCCTCACCGCCAACCGCGCCCCCATCGAGGCGCTGCAGGCCACGGGCGCCGGGCGCATGAGCGTGGCGTTGTTCGGGTTCGTGCCGCTCACCCTCAAGGACCTGATGTCGTTCGGCTGCTACTCGTTCGAGTGCGCGGTGCGCGCCGCGGTGATCGTCGGCGCGGTGGGCGGCGGCGGCCTGGGCACCGAACTGGTGGGTACGCTCAACGGCTTCCAGTTCCACCGCGCGGCCACCCTCATCATCGTGCTCGTCCTGCTGGTCCTGGCGCTGGATGCGCTGAGCTGGCTGCTGCGTAAAAAGCCCAAGGCCGTGTTCTGGGTGCTGCCCTTCGGCGCGTATGCGCTGTGGGCCTATCGCCCGCAGTTTTTCACCCTGGGCCACGCCGTTTCGACCATCGGCGGCATGTTCCCGCCGCAGCTTTCCGAACAGGCTTTGTGGGACGTGCCGCGCCTGATCTGGGAAACGCTGCTGGTCGCGGTGGGCGGAACGGCGATCGCGGCCGTCATCGGCATACTGGCGGGCGTGCTGGCGGCGCGCAACATCGTGCCGCTGGCGGTGGTCGGGGTGGTGAGGCTGGCTCTTGCCGTGCTCCGGGCGGTGCCCGAAGTGGTGTGGGGACTGGTGCTGGTGGCCGTCATCGGCGTGGGGCCGGTGGCGGGTGTTTTCGCCCTTGCCATCCACAACATCGGCGTGCTGGGCAAGCTTTACGCCGAGTCGTTCGAGAACGTGGAGCAGGCGCCGGTGCATGCCATCGAGGCCACCGGCGCGCCCAGGGCGTCGGCGGTGTTCTTCGCCATCATTCCGCTCGGCCTGGGGCCGGCGGCCGTGAACACGCTGTTCCGGATGGAGTGGAACCTGCGGGCCGCGACCGTGGTCGGCATGATCGGCGCGGGCGGCATAGGGCAGGCGCTGTACAACGCGCAACAGCTATTCGCTTACAAGCAGATGATGGCCTACATCTTCATCACCTGGGGCATCGTGCTGGTGTCCGAGTGGCTGAGCAAGGTGACCCGCGACCGCTACGGCTGGTCGGTGTATTGCTAGGATCGGCCCGCGCAAGGACCGGCCTGCCGCCGTTCGCGTAGACTTGCCGCTCCGCAGCCCTATGAACGTAGCGGCCCTGATTTTCGCCGCACGCCGGCACCGCATCTCACCGCATGTCCGCCGTCCCGTCCCGAGAGAACAGGTTCAGCATTCCGGCCATCTGGCCGGCGCTGGTTCTTTCACTGCTGATTCACGTCCTCGTGCTGTGGGATTGGCACCGGCAGGACATCAAGATTCGCAAGTCCGAGACTCAGTCCGGGAGCCCGCCCATCCGCGTTCGCATCGCACCGCGAGCGAATCCGGTGCCGCGGGAGAATCCCCTGCCGCCGCCTCCACAGGCCCGCGCCGCGCCGAAATCACCGCCACCGCCGCGGTCATCGCCTAAGCAGGCCGCCAAACCGGGCCCTCCGAAGCCGCCGGCGCCTCCACCGCCCATCCTCGCCATTCCAAAGGAACTGTCGCCTGCGCCTGGGGCACCCGGTTTGCGGCTGCCGACGCTTCCGGCGCCGCCGCCTCCGTTATCGTCCCAGCAAGCTGCGCCTCCACCGCAGCCTCCGTTGGGAGATATGTCCGCAGGTGTTCGGGCCAAACAGATGGCGCGAGGCCAGGTGCCGCCTGGCGAAGCGCCGGAGAGCGAGAATGTGCGGCTCAATCGCAAGGTTACCCAGGCTCTGGCGGAGGCGAAGAACCCGGTGGTGGGCGTAAAGCTGTTCCAGCTCGAAAACGTGCACTACGACGACGCCGAACTCACCTTTGACGGTTGGGACGGCGGGCCCGGCGCCAGGCGGCGGTTCGATGTGCGCAAGGGCAACAATCCCGACATACGCATCGCCGTGGTGCGCCAGGTGATCGCCATTATTCGCGAGCGGGCCAGCGGCGATTTCACCTGGGAATCGCGCGTCCTGGGACGGAACCTCACCCTGTCAGCCCGGCCCGAGGACAACGCCGGGCTGGAGGACGTGATCATGCGGGAGATGTTCGAGGATGGCCGCACGCCGCGATAGCGGCGCCCGCTTCTCTGACGACGACCCCCGGGGCCGTTACTTCCAGTTCTTGATGTCGAGCTCGGTGCGCTGCACGACAGTGGCGCCGATGCCCCTTCCCGAACCGGTGACAACGACGGCTTTGCCTGCAAGGACGCCCATTTGCATTGAATGGTCCGGCGAATTTGTTCGGATATTCAGGCCCGATTTGCGTTGACCGGTGTTGACTGGTTGCATCGGTAAAAAGCCGGGGGGTGTAATCCCGTCCGCAAATGTTGGTAAAGCCGCGGGGAAGAGGCCGCAACGTGGCCCGAACCGCCTATGGGGAATTCCCGCGGACGACGGAGGTCCGTCGCCATAATCGTTGCGATTCCCTCGACGGGGCCGGGCCGTAAACCCGGCGTAGACATTCAACTACATCGGGCAAGGAACCATCGTGGACACCAAAGTCGACCAGCACACCAAGACTGAAGACGACACTGAGATGCTGCGCGACCTGCTGCGCCGCTTCCTCGACAAGGAAGTGCCCCCGGCGCTGGCGGCGCAGTGGGACCGGGAAGACCAGGTGCCGCGAGACATTCTGAAAGAGTTGTCCGCGCTGGGCGTTTGCAGCCTCACCGTGCCCGAGGAATACGGCGGCATGGGACGTGACGTGATGGGCATGGTGACCACCATCCAGGAGCTGGCGCGCCGCAGCGTGGCGCTGGCCTACATGTTCATCATGAACGCCTGCTACGGCGGCCTCAACATCGCCGACCTGGGCAGCCCCGAGCAGAAACGGCGCCTGCTGCCGGGGGTGTGCGAGGGCAACATCATGGTCTCTTACGGATTGTCGGAGCCGGACGTGGGCGCCGATCTTGCGAGCGTGTCCACCCGGGCCGAGCGCCGCGGTGACAAGATCGTCATCAACGGCACCAAGCGCTGGTGCACGGGCGCCGCGGTGGCGGACTACATCTACATGCTGGTGCGCTCGGGCGAGCCCGAGGCGCGGCACAAGAACCTGTCACTGGTGCTGGTGCCGCCCAACGCCGCCGGTATCACCCTGACGCCTCTCGGGACCATGGGCATTCACGGCCTGCCCACCAACGACGTGATCCTGGAAAACGTCGAAGTGCCGGTCGACAACATCGTCGGCGGCGAGGCGATGTGGAACCGCGCCTGGCTGATGCTGGCGGGGCCGTCGCTGGACGCTGAAAAGCTCGGCGTGCCCGCGATGGCGGTGGGCCTGGCGGAAGCCGCCGTGGCCGAGGCCTGGCAGTACAGCACGGAGCGACGCCAGTTCGGCAAGCGTATCTGCGCCATCCAATCCATCCGCCACAAGCTGGCCGAGGCGCAGACCCAGTTGTCCGCATGCCGGCTGGTGCTGTGGCATGCCGCGCGCAAGGTGCATGCGCACGAGCGCAGCGCGGTGGAGACATCCATGGCCAAGCTGTTCGTGGCCGACACTGCCCGCGACATCGTGGTGAAGTGCCAGGAGGTGATGGGCGCCTACGGCTACGCGCACGGTTTTGCCATGGAGCGCTACGTGCGCGACGTGATGATCATGCCTATCTGGGGCGGATCGTCGGCCATCCAGAAGAACAACATCGCCAACCTGATGTGGCTGCCCCAGGAGTAGGCGGCGTTTTTCATGCCTGGCCGGCGCGCGGTAGACTTGCGGCCTTCCCCAATGTCGAGGGGCAAGGACCCCAGGGGCCTTGTGACTGACGGGGCCCTTTTGCTGGAGGCCGCATGAACATCGGTATTGCCTGCAACCAGTCCACCGGCGTCCTGGACACCATCGCGCTGGCCGAGAAAGTGGAAAGGCTGGGCTTTCATGCCGTGTGGCTGACCAGCGGCGGTGGAGGGGATTGCATGGCCATGCTGCCCGCCCTGGCCCAGCGCACCTCACGCGTGAAGCTGGGGACGGCGGTGGTGCAGTCGCTGCCGCGGCATCCGACCATCCTGGCACAGGAGGCGCACGTCATTGCGCAGCTTGCACCGGGGCGATTGCGCCTGGGTATCGGCCCCAGCCACCGGCCGCTCATGGAATCGCTGGGCCTGCCCTTTGACGCGCCGTTGGGGCGCCTCGAGGAATATGTGCGCATCATCCAGGCCATGTGCGGCAAAGGCCGCGTGGAATTCCAGGGACGCTACTACAAGGCCACGGCCGCATTGCCTTCACCCGTGGACGTGCCGGTGATGATGGGGGCGCTGCGCAAGAACGCCTTCGAACTCGCCGGCCGCGTAGCCGATGGCGCCATCACCTGGCTGTGCCCCGCCCCCTACCTGCGCGACACCGGCATGCCGGCCATGCGCGGGGCCGCCAAGGCCGCGGGCCGCGCTGTGCCGCCGCTGATCGCGCATGCCACGGTGCGGGTCGATCAGGACGCGGCGCGCGTGCGCTCCCTGGTGCGCGCCACGGTCATGAACATCCGTTTGCCCTTCTACCAGAACATGCTGGCCGACGCGGGCTATCCCGAGGCCCTGAAGGGCGAATGGACCGATCGGCTGGTGGATGAGGTCATCCTGTGGGGCGACGTCGGCCGCGTGCGCGAGCGCCTGCAGGAGATGGCCGACGCCGGCGCGAATGAATTGCTGGTGCGGGTGCTGCAAGGGCGAGGCGAGGGCTTGAATGACATCCTGCCCACGCTTGAAGCGTTGGCACCGCAATGAAGCCGCTGCGAAATCAGCGGGACCGCGGTATAGGCGGTCCACTGCCGCTGAACGGAGCCTGGTCAGGCGGGATGGTGGCGAGCCGCGTGGTGCGCTGAACCGTTGGGCTGGCGGCCGAACAGCTTGCGCAATTCGTCCTTGGCCTTGTTGAGCGTCCTCACCCGGGAGGCGGGCAGGTTCTTGCCGGCGCGATTGATGTAGAACGTCAGCATGGACAATGCCGAGCGGAACGGGGCGCTCTTGCGCCGGTGGCTGCGCTCGGCCGAGCGCTTCAGCGACAGCGCAACGTCGTGGGCGCTGCCCTTCTTGAACACGTCGTGTTCCAGGTCCATGGCGTCGCTGTGGGCGGTGACGCGCGCCGACCAGCGCCGCGGTTTGGTCGCCTTGGTTTTGGTCGACGCTTTGGTGGATTTTGTCTTCGAACCGGCCTTGGGCTTCGTCGCCATGATTGCTCCTCGCGGTCGCCGTCCTTGGTTAGACGCTACGCTTTGTCGGCTGTACTACTGTAGGCGCCTCTCACTTTCGGATATCGGTTTTTGCCGACTTGCCGGCTGTAGCGGGTGAGCATGAGCATCCTGATATAGTCGCCCGGCGAACTCACAGGGAGAAGAAGTTGCAGTTGATTCAAGCCGACGGCCAGCGCGCGTTCGCAAAAACCTTGCTGTCCGAGAGTGGCCGGCAGTGAAAATACCGGCCGCGAACGCGCGCCTGCTGGTGCTGATCGGCCTGTCGGTGCTGTGCTACTCGGTCATGATGGGCGGGCGGCTGGCCATCTCCCTCACCGCGCTGAAGCTCACCGGCTCGACCGCGACGGCGGGCGTGCTCATGGGCATCTACGCCGCCGTACCCATCGTTATCGGGCTGCACGCCGGGCGCCTGATCGACCGCATCGGCCTGCGCCGGCCGCTGGTGTGGACCGCGGCGCTGGCGCTGGCGGGGATAGTGCTGCCCGGCCTGTGGCAGGGCCTGCCGGCGCTGGCCGCGGCCTCGGTGCTCAACGGCTTTGCGTTCACCGTCGCGGCCATGGCCCTGGGCAATGCCGCCGCGTTGCTGGGCACGCCCGAGCAGCGCACGTCCAACATCGGCTGGGTGTTTCTCGGCAATGCCGCCGGCTTCGCCCTGGGGCCTTTGATGGCCGGCTTCGGCATCGATCACCTGGGCCACCGCGCCTGCTTCCTGCTGCTGGCCCTGCTGCCGCTGGCCTCGCTCATCCTGATGGCGGCCTGCATCAGGCAGGTTCCTCAGGGCGCCATGCCCACCCGGCACAGGCGTCCATCGGGCGGGCTGTTGCGCGCCCTCAACCAGCCGGCCATGCGGCCGCTGGTGATCGTGCAGGTGCTGGCCGGCTCCTGCCTGGAAACGTTCTACTTCATCGTGCCCCTGCACGGCGCGCAGTCCGGCCTTTCCGCTTCCACCATCGGCGTGATCACTTCGTGCGCTTTCGTCGCGAATTGCACGGCGCGCACTTTGCTGCCGGTGTGGACCCGGCACCGCGACGAAAGGCGCGTCATGTCGGTGGTGTTCTTCATCGCCGCGGTGTCCATCTTCCCCTTCGCGCTGACCGCCCAGCCGTGGCTATTGATGCTGTTCGCCGCCGGGGTTGGCGTGTGCCACGGCGCCGCGTTTCCCATCCTCACTTCGCTGATCTATACGGCGTCGCCGCCGGGCCGCCAGGGCGAACTCTCCGGGGCGCGGGTCATGCTCACGGCCGGGGGCGTCAGTTTCAACCAGTTCCTGGCCGGTGGCCTCAGCAGCCTGTTCGGCCTGGTCCCCGTGACCTGGCTGGTGGCCGCCATGGCGCTGGCGGCGGGCTGGTATTCGCGGCGGCAGGCGCAGGCGCTCGACCCGCGCCGGGAAACATTCAAACAGCGTCGTTGAACCGGAAGCCCTCGCCCCAGCGCGCCAGTTTTCCCCACGTCATGGGGGCGGGAAAGTGCATGGTGCAAACCAGCGCATGCTCTTCCAGGCTGCGTTCGAAGAATTCGCGCCGGGTGCGCGCCCCCTGTGCGCCGTCGTAATCGGCACGGGTATGCAGCTCCGGGTAGCGCAACTGCAGCGGCGAGTGGCACAGGTCACCGGTAAACAGGGCGATGCCGGCGCCGTTGGCCACGCGCACCGCACAGTGGTCGATGGTGTGCCCCGGCGTGGGCCGCAGCTGCACGCACTCGCACACCGTATGCTCGTTGGTCACGAGGTCGGCGCGTCCGGCCTCGACCACGGGCAGCACGCTGTCCGACATCGAGGCGATGGGCCGCTTGGCGTGGGCGCCCGTCCAGTAGTCGTACTCGCGCTTGGAGAAGATGTAGCGCGCCTTGGGAAAGGTGGGCACCCAGCGGCCGTTGTCCAGGCGGGTGTTCCAGCCCACGTGGTCGTAGTGCAGGTGCGAGCACAGCACGAAATCGATGTCGTGCACCGACAGCCCGGCCGCGGCCAGGCTGCGCATGTAGTCGTCGCTGGCCTGCATATGGTCTTCGGGCCTGCTGCGTTCCTTGTGGTTGCCCACGCAGGTATCGATGAGGATGTTGTGGTGGCGCGTGCGCACCAGCCAGGAATGAAAGCTCAGCACGATGCGCCTGGACACCGGATCGTAGGCATGCGGCACCAGCCAGGAGTGGTTTTGCTCCATGAGCTCGGGCGTGAGGGTGGGGAAGAACTTGAAGGTGTCCAGGTAAGGCATGGCTTTCTCCTGGATGGCCTCGACGCTGATGTCGCCCAGCCTGAAGCCCTTGTTCCCGGTCATGTTCGTCCTCTTGCCGCGCGCCGTGTCGTTGCGTCGAGCGTCATTGCTTTGAGCGTCATGGCGTTGAACTCATTGCACTCGTGATACGATGCGCCGCACCGCCATGCATCGAAGGCCCTCGCCATGACTGAATCCGCCAACGACGATCTCGTACTATATCGCATCGAGGGCCGCACCGCGGTGCTCACGCTCAACCGGCCCGAGCGTCTGAACGCTTTCAACCCCGACATGCTGGCGCGCTGGCTGGCCTGCCTGGAGCAGGCGCAGGCCGACCCCGCAGTCCGTGCCGTGGTGCTGACCGGGGCGGGGCGCGCCTTCTGCTCGGGCGGCGACGTCGGCAACATGGGGGACAACAGTGCAGCCTCCGGCGCCGACGCGCTCACCCCGGCGAAAATCAAGGACTCGCTGCAGCACAACGTGCAGCGCATCCCGCTGCAACTCGCCCGCATGGACAAGCCCGTCATCGCCGCCATCAACGGCGTGGCCACCGGCGCCGGCCTTGACATGGCGCTGATGTGCGACATGCGCTTCGCCGCCGAGGGCGCGCGCCTGGGCGAGACCTACGTCAAGGTGGGCCTGGTGCCGGGCGCGGGCGGCGCCTACTTTCTGCCGCGCCTGGTGGGCAGCGCCAAGGCGCTGGAACTGTTCTGGTCGGGCGACCTGATCGATGCCCAGGAGGCGCTGCGCCTCGGCATGGTGAACCGGGTGTATCCGAACGAGCAACTGCTGGCCAAGACGCTGGAGTTCGCCGAACGCGTGGCCGATGCGCCGCCCCTGTCGGTGCGCCTGATCAAGCGCGCGGTGTACCAGTTCGCCAGCCTGGACCTGGCGACCAGCCTCGACATGATCTCCTCGCACATGACGGTGGCCAGAAGCAGCGCCGACCACGTCGAGGCGGTGCGCGCGCTGCGCGAGAAGCGCCCGGGTAAATTCGAAGGACGCTGAGTCGAAGGACACGGAGCCTCGCGCGCCGACAGGGCGCCGCCACGGCGCCGGTAGGACAAAAACCACATTCGAATCGGCGCCGTTCCGGCGGTATTGGAAGGGCGGTCAACTAGGCTGTTGAGACGCGCCGCACTGCGGCGATTTTCATGAGCCGGTCATGAAACCCGTCAATCAAACCCTGCTCGTCGTCGGGCTGGGCTGCGCCGCCCTCGCGGGCTGCGCCAGTTCGCCCGACCGCGCTTCCAACGCCTCCGTCATCAGCCCATCCGGATATGTGGACGGACGGTCGGGCAACTGGGTAAGCAACGCCGAGTGCGGCGGCCTGGTCGGGGGCAGCTACCAGCGCTGCATGAATGGGCGGCGCGGCAGTTCGAACATCAGCCCGTCCGGGGCCGAGGTCAACGGCAATGAATCGGGCACGTCGTCCAGCGGCGCCTATTCCGGCGGCCCTGACCACGGCTGATCATGAATCCGTTCAAGATCTCCGCCATAGTGCTCGTGGCGGGCACGCTGTCGTTGCCTGTTCTTGCCGCCGAGCGCGGCACCGGCATGGGCAGCGCAGGTTCCTCGCCCAACGCCAATTGCAGCACCATGAAGGGCGCGGCGCGCGACCGGTGCATCCAGGAAGGCCAGTCGGGCAAGTCCGCCTCGCGAGCCTATGACCCCAGCGTGCGCATGCACGGCGATTCCAAGCCCGGCGGCGAAAACGCCACCGACATGGGCAAGGGCAAGAGCGGCGCGAGGCCCAGTGACACCATAAAGCCAGCGGACACAATGAAACGCTGAGCGACGGGCCGCCCAGGTCAGCGGGCGGCTCGAACCTGTTCGCGGTATGCTGCACCCCCAGACCAAACAGGGGGGAATTCTCTTCATGACCGATGAACTGAAAGTGGAACGCCACGGCCACGTGGCCGTGCTCACCCTCAACCGGCCCGAGTCGCTGAACGCCCTCACCAGGAGCATGACCGAGGCCATGCGCGAGGAATGCGACCGCATGAACGACGATCCCGACGTGCGCGCCGTGGTCATCACCGGCGCGGGGCGCGGCTTCTGCTCGGGCTTCGACATCAAGAAGGGCGACCTCGCCGATCCGCGGCGCCTGTCCGCCTACAGCGTGCTCGATTTCGCGCAGCATCGCCTCGCGCGGCTGCGCACCTTCGCCAAGCCCACCATCGCCGCGGTGAACGGCGTGGCGGTGGGCGGAGGGCTGGGCCTCGCGCTGGCTTGCGACATCCGGATTTGCTCCACCGCGGCCAAGTTCTCCACCCAGTTCGCCAATATCGGCATGCCGGTGCAGGATGCCGTGGGCGCTTTCCTGCCGCAGATCATCGGCCTGCCCAAGGCCATCGAGCTGATCTACACCGCGCGCATGGTGGACGCGGCCGAGGCGCTGGACCTCGATCTCGTCACCCACGTGGCCGAGTCGGAGGACCTCATGGAGCTGGCCTTGGCCATCGCCGGCCAGATCGCCAATGGCCCGCCGCTGGCGCTGGCCATGTCCAAGCAGGTGGTGTACCGCAGCATCGGCAAGACCGTGGACGAGCAGCTTGCCTACCAGAACCTGGGGTCATATGTGAATGCCGCGTTTGCCGCCCATGACGTCACCGAGGCGGTGACGGCTTTCCGGGAAAAGCGCAAACCCAAGTTCCGCGGTCCCTGAACACGGACCCGGTGCGAAGACGCCTGCGAAGAGGTTGCCTCAGGCGACCGCGCGTGTCGGTGCTTGCGCGGGGTCGGGCCTGCTTGCCTTGGGCGAGGCGGGACGCGGCGCCGCCCGCCATTCGCGGCTGGGTTTTAACGCCTCGCGCATTTCCTGCAGGTCGTTGCGCCAGGGAAAGAGGGCTTGGCGGCGGCTTTCGAACAGTCGGATTCGCATGATTACCTCCGGGCGGATCAGTGTGCCACGCCGTTTTTTACCGAAGCGTGCTCGGGGCCGATGCCATTCGTCTCTCCCGCCGCCACAGTAGTGGCTTGGGCTTCGGCAGCGAGTCCCGACGCGCCACATATAACAGTATTGGAATAAATCTCTCTATAGCGGAAGCTCGAAAGCGGCGTAGCGCTTCCGCGACAACGCTGATGGAAGAATTCAAGGCGTGTCACCCCGGGTGTTGACCGGCGCGGCGGCCTTTGAGCAAGCGG
>Ga0068858_100006879_pt1 | contig 11054 bp, 7 predicted proteins | sample KBSSwiS12_FD_66589 | JGI IMG/M metagenome (GOLD analysis project Ga0068858, IMG submission 66589) | Switchgrass rhizosphere microbial communities from Kellogg Biological Station, Michigan, USA - KBS Switchgrass S1-2 | ecosystem: Host-associated > Plants > Roots > Rhizosphere > Soil ... | reverse complement strand
CACCGAAATTCGCGGCGGCGCCGCCATCGGTGTCGCCGCGGCTATAGCCCGATGTCGTCTCGATCGCGCTGATCGAGGTCAGGGTGACCGGGCCCATATCCCATGAAGCGCGCAGCGACTCACCATAGGTCTTGTAGGCCTGCGGGTTGTTCATCGCCTCGTCGAACGCGACCTTGTCGCGCGGCGTGGCGCTGACATCGTTCGATCCCTTGATGAGCGCGGCGCGGTGGAACAGCGTCGAGGTGCCGCTGTAATCGCGGGCGTGCGCGGAGAGGTTGAACGAGAGCAAGTCGCTCGGCGTGAACAGCAATTGCAGGCGGACGTCGCGCTCGTCGAAGCCGCCCATTGCGTCCTTCTTCGGCGAGACCGTGCCGTCCGCGCTGGTGCCGGTATAGGTGTTGTCGACCCAGTTATCGCGGTGCTGGATCATTGCCGACAGGCGGAAGGCGAGCAGGCCGGGGGCGATCGGCCCGCCGATGCCGGCATCGGCAGTGACGGTGTTGTAGCTGCCATAGCTCGCCGAACCGCGACCCTCGAAGGTCTGCGACGGCTGGATCGTGTCGAACTTGATGATGCCCGCAGTCGTATTGCGGCCGAACAGCGAACCCTGCGGCCCGCGCAGCACCTCGACCTGACGCACGTCGAACACCGGGTTCGACTTCAGCACGACATGCTCGAGCACGACATCGTCCTGGATGATCGAGACCGGCTGCGAGGCACCGAGATAGAAATCGATATTGCCGAGGCCGCGGATATAGAAGCGCGGGAAGATGCGGCCGGTCGTCGTCTCGGCATAAAGACCGGGAACGCGGCCGGAGAGCGCCATGATATCGTCGCCCCCCGTCTGGAAGGCGCGCAGATCGTCACCCGCAACCGCCGCGACCGAGAGCGGCACCTTCTGGAGCGGCTCCGACCGGCGCTGTGCCGTCACCACGATGTCGCCCTGATTCCCATCGGACACCGTCGCCGGGGTTGCTTCTTGCGCAGAGGCGATATTGGCGAAGGCCAGAGCGCCGAACGCGCAGGTCAGCATCGAGATTGAACGCACGACAGTAGAATTGGACACGGGTGATCCCCCAAAAGGTTACGGGTTTGCGATATGCTGCAGGGAGCAGAGCGATGGCCGGAAATGGCGTAAATCCGCCGGTGATCGACATATTTGTCTGATGGTGCCGGATGCCCTCGCAGGCGCGTCGCTAGAAGCCGAATATGGATTAATTATGACACTGGCTGGAAACTTGCGAGAATTAGCAGTGCGGGAAGCAGGCTCGCGACTCTTACCAGCGCGGCGACGCTGTTCCTCGGGTATCGATCTGTGCCACAGCAGCGCGATGCGCATATCCGAACTCCTGAAGGCCCGGCAGCAATCGTGAGCGCCGTCCTCAACATCTCCCACTCGATCCTCGGCCAGCCCTGGCGCTGGCGGATGCTCGAAGCGGATGCGCGCGACCCCGGCTTCGCACCAGACGACCTGGTGACTCAGCTGCTGCTCGCGCGCGGCTGTCCGCGCGAGGCGCTCGACGCGCACAAGCTGCCAAGCATCCGCGGCTTCATGCCCGACCCGTCGATCTTCCGGGACATGGACCGCGCCGCCGAACGCCTCGCCGATGCTGTGCAGGCCGGTGAACAGGTAACGATTTTTGGCGATTACGACGTCGACGGCGCGACCTCCGCCGCGCTGATGATCCTGCTGCTGCGTGACCTCGGCCTCGAGGCGCGTGCCTATATCCCCGACCGGTTGATGGAGGGCTATGGCCCGTCGGGCGAAGCGCTGGTCCGGCTGAAGGAGGAAGGCGCGAGCCTGATCGTCACCGTCGATTGCGGTGCGCAGGCGTTCGAAGCGCTCGAAATGGCGCGCGTCGCCGGTGTCGATGTGATCGTCGTGGATCACCATAAATGCGCGGCCGCCCTGCCCCATGCCCATGCCCTGGTGAACCCGAACCGGCTCGACGAGACCGAGGGCGCCGCGCATGGCCATCTCGCCGCGGTCGGCGTCGCGTTTCTGCTGGGCGCGGCGCTGGTGCGGCTGTTGCGCACGCGCGGCCATTTCGAGAGCCGCGAAGAGCCGCGCCTGCTCGACCTGCTCGATATCGTCGCGCTCGGCACCGTCGCCGATGTCGCGCAACTCAAGGGCCTCAACCGCGCCTTTGTGAGCCAGGGCCTGAAGGTGATGGCGCAGCGTCGCAACATCGGCCTCAACGCGCTCATCTCCGCCTCGCGGCTCACACGCGCACCGACCGCCACCGATCTCGGCTTCGCGCTCGGGCCGCGGATCAATGCCGGGGGCCGTGTCGGCAAGTCCGATCTCGGCGTCCGCCTGCTCACCACCCGCGATCCGGCCGAGGCCGCAAGCATCGCCGCCGAGCTCGATCGGCTCAACGAGGAGCGCCGCGCAATCGAGGGGATAGTGCAGGAAGCCGCCGAGGGCATGGCCGCCACCAAGGGCAACCGCGCCGTCGTGGTGGTTGCCGGGCGCGGCTGGCATCCCGGCGTGATCGGCATCGTCGCCGGGCGGCTGAAGGAGAAATATGGCCGCCCCGCGATCGTGATCGCGCTTGACGATGCCGGGATCGGCAAGGGATCGGGACGGTCGATTTCGGGGGTCGATCTCGGCGCCGCCGTGCTGGCGGCAAAGGATAGCGGGCTGCTCGTCGCCGGTGGCGGCCACGCGATGGCGGCTGGGCTGACCATCGCCGAGAACCAGCTGGAACCGTTCGCCGATTTTCTCGAGGAGCGGCTCGACGCGGCCGTAACCCGCTCGATCGGCGACCGGGCGTTGCTGCTCGATGCGCTGCTCACGGCGGGCGGCATCACTCCGGCGCTCGTCGAGGCAATGGATGCGGGCGGCCCCTATGGCATGGGCTGGCCGCAGCCGCGCGTGGTCGCGGGGCCGGTGCGGATCGTGAAGGCGGATATTGTCGGCAACGGCCATGTCCGCGCGATCGTGACCGGCGACGATGGCCGCACGCTGAAGACAGTCGCCTTTCGCCAGGCCGACACCGCGCTTGGCGCCGCGCTGCTCGGCGCGCCGCCGCACCGCCGGCTGTGGCTCGCCGGGCGCGCCCGGATCGACGACTGGGGTTCCAAGCCGGCGGCCGAGCTTCATCTCGACGATGCCGCCTGGGCGGAATAGGCTTCAAGTTCCCGGCGGCGCGAGGCGTCGCTGGAATGCCTGTTGAGGAGGAGCAAAATTCGCGCGATGTCTTCCAATCCATCCGAATAGCGATTGGCGCTGAATAGCGCCGTGGCCGGAGAGGTTGAATCGGGTGAACCTGTTGGGAATGTCATGCGGATCGCTGACATTTCCATCGCCCGGACAGCGGGCGTGAAGATTACATTTAATCTTTGATAATCAATATATTATGGAGATTATGGATGTTCAGTCACATTACGCTCGGCACCAACGATCTCGAACGCGCCCGGCGTTTCTATGAGCCGGTGATGGCCACCCTGGACATCACCCAGCCATTCGAGTTGCCCGCGACACTGGTGTTCGGCGAACTGGCCGGGCTCAAGCTGTTCATCGTAAGCCCCTTTGACGGCGGCGCGGCAATGCCGGGCAACGGCCCCCACGCCGCCTTCCTTGCGCCGGATCGCGCCGCGGTGGATGCCTTTCACGCCGCAGCGCTCGCGCATGGTGGCAGCGACGAAGGCGCGCCGGGGCTCCGCCCGCATTATCACGCCAATTATTACGGCGCCTATGTCCGCGACCCGGACGGAAACAAGCTCCAGGCGGTATGCCATCGCCGACATGACGAAACGGCGGCTTGACCCGAGCCCGGCATTTCCCTAACCGGCACCCCCAGCACCCGGGACGTCCCGGCAATGGCCCCTTCGTCTAGCGGTTAGGACGCGGCCCTTTCACGGCTGAAACACGGGTTCGATTCCCGTAGGGGTCACCAACCTTTTCAATGACTTAGCAGTCACTGGGTTGGTCAAATCAAGAATATCGTCGATACATCGTAGATAGATTTGGACGGTCGCCGGTGGATGCCGGTGAACGACTCTGTCGATCAGTGGGGTTTTGACGCCTTCAGCCTATGCCAGGGCGGCGGCGAAGAGCGGGTCGCTAACGCAATCTTTTCAGACCTGTTGTCGATGCGTTCGCCCGCTAGCTGCATGGATCGGCGAACCTCGAATGCTTCTGCCGTAGTCGTGGAGCCGGTCACCGGAAGCATGCGCTTCACTCACGGAGATTCCTAGCCAACTCTCAGGATAGACGTGCGCAGGCGGAAGCGGCACCAACGGGATCGGCCATGGGCTATCACTGGCAAATTTGACAATTGTGGCGGACGGCGCTGGGGCAGAGCATCACCTCGTAATGGATATCAACAGGCAGTCCGGCATACGGTCGCCTGGTGGAGGGGATAACAAGAATGACCGCCAGAACTCACCGCTATCTGCTGCTTTCGGTTTCGGCCGCGGCACTCCTGCTCGGCGCGGCGCCGGCCTTTGCCCAGGACGCCAAGGAGCCGGCCGACCAGACGGACGGCGGTGCGATCCGCGACATCATCGTCACCGCGCAGAAGCGCAGCGAGAATATCCAGACCGTCCCGATCGCGATCACGGCGCTTGATTCCCAGGCGCTGTCGCAGGGAACAGTCAAGGATCTGCGCGACATTGCCGGACGCGTGCCGAGCCTGGTCGTCGACAGCGTCAGTACCTCGCCGAGCACCGCCAGCATCGCCTTGCGCGGCATCAGCTTCGACGATGTCGAGAAGAGCTTCGATCCGGCGGTCGGCGTTGCCGTGGACGGCGTGTTCATCGGCACCAATACCGGCCAGCTGCTCGACAGTTTCGACATGGAGCGCCTGGAAGTGCTGCGCGGGCCGCAGGGCACCCTGTTCGGCCGCAACACCATCGGCGGCGTGATCAACGTCACGCGCACCAAGCCGACGCACGATGCCGGCATCAAGGCGCAATTCGCCTATTCGAGTTACGACACCAAGCGTGGCCGGTTGGTGGTGAACAGCGGCACGATCGGGGGCATCATCGCGCTCAAGGCCTATGGCTATTGGGACCAGACCGGCGGCTTCGTCCAGAATGTCGTGCAAAACCGCAAGGACGGCCGTTACCAGACGCTGACCGGCGGCATCACGGCGCTGATCACCCCCGCCAGCAATCTCACCGCGACGCTGACCTATGAGCATACCCGCGAACGCGGCGAAGCCGTGAGCATCCCAACGTCGAACGGCACCGATCTGTTCTGCGCCTATGCCGGCGTGCCCGGCTTCTCGCCGCCGGCCGAATGCAATCGATTTACCGCGAACAGCGACCGCGGCGCCTATCAGACCTATGAAACCGCCCCGCGCGGCATCAGCAACGATACCGACGCGGTAAGCGGCAATCTGGAATGGGATTTGTCGCCGACCGTCAAGCTGTTCTCGGTCACCGGCTACCAGCGCAATCACGAGGACGCGAACTCCGACTTCGATGGCAGCGACGTCAATTTTTTCGGCGTGCGCCGCGTCCAGCGCTATCACCAGCTCAGCCAGGAGCTCCGCGTCGTCACTGACGTGACCGACGGGATCAACCTGCTCCTCGGCGGCTATTATTTCGACAGCGCCTATACGCTTTATCAGTCGACCTTTATCGGCCCGGCGCTGGGCGGCGTGACGATCGGCCAGTTCACCGACCATCATTCACGCTCCTATGCGGGGTTCGCCGATGCCCAGATCAAGCTGAGCGACAGCTTCAAGATCGCGGTGGGCGGGCGCTATACGAAAGACGAGAAAAGCATCTTCACCAATTACGGCCAGATCGCCGCGCTGGTGCAGATTACCGACCCCGCCTACACCGGCACGCAATGCGTTGGTGCGACCGGCACCTTTTCCCCGGCGCCCGGTGTGATCCTGCCGGTTTACGCCGCGGCGAATAATTGCACTGGCAATGCGAGTTTTGGCAAATTCACCTGGCGCGCCAATGCCGAATATAAGCTGGCGCCAGGCAAGATGGTCTACGCGTCCTATTCAAAGGGTTTCCGTTCGGGCGGTTTCAATGCGCGCGCGACGTCCCCTTTCTCGCTCGGGCCGTATCAGCCCGAGACGGTCGACGCTTATGAGGTTGGCCTGAAGGCCGATTGGCTCAACCATCAGCTGCGGACCAATATCGCGCTTTACTACACCAAATACGGCAACAAGCAGGAGGAGGTCGTCCAGCCCTCGCCGGCCGGCGCCGCCAACCCGCAGGAAACGGTCGTGAAGAATGCGGCGTCTGCCACGATCAAGGGGCTGGAAATCGAGACGATCGCGCAGCTCAGCCACGATTTCAGCGCGACCGCGTCCTTCGCCTATACCGACGCGCATTATGACAATTTCTTCAATGACGTGGTCGGCACGACTACGGGCTCGGCGCCGGACAATATCCCCGACAACGTGTCGACCCTGACGCTGCGCCGCGCGCCCAAATTCCAATGGTCGCTGGGCCTGAACTACACGCATGACGTCGGCGGCGGCCGCTTCGATGCCTCGACGCTGCTGCGCTACTCGAGCAAATATGCGACCTGCATCGTGCCCAATTACCCGATCACGCCGGGGCAGGTCGTCAACGACAGCCGCTGCTTCACCGCGGACCGGGCGAACCTCTCGGCGCAGCTCGGCTACACCTTCCTCCTGAGCGGCGGCAAGGAGGTCAGCCTCTCCGTGTTCGGGCGCAACCTCACCAATACGCGCGACATCATGGGCACATTGCCGGTCGCCAGCCTGTTCACCTTTTCGACGCCATACGAGCCGCGCGTGATCGGCGCGCAAATCGGGGTCAAATTCTGAAAGTACTCATCACCGTCGTCCAATCTCACTGATCGAAACGCATCCACCGTTCGGGCTGTCGAGGCCCGAACGGTGGATGCGTTTCGGCTGACGAGAACTGGTGCGGGGATTCAGTGCGAGACGGTCAGCTGGCCGGTTCGGCCTCTATCGCGAGGCGCCGCCTGATCTCTTCCCGCAGCAGATCCTTGCGGACCTTGCCGGAAGCGGTGCGGGGAAGATCGTCGACGAACTCGAAGCGCTCCGGGCATTTCTGACGTGCCAGGCCAGAGGCGAGCACCTGCCCTGACAACGTCCTGGCCTCGGGCGCTTCACCGTCGCGAAGCACGATAAAGGCGCACACGCCCTCGCCGAGCCGCGCGTGCGGCATCGCTACCACCGCAGCCTCGCGGACGCCGGGATGGAGGTGGAGCACATCCTCGATTTCCTTGGCGGAGATATTCTCTCCCCCACGGATGATCAGATCCTTCTTTCGCCCGGTGATCACCAAGGCGCCGAGCGGCGTCAGCAGTCCGATATCGCCCGTACGGAAAAACCCGTCCGGGGTGATAGCCTGGCGGGTCTGCTCGGGATCGCCATAGCCGAGGAACATGGCCGGGCCGCGCACCAGCACCTCCCCCTCGCCCCCAGGCGCGCAATCGCGATCATGCTCGTCGACGATCCGCAGGTCATAATCCACTGCATGGCCGTCAGTCGTGGCGGCGAGCTCGGGCTCGCTGGCCGGCCGATAGCCTTGCGTCGTCTGGGGAACCTCCGAACTGCCATAGACGCGGTACGCACAGGGATTGGCGAGCGCGGCGTTGGCGGCGGATACCAGTTCGGCCGGCACCGCAGCGCCGCCACAGGCAAAGCTCTGAAAGCTGGGCAGCGACCGGCCCTGCGCGCGCGCTGTGTTGCACAGCTCCATCAGGAACGGCGTTGCGGCAACGGTTGAGGTGACCTGGTAGCGATCGATCAGATCGACCGCGGCGGCCGCATCCCATTGCTCCATCAGCACGGCTCGCGAACCGAGCTGGAAGGGCCTTTCGAGTGCCCCGGCATACCCCGTGATATGAGTGACCGGCGACGGCATCAGGACGATATCCTGCCCGACGAGGCCGAGATACCGGAAGGTCACGTCCAGCACGCGCGCGAGCGTATTGTGCGAGTGGAGCACGGCCTTGGGCTGGCCGGTGGTGCCCGACGTGTAAAGCAGGAGCTTCGCGCTGTCCGGATCGACATCGGGAAAGGGGTGAGTCAGCGGACGCCCGCGATCGATCATCTCAGCGAGCGAAGGCGCGCGGCCGGCGGGACGAACGAAGACGACATGTTCCAGCGCGGGCAGCGAAGGCCGGATGCGGTCGACCATCGCGGCATAGTCGATCGAACGGAATGCCTCCGCGACGAAGAAGACCCGCGCGCCGCAATCGCCAAGCATCTGCCGAACCTCAGCGTCGCGGTAGATGTGGACGATCGGGTTGATGACATAGCCGCCCAGCGCGGCGGCCAGGTTGATCACCGCTGCTTCCACCCAATTGGGGGTCTGGAAGCTGATCACCTCGCCGGGTTGGATGCCCAGGTCAATCAGCGCGCGGGCGAGCGCTTCGCCATCGGCGAGCAGGCCGGCATAGGTTGGCCGGGCCGGATCGCCCAGGAAGGCGAGCTCGTCGGGCGTCTCATCCGCCCGAAGGCGCGCCCAATCGCCAAGCGTGCGGCCGTCCCAATAGTCTCCGCCGGCGTAACGGCGCAGATGAACGGGGAGTTCGGTCGGAAACTGGATCGTCACAGCATCAACTCACCCATCAGTGATCGGCGACCAGCCGTGCCGGTGCCCGGCTCTTCTATGGGCGACCACAGTGGAAAGGACGCGCCACCGTCACAACCGGCAAAAGTGGCAGGCATGCTCGCGCGGGGACGGGCATTTGCAACCGCCCCCTGCCACCACGCCCGTCACCGCGCCGGTGCGGGCTCGCCGTTCAACACAGCCAGCGCCTCGCGTAACAGGCCGATCGCTTCGCGGCGACGGGCATCGATACCCTCGATCTCCCGCGTCGCGCGCACGACTTTTGGGTCGGCCGACGTCGAATCGGCATCGTCGCTCAACCCGGATATGCCGCGCCTGGCCCAGAATTCCGACAGGCACTCCTTGAGCATGGCAATCAGATGGGCCTGCCAGATACCGGCTTCTTCGGGAAAGTTTTGGGCAGCCAGTCCGTTGATGAAGATCGTGACGAAAAGGCGGCCGAGCTTCAGCTCATGCTCGCCGACCGCCGCGAATGCGGGAAAGGCCGCCCGCGTTTCCGAGTTCAGTAATTCCTCGTCGACGACGTGAACCTCGGCCAGCGCCCGCCGGAGCACTTCGTCGGTGCGCGCTGACGCTTCCAGCTCGGCCATGGCGACATGCAGCGGATCGCGGGCGAGTTGCCACAGCAAGTCGATCCCGTCGTCGAATCGCTCCCGTGTCGCCGCGTCCGGGCGAATTCCGGTGAAATAACTCTGCCGCACCGAGGCGTAGAGATATTCCATCGCCGCGAGTTTCAGATCCTCGAGGACGGGGAAATAATATTGGATCTTGCCGCGGGTCATGCCGGTTTCGCGCGCCACAAGCGACATGTTCGTGCCGGCCCAGCCCTGCGCGGCGAAACACCGCACCACCGCATCGAGGATAGCGGTACGGGTCGCCTCCGTGCCCTGGTCAGCCTGCTCCGGACCGCGCGCGTCCGCGTCCGTCATCGGCCCCGCTTCAGTTGCTTCACGTACCACGGCAGTCCCTCTTTTTTGCGAGTTTACCCGAGACGGCTTTGATCGCAAGCGTTCATGCATTACTGCTGCTTGAAATCTGTCGGTCCGAGAACAGATGAATTTGATGGGAGCCGGAAGCATGGCTGACAGCGTTCTGGAACGGATTCTCGCTGAAGCGGAATGCACCCGTGTTCTCCATGCTTATGGTCGAGCGGTCGACTGGCAGGATCGCGACGGGCTTGGCGCTCTGCTCTGGCCCGAAGCGGTGATCGATCTCGGTTTCTTCAAAGGCAATGCCGAAGAAGCGATCGCTTTTCTCATGGCGAACGCGGCGAGATCCGACCGCCGCTTCCACGCGGTTTCGAATATCGTGCTGCAAATCCGGGACGATACCGCGCTGTCCGACAGCTGCTGCATTACTCATGCGATCACCGACGATGGCGAGGGTGGGTCGGGCTGGCAGCTATTTCTCGGGCGCTATCTGGATCGGCTCGAGCGACGCGGCGCCGAATGGCGCATCGCAGAGCGTGTCTTCGTGCTGAACGGCTACCATGCCGGCGCCAATGACGAGCCGCCCTTTCTGGCGGATGTCGACCGCGCCGAGCATTTCACGCCGGACCACAGGCTGTTCCGCTTCCGGTAATCGGGCGCGCGAAAAAATAACTGGAGGATGACTGATGGCGCGAATTTCAACCCTGCCCGCGTCCGAATGGCGGGAAGACCTGCGTGACATGATCGGCGCTGACTCGGCGACTTTGGTCGAACAGGGAATCCTGCGCGTGTTTGCGCACAACCCCGATCTGGCCAAGGGCGTGCTGAGCTTTGGTGGCGCGCTGTACCAGACGACCCACCTTTCGCGCCGTCTGGTCGAGTTGGTGCGGCTCCGCGTGGCGTTCCACAACCAATGCCGCAGTTGCATGGCGATCCGCTATCAATCGGCGATGGATGACGGGCTGACCGAAGGCGCCGTCTGCTCGCTCGAAAGGCCCGAACAGGCCAAGGATCTGACGCCGGCGGAAAAGGCGGCGCTGGTCTATGCCGATATTTCCTCGACCAACCATTTCGCGATCGACGATTCGACCTTTGCTGCGCTCCGCGAGCATTTCAGCGAGACCGAGATCGTTGAACTGGGCGCGTTCATCGCCTTCTTTATCGGCTTTGGCCGGCTATCGGCGGCGTGGCATCTGGTCGATGATCTGCCCGACGGCTATCAGCGCGACGATGGCATGACGATTGCGCCCTGGCGCGAGGACTCGGTCGCCGTACGCGGCTGAACATCAGCACCCGATCCGGTCTATGCCGTCGGCGTGGCCGGATCGAAGGTCAGGTGGAGTGCTTTCAGTGCCCGCAGCACGAAGCCCGGCTGGTGCTCGAAATCATTCTTCCCCTCGGCCAGGGCGAGATTGGGCAGGCGATCGATCAGCGCATCGAACGCGATCTGCAATTCGAGCCGGGAGAGGCCGGAGCCCGGGCAATGATGTTCGGCCTGGCTGAAGGCCATGTGCCGCATGGCGTTGCTCCGATCGACCTTGATCCTATCCGGATCCTCGAACACTTCGGGGTCGCGAT
>Ga0068858_100006878_pt1 | contig 11054 bp, 6 predicted proteins | sample KBSSwiS12_FD_66589 | JGI IMG/M metagenome (GOLD analysis project Ga0068858, IMG submission 66589) | Switchgrass rhizosphere microbial communities from Kellogg Biological Station, Michigan, USA - KBS Switchgrass S1-2 | ecosystem: Host-associated > Plants > Roots > Rhizosphere > Soil ... | reverse complement strand
ATGGCGGCGGCCGACGAGGGTGACGACCGGAACGCCCATGTCGAGCGCCTCGATCGTGCCGTTGACGCCGCCGTAGGGCAACGGATCGAGCACGAAGTCGACGAGCCGATATCGCGCCTGGTTCTGCGCATCGTCCGCACCCTGCGGCACGAAGATCAGCCGCTCGGCGGCAATGCCGCCCGCCGCGGCAATGCGGACGTACAACGGCGCGAGCGCCGCGTTGAGCGGCGAGAAGGCGAGCCGTGCCTGCGGCAGCCGCGCCAGCACGTCGCGCCATAGCGCCAGGCAACGCCGAGACAGCTTCATTCCGGTGACAAACGCGCCGATCACGACGGTGTCCGGTGCGATGCGCAACGCCTGGCGCGACAGGGCCGGGACATCGACGGGCGCGACGTGCCGCCACGGATAGACGCAGCCCTCCATCGGCAGCAGCGTTTCCGATTTGGCGGGTGGTCCCTCGATCACGTCGCAGTACGCGTCGGTGAGGCGGAAGTCCATCGTCGCAAGGCCGAGGAGTCCGGCGCTCGCGACGTGCGTGATCTGCACGCGCGCCGGCTTCCGCGCGAGGATGCCCGGACGCGCGCCGCGCGTGTGCGTCGACAGGTCGACCAGCACGTCGAGGTCGGCGGCGGCGATGGTGTCCGCGGCGGCGCGCTCCGTCATGCCGGCGACAACGGTGAACGCGTCGCCGGCGGCGACGAAGCGCTCCGTCCACGCGTCGCGCACCGCCGACGTGGAAAAGAAGCGAATGTCGAAACGGCGACGATCGTGACGCTCGATCGCCTGCCACATCATCTTGCCCATGACGTGATTGCGCAGGTCGGCCGAAAGGTAGCCCACGCGCAGGCGTCCCGGGCGGCGCGCGGGTGCAGGCGGCAGCGGCTCGCCGTAGACCTTCTGCGCCGTGGCGTCGTAGGTCTGCGCCACGCGCTCGTAGAGATCCGCGTCGACGTCGAAGAACAGCAGAACGTACAGGAGCTCCTCGAGCGCATCGAGCAGCTCGCGCTCGTCGGCGGCGCGGAAGCGCTCCTTCCGCAAGTCTTCGAGATAGCGGTCGACACGGCGAAAATCACCCGTCCACTGGCTCGCTTCGAGCGCATGGACGGCAAGCGGCAACGCGTCGGGGCACTGCGCCTCAAAGCGGAGGAAGTTGGCCTGCCACTCGTCGATGCGTCCGGCGGAGAGCAGTGCTTCGCCGAGATTGCGGTAGGCCTGGACATGCGCCGGGTTGCTTTCGAGCACATGCATGAACGCGTGGATTGCCGCGTCGCGGTTGCCCTCCTCCGCGAAGATCACGCCGAGGTTGAAATCGGCGGCGACGAGATCGGGACGGAAGGTCAGCGCACGCTGATACGCGCGCGCCGCTTCGGCGTGCGCCCGCTGCATCTGCAGCGCAACACCGTGGTTGTAGTGTGTTTCGCCGTCGATCGGCTCCTGCGCGAGCGCGCTCTCGAACGCCTGCGCGGCGCCACTGCCGTCCTGGACGGCAAGCCGCGCGGAGCCGACGGCGCGCAGCAGCGAGGCCGGCGCCGGGTCGTGCTGCTGCAAGCCTTCGCGCGCCAGCGCAGTCGCCGCAGCGCCATCGCCCGCATCGACGGCGGCGCGAATCGCGGCCACCCGCGCGTCGACGAACGCCGGTGCAGCGGCGAGCGCCGCGGCGTAGGCAGCGCGTGCCGCGGCGAGTTCACCGTCCTCCGCAAGCGCCATGCCGAGAAGGCGATGCGCCGGCGCAAAGTCCGGCTGCACCGCGAGCACTTCCGCATAGCGCGCTCGCGCACCCGCACGGTCGCCGCGCTGGTGCAGCGCCACCGCCTCGACCCAGCGCTCGGCCATCGCTGCGGCGTCCGGCATGTCGGGCAACGCTTGGGACAGCGTCGCCTGGAGATGCTCGATGCGCGCGAGGAGCGCCGCCGCATCGGTGACCACCTCGTCGCAGAGCGGCGGCGGGTTCCAGGCGGGCAGCGCGGCAAGCGTCACGCGCAGGCGTGCCGGACGTTGCGCGAGCACGATGCCGACCGGCGCGTCGAGGCCGGCCAGGTCGATGATCACGTCAGGGTCGAGGGCAGCGATCCGCCTGGCGTCGACGGCGGTCGGCATCGCCGGCAGCGCGAGCGATGCGCCGGCCGCCTCGTCGCGCCCGCACGCCGCGACCGTGACCGCGAAGCGCGCGGGTGGAAGCGAGCGCAGCATCGCCAGCGTGTCCTCGGCATGGTCGTGCGCGCCGCGGAGCACGACGAGGCGAAGCGCATCGCCGCGCGTGCGCCGCGGCCACGCAAGCGGCGGAATCGCGCGCTCGGCGCGATCGCACAGGCCGGCGAAATGCGCGGCGAGATCCCGCGCCGCGGGCGCATGCATGCGCGCGGCCGCGGCGGCGATGCGGCGCACGGCATCGTGGTCGGCGGCGGCCCATGGGCGCGCGAGCGCGGCGTCGATCCAGCGGGCGAACGGCTCTGCCGTAGCGGGCGTCGCCAGATGCTCGACGACCTGGGCGACGAGCGCTGGGGGCATGGCCGCCACGAGTGAAGCGCCCGGCTGGAGCGCCGCGATCGCGGCGAGGAGCGGCGCCGCCGCGCCGGCGGCCGCCGCACGATGGTCGATCGCCTGCGCGAGCGAGCCCGCGATCGACATCACCTGCAGCAGCTCAGGCGCCTCCCGGATCGCATCGGCGAGCGTCGCCGCGGCGGCGTCGTCGCCGGCCGCAAAATCGACGACCGCGACGATCGCGCGCGCGCGTGGATTGCGCGAGCGCCGCTCCGCGCGTCGCGCAGCGACCACGCGCGCATTCGCGACGTCGCCGGTGCCGAGCAGCGCTTCGGCGAGCGCCATCTGCACGGCCGGATGATTCGGCGCAAGTTCGCTCGCTTCGCGCCAGGACGCGATGGCGTCCGGCAGCCGACCGATCTGCCACAGCACTTCGCCGAGGTGAAACCGCGGTTCCATCGCCCGCGGCGCCTCGCGCGCGGCGCGCCGGAAGCACAGCATCGCATCCACGGGGCGGCCATCCCCCTGGTGGCGCCGGCCCCGCTCCAGCCATTCGGCCGCGGCCGCGGCCGTCATGCCCGCAGGCGCGCCTTCAGCGCGTCGAGGAGCGGCTGCGGCGCAATGCGCCACAGCAGGCGGCCAAAGGCCGTGTGACGGATCGCGAGCGCCGCATGCGCGACGCGGGTGCCGAAGACCGCCGCGGCGGCCTCCGCAGGCGGCGTCTCGCGCGCGGGCGGCGCCCACGCCCGATAGCCGAGCGCGTCGCGCACGCGCGTGCGGTCGAAGGGAGCGGCGCGCTCGTCGGTCAGCGCCGCCCGCGCACGCGCTTCCTCGTACACGGCAAACGTCGCGTCGGTCATCGCCACCAGCGTGGCGTGCGGTGTTGCGCGGGCGCGACTGCCGGCGACCGCGAGGGCATCGCGTCCGGCGGGTCCCACCAGATCGGCGATGCGCGCGAGCATCGCGCGCTCGTCGCGCCATTCCGCTTCCGACATCACCCAGCCGGCGCCGCTGCCGCCGACGCGCTCGGCGAGGGCGCCGATCGGCGGAACGAGTGCCGGCACGCCCGCCGCCCACGCCTCCGACAGCGTGTAGCTGAACGTCTCCGGCCCCGCCGACGGATACAGCGCGAGCACCACCTGATAATGGGCGAACAGTCCCGGCAGTTCGCGCGGCGTGTAGCGGCCGTGGACGGTGAAGCGCGCGTCGGCGGCCTGCCACGGCACGTGCCGGACGTCCATGTACCCGATCAGCACGAAGCGCACGGGTGTCGCCGAGGCACGCGCGAGTTCCACCAGCCGCTCGATCCGGCGCGCGCCCTTGTCGGGGCCGATCGCGCCGATCACCGCGACCGTCGGCACGCCGTCGTCGGGCAGCGTCAGTACTGGCGGCAGCGCTCCGGCGCCGACGGCAGGCAGCGTGGACGCATCCGGCGTGCCGTGCGGGATCACGCGCACGTCGCAGTCGGGAAAATAGCGCTCGAGCATCGACGCTGCCCAGCGCGACGGCGCAATCAGGAACGTCGCACCGGCCAGCAGCCGGCGGTGCCGTGCGCGCCAGGCGACGATGTCGACGTCCGCGAACGGCGGCTGCCCGGCAAGACAGCGCGTACACACCGCGACGTCCGTCACGCCGCCGCAGTACATGTTGTCGACGCCGAGGAACGTGATCGTCGGACACGCGAAGTTGAGATCGTGGACCGTGTAGCCATACGGCAGCCCGAGCCCCTCCATCGCGGCGGCGAGTCCGTCGCGACAGCCGGACACGTTGTGCAGGTGAACGATGCCGACGCCGAACGTCGCGCACAGCGCGCGCACGAATTCCGGCCAGGACTCGTCCTGGCGGCGGCCGAATCCGAACGTCACGACGCCGCCCGCGGCGCGATGCTCCTCCACCTGCCACGTATCGCCGACCGCGATGGCGAGATAGTGACGCCAGCGATTGCGCGACGCGTCGATCAGCGCCCGGACGTGAGTCTCGGTACCGCCGCCGTGATCGTGGATCACGTGCAGCACGCCACGCTCGGGCGCGCGGGCGCGCGCCAGCTCGGCGCTCGCCGCTTCGCGCAGCGCGCGCGGCGGGTCGGCCGCGATGTACGCCTCGACCATGCGCGTGTAGTGCGGGTGCCGCTCGAGCAGCAACGCCGTGTTGCGCGGCGACAGGAAGGCTTTCTGGCCGGAGAACGAGCGGCTGCCGCGATGGACGACAAACGCGTCGTCCGCGAGGACGTTGCGCCAACCGGCATGCGCGGCACGCAGGCAAAGATCGTTCTCTTCGCCGTAGCCCAAGCCGAACGCCATGTCGAAGACGCCGATCGCGTCGATCAGCGCGCGGCGCACGTACAGGCAGAACCCGACCCCCGTCGGCAGATCCGGATACGTCGGCACGGCCGCGCGCGCGAGCGCTGCCCGGATCGGCTCGGGGTCGTCCTCGTCGCGCCAGCCGTTGTCCGCGCAGAACACGGGGAACGAGCAGATCTCGGCGTTGTTGGAGAACGGCGTGATCGTGCCGATGCGCGCGTCCGCCGCCGCGCAGCGCCGCAGCGCGTCGAGCCAGCCACGCGTGACGATGGTGTCGGAATTGAGGAGGACGACGTCCGCGCGCGAGCGCGTCATGCCGCGGTTTGCGGTCCCCGTGAACCCGAGGTTGGCCGCGTTGACGAGGATCTCCAGCTCGGGCAGGCCGCGCTGCGCGAGCTCGGCGAACAGTGCGGCGACGCCGGGATCGGTCGACGCGTCGTCGATCAGCGTGACGCGGCAGTCGCGATGATCGTGCGCAAGCACGCTGTCGACGCAGCGTCGGGCATCCGCCGGCGCGTTGTAGACGGGAATGACTATGTCGATCGAAAAGGCGTGCGGCAACGGAGTCATTCGCCCGAACGGCGCCTCCACCACAGCTTTGCGCGCATGAACGGGAGCTTCAGCCACCAGCGCGCGCTCTGGCGATACGCGATGATGCGCTCCTGCGCGCCGATTGCGCGCTCCAGCCGGCGGCGTTCCTCCTGCTGCGCCTGAATCTGTTGACGCAGATCGGTGATCTCCACGCCGTGGCGCGTGCGCAGCGCGGAGTCCGCCTGCACGTGCTCCCGGTCGCGTTCCGCGATGATGCGCTCCCGTTCCGCCACCAGCTGTTCGAGATGCTGGATGTGGGCGGTCTGCCGGTCGAGCGCGGCGTCGCGCTCGAGCACCAGCTTGTCCTGCCGGAGCACCTCGCGCGCCTGCGCGTCGATCCGCTGCCACTCGCGGTCGTCCGCGTCCGTGAAGAGCGACAGCGCGGGCCCGGACACCGGCGCCGTCGCGCCGGCGCGCGCCGCGACGACGACGAAATACATCGCCGCCGGCGCAACAGCCGCGCCCGCGGATCGGCCGTCGCCGGTCCAGTGCTCGAAGCCTTCGGCCGGATGCTCGCTCCAGAGCGCGGAGCCCAGATAGCGGCGCTGCCGATACCAATGCTGGACCGGGAAGCCCGGCGCGAGAAGGCGCGCCAGCTCGTCCCGATCGAGCTCCCGCAAATGGAACGGATTGACGTAGTTGCGCGCGTCCGAATACTCGGGACGATTCGGCGACGAGAGCACGAGCACGCCGCCCGGGGCGAGCACGCGCGCGAATTCGGCGAGCATCCGCGGCTGGTCATCCGCCGGGAGATGCTCGATCGTCTCGAACGATACGATGGCGTCGACCGCCGCGTCGGCGAGCGGCAGCGCAGCGGCCGAGCCTTCGACGAAGCGGAGGTTCGCAGTGTCCGCGTACGTCGCGTGCGCGTGCGCCACGGCGCCGGCGTCGACGTCCACGCCCACCACGGTGGCGGCCACTCCGGCCAGGAGCGCGCTGCCGTAGCCTTCGCCGCAGGCAATGTCGGCGACGCGACGGCCGGCGACGAAGCGCCGCGCAAACGCGTACCGATGCCAGTGCTCGTGCGCGATCTCGCCTTCCGTTCCCGGCAGAAAGCGCTCGCCGGTGAACTCAAGGGACGCCGTCATTCCTCCGCTCCGTTCCACCGATGCGCGAGGCGGACGATGCCGAGCTCGCGCGTGTGCCCGGTCACGATGATCTCACGCTCGACGTGGTCGAAGAGGCGCACGCCTTCCGGATCGAGCGCATGCGCGCGCACGAAGTACTTGCCCGGCAGCAGTGCCAGCGCCGGCAGGACGAGCTCGAAGGCGAATCGATCGCTCGCGACGCGCACCGGCGGCTGGCCGTCCATGTCGGTGGCCACGCCGTACACCGGCGTGCCGTCGGCGCGCACGACGCCGACGAGAACGACGGGCGTACGGCCGTCCGGCGTGTAGACGTCGCCACGAACGGTGAGCGCTGCGCCTTGCGCGATGCGCTCGGGGGGGTCGAGCGCAAGCGAGGTGATCGCATAGATGCCCGCCGTCGCGGCGGCCGCAGGGGTCGCCGGCGCCTTCGCGCTCGCGCTCTTTTCCTCGTGATACGCAAGGTAGGCCTGCGTGACATCGGACGCGGCGCCGTAACGCTCGACGCGGCCATCCTTGAGCCACAGCGCGTGGCGGCAGAGCTTCTGCACGTGATACATCCCATGTGAGCAGAGCAGCAGCGTTCCGCCGCCGGCGAGGAACTCTTCCATCCAGGCGATGCATTTCTTCTGGAACGATTCGTCGCCGACGGCGAGCACCTCGTCGGTGATCAGGATGTCCGGCGCGAGCGCCGTCGCGACGGCAAAGCCCAGGCGCACGACCATGCCCGACGAGTAGTTCTTGATCGGATCGTCGATATGGTCGCCCAGGTCGGCGAACGCGACGATCTCGTCGCGCTTTGCGGCGATCTCGGATGGGGCGAGTCCGAGCAGCGCCGCCGCGAGGTCGATGTTGGCGAGGCCCGTGTACTCCGGATGGAAGCCCGACCCCAGCTCGAGCAGCGCGCCGACGCGGCCGTGACGCTCGACTTCGCCCCGCGTCGGCTTGACGACGCCGGCGATGATCTTGAGCAGCGTCGACTTTCCGGCGCCGTTCTCGCCGATAACGCCCAGCGATTCGCCCCGCCGCATTTCGAGGGAGACACTGTCGAGCGCGCGAAAGACGTGCTGCGCACCGTGGCCGCGCAGGAGGTCATACACCAGGCGCAGCCGCCCACCGCGCGACTCCACTTTGGCGTAGTCCTTGCCCACGCCGGCCAGGCGCAGCAGGACAGGCTCGGCACTCATCCGACGAAATCCTCGAAATGCGGCGAGAGGCGACGAAACACCGTCAGGCCCGCTGCGAAGATCGCCGCCGCGATAAGCGCCGCGACGGCGTCGCCGGGCTGCAGCGCGAGATGCCCGTCCAGCAGAGCATCGCGGAGCCGCCCCACGAGCCATCCGAACGGGTTGGCAGCGACCAGCGAGCGCAGGTTGTCGGGCACGAGCGTCAGCGGATAGAGGATCGGCGTCAGGTACATCAGGATCATCAGCACCGGCATCAGCACGTGCTCGACGTCGCGGACGAACACCTGCAGTGCACTCAGCAGCAGCGCGAGCCCCGCTACCGCCACGGCCAGGACGCACCACAGCGGGATGGCGACGATGAGCCCTTCGAGCCGGATCGGCTCGCCGGAAAGCCGCAACACGGCCAGCACAGCGAGGTAGCCGGCGAACTGGAGGACGAGCGTCGCGGCCACCGACGCGTAGACGACGATCTCGTGCGGGAATGCCACCTTGCGGATCAATCCCGCGTAGCCGCCGAGGCTCACCGTGCCCCGCTGCAGCGCCTCCTGCGCGGCGAGCCACGGCCAGAGCGCGACGGCGACGAACGCGAGAAAGCTCTGCCCGGCGAAACCCGTCGTGCGAAAGACCTGCGTGAAGACGAAGTGATAGACAGCGAGCAGCGCGAGCGGATGCACGAGCGCCCACGCGAGGCCGCTGATGCTCCCGAGATAGCGGGTGGTGAGCTCGCGCCGGAAGAAGTTGGCGAACAGCGCCCGGTTGCGCACGCCGGCGCGCGCGGCGACGTCCACGCGCTATTTCGGCGGGGCGGCGCCCGGAGCCGCCCGCTTGTTCGCCTCCTCGACCGCGCGCCGGACCGCCTCGGAGTCGGTGCGGATGACGAGCGCGTCGACGGCTTCCTGGTTGATCTTCATTGCCGGGTCGTTGCGGATGCCAGCGAGCGCCGCCTCGCGCCTTTCGTCGATGTACTTCCTGCGCTGGTCGGCGATGATGACGTCGCGCACGTCCTCGAACGCCTTCACCCCGGCGGGCTTGCGTTCCTCGAGCTTGATCACGTGCCAGCCGAACTGCGAGAGGACCGGAGCGCTGATGTCGCCGGTCTTCTTGAGCGCGAATGCAGCGTCGGCAAACGCGGGGTCCATCTCGCCGCGCGAGAACATGGTGAGCCGTCCCGAGTTGATCTTCGCGGACGGATCGTCCGAGAGCTGCTTCGCCAGCTCGTTGAAATCGGCACCGGCAACCGCTTTCGCGCGCGCTTCTTCCGCCAGGCGCTCACCCTCCTCCTTCGAATGCTTGCGCAGGTCGAAGAGGATGTGCGAGGCGGACACCTGCTCGGGGCTTTCGTATTTCTTGCGGTCGACGATGTAGAGCTCGCGGGCACGCGCGGCGAATTGCCCGCGCTTGGCGTCGAACTCGCGACCCGCCTGCTCCTCGATCGCGGCGATGCGCATCTGCGCAAGCACGCGCTCGATCTCGATGCGCATCCGCGCGGCGTTGGCCGCGGTCTCGGCCAGCTTTTCGTCGCGCGCCTGCGCGGCCAGCACTTTCTGGACGACGAGGCGGTTCAACACGTCGTTCACGCGGCGCCCGTCGTTGCCGAAGCCACGCCGCAGATCAGGCGGGAGCTTCAGCAGTTCTGCGTCGTAATCGCTGCGGTAGAGCTTGACGTTGCCGATTTCCACCAGCACGGTGTCCTGCGGCGAGACCTGCGCCCATGCGGCCGGCACGAGCAGGGCGAGCGCGGCGACGGCGCTCATAAAGGACTTACGCATCGGTCGAGCTTCCTTCGAAAACGACCGAGCCCCGCCGGAACGGGGCTCGGATCGCGTTTACCTGCGCCGCGCTACGCGAGCGCCGCGCGCGTGCGCGGGGTCAGAGCGGCGTAGCGACGGAAACGATCGCGTTGCACGTCGAGCCACCGCAGCTCACGCCACCGGCGCCACTGTTTAGGTACGGGCTCCAGTTGCGGATGTTGTAGTAATAAGTTTGGCCAGGCACGAGTTGCGGCACGCCCACGACCGCGCCCGTGACCGTGAACGAAGCCCCGCCGCTGTTGCTCGCCACCCATATCAGCGGGTTGGTGACGCCGCCGCCGCCGACGGACCACGTGTACTTATCCGTCGACTTGACGGCGACGCCGCGGAAATCGCAGGCCTTGGTCGAGAGCGACGCCTGGCGGAACGTCGGCGGATCGGTGTACTCGGCGTGCGCCACGAGACCCTTGGATCCGGGCGTGTTCGTGAAGTTCGCAGGAACAGTGAAGCGCGCAACGAGCACGCCCGACTTGAAGAACGATCCTGCAGCGCCTCCGGTGAATGCCTGCCCGCCCCAGGGGATGTCGACGACGACGACGCTGGTGTACTGGCTGCAGAAGTCGAGCGACGTCGTCGTTCCTGCCACGCTGACCGACGTGGACGCGGTGTTGCCGCTTCCGGCGGAGTTGCTCGGCGTGACCGAGAACGACGTGGTCGACGTGAGATTGGTCGACTGCGACGGCGTCGTCGTGCTGGCGGTGAGCGAGCCGCCGTTCCATGCATAGTTCGTCGGTGCGCCGCCGCCCGTGCAGTTCACGGAAAGCGTGGTGGCGCCGCCACCGGTCGGCAGCGACGACGGGGACGCCTGGAGCGAGCAGCCGGACGGCGCCAGCAGCGGCGCCGACGCCCGCCAGTTCACCGTCACGGTAGCCGCGGGCCCACGCCCTGCGGCGTTGCCGCCGACGACCGTATAGGTCACCGCACCCACGTTGGATTGGCTGTCGGCACAGGTCGACTCGACCGTCGAGCACGTCGCTGCCGTGCCGCTGAAGAGCCAGCCGAACGGCTTGCCCGTGCAGGCGGTGTTCAGCGTGATCGTTTGTCCCACCACCGGACTCGCATTCGACGGCGTGATCTGGCACACCGGCACTGCAAGGAAATTGCAGGTGACGGAGAAATTGCCGTTGCCGCTGTCGACGACGGAGAAGTCGGCGCAGCTGGCATCGGTGAACGTCAACGTCGCCGCCGCGGCCGGCATGACCGGGGCGAACAGGAGAGCGATGCACAGCGCAGACCAGGCGAGAACGAGACGGCGAATCTTCATGTGGAGTTCCTGATGACGTTGCAGATCAGCCGGGGGACAGGCGCGCCGAACGGGGCGTGCTGCGCCGGCGGGGCAGAGTCGACCCGAGGGCAATGGGAAACGGAGGTGGAACGACAAGCGCGCCGCGGACGCTGATTCCGCCGTCCACGGCGGGCAAGACGACGCAACACGAGGTTGCATTGGCAACCGCTGCTTTCAAACGCAAGGCACCGCCCCAGGGGTGAAGTGCAACGACAATCCCCTATGCCGCTGCGAAAACTGGCGCATTTTAGCTGATTGCCACGCGTGACAGCAACCTTTCGGTGCGGGCGATCCGCGAAACGGGAAGCAGTCGC
>Ga0068858_100006870_pt1 | contig 11058 bp, 3 predicted proteins | sample KBSSwiS12_FD_66589 | JGI IMG/M metagenome (GOLD analysis project Ga0068858, IMG submission 66589) | Switchgrass rhizosphere microbial communities from Kellogg Biological Station, Michigan, USA - KBS Switchgrass S1-2 | ecosystem: Host-associated > Plants > Roots > Rhizosphere > Soil ... | reverse complement strand
CCGTGCGCCCACCGGGCTGGCCGGCGACGCCGCCGGCTCGGGGGTGCCCGGCACGCTGGCCTCGGTGGACGGCGCCGACGGCACGGCCGCGGACGTTTCGGCCGCCCCTGTCGAGCTGACGTCGACGCCCGAGGCGCCGCCACCGTCGGCGTTCGCGAGCACCAGCGCCACGGTGATGGCGCCGGCGACCACCAGCGCCGTCACGAAGGCAAGGACGACCTGAACCCTCTTCGAGGGCCGCCCGCCGTCGGTGACGACGACCGGAGGGCGCGGGCCGCCCCGCCAGCCCGCGGCGTCGGCGAAGGCGTCGTCCCGCTGCCCCGCCTCGGCCGGCCGGCCCGCCGCCTGCCCGCCAGCCGGCGGCTGCAGGGGCGACCGAAGCAGCGTCGGCTGGTCCTCGGACGGGTGGCCGTAGAGATCGGACCCGCTGGAGCTCGGCCCGGACCGGCGGGCCGCGTCCGAGCCGAGCCCACGGTCGTCCCCCGGGCCCGACCGCGACGCCTGGCGCGGCCAGCTGTCCGCACGCGCCGCCGCCGGCAACGGGAGGGTGCCGGCCGGCGGCGCCGCTTTGGCTGCCGGCCCAGCATTGACCGGCAGCGGCCCGGTCCTGGCCGGCAGCGGCCCAGCCTTGACCGGCAGCGGCCCCGTCCTGGCCGGCGGTGTCCCGGCGGCCGGCGGCGTGCCCCCGGCAGCCGGTGACGGCTTGGCTGCCGGCGCCGCCACCCCTGCCGAGCCGGCCACCGGGGCGGCGAGCGGCGAGGGGGTGGGCGGCTGCGCCACCCAGGTCACCAGCGCCGTCTCCACCGCCCGGTCCGACTCGTCAGGGGTCCGCACGTTCTGGTGCACCAGCTGGCTGACGAGCTCCGTCGCCGACGGCCGCGAGTTGGGGTCCTTCGCCAGCGTGGCGCTCACCAGGTCGACCAGGTCGGCCGGCACGTCGTCCAGGTCTGGCTCGTCCCGCTGGATGCGGGCGATGATCTCGAAGGCGCCGTCGGCCCGGAACGGCCCGTGCCCGGTGGTCGCGTAGGTGAGGCAGGCGCCCCAGGCGAACACGTCGGCCGGCGGGCCGACCGGGTCGCCGCGCAGCTGCTCCGGCGCCATCCACACGAAAGTGCCGAGCCGCTGGCCGTCCTGGGTCCTGGCCAGCGTGACGTCAGCGTCCGCGCCGCTGTCGATGCCGAGCAGGGTGCGCGTGGTCAGCGCGACCCCGAAGTCGATGATCTTCGGGCCGTCCCAGGCGAGCACCACGTTGGCCGGCTTGAGGTCCCGGTGCACCACCCCGTTGGCGTGCATCGCGACCAGCCCGTCGGCCAGGCCCGCGGCGAAGCCGACGACCAGCCGGTCGGCCAGCGGCCCGCGGCTGGAGACCGCGTCCAGCAGGGTGGCGCCCTGGATGTACTCGGTGGCCAGCCACGGTGGATCGGCCTCGGTGTCAGCGGCGACGACGGCTGCCACCGAACCACTGCTGATCAGCTGGACCGCGCCGGCCTCCCGGCGGAACCGGGCCCGGAACCGCGGGTCGCCGGCGAGCGCGGGCGACGGCACCTTCACGGCCACCGGCTGGTCGTCGGCCCCGAACCCGAGGTAGACGGTCCCCATACCACCCGCGCCGAGCCGTCCGCCGAGCCGGAACGGTCCGATGACTCGCGGGTCGTCGTCCGTGAGCGGTGCCAGCACGATTCCCCCTGCGACCGTGGTGGCGCCGGGATGAATCGAGACCCCGCCGAGCGGGCCTCGCGGGAATGGCACCACCGCTGCCCATCACCTTCTCAATGATCGGGCAGGGAGGTGGGCATTTCCCGCACCATCACCATGTCGGCAAAACGACGGACCACACGGGCCGCCGACCGGTCACCGGTGCCGGCGCGCGGCCGGCGGCCCGGATCGGCGGCGAGGGGCCCGTGGCCGCGCCCGGCGGCGGCCCGGTCAGCGGCGGCTGCCGTCGACGCCGGGATCGGCGGGCGGGATGCCGTCGGGGTTCTGCGGCGTGAACCTGTGGCCGTCCCAGTTGTAGCGGACCCGCGCGGTCCTCGACGGGCAGCAGTCCGCGTCGTCGACGTCGAAGATCCCGTACTCGAGGACGGCGTACGCGTCCGTCGTCGCGACGACCTTGATCTGGCGGCTGGGCTCGCGGGTGTCGGTGCCGAGAAAGTCCGTGTCGGTGAACACGAAGGCCTCCTCGGCCAGCACGTCGCCGCCGTCGGCGCCGCCACCTCGGATGGTCCTGCTCCCGATGACGACGTTGAGCGCCCGGTTGGCGTCGAAGGTCGCGAGGTTCGGTGTGTAGCCCTTCGCACGGACCGTCGCCGCGACGTCCTGGGACGTCAACCGGCGCGGCGAGGCCGACGCCTGGCCAGGCGTGCTGGCCGGATCGCCGGGCACCCCGGGCTTGCCGCCGACGGTCGCGGTGGCGGTTCCCGGGCCCGCGTCCCGCGACCCCCCGGTCGCCGGCCCGCTGGTCGACGCGGTGTCCGGGCCCGTGCCGCCCCGGTTGGCCAACGCGATGGCCGCCGCGGCCGCACCACCGAGGGCCACCAGGAGCACCACAACCACGAGGGCTACCGTCGCGCCCCGCCGGCCGCCGGCCCGCGCGGGGGGCCGGGCGCCGCCTGCCCCCGGGTGGCCAGGACCCCGGTATCCGGGGTCGCCCTGGACGTCGCGGCCGCCAGCCGTCGCGTACGCCCGGCCGGGCCCCGAGTAGCCAGGGTCCGAGTAGGCGCGGTCCGAGTAGGCGGGGCCGGAGTCGGCCGCGGCCGGGTGGTATGGCGGCGTCTGCTCGTGGCGCCGGCCGGGGGGCGGGGGTGGCGGGGTGCCAGGCGGCAGCTCCCACAGCCGGGCCAGCGCCGTCCCGTAGCGGTCGTCGCCGGTGGTGATGCGCTCGGTCTCGGCCGCCGTCGTGGTGTCGCCGAGCAGTTCCTCGACGGCGCCGCCGCGCAGCAGGCGGTCGCGCAGCTGGGCGGCGGTCGGCCGGCGGGCCGGGTCCTTCTCGAGGGCGGCGCGCACGATCGGCAACAGCGCCGCCGGTACTCCGCCCAGCTCCGGCACCGCGCTGAGAATCCGCAGGCCGACGGCCTCGGGGGTGGGCGCGCCGAAGGGCGGCCTGCCGGTCGCGGCGTAGGCGACGCAGGCGCCCCAGGCGAAGATGTCGGCCGGCGAGCCGGCTCGTTCGCCGCGCAGCTGCTCCGGTGCCATCCAGACGATGGTGCCGATGAGCACACCGGTGCTGGTGTGCTGCGTCGTGTCGGACGCGCTGGCGACCCCGAAGTCGATGACCCTGGGCCCGTCCCAGGAGAGCACGATGTTCGCCGGTTTGAGGTCGCGGTGCACGACGCCGACGTCGTGGATCGCGACCAGCGCCTCGGCGAGGCCGATCGCGAGGCCGGTAAGCAGCCGCTCGTCGAGCTGGCCGCGCTCGGACACCGCCTCGGCAAGGCTCTTGCCTTCGACGTACTCGGTCGCCATCCACGGCCGGTCGCCGGAGGTGTCGGCATCCAGCACGGCGGCCACCGCCCGGCCGTGTACCCGGCGGGCCGCCGCGACCTCACGCCGGAACCGGGCGCGGAACTGCTCGTCGCTCGCCAGCGCGGGCGCCGGGACCTTGACCGCGACGGACTTGTCGTCGGGTGAGAACCCAAGGTAGACGGCGCCCATGCCGCCCCGGCCGAGCAGGCCCTGTATCCGGTAGGGGCCGATCTGGCGCGGGTCCTTGTCACCCAGCGAGGTGAGCACCGGTCTCCTTCTCCTCTTCGGGGCTGTCACGTAGTGGGATTTCGCGTTGCGGGCCGGCTGGGTTTCGGCGGGCAGGGGGCCCGTCGGGGCGGCGGCGCCCGGCACCGGCCAGCGGCGTCCGGTTGCCGGGCAGCGGCGACGCCCGGTATCAGGTCACGTCTTTCGGGGTCACCGTCCGTCCCAGGTCACCTTCCAGGCGCCGCGCCCCGCCCCCCTCCTGGCACCCGACCGGTCACGCGGCGCGCCGCCATTCTTATCCACGCCGATGGATCATCCGCGAACATCCCGGCGTAACCGGACGAGAAGGGCCGCGCGGGGCGCACACTGACTACCTGGTCCGCCGGGTGTCCACCCGCCTGGGGTGCGCCTGCCGACGGGTTTGGTAGGCCGGCCGCTCCGCTGGCCGACGCGGGGGCGGCCAGCCCGCCCGCCGGGTGGAGGGCGCGGCCAGCAGGCCTCGGGCGGTATGCCAACCTAGAACCCCGTAGTGGCGTTTCACACCGCCCTGACCCGCTCTGAGCACGGCGTCCAGCCGTCGAGCCGCCGCCCTGTGGCCCCGCGCGACCGCCAGCCACTCGCGGAGCGGTTCCAGTCGGGCGCCAGGACGGGGACCGGGGAGGACTGGCCAGATGTCGGGTGCGGGCGAGCGAGGGGCGTTCGCGGCCCTCAACCTCAACTGGATCCGCACCTGCGACGGCGTCTGGACGCAGTCGGACGTGCACGTCGACGGCCTGCACGCCGAGACCGCCCGGCAACTGGCCGAGGCGGTCCGCGACGCCGCCGCGTCCTCGGAGGACAACCCGCCCGGCCTGGTCCTGACCGGTGACGCCGGCACCGGCAAGACCCATTTGCTCGGCTGGCTGCGGGCGCGGGTACAGGCCGACGGCGGCTACTTCTTCCTGGTCGGCCCGTTCGGAGGCGGCACCCCGTTCTGGGAGGCGGTCGCCGGGGCGCTCGTCGACGGCCTCACCCGGCCCGCCGATGACGGCGAGACCCAGCTGCGGCTGTTTCTGCGCAGGCTGGCCGGCGTCGTCGGCGCGTCGCCGGCGATCACCGCGGCGGTCACCGGCCGCCGGCCGCTGGAGCCCGTGCACCTGAAGGACTTCGTCGTCGCGCTGCGCAGCCACGACCGGCGGGTGGGCGGCGACTGCCAGGACACGCTGCGCGCGCTCGTGCTGTTCGCCTCCGAAAACCTGGACGACGAGGACGTCGGCCGTGGCTACCTGCAGTCGATGGCGGAGCAGTTCCCGAACGAGCGGGCCGAACGGGGCATGCGCGCGCCCGCGAAGCCCGCGGCGGAGATTGTCCGGGAGCTGTCCCGCCTGCTCGCGCTGACGGGCCCGGCAGTCATCGCCGTCGACCAGCTCGACACCGCGACCGTCTGGCACCCGCCGGCCCCGAACGCCCCGGCTGACACGAACACGCCGGATGGGACGGACGCGCCGGACGGCACGAGCCCCGGAGGCCCGCCGCGCTCGGTCGACCCGGATGACGAGTGGACGACCGCGGCCGTACAGGAGGTCGCGGACGGGCTGCTCGGCCTGCGTGACCTGACGACCAGGACGCTGTGCGTGCTCGCCTGCCTGCCAACGACCTGGGACCTGATCGCCACCCGTGCCGTCCGTCCCGTGCCCGACCGGTTCCGCGCTCTGAGCCCGCTCGGTCCCCTGGGCGACGCGGAACTCGCCGACCGGCTGGTGGCTCGCCGGTTCGCGCGCCGCTACGAGCTGATCGGCTTCACGCCGCCCTACCCGACCTGGCCGGTGCACCCGGCGGCGCTGCGGGGCGCGGCCCACCTGACCGCCCGCGCGTTGCTGCGCGCCATCGACACCCAGCTACGCGCCAGCCTGGCCGCCGGTTCCTATACCGACCTGTACACGCTGGACCCGGCGACCGGCGGCGGCGCCGACCCGCCCGCAACCGCTCGGGAGCCGGGAGACACCGAGACCGGCGGCGTTCTCGGCGACCCGCCGACGACGCCAGGCCGACGCGATCTTGATCCCGACGGACCGACGGGCCGGCGGCTCGTGGTCGCCTTCGCCGAGCTGGACGTCGCGTGGGCGCGGCTGCGCGCGGCCGCGCCCAGCCGCGCGGCGCTGTCCGAGCGCAACGAGGACGGGATCGTCCCCGGGCTGCTCGCCGCCGGGCTGGACGCGTGGATCGCCGAGCTCGGCCAGGCCGGCGAGGCGTTCACCCGCGACCCGCTGCCCGGCGCGAAGCCCGCACTGCACGCCCGGCTGCGCCGCTCCCTGTCCGACAACGCCGGGGACGAGGCGCACTGGTCGTTCCGCGCGATCCTCACGACCCATCCGAGGACCGCCGTCACCCGGCTGAACAGCGCCGCCACCATGGCCGGGCTCGCCGCCGGCGTCGACGCCGGCGAGGGTGGCCGAGCCGGCACGACCCGCCGCCCGCCGGCGGGCGCGACCGACCATGGCGACCGGCGAGCGCTCGTCGCGCTGCGCACCACCGCCTGGGACAGCCGGCCCGGCTCCGCGGAAGACAGCGCGGCCGAATCCAGCGCGGTCGGACCCGGCTCCGCCCGGCAGAGCGACGACGGGCCTGGCAACGCCGACGCGAGCGACGCCGCGAAGATCGAGACGGCGATCGCCGCGTTCCGGCGGGCTGGTGGCGTCACCCATCTGCTCACCGACGAGGACGTCCGCACGTTCGCGGCGCTGCGCCAGCTCCTGGAGGGCCGGCACCCGGCACTCGGCACCTGGCTGCTCGCTCGCCGGCCGGCGAGCTCGACCCCGCTGCTGTCCGCCGTCCTCGGGGCACTGTTCGACGAGCTGGCGCCTGAGCCGGCCGCGTCTCCCCCGATCGTCGCCGCTCCCACCGCCCGCTCGCCGTTCGTGGCCACCGCCCCGACCATGGCGCATCTCGACCCCCTGACCGGCCGTCTCGTCGCGGCCCCGGACGCGCCCACAACTCCGTTGGCGACGTCCAGCGGTCCGGTGACGCCGAGACAGCCAGTGACGCCGAGACAGCCGGTGACGCCTCGGCCGCTGGTAACCTCGGAGGCCCCCGGCGGGCCGCCCGCACCGCCACCCGCGGCCACCCGACACCTGAATCCGCCACCCGCGCTGGCGACGCCGTACCCGGCACCGACACCCGACTCGTCGCCGGCACCGGATTTCTCGCCGGCACCGGATTCGGCACCCGCGCCCTACGCTCCGGCCCCGTGGTCGGCACAGCCGCTCGTCACCGGCGCCGGCCTCGGCGCCCCGCTGAGCGCACCCGCCGGCTCGGGAGCCGCGTTCGGCGCACGCGCTGGCGACCCGCCGCTCGGTGCCGGGCCGTCGGGCGACAGGTCCGCGCCGTTCTCGACGCCGTGGGCCGCGCCGGCGGAGGCCCCACCCGCGGCCGCGCCGCCGATCGCCGCGATGCCCGCGCCCGGAGGGGTGCCCACGTCTGTCGCGCCGGCCCGGGCGGTGGCGCCAGCCGCGGGAGCTCCCGCGCTGGCCGGCTCGGCCGCCACGCCCATCGCGGCGTCGGTGCCGCCGGATGGATGGGAGCCAGCACCGACGTGGGAGCCAGCACCGGCAGTTGCTGCTCCGGCGCCGGTTGCCCCGGCGACGCCTGTAGCCCAAGCGCCGCCGGCCGCCGCGGCGCCACCTGTTACCTCAGCGCCGCATGTAGCCCAAGCGCCGACGGCGGCCAACCCGGCGACGCCGTCAGCTCCGGCCGGGCGACCGGGCTCGACGCCTGACCTCCCGCCGCCGGCCGGCGGGCAGCCGGACCCGCTGCTCGGGCAGCCGGTTCCAGCCCCGGGGCAGCAGGTCTCCGTACCTGAAAAGCCCGCTCAGACGCTGGGGCGACCTGCTCCGACTCCCTGGCAGGCGTCGCCACCCCTGGGCCAGCCGGTCGCGGCGCCGGGTCCGCTGGCGCAGGTGCTCGGGCAGCCGGTCCCAGCTCCCTGGCAGGTGTCCTCGGCCGCGGGGCAAGTGGCCCCATTGCCAGGGCAGCCCGGGCCGCTACCTGGGCAGTTCACTCCGGTGCCTGGGCAGCCGGTCGAGGCACAGGCGGATCCGGGGGTGACGCCGGGCGACGTGCCGGTTGAAACCCGGATCGGGCAGGCCCCAGGAAGCCCGCCGGAGGCCGGCGCCCCGACCGTGCCCGACGGGTCGCCCCGCGGGGCTGGTCGCTCGCCGTGGGGCGCCGCGCCAGCTGACCTCGCCGCGGCCGGACCGGGGTCGTCGCCCCTGCTCGTCCCAGTGCTCGTCCCGGGCGCTGGCCCCGGCCCGCGGCCCGCCGCGGCGGCACCTGACACGCGGTTGGTCGTGGAGCAGGTGAGCGCGCCGGCCGTCGCCGACCCGTATCCGGCCGGCAAGGCGGTCGCCGCCGCGCCGGCGACGCCGCCCGCAGCTGCGGCTACCCCGCTCACCGCGGCCACGCAGCCGCCAGCAGGACCGGTCTCCCAGGATCCGGTGGCTGCGACGGAGGCGGTTGCCGGGCTCGTCCCGGTGCCCCTGGCCGCACCTGGCCCGCCGCGCCCACCCGGCTCGGTCGTTCCCCTGGCAGCAGGACCTCGGATCGCGGCGGCCGGGAGCGGAAGCCTGCACACCTCGCCGGCCAGGGCGGCGGGGCTCGTCCCCGTGACGCCCACCGTGAGCTCCCCTCCGGCCAGGCCCACGGCGCCACCCGGCGCCGGCGCCATCGCCAGGTCGAGCGAGTCGAGAACGACCAGAGCGCGGATCATCCTCGGCCCGACAGCTACCAGCCCGTCCCCCGCGTCAGCCGCCACCGCGCCAGCCGAGATCGACGGCGCCGGCGCGCCCGAACCGGACGGTGACGGCTCGCCTGGCGGCGACGGGTGGCCCGGCGACGACGGCTGGCTCGCCGGCACCCCGCCACACAGCGCGAACCCTTGGCACAGCGACAACAGGTGGAACAGCGACAACGGGCCGCACGGCGGAAGCGGGTCCCACACTGAGAACGGATGGCACGCCGAGAACGACCGGCCCGCCGCCACGCCCGTGAACGGCGTACGGCCGTCGACGACCGGTGTCTGGTCCGCGCCGCCTCCGCCGGGCGCAGGCGGCGGGCAGCCCGTGCTGATCGGGATGTCCACCGAGACGGGAGCGCCGGTGTGGACGACGCCCACGGCACTGCGCCGACCCACGATGATCTTCGGCGGGTCGGGGGCCGGAAAGACCGTGCTGGTCCGGCGGCTGGTCGAGGAGTGCGCGCTGCGCGGCACGTCGTCGATCGTGCTGGATCTCACCGGGGACCTCGTCCGGCTGGGCGACGCATGGCCGTCGCCGCCGGCGGGCTGGGCGCCGGGCGACGCGCGGCTGGCCCAGGACTACCACGCGGGCACGGACGTCGCCGTGTGGACGCCGGGCAGGCCCGACGGACGGCCGCTCGACGTCACGTCCCTCGACCCGGGCGAGCTGTTCCATCCGCCGCCCGGTCAGCGTGCCCGGGTGTCGGTCGTGAGCCTCGCGGGGCTGCCCACCGACGACGCCCGTCATGCCTTCACCCACGAGTTGCTGCGGGCGGCCGTCGCCTGGGCTCGCGAGCGGCCCACGCCGGATGCCCGACTGCGTGGCCTGATCGCCCTGGACGACGCCGCCGCCGTCCTGCTGGCCGGCGCCGACGCCGCGACCGGGGACGGCACCTCGTCGCTCGCCGCCGAGGCTGGCGCCCACGGGCTGGGCCTGGTGCTCGCGACCGGTTCCCCGCGAGCGCTGCCGGACGGGATCGCGCGCCTGGCCGCGACCCGCTTCGTCGGCCGGCTGAACGCCCCGGCCCAGCTCGACGCCGCTCGGGCGATGGTGCGCGCGCTCGGGGGCGAGGCGCCGGACATCGGCCGTCTCGGTGTCGGCGAGTTCTACGCCGCGGGCGACAGCATCCCGTTGCAGCGGGTGACCACCCCGCTGTGCCTGAGCCACCATCCGGGCTGGCCGCCACCGCTGGACGAGATCCTCGCCCGAGCGCGCTACCACTGAGGCCGTCCGTAGCTGTATTGATGGAGCCATGAGCTCGCCCGGCTGGCTGGCCGCCACGCTCCCCGTCCGGGCCCTGGCGACCGCGTCGGTGGAGGCTGTCCGCGCCGCCGCGATACGGGCCGGGGCGACAGGTCCGATCGTCACCGCGGCGACGGATCCCGAACGGGTCGCGGCCGCCTTCGGGAGCGACCGGCTGTTCCGGGACGGCGGCTCGGGCGCGGACGCGTTCGCCCCGCTGTCCGGCTTCTTCGCGGCCGAGGACGGCTGGCTGCGCACCCACGCGAACTACCCGCACCATCGCGACCGGCTCCTGCGCATTCTCGGCCTCGCCGAGGCCGACCGGGCGACACTGGCCGCGGCGATCGCGTCCAGGTCCGCCGCGGAGCTCGAGGACCTGGCGGCCGAGGCCGGCGCCATCGCCGTCCGCGCCCGCACGGAGGCCGAATGGCGCGGCTCGGCGCCCGGTACGGCGGCGGCAGCCGGCCCGCTTGTGCGGTGCGCGGTACGCGGCAACCCAGCGCACGACGACACCGGGGGCGAGGACCCCGGGGGCGACGGCCCGGCGAGCGGCGGGGCCGCGGGCCGGCGGTCTCCAGGCGGGCCGCTTCCGCTGGCCGGCGTCCGGGTGCTCGACCTGACCCGCGTCCTGGCCGGGCCCGTCTGCGGGCGGACGCTGGCCCTGCTCGGCGCGGACGTGCTGCGCCTGGACCCGCCGTTCCTCCCCGAAATCGCCTGGCAGCACCTCGACACCGGGCAGGGGAAACGAACCGCGTTGCTCGACCTGCGCGCCGACGCCCGGCGTGCCCAGGAGCTCCTCGACGTGGCCGACGTGCTGCTGACCGGTTACCGGCCCGGCGCGATCGAGGCCTTCGGCCTTCGGCCGACGCCCGGGCTGATCCGCGCCCGGCTCAGCGCCTGGGGCGACGACGGCCCGTGGGCCGGCCGCCGCGGCTTCGACTCCATCGTCCAGGCCGCGTCGGGCATGTGGCTGATCGAGAGCAGGGACGGCGCGACGCCAGGAGCCCTTCCGGCGCAGGCGCTCGACCATGGCACGGGCTACTTCCTCGCCGCCGCGGTCATCGACGCACTCGTCGCCCGCGGCGCTGATGGGCGGGGACGCGACCTCTCGGCCGCGCTCGCGCGCACCGCGACGTGGCTGCTTGACGCCCCCGGCCGCGACCCGGACCACCCGCCGCCCATCGTTCCGACCGGGCGCGCCACCGTCACTCACACCATCGCCATTCACGACGCAGCCACTCCCGGCGCAGGCACCCACGGCACACGGACGACGGCCCGCCCGGCGGTTCCGGGCTTCGACGACTACCCGTTTCCGGCCCACCCCTGGGGCAGCGACCCGGCCGCCTTCGACTGAGGG
>Ga0068858_100006869_pt1 | contig 11059 bp, 6 predicted proteins | sample KBSSwiS12_FD_66589 | JGI IMG/M metagenome (GOLD analysis project Ga0068858, IMG submission 66589) | Switchgrass rhizosphere microbial communities from Kellogg Biological Station, Michigan, USA - KBS Switchgrass S1-2 | ecosystem: Host-associated > Plants > Roots > Rhizosphere > Soil ... | reverse complement strand
GCGCTCGTCTGCGCGGCGCTCTGGCTGCCGATCTGGATGCTGTCGCCGTGCAGCTGAGTCCATCGGCAGCGGGTGCGCACGCCGGCATCCGTGCCGCGATCGCAGCGACGGCGCTGCTCGCCGGCACGGTCGCGCACGCGCACGTGCCGCCCGCGATCGACGCGGTCGGCGCCATCGACTGGTGGCCCGTCGAGCCGTGGGTGCTCGCGCTGCTCGCCATCGCCGGCGTGCTGTACGCAGTCGGCTTCGCGCGCATCCGGCGCCACGCCGCGACCGGCCGCGCCGTGCATCTGCGCCGCGCATTCGCGTTCGCCGGCGGTTGGCTCGTCACCGCGGCCGCGCTCGTCGGGCCGCTCGACGCGCTCTCGGCGCGGCTCTTCTCCGCGCACATGGTCCAGCACGAAGCGCTCATGGTCGTCGCCGCGCCGCTCTTCGTCCTGGCAAGGCCGCTCGGCGCGTGGACGTGGGCGCTGCCGCTGCATTGGCGGCGCGCGCTCGGCCGCTTCTTCCACCGGCCGGGCTGGCGCCGGCCCTGGCTCGTCCTGACCGGACCGCTCGCCGCCTGGCTCGTCCACGCGCTCGCGCTCTGGCTCTGGCACATCCCGTCGTGGTTCGAGGCGGCGCTGGCCAGCGACAGCGTTCACGTCCTGCAGCACGCGAGCTTTCTGGTCGGCGCGCTGCTCTACTGGTGGAGCGTGCTCGGCGTGCGACGCAACGGCGGCGCCGCGATGGCGTCGCTCTTCACGACGATGATCCACACCGCCGGGCTCGGCGCGCTGCTCGCGCTGTCGCCGGTCGCGTGGTATCCGACGTACGCCGACCGCGCGATCGCGTTCGGACTCGATGCCCTCGAGGACCAGCAGCTCGGCGGCCTCGTGATGTGGATCCCCGCAGGTTTCGCGTACGTCGCCTGCGGGCTGGCCACCGCATCGCGGTGGCTGCTTCGCGATGACCGCGTCCGCCACGCCGCCTGAGCGCGACGGCGCCGTCGCGATCGCGCTGCACTGGGCGATCGGCGCGGCGATCGACGTCGAAGGCGCCGGCGCGATCTCGGCGCTCGCCCTCGAACCGTCGAATCCCGGCGCCGCGTACGTGTTCGCGCACGGCGCCGGCGCCGGCATGCGCCATGCCTTCATGGCCGAGCTCGCCGCGCGCCTCGCCGAGCGCGGCGTCGCGACGCTGCGCTTCAACTTCCCGGCGATGGAGCGCGGCGCCCGCCGTCCCGACGTGCCGCGCGTCGCGCACGCCGCGGTCCGCGCCGCGATCGCCGCTGCCAACGAGCGCTGGCCCGGGCTGCCGCTCTTCGCCGGCGGCAAGTCGTTCGGCGGCCGCATGACTTCGCAGGCGCAAGCCGACGCAGAGCTGGCCGGCGTGCGCGGCATCGTCTTCGTCGGCTTTCCGCTCCATCCCGCCGGCCGCCCCGGCGACGAGCGCGCCGAGCACCTCGACGGCGTCGCCCGTCCGATGCTCTTCGTGCAGGGAACGCGCGACGAGCTCGCCGATCCTGCGCTGTTGCGCGCCGTCGTCGCCCGTCTCGGCGAGCGCGCGACGCTCGTCGAGATCGAAGACGCGGACCACGCCTTTCACGTCCGCCGCTCGAGCGGCAGCGACGACCGGCGCGTGCTCGATCGCATCGCCGACGCCGCCAGCGACTGGATGGCGCGCCAAGGCGGGTGACGGCAGCGCCTGCGGCGCGCGCCCGTCAGGCCGTCAGGGCTTGCCGTCGCGGACCAGCCGCAGGCCGGGGCCGCCGCTGCGGACGACGTTGCGCCCGGCGTGCTTGGCGGCGTAGCACGCCGCGTCGGCGGCGGCGATGACGCTGGCGACGTCGCTGAACGAGTCCTCGATCTGGACGACGCCGATGCTGACGCCGACGCGAAAGACCTGGCCATGCCAGTGCAACGCGTGCGCGTCGATGCGCTTCCTGATCTCCTCGGCGACGCCGAGCGCGGTCGGCAGCGCGCAGGCGCGCAGCAGGACGCCGAACTCGTCGCCGCCGAGGCGTGCCGCGAGGTCGATCGAGCGGATGCGCGCGAGCAGCAGCGCCGCGACGTCGCGCAGCAGCTGGTCGCCGGCGGCGTGCCCGGCGGCGTCGTTGACCGCCTTGAAGCCATCGAGGTCGACGTAGAGCATGCACGCGATCTCGCGGCGCCTCCGGTCGGCGAGGTGCTCGGCGAGCTGGCCTTCGAACTTCTGCCGGTTCGCGATGTTCGTGAGCGCGTCGTGCGTCGCCGCCCACGACAGCGCGTCGCGCTTGCGGCGCTCCTCGCTGACATCGCCGAGCGTCCAGATCGTTCCCTGCCCGGCGTCGTGCGGGCTCACCGGCGCGCCGAGCAGGTGGCCCCAGAAGCGGCTGCCGTCGCGGCGGACGAACTCGATCTCCTCCGAGAACACCCGACCCATCCCGAACGCCGCGCCGACCCGCGAGCCGAGCCCCTGGTAGAACTCGTCCGAGTCGTAGATGACGCGTGCCATCTCGCCCTCGAGACCGGAGCCTTCGTAGCCGAGCAGGCGGTTGAACTCGTCGCTGACGAGCTCGAAGCGACGGTTGCGCGTGAAGGCGATGCCGACCGGCGCCTTCGCCATCACAGCGCGCATCTTGGCGAGCAGACGCTGGCCCGCGGCCTGGCTCGCGTGGCGCTCGTGCATGACGTGCTGGAGCACCTTCGACAGCTCGCCGAGCTCGCCGCCGAGATCGGGCCAGCCGACCTCGACGTCGGCGTCCTCGGCGATCAGCTGCAACGCGCGACGCTTCAGGTGCGCGAGCGGCCGCAGCTGCCAGAAGGTGATGCCGAGCATGAGGAGGCCGCCGAGCGCGGCGACCCCGAAGGCGAGCCAGCGGGCCCGCTTCTCGCCTTCGATGACGCCGGCGAGCAGCTCGTCGACGCGGCCGATGCGCAGGACCAGCCAGTCGGCGTCGGGAACGCCGGCGATGCCGACCTCGTGGTCACCGGCGCGCAGCGCGTATCCGGCGGGCTCGACCGGGGCGCCGCGCACGCGCCAGTCCTGCAGCGCGACGGCCAGGCGCGGCTCGGCGGCGCCCTCGCGCAGCACCCAGTCGCGGTCGGGATGCGAGAGGATCTGCCCGCGCGAGTCGACGACGATGGTGACGATCGACGAATGGCGGTCGTCGACGCCCTGTGTCAGGTCGGCGAGGAGCGACCGGCTCGACAGCCGGAGCGACCCGCCGAGCACGCCGGCGACGTGGCCGTCGCTCGCGAACACCGGCATCGTCAGGACGACGAGCGGCTCGCCCGAGACGCGCGACGTCGCGACGCGCGAGATGATCGGTCGGTGCTCGCGGACCGTGTCCTTGAAGTAGTCGCGGTCGGCGACGCTCAGGTGCGGATCGCGCAGCCCTTTCTCGTCGTCGATGAGCAGCATCGTGCCGTCGACGCCGACGACGAAGACGCCCGAGAACATCGTCGCGAGGACCGGTTGCGTGCGCATGAACTCGGCGAGGCTGGTGCGGTCGGCGAGCGTCGCTGCCGGCAGCTGCAGGGCGACACTGCGCAGCGCTCGCTGCAGGCCGACGAGGCGCGCCGAGATCGTCGCCGCGAGCCGGCGCGCGTCGTCCTCCTGCGAATCGAGGACGACCTGCTCGGTGCTGCGGCCGACCTCGCGGAGGACGAAGATCACCGTCGCCGCGACGCTGGCGAGGACGAGCAGAGCCCCTGCCAGCGCCAGGCGGACCTTCAGCGAGCGAAAGCTGAAGAAGTTCCGGGGCGCGCGCATGCCTGCTTTTCGGTGCAACTGCCAGTCTTCCGCATCCCGGCGCCGCGGGATGTGTGAATTGCAGACGCGCACGCGAAGAGCGTGAACGATTCGGCGGCGCCCGATGCCGCCGGTCGGGCTCAGGCGGGCGATTCGGCGAGCAGCTCGGCCTTGCGCTCGGCGATCGTCGCGGCGAGGCCGGCGAGGTCCATGCCGGCGTCGCGGCACTGCGGGAACATCTCGCCTTCTTCCTCCTCGACGTGGTGATTGACGTATTCGCCGAGCACCTTGACCTTGGCGTCGTAGAGGTCGTCGTCGGGTGACATCGAGCGGATCTGGGCGATGAGGTCCTTCGCGGAGGCGTGCTCGACCTCGGCTTCGTCGAGCAGGTCGCTCTCGACGCCGGCCTCGCGCGCCGCCGGGTAGAAGATCTCCTCCTCGATTGTCGAATGCGCGGTGAGCATCGCGCAGATCTGCTCGGCGAGCGCCTGGCGCTCCTCGCCCTCGGCCTCGTCGGTGGCGAGCTCGTCGTACTCGGCGAACAGCTGCTTGACGTCGGCGTGGTCCTGCTCGAGCAGCGCCGTGGCGTCGTCCTTGGCGCCCCGCGCGTTCTTGCCCGCCTTCTTCGCGGCGCCCTTCCTGGTGGTGGCCATCACATCTCCCGTTGCGCCCGCGGCGCTGAAGACGTCGCGAGGCAAACCACGTGCCGCGGCACGGCGCCGGGAGGCGCGTGATTTGCCCTGGCGCTGGGTCCCGTGACCAGCCCTGCACGATGTCCACAGCCCGCAGCGAAGCATCCCCTCCCCCGCCCGGCCGCCCTGCCCCACCGCTCGAGATGTGGGGCGGCGTCGAGTGCACGGTCAATCGCGTCCGCGACGCCTACTTCACGCAGCTCGAGCGCAGCGGCCATTGCGGGCGCGACGACGACCTCGAGCGCTTCGCGGCGCTCGGCCTGCGCGCATTGCGCTATCCGGTGCTGTGGGAGCGCACCGCGCCGGACGGACTCGATCGCGCCGACTGGACGTGGCCGGTGCGTCGCCTGGCAGCGCTGCGCGCGCTCGGCATCGCGCCGATCGTCGGCCTCGTCCACCACGGCAGCGGACCGCGCCACACCAGCCTGCTCGACGACGGCTTCGCCGACGGGCTCGCCGCCTTCGCCGGCGCCGCCGCCGAGCGCCTGCCCTGGGTGCGCGACTGGACTCCGGTCAACGAGCCGCTGACGACGGCGCGCTTCAGCGCGCTGTACGGCCTGTGGTATCCGCACGCGCACGACGACGCTTCGTTCGTGCGCGCCGTCCTCAACCAGTGCCGCGCGACGGTGCTCGCGATGGCGGCGATCCGCCGCGTCAACAGCGAAGCCCGGCTCGTCCAGACCGACGACCTCAGCCAGACCTACGGCACCACCGCGCTCGCCGAGGTCGTCGACTTCTACAACGAGCGCCGATGGCTCGCCTGGGACCTGCTCTGCGGCCGCGTCGACGAGCGCCATCCGCTCTGGCAGTACCTGCGCGACAGCGGCGCCGACGCGGGCGAGATCCTGTGGTTCGCCGAGCACGCATGTCCGCCCGACGTGGTCGGCGTCAACTACTACGTCACCAGCGAGCGCTGGCTCGACCACCGGGTCGAGCGCTACCCGGATCGGCCGCGCGCCGCGCACCGCGAGCTCGAGTTCGTCGACCTCGAGTCGGTGCGCGTGCTCGCGCTGCCCGCACCGCAGGTCGCATCGCTGCTGCAGGAGACGTGGCAGCGCTACGGCGTGCCGGTCGCGATCACCGAAGCGCACCTCGCCGGCGGCCGCGACGATCAGCTGCGCTGGCTGCACGAGATCTGGCGGGCGGCGCAGGCGGCGCGCGCCGCCGGCGCCGACGTCCGCGCCGTCACCGCGTGGTCGCTGCTCGGCTCGTTCGACTGGGACTGCCTGCTCGGCGAATGCCGCGACTACTACGAGCCCGGCCCGTTCGACGTCCGCGCGCCGATGCCGCGGCCGACCGCGCTCGCGGCGCTGATCGGCGAGCTCGCCGCAGGACGCGAGCCGAGCCATCCGGTGCTCGCCGGCGACGGCTGGTGGCGGCGTGCCGATCGTTTCATCGCCAAGCCGGTCGTGCCGCGCTGTGCGGTCACCCCCCTCGCGGGCTTTCGCCCGCATGCCCACGGAGAAGACGTGTCCCCGATCCTCATCAGCGGCGCCAGCGGAACGCTCGGCAAGGCGTTCGCGACGATCTGCCGCCAGCGCAACATCGCTTGCCGCATCCTCGACCGTGCGACGATGGACATCGCCGACGCCGCATCGGTGGCGCGCGCGATCGCGCAATGGCAGCCCTGGGCGATCGTCAACGCGAGCGGCTACGTCCGCATCGACGACGCCGAAGGCGACGTCGACCGCTGCCTGCGCGAGAACGCGGTCGGCGCGGCGGTGCTCGCGACGCAGTGCGCGCAGGCGGGCATTCGCCTGCTCACGTTCTCGAGCGATCAGGTCTTCGACGGTCGCGGCCAGCGCGCCTGGGTCGAGAGCGACGCGCCGGCGCCGCTCAACGTCTACGGCAGGAGCAAGGCGCAGGCCGAGCGCGACGTGCTCGCGCTCCTGCCGCAGGCGATGGTCGTGCGCACGAGCGTGTTCTTCGGGCCGTGGGACGCGCACAACTTCGTCCACCACGCGCTCGCCGCGCTCGCCCGCGGCGAGCCGTTTCGCGCCGCGACCGACGTGCGCGTCTCGCCGACCTACGTTCCCGACCTGGTCCACGTCTGCCTCGACCTGCTGATCGACGGCGAGAGCGGCATCTGGCACCTCGCCAACGTCGGCGACGTCAGCTGGGCCGAGCTCGCGGCGCGCGCCGCCGAGCTCGCCGGGATCGATGCGTCGAGCCTGCAGCCGTGCACGAGCGCCGCGCTCGACGACGTCGCGCCGCGGCCGCGGCACTGCGTGCTGGCGAGCGAGCGCGCTGCGCTGATGGCGCCGCTCGACGACGCGCTGCGGCGTTTTCTCGTCGAGCGGACCGACCTCGTCGCGCCGCTGCCGCTGGCGCAGGAGCCGATCGCGCGCGCCTCGCAACGCGTCGCGCGCTGACGCACTGCGCGGTCGGCAGTCCGCGTGGCTCGAAGGCGCGGCACGCCGGTTGCCGTCCGCGTCTGTCCTCGACCTCGCGCGGTCGGGCGCCGTCAGGTGCGACGCCGCCGGCACGCGCCGCCGTCGCGGTTGCGGGCTTCGCGCCGCACCAGGCGACGGCTTCCCCGACTTTCCGATCCCGGAGCGATCCATGCCACACCTCATCGTCTTCTCGCACCTGCGCTGGGAATTCGTCTTCCAGCGGCCGCAGCACCTGCTGTCGCGGCTCGCGCGTGACTACCACATCGTCTTCGTCGAGGAGCCGGTGCACGGCAGCGGGCCTGCCTACCTCGAGCGGACGACGCCCGCCGACGGGATCGAAGTGCTGCGCGCGCACACGCCGGTCGAGCACTGGGGCTTCCACGACGACCAGCTCGCTGCCTTGCAACCGATGATCGCGGGCTACCTCGCCGACCGGCGCATCGACGACTACCTCGTCTGGTTCTACACGCCGATGGCATTGCCGCTGCTCGGCGAGCTGACGCCGCGGGCGATCGTCTACGACTGCATGGACGAGCTGGCGGCGTTCAAGGGCGCGCCGCGCCAGATGCGGCAGCGCGAGAGCGCGCTGCTGAAGACCGCCGACCTCGTCGTCACCGGCGGTCCCCGCCTCTACGAGGCCAAGCGCGACGCCAACCCGAACGTGCTGTGCGTGCCGAGCGCCGTCGATGCCGCGCACTACGCGGCGGCGCGCGCGACCGCCGACGCCGAGGCGATGGCGAAGGCCGCGGCGCTGCAGGGTGCGATCGCGCCGCCGCGGCTCGGCTTCTTCGGCGTCATCGACGAGCGCCTCGACCTCGACCTCGTCGCCCGGCTCGCCGACGCCGATCCGTCGTGGCACGTCGTCATGGTCGGGCCGGTCGCGAAGATCGCCCCGGAAACGCTGCCCCGCCGCACCAACCTGCACTGGCTCGGCCAGCAGCCGTATGCACTCCTGCCGCAGCTCGTCGCCGGCTGGGACGTCTGCCTGATGCCGTTCGCGATCAACGAATCGACCGAGTTCATCAGCCCGACCAAGACGCTCGAGTACATGGCCGCCGGCAAGCCGATCGTCTCGACGCCGATCCACGACGTGCGCGTCATGTTCGGCGACCTGGTCGCGATCGCCGGCGAGCCGGAGGCGTACGTCGCCGCGTGCCGCGCCGCGCTCGCCGAGTCGGCGGCCGCGCGGGCGGCGCGCGAGGAGCGGATGCTGGCGCGCGTGCGCGAGCACTCCTGGGACGCCGCCGCCGCGAAGATCGGCAACGCGCTCGCTGCCGCGCTCGCCGCCGCGCACGCACGCACGGCGAGAAGCAGCGCCGCCGCCGACGCAGGCGAGCGCGGCGACGAAGCGATGGCGCCGCGCACGCTTGCATCGGCGGGCTGATTCGTTGCGCGGCGCGACCGCGAAAAACTCCCGGCAACGCGCCGCGCGCCAGCCGCGGGCTTCGCTGCGCACCGCAGAATCGGCGCATGCCGAGAGGAGCGCAACGACGGTGACCGATCCGCAGAGAGCCCATCCCAACCCGCAGCTGCAGCGCTCGCAGTGGATCTCCCTCAACGGCAGCTGGCGCTTCCTGTTCGACGACGAACGTTCGCTGCACCACCCGCTCGAGATCGACGGCTGGGATCGCACGATCCAGGTCCCGTTCCCGCCCGAATCGGAGGCGAGCGGCATCGGCGACCGCGGCTTTCACGCGTGCTGCTGGTACGAACGCGACTTCGAGCTGCAACCCGACGACGGCCGCGTGATCCTGCGCTTCGGCGCGGTCGACTACGCCGCCAAGGTCTGGGTCAACAACCACCTCGCGGCGACGCACGAAGGCGGTCACACGCCGTTCTTCGCCGACATCACGTCGCTGCTCGAGCCTTCGGGCCGGCAGAAGGTCACCGTCCTCGTCGTCGACGACCCGCACGACCTCACCAAGCCGCGCGGCAAGCAGGATTGGCAGGAGGAGCCGCACGCGATCTGGTATCCGCGCACGACCGGCATCTGGCAGACGGTCTGGATCGAGCGCGTCGCGCGCACCTACGTCGACAAGATCCGCTGGACGCCGCACGTCGAGAGCTACGCGCTGCGCTTCGAGACGCGCGTCGCCGGCGACCCGGTCGAAGACCTCGCGATCGAGGTGACGCTGCGCCACGGCAAGCGCCTGCTCGCGCGCGACCGCTACCAGGTGATCGACCACGAGGCCGACCGCTTCATCGTGCTGGCCGATCCCGGCATCGACGACTTCCGCAACGAGCTGCTCTGGAGCCCGGAGCGGCCGACGCTGCTCGACGCCACCGTGCGCCTGCTCGCGGGCGACCGCGTGATCGACGAATTCACGTCGTACACGGCACTGCGATCGGTGTCGGTGCTGCGCGACCGCTTCATGCTCAACGGCCGGCCGTACATGCTGCGCATGGTCCTCGACCAGGGCTACTGGCCCGAGACGCTGATGGCGGCGCCGAGCGACGAGGCGCTCAGGAAGGACGTCGAGCTCGCCAAGGCGATGGGCTTCAACGGCGTTCGCAAGCACCAGAAGATCGAGGACCCTCGCTACCTGTACTGGGCCGATCGGCTCGGGCTCATGGTGTGGGAGGAGATGCCTTCGGCGTATCGATTCACGCGCACCGCGATCAAGCGCACCGTGCGCGAATGGTCGGAGGCGATCGAGCGCGACTACAGCCATCCGTGCGTCGTCGCCTGGATCCCGTTCAACGAATCGTGGGGCGTCCCCGAGCTGACCGCGCAGCAGGCACAGCGCCACGCCGTCGAGGCGCTCTACCACCTGACGAAGACGCTCGACGCGACGCGGCCGGTGATCGGCAACGACGGCTGGGAGTCGAGCGCGACCGACATCATCGGCATCCACGACTACGACGCCAACACCGAGCACCTGAGGCAGCGCTACGGCCCCGAGATCAAGACCGAGCAGCTGTTCGATCGCCGTCGTCCCGGCGGCCGCGTGCTGACGCTCGACGGCTACCCGCATCGGGGTCAGCCGATCATGCTCACCGAGTTCGGCGGCATCGCGCTCGCGCGCGCCAGCTCGCCGGCCGCGCCGCACACCTGGGGCTACAGCACGGCGAAGGACAGCGACGAGTTCGCCGTCCTGTTCGAGCGCCTCGTCGAGGCGGTCGTCCACACCGCGCTCTTCAGCGGCTTCTGCTACACGCAGTTCGCCGACACCTTCCAGGAGGCGAACGGCCTGCTGCGCGCCGACCGCACGCCGAAGATCCCGCTGGCGCGGATCGCGAAGGCGACGACGGCATCGCGGACGTACATCCCGGGCGCCGCCTGATTCCGCCTCGACGATGCACTCGCTCGAGCTGACGAAGCCGGACGGCCGCGCGCTGACGCTCTATTCGCGCGCACCGCTCGCGCCCGTCGACGCGGCGCCGAGCCCGTTCGCCGAGCCGCTCGCGAGCAAGGCGCACCTGCGCTGGCACCCGCTGCGCGGTGAATGGGTGACCTACGCCGCGCACCGACAGGACCGCACGTTCCAGCCGCCTCGCGAATACGACCCGCTCGCGGCGACGACCGACCGCGACCGGCCGACCGAGCTGCCCGGCGGCGACTGGGAGGTCGCGGTGTTCGACAACCGCTTCCCCGCGCTCGGCGGCCAGGGTGCGGCCGACGTGCCGGAGCTGCACGTCGCGACCGCAGCCGCGGCCGGCCACTGCGAGGTCGTCGTCTACACGCCGGAGCGGACGACGTCGCTCGGCGCGCTCGCGCTCGGCCACATCGAGCTGCTGCTCGAGGTCTGGTGCGACCGCACGCGCCGACTCGGCGCGCGCGACGACATCCGCTACGTGCTGCCGTTCGAGAATCGCGGCGTCGAGGTGGGCGCGACGTTGCACCATCCGCACGGGCAGATCTACGCGTACCCGGTCGTGCCGCCGGTGCCGGCGCGGATGGACGCGGTCGCGCGCGAGCACGTCCAGGCCCACGGCCGCGGACCGCTCGAGGCGATGATCGCCGCCGAGCGCAGCGACGGCGCGCGCATGCTCTACGCGGGCGAGCACGCGGTCGCCTTCGTTCCCGTCTGCGCGCGCTATCCGTACGAGTGCTGGATCGCGCCCGTCCGCGCCGCGGCGCAGTTCACCGACCTCGCTGCCGCCGAACGCGCCGACGTGGCACGCGCGCTGAAGACCGGGCTCCTCAAGTACGACCGGCTCTGGCAGCGCCCGATGCCGTACCTGATGGCGTGGTTCCAGGCGCCGTGCGACGGCGACACGCACCCGGGCGCGCACCTGCACGCGCAGATCACGCCGCCG
>Ga0068858_100006864_pt1 | contig 11064 bp, 9 predicted proteins | sample KBSSwiS12_FD_66589 | JGI IMG/M metagenome (GOLD analysis project Ga0068858, IMG submission 66589) | Switchgrass rhizosphere microbial communities from Kellogg Biological Station, Michigan, USA - KBS Switchgrass S1-2 | ecosystem: Host-associated > Plants > Roots > Rhizosphere > Soil ... | reverse complement strand
CGACGGTTGCGCCCGGTTGCAAGCCGATGCGACAACGACGACGAAAATCATCAATCGTGGTTTCATAGGCTTCCTCTTGATCGATATTTCCGATTTGGCCGCCGAATCTCCCCTGAACGGCCGGGTTGATCGTCAACGAAAGTCCGACGGACGGGTGCCAGTCGTTCTTTTATGCGCGGGCCGCGGGTTCGATCCCCGCCTCGGTCACGGCGGAGTCGGGATTAGAAGATGAAATAGGATTCAAGGACGATCATGCGCTACCGAAGTCGTGGCTGTTCAGGATCGGTCTAATATCGACGCTGATGGCCTCTCTGGCCCGTTTCGCACGCTGCAGGGCCAGATCCGATTGGCGGTGGAGTTGTCTGGCGCGCTTCATTAACGCCAGGCCGGTGTGTTGCAGTTCCACCGCTCGCCTCGCCAACCTCGTGCTCTCGCGCTGGAATTCAGTCGCGGATTTCTTCGCCGTCACACCGGGAATCATAGGGGGTTGGAATCCCGAGCGACTGTGGTGTTATGCACATGGCACCTCGCTCAGTAAGAGATTGAGGCACTCTATGAATCGCAAATACGAATACGTAGGTGTGGGCGTCAGCTTGGGTCTCTGCTTCGGGGCAGCATTCGGGGCTGCCTTGCAGAGTGTAGTCTTGGGGATCGCCCTTGGCGTCGCATGTGGCGTCATGTTTGCCACGGTTTTCGGCGCGGCTTCCGGCGCGGCATTGGCCCGCAAGAAGGTGCCAGCCGGTTCGATTTATTGATTTGTTGCCGTTGATTTCGGTAGGAATCGAGACGGAGGCGGGGACCCTTCGCCCACGGTTGGACGATGTAGACCATCAGACGTGCCCAGCCTGACGGCCGAAGCTGCGCGGCCCCACAGCGAATCCTTGTAGTTGTAGAGCGTTCTGGAAACGTAGGTGGGTCCCAAGCGACGATGGCACGCGGGCGCGACGAGTCCTCAAGCGGGACGTGGGAGCCGCGTCCATCCCAAGTTGCACCGGGCACATCGTTGGAATACGCGCCCGAACCGCCAGAGCGCGTTGCGATGCACTTTGTCGGTTTTCAGAGGGAAAGACCTTCGCGCAAGTCGGATCATCCATGCTGACCCTGCCTGAGCCCTTGCTCGGGCACCGCACGCATCATCCCCGCATCGACTGACGCCGGCGGTTCAATCCGAACCACGTCGTTGGCGTTCTGCCGGACGGCCCGAAGAGGCAACATCACGGTGAACGTGGCCCCTTGCCCTTCGCCGGCACTGGCGGCCGAAACGGTCCCCCCGTGCAATTCGACCAGGTGGCGGACGATCGCAAGCCCCAGTCCCAGACCACCGTGTACTCGAGTGCCCGTCATATTCCCCTGGGCGAAGCGTTCGAACACAAACGGGACGAACTCCGCGGAAATCCCGACGCCCGAATCGCTGACCGTAATCTCCACCTGCGAATTCACCCGCTGGATCTTCGCGGTGACGCGACCGTGCTCGGGCGTGAACTTGACGGCGTTCGACAACAGATTCCAGAGAATCTGCTGCAGGCGATCCGGGTCGCCCGTCACCCAGTTGACGCGCGGTTCCCCATTCAACTCGATGGTGATCGATTTGGCATCCGCGGCCGGACGTACCGATTCGACCGCCGCCTCGAGGCTCCTGCCGACGTCGATCGGCCGTGCGTCCATCCGCAGCTTGCCGGTGATGGCGCGTGAGATGTCGAGGAGGTCCTCCAGGAGCTTTACCTGCGCGCGCGCGTTCCGCTCGATGCTGTCCAGCGCGCGAGGCGTGGCCGCTGCATCCAGGGCGCCCTGCCGGAGCATCTGTGCCCAGCCCAGGATGGCGTTGAGCGGCTGCCGAATCTCATGCGAGATGATGGCGACGAATTCGTCTTTCGCGCGGCTCGAAGACTGCGCCCGCTCCCGGGCGGAGCGTTCACTGGACAACAGTCGCGCCCGCGCCGTATCCGTACGGAGGCGTTCGCTGACGTCGCGGGCAATCTTCGAGGCGCCGATAATCTCGCCGTGCCGATCGCGTACGGGCGAGACGGTCAGCGAGATCGGCACGAGCCGACCATCCTTCGCGATCCGCTCGGTTTCGAAGTGTTCGATCCGATCACCTCGCCTCAGGCGGCTCAGGATCATGATCTCTTCGCCGCGGCGCTCGGACGGGATGATGAACGTGATGGATCGGCCGATCGCCTCTGCCGCCGTGTAGCCGAACATGCGCTCGGCCGCCGCGTTCCAGGAGGTGACGATCCCATCGAGGTTCTTGCTGATGATCGCATCCTCGGAGGAATCGATGATGCTCGCAAGCAAGGCGCGCGCTTCTTCCGCATCGCGGCGATCGCTGACGTCCCGGAACACCAGGACCGCGCCCAGAGATTCGCCGGTCTCGGTTCGGATCGGGGCGCCGCTGTCGTCGATGGCGACTTCGCGGCCGTGCTTCGTCAGGAGAACCGTATGGTTCGCCAGACCGAAGACGCTGCCTTCCCGCATCGCGCGCAGCGCCGGATTCTCCACCGGGTTCCGCGTCTCCTCGTTGACGATCCGGAAGACCTGTTCCAGCGGTTGACCCAGAGCATCACGAGTCGTCCACCCCGTCAGCGACTCGGCGACCGGATTCATGAAGGTGACGCGCCCCTGCATGTCGGTCGTGATGACGCCATCGCCGATGCTCGACAGCGTGACAGCGAACCACTGGCGTTGGTGTTTCATCTCTTCGGCGAGGTCGGGGGCCGGCCGCACCGCAGAGAGATCGGGGTTGGGGTAGTCGGAGGAGATCATGTCGCCACCTTCATATCGAAGTGAGTCCAGACATCGGGATGCTCAGCAACACGGGATCAACCAGTTCCGCTGACGCGAATCGCCCGCATCGATTCGGTGGGCCGTCGCCGTTCGATCTCATATCACTCGCGAAAGACGACGGCGCACGAGGGCGGCGTCGTCAGTGGCCCGGTTGGCGAGCCGCGGATACGGCCGATCGGCCTTGAATCCCTCGGGGTCGACAAGCTTCTTCACGACTTCCACGGAGACCTGCTCGAAATGCGTCCGTGGTTTCCGCTTGGCACGGCTTTTCTTGATCACCCCGGAACAGTACCAGCGTGGGCCTGATACGGGTCACATCTTTAATCAGGCCCGAAGCCTCTGTTTAAGCTCGATTCGGTGCTCATTCAACGTGCGGGACCGGTCGAAAGCGCCTGCCCACGGCAAGCAACGCTATTATACTTGCAGGACTCGTTACGATTGTAATAGGATAACGTTACTTTAATGCTAAGGTTGTCCGGCAGGAGGTTGCCATGTCCCCTCTGACCAAGAAGATTCCGATGAACTTCAAGGCCATGCCGCAGGCGGACGTTCCGCAAGGTCGAAACGGAAAACACAAGAAGATTGTGACCAATATCCTTTCGGATCTCGATCAGATCGAGCCAGGCGTGGCGCTGAAGGTGCCCCTCGCGCAATTGACGGACAGCAAGGAAAAGGTGCGCTCAGCGCTGAATCGTGCGACTCGCAAGAACGGGCGCAGTGTGGCCACGGCCAGCGATGGAACCTTCTTGTATGTGTGGAATGAAACATCGTAGCGCACGAGCGTCATCCGTGACGGCCACGCAGGCTTCGTGGCTTCCAACATCTTTACGTTTCGCACGATTCCATTGACCGGTAGTCGACCTCAGGGCGGGGAGCAGTTGCGAACCGCCGTCACCTCTTGTACGCTCGATCGTCCGATGCAGCATTGGTCCCATCGTCCGCTGCTTGCCGGCCTGGGCGCCTTGGCGTGCGCGGCGGCCGTCGCCATGTCGTTGTGGCCGGTCCGGAGTGATGTCCGCGCCGAAGATCAGAACGGCGATGGTCGGGCCGACACCTGGCGCCACTTCGATCGCCAGGGCGAGTTGTCGGAGGTGACCGTCGATACGAACTTCGACGGAAAACCGGATGTCCACGAGTACTACGAACGTGGCGCACTCGTCCGCCGCGAGTCGGATCGCGATTTCAACGACCGTGTCGATCTCGTGCAGGAGTTCGACGCCGTAACACGCGAACATGAACGGTCCGTCGTGGACGTCGACTTCGATGGGACCGCCGACCTGCTGGTGCTCTTCCAGGGCGGCCAGCCCGTTCTGACGAAGTGGGCGCATCGGGCTCCCGCAATCGTCGTGAGCGCCGGCGCGGCCCCGCATGCCGAGGCCAGGCCACGCGCGACGGATGGTCAACTGGCGCCACTCGAGGATCCGTTCAGCAGTGACCTCTCAGTGAGGGCAGTCCGCGGCGCCGCCGGCTCCGGCGACGTTGTCGGGCTTTCCACTTCAGGGGGGTTGCCGTCGTCCTACGCTGCCATCGCGAGTCCGCTCGCGTTTTCGTCAGACGCCTCAGCCGCCAGTTTCTCGAATCCGTCGTCCGCCGCTGTTGTTCCGTATTCGCCGCGCGGTCCGCCCGCCTCCCATCTGCCCAGCTAGTCTAAATTTCTTTCCGTTTCAGGTCGACGCACATCCGGGCGACCGTCTGCCTCAATTCGTGGCAGCCGTGTCGTCATGCGATGCGATCACGGCAGCGGTGAGGCATCCATGATTCGAAGAACATCTGTACTGTCTCCTACTCTTCCAGCCGCAACGTGGCTGATCCGGCCGGCTGTTTCGTTCGTCACCCTCTGCCTCGTCACAACGGGCTGCACGCAGCCCAAAGCGGCTCAGCCGCCCGAAAAAGCGCGTCCGCCCGTGCACGAGGAAGGCGAGGTCCGCATTCAGGACGCGTCACGTCAGTTCATCGAGGTCGAGGAAGTCAGCGCCGCCAAGAGTGATTCGACGGTCGGGGCGCCTGCTCGTGTGGATTTTCGCGACGGGGCGGTCTCGCAGGTGGGCGCCCCCCTGGAAGGGCGCGTCGTCACGGTGCACGTTCTCGTGGGCCAGCGCGTCAGCGCCGGCGACCCACTGGTGACGATGGACTGTCCGGACGCCGCGACGATGCGGGCGGCGGCCGCGGTTGCGCAGGCATCTCTGCGCGAAGCCCGCATCGAGCTCGAGCGGCAGCGCCGCATGCAGCAGGAGGGCGTCGGCATCGAGCGTGACGTCGTGGCGACTGAGACGAAAGTATCGGCCGCCGAAGCGGAGCTCTCACGCGTCGAGGCCGGCGCACTGTCCATCGGAAAGGGGACGGCGGCGGCTGTGGTCGTGCGCGCGCCAATCAGCGGCATCGTCATCGGCCGGAAGGCGAGCGCCGGCATGGCCGTTCAGCGTGGTGGGGACCCGCTCGTCGAAATCGGCGATGCCTCCGCGCTCTGGATCGTGGCCGACGTGTTCGAGCGCGATCTGTCTCACGTGCATCCAGGCGCAAAGAGTCGGATGAAGTTCCCGTCGGTGGACCGCCAGATGGAGGGGCGGGTGACATCAGTCGGCACCATGGTCGCCTCCGGCCTTCGCACAGCGCCCGTGTTCATCACCATCGACACGCGCGGCGCGTCTCTGCGGCCGGGAATGTACGGCCGCGTAGAGATCGATGCCGCGGATGCCGGCCTGACGTTGCCGGTCAGCGCCGTGCTCATCAAGGACGGCAAGGAACCGGTGGTCTATGTCCAGAAAGACCCGCTGACGTTTGTCCTCCGGCGCGTGGTCGTGGCGCGGCCCGTCGAAGGCCGGGTGCAGATCGTCTCCGGGCTGTCGACCGGCGAGAAGGTTGTGGTCCGCGGAGCACTGCTGCTCGACGGCTCCTCGGATCAGCTCAGCTAGCCATCCGACCGCCATGTTGCGACAACTCATCGAACTTTGCGTCCAACGGCGCCTGCCAGCGCTGGTCGTCACCGCCGGCATCGCGGCCTACGGGGTCAACGCGTATCTTTCGCTGCCAATCGAAGCCTATCCAGACGTCTCCAACGTGCAGGTGGTCGTGATTGCGCAGCTGTCGGGCCAGGCACCCGAAGAAATCGAGCGTCAGGTTACGGTGCCGATCGAGCGGGTTCTCAACGGCACGCCGGGCACGATCCTGATGCGCAGCGAGAGCCTGTTCGGGCTGTCGCTGGTCACTCTCACGTTCGACGATGACGTGGACTCGTTCAAGTCGAGGGCGATTGTGAACGAGCGCCTCGCCGAAGCCGATCTGCCGCAAGGCACCAGCGTGAAGCTCGCCCCTGAAGCCACCCCGCTTGGCGAGATTTATCAGTTCGTCGTGGTGAGCGACCGGCACACGTACACGGAAACGAGGTCGGAGCTGGAGTGGACGGTCTCGCGGATCCTCCTGCAGGTCCCCGGTGTCGCGGACGTCGTGACCTTCGGCGGGTACCTGAAAGAAGTGCACGTCGAAGTCGATCCGTCGCGCCTGCTCGCCCACAGCCTCTCGCTCGCCGATGTCAGCGACGCGCTGGGTCGATCGAACCGGAACGTTGGCGGCGGCTTTCTCGAACACGGCGATCAGCAGCTGGCCATCCGGGGCGTAGGGTACGTCCGCAGTCCCCAGGACGTGCAGGCGATCGTCCTCAAGAGCGAGGGCGGCACGCCGATCACCGTGGGCGACGTCTCGCGAGTAGTGCTCTCGCACACCCCGCGGCTCGGGTCGGTCGGCTACAACGTCGAGGGAGAGGTCGCCGAGGGCTTCGCGCTTCTCCGCCGCGGCGAGAACCCGAGCGTCGTCCTCGACGGCATCCACGAAAAGGTCCGTCAGCTGAACGAGAGCATCTTGCCCAGAGGCATGCGGATCCGCCCGTTCTACGACCGGACGGATCTCGTGAGCGAAACGCTGGGCACCGTCCACCACAACCTGCTGTTCGGCGCGCTCCTTGTGATTGCGATCGTCTGGCTGTTTCTGCGAAGCCTCCGGTGTTCGTTGATCGTGGCGTCGATCATCCCGCTCGCCCTACTGACGGCGTTCATCGGACTGCAGTTGATTCACCTGCCGGCCAATCTGATTTCGATGGGCGCGGTCGATTTCGGCATCCTTGTCGACGGCGCGGTCGTGCTCGTCGAAAACGCCTTGCACGAGGCACATCGCCGGAAGCCGAAGCGCCGCCGCGAGCTCCTTCAGCTCATCATTCATTCTGCGGTCGACGTGGCGCGCCCGACATTTTTCGCGATGGCCATCATCATCGCGGCGCTCATTCCGGTGTTCACGCTGCAGCGCGTGGAGGGCCGCATCTTCCGGCCGCTGGCGTTGACCTACAGCTTTGCCCTGCTGGGTGCGCTGGTCTTCGCGCTCACCCTGATCCCGGCGCTCTGTGCCGTCGTCCTGCGCCCCAGGGATGCCGAGGTTCGCGAGCCGAAGTTGCTCGTCCGGATGCGCGACGGGTACCAGTGGCTGGTGGCGTGGTTGTTCGGCCGGCGGGTCGTCGTGCTGGCCGGCGTGGTGGGCCTCATGCTCACGACGGGGCTCGTCGCCTCGCGGCTTGGCAGCGAATTCCTGCCGGAGCTCGACGAAGGCGACATCGTGATCTTCGTCGAGATGCCGCCGAGCATCGCGCTCGACCGCGGCGGGCAAATCCTTCAGGAGGTACGGAAGCGCCTGCTGGCGTTCCCCGAAGTGCTGGAGACGCTGAGCGAGCAGGGACGCCCGGAGGACGGCACCGACGACGAGGGCGTCAACATGAGCGAGACCTTCGTGCGCGTCGCTTCACGTGACAAGTGGCGGCCCGGATGGACGAAGGAACGCCTCTATGAGGCGATGCGCGCGTCGTTGACCGAGATTCCCGGCGTCAGCTTCAATTTCTCGGGTCCGATCAAGGACAACGTGGAAGAAGCCGTCAGCGGCGTCCGCGGGCAGGTGGTACTGAAGATCTTCGGCACCGATCTGGACGCCATGAAAAGAACACTCGAACAATGTGTCGCCTCCCTTGGCAAGGTGCCCGGCATTGTCGACCTCGGACTCTACCGCGATGCGAGCGTGCCGCAGCTCCAGATCGTGCTCGACCGTGGATCGCTGGCGCGCGCCGGCATCAACGTGAATGCCGCCCAGGATGTCGTGCAGACGGCGCTTGGAGGGAATGTCGCCACGACCTACTGGGAGAACGAGCGCCCCGTGCCGGTTCGCCTGATCTTTCCCGTGACGGAGCGTGAAGACGAGGCGCGGATCGGCAACATTCTCGTTCCGTCGGCGAGCGGAGGACATGTGCCGTTGAGCGAGGTCGCCCGCATCGAGAAGGCGGTTGGCAAAGCCGCCATCACGCGCGAAGCGAACAGCCGCGTCCTCGCGCTCAAGTTCAATGTGGAGAATCGGGACCTGGGCTCTGTCGTCACCGACGGTATCGCCGCCGTCCAGCGCGATGTGAAGGTGCCCGAAGGCAACTACCTCGTCTGGGGCGGCGAATTCGAGAACCAGAAGCGGGCACTCGCGCGACTGGCTGTGATCGTCCCGTTTTCGTTCCTGGTCGTGTTCGTGCTGTTGTTCATGGCGCTCGGCTCGGTCGGCAGCGCATTCTCCGTACTGCTGGTCGCACCGCTCGCCATGAGTGGCGGCGTTTTGGGACTCGCAGCAGCCCGCATCCCACTGTCGGTCAGCGCGGCAGTCGGTTTCATCGCATTACTCGGTCAGGTGTGCCTGGCGTCGCTCCTCGTTGTCAGCGCCGTCGACCAACGCCGTCGGTCGGGTGACGACCTGCTGCCGGCGCTCCTGGCGGGAGCTTCGAGTCGGTTCCGGACCGTCCTGATGACCGCGCTGCTGGCCATTCTCGGACTGATGCCGGCCGCGCTCTCCTCGGGAGTAGGAAGCGAGACGCAGCGGCCGTTCGCGGTGGTCATCATCACCGGCCTGGTCACCGCGGTGGCGGTGACATTGTTCGTTCTGCCCTTTGCTTACAGCCTCATCGTCCGAAAACCTCCGAAGACTGCGACAGAAAGCGAGGGTGGAATTTGAGCGGAGGTTTTCTCATGGTGAAGCACCGGGGCCTGGCCGCATTCCTGACTGTCCTGCTCTTTCGCGGAATGTCCGTGTCGGCGCAAGGCGGGCCTGCCGATCCGCCAGCGACAGTGACCCTCGACGACGTGTTGAAGCTGCTTGAAGAACGGAGTCCCCGGACCGCCGCTGAACGGGCCTCCGTCGCGGTGGTGGCGGCCGACCGGATTACCGCACGGACGCTGCCGAATCCCACGTTGAGTTACGGGGGCGTTCACCTTGTTTCTGGGCTGAGCACGGGCGCGGTTACCCAGCATCAGGTAGTCGTCGAACAGCCGCTGCTGTTGTTTCACCAACGGCAGGCACGACTCGACGCCGCCGACACGAACGTCAAGGCCGAAGAAGCCCGGGTGGCGGACACGCTCGCGGGGCGGCGCCTTACGGTGCGGCAGACCTTTGCGTCGCTGCTGTCTCGTCAGGAGCAGCTGCGAGTCGTGCAGGAAAGCCTGACGAACCTGGAGCGCGTCCAGCAGCTCGTCCGGGCACGTGCAGCGGCTGGCGACCGAAGCCGGTATGAGGTACTTCGAATCGAAACCGAAACCGAGTCGTTACGCGTGCAGCTGATGAACGCGGCCACCGATGTCGAGGACGTCTCCGGGCAGCTGGCCGCGTTGCTCGGGCTGCCTGGATGGTCTCCGCACGCCGTCGGCGCTCTCGAGGTCGGCGTTGTCTCGACCGACGTCGAGACGCTGTGGAGAGCGGCTCAACGACGCCGGCCATCGCTCGTGGCACTTCGTCAGCAGCAGGCGGCCGCACGCGGCGGCCTCCTGCTGGCGCGCCGGGAGCGATTGCCGGTGCCTGCACTGAGCGGTGGCACGCAAACGACCCGCGAGGTGAACGGCACATCCGCATTCGTGGGCTTCTCGATTCCGCTCCCGTTCTTCGATCACAACCAGGGCGCGGTGGCCAAGGCCACGGCCCAGATTGACGCCGCGGACCTCCTGGTCCAGACGGGGCTCGCAGAAGCGCGGGCCGAGATCGAGCGCGCGGCCAACGTGTTGATGAAACGGAGAGATGCGTTGCGCGCGTTTGACGGCGCAATCAGTGAACGCATTCCAACGCTGCGACGCATGGCTGAGGATGCCTATCGGGAGGGAAGCGCCGACATTCTCGAGCTCCTCGATGCCAACCGATCGCTGAAGGATTTCCAGCTGGCTCGTGTGCAGCAGCTCGAAGCCGTCAAGCTCGCCGAGGAAACCGTCATCGGCGCGGCTGGCCTGGACTCGGCAGAACCAGCGCCATGAATCGTTCTAAAACCTCATCCCGGTCGCCACTCGCAGCTGACGGTCCGGCGTGTAGTTGACGTGCGGATCTTCCGCTACCCGAACGAACCACCGGCGCCAATCGACATCGACGCTGACGGCCCAGGCTCTCACGACCAGTCCATCGTCGCCATCGCCGCGCTCACTCACGCCATCGACAGTCAGGCGCCAGTCGTCATGCAGATGGCGCCTGAAGAACAGATGCGTATTGGTTTGTCCCGTGCCAAGGCGGATGTCGCGGATGGCGTACACCGACACTGTATTGCCTGCGTGGTCGCGGTAGCCTGCCCCGAACTGGACGTAGTCGTTGGGATCGAAGCCCAGGTTCCAGTAGGGTTGCAGGTTCGTCCGGCCCATGCCCCCGATGCCGAAGAAGCGGCGCCCTGCCTCGCTGTAGAGGGAGACGCCCAGGAATCCGTGGGTGGCCGCTAGAACCGAGGGCACGACCGTCAGCCAGTCGCCGTGGTAGTCGTACTCGTAACCTATACGAGCCTGATCGAACCCGTCGCTCTGGTGGTAAGCGCCGATCCACCCCGTGCTCGACTTGAAGGTGTGGCGCAGATTGATGTCCTCCCCTCCTTTGCCAGAAGAGAAATCGTAGTAGGCGACAGTGAGCTTGTTCGATGGTGGAGTGGACGGTTGCCCCTTCTCGGGATCATCGGCTGCCGCGCCGATCGGTGCACGCAGGCAAACGATCAGCAGAATCGCCGGCACCCGCCAACCGTAGAACAGCGGGCGGACGGCACTGCGGTCAGGTCTCACGCGGGTCGCGCGAAGAGCGCGTCTCAAAACTATGGCTCATGGCTGAAGGCTGATGGCAAAACAAGCCAGTTGCAAGATCGTCAGCGAGCCGCCGTCTCGCTCCCCTCTTTGTGCGCGGGCTCCGTCCGCTCGACCTGGATGGTGCAGTCCTGCAGAAGTGCCACCAGCGCACCGATCGCCGCGAGCACGGGCGCCA
>Ga0068858_100006859_pt1 | contig 11068 bp, 12 predicted proteins | sample KBSSwiS12_FD_66589 | JGI IMG/M metagenome (GOLD analysis project Ga0068858, IMG submission 66589) | Switchgrass rhizosphere microbial communities from Kellogg Biological Station, Michigan, USA - KBS Switchgrass S1-2 | ecosystem: Host-associated > Plants > Roots > Rhizosphere > Soil ... | reverse complement strand
CGAAGTGCGCCGCGAGGTCGTCGGCGAGCCGGCCGGTCGCGCTCTGGCTGTCCTGGCGGCGGTAGGAAAGGAAGATCTCGGCCATGGCGCTCGGCCGCGCCATCGTAGCGAGGCGGTCGCTGGCGCGGCCGCGAAGCGACTAGCGCTTGCGCCGCGCGCCCGGCGCGCTCGTCGCTCTGCCGCCGCGGCGCACCGCCAGCGCGTCGCGCAGCAGGTACTCGACCTGCGCGTTGACGCTGCGCAGCTCGGCCGCGGCGAGGCGCTCGATCTCGGCCCACAGCGCCGGATCGATGCGCAGCAGGAACGACTTCTTGTCGGGGCTCGCCATCGGGCGATGTGCAGCGAGCCGCTACGCGTACAGCGTTCCCGCGTTGATCACCGGCGTCGCGTCGTGGTCGGAGCAGAGGACGACGAGCAGGTTGCTCACCATCGCGGCGCGGCGCTCGTCGTCGAGCTGCAGCAGCTCGCGCTCGGCCAGGCCGTTGAGGGCGAGCTCGACCATGCCGACGGCGCCCTGGACGATCTTCGTGCGCGCGGCGATGACCGCCTCGGCCTGCTGCCGCCGCAGCATGGTCCCCGCGATCTCGGGCGCGTAGGCGAGGTGCGTCAGCCTGGCGTCGACGACGACGAGGCCGGCCTGCTCGAAGCGCTGCTGCAGCTCGCTCTTCAGCGCCGCCGAGACCTCCTCGGTGCCCGAGCGCAGCGTCACCTCGGCGTGGTTCGTCGACCCCGGGTCCTCGAGGTTGTCGTAGGCGTAGCTGAGGGCGAGGTGGCGCAGCGCCGACTCGGACTGCGTCAGCACGTAGGCCTCGTAGTTCTCGACGTCGAAGCTCGCGCGCGCGGTGTCGTCGACCCGCCAGACGACGGTCACGGCGATCTCGATCGGGTTGCCGCGCAAGTCGTTCACCTTCAGCTTCTCGCTGTTGAAGTTGCGCGCCCGCACCGAGATCTTGGTCTTGCTGTAGAACGGGTTCGCCCAGCGCAGGCCGTGCGAGCGGTCGGTGCCGCGGTAGCTGCCGAAGAGAAGCAGGATCGCCGCCTGGTTCGGCTGCAGCATGTACAGCCCGGCGAGGCACCAGACAGTGATGATCATCGCCGCGACAAAGGCGGCGAGCGTCAGGCCCGCGGGCCGCGACAGCAGCAGCGTGATGCCGAGCAGCAGGCTGGCGAGGCCGATCGTGATCGAGACGAAGCCGCTGCTCGTGTGCGCGAGCCGCTCTTCGGTGGGCTGGGTGGCCATGGGCAAGCTCCCTTGTGCGAGGTCCGCCGCGCGCGTCCGGCGGGTGATGTCGAAGTGATATCACCATAATAGCAGGACGACCGGCTGTCAAGCGCCGTCGCGACGGCCGGCGCCGCTCAGGCGTTGTCGACGACGGTGAGGCCGAGCCGGGCCGGGTCGCCGCGGCCGATGCGGACGACGACCGGCGGCTCGCTGCCGAGGTCGATGACCGTCGTCGGCTGCATCGGGCAGGCGCCGGCATCGACGATCGCGTCGACCGACTGCTCGAAGCGCTCGCGGATCAGCGTCGCGTCGTTCATCGGCTCGCTCTCGCCCGGGGCGATCAGCGTCGTCGCGAGCAGCGGCTGGCCGAGCGCGTCGAGGAGGGCGCCGGCGACGCGGTGGTCGGGGACGCGCAGGCCGATCGTCCGCCGCGACGGGTGCGAGACGCGGCGCGGCACCTCGCGCGTCGCCTCGAGGATGAAGGTGAACGGACCCGGCGTCGCGAGCTTGAGCAACCGGTACTGGCGGTTGTCGACGCGCGCGTAGCTCGCCAGCTCGGAGAGATCGCGGCAGAGCAGCGTCAGGTGATGGCGCGCGTCGACGCCGCGCAGCCGCCGCAGCCGCCCTGCCGCCGCCTTGTCGTCGAGGTGGCACGCGAACGCGTAGCTCGAATCGGTCGGGATCGCGACGACGCCGCCGCGCTCGACGATCTGCGCCGCCTGTCTCAGGAGCCGGGGCTGCGGGTCGTGCGGATGGACCTCGAAGTACTGCGCCATGCGCCGATCCTCGGCGCCGCCTGTCTCAGGCGCCGCGCTCGACGCGCGCCTGCAGCACCTCCCACACCGGATTCAGCCCGGCGGGCAGCGGCGGCAGGCCGCCGAGGTCGATCCTGCTCTCGTCGGGGCTGTGGAAGTCGCTGCCGCACGACGCGAGGAGGTCGAACTCGCGCGCGGTCACGGCGTAGCGCTCGGCCTCGGCCGCGGTATGGCTGCCGGTCGTCACCTCGACGCCGCGGCCGCCGTGGCCCTTGAACTCGGTGAACAGTGCGTACTCCTCGGTCGGCGAGAACCGGTAGCGCGCCGGGTGGGCGACGACGGCAACGCCGCCGGCAGCGGCGATCCAGCCGACCGCATTGGCGAGCGTTGCCCAGCGGTGGGGAACGAACCCTGGCTTGCCTTCGACGAGGAAGCGGCGGAAGACCTCCTGCGTGTCGGCGCAGACGCCGCTCTCGACGAGGTGGCGCGCGAAGTGGGTGCGCGAGATAAGCTCGGGATTGCCGACGTAGCGCAGCGCGCCCTCGTACGCGCCCGGGATGCCGACCTTGGCGAGCTCGTCGGCCATCTCGAGCGCGCGCGCGCCGCGGCCGCCGCGCGTCGCCTCGAGCCCGTGGATGAGCGCGCTGTCGTCGCTGTCGACGCCGAGGCCGACGATGTGCACGGTCGTGCCGAGGAACGTCACCGAGATCTCGACGCCGGTGAGGTAGGGCAGGCCGAGCGCGCGCGCGGCGTCGCGTGCGCGCCGCTGGCCGGAGACCTCGTCGTGGTCGGTGAGCGCCCAGAGCTCGACGCCGTTCGCTTTGGCGCGCGCGGCGAGCGCTTCGGGCTCGAGCGTCCCGTCGGAGACGGTCGAATGGCAGTGCAGGTCGGCGTTCATCCCCCCGATCATGTCTCCATTCGCTTCAGCCCTGCACGCGCCTGGGCGATCCACTCCCGGTTCAGCTCGCGCGAGTGGACGTGGCCGTGCTCGGCGTTCCTCAGCACCGCCTCGAAGGCGCGCCGCGCGCCGATCGCGTCGCCGGCGGCCGACAGGAACGCGCCGTACTTGTACTGCGCCTCGGTCGACGGATCGCTCGCGATCACCGCTTCGAACGCTGCCCGTGCGCCGAGGTTGCCGGCGCCGGCGAGCGCCTCGGCGTGCGCGATCGCGAGCTCGCCACGGCGCTGCTCGGGATGGGCGGCGAAGAGCCGCTCGAGCGTCGCCGCGGCGTCGGCGGCGCGGCCGGCGGCGAGTTCGGCGCGCGCGAGACCGGCGAGGAACGCCGGGTCGGTCGCGTATGCGCCGCTCGCGGTCGCGCGGTAATGCTCGACCGCTTCGTCGGCACGGCCCTCGGCGAGCAATGCGGCGGCGAGGCGGGCGCGGTTGTACGCGGTCGGCGTGCGGTCGAATGCGGCGCTCGCTTCGCGCAGCTCGCGCTCGGGATCGACGATGGCCTGAAGGGCACGCGCTGCCTTCATGCCGCCGCGCGTGTAGCGCCACTGCGGCAGGTAGATCGCGAAGCAGTAGACGACGCTGCCGAGCAGCGGGAAGGCGAACAGGACGAACAGCCAGTAGCTCTGCTGCCCGGAGCGGACCGCGTGGATGGCGAAGAACGCCGCGACCGCCAGGTGGGCGATGCCGACGAATGGCATGGCAGGACTCCTCGCGCCGCCGGCGCGCGCGAAATTCTAGAAGCCGCCGCGGCGCGCCCAGACGCCGTCCGTCGCCGCTATTCGACCGCAACCACGATCATTCGCACGCGCTCGATGCCGTCGTAGACGTCGAGGCCGAGCCGCCAGGCGAGGCGGACGCGGTCGGCGACGGGCTCGCTGCGGCCGAACCAGATCGCGTCGCGCATGACGCCGCCGACGCGCACCGCGAGCCGCAGGTGCTTGTCGCCGACGAGCTTCTGCGACACCACCTCGACCGTGTCGCTGAAGAGCGGCGCCTCGAACGAAGCGCCCCAGACCTGCCGTTCGAGCAGGCGCACCGTCTCGGCGTCGAAATGCGCGGCCTCGAGCGGCCCGTCGTGGGCCAGCGTGCGCTCGGTGGCGCTGCCGCCGAGCGTCTCGGCGGCGACTTGCTCGAGCGCGCTGCGGAAGGTGTCGAGGCCGGCGCGCTCGATCGTGCAGCCGGCGGCCATCGCATGGCCGCCGAAGCGCAGCAGCAACCGCGGCTGCCGCTTGCTGACGAGGTCGAGCGCGTCGCGCAGGTGGAAGCCCTCGATCGATCGTCCCGAGCCCTTCAGCGTGCCGTCGCGGCCGAGCGCAAACACGAACGTCGGCCGGTGCAGCCGGTCCTTCAGGCGCGAGGCGACGATGCCGACGACGCCTTCGTGGAACGACGCGTCGAAGATCGCGAGCGCGGCACCGAGCGTGCCGGTGAGCGCGAACGCGCGCTCGACCTCGGCCTCGGCGTCCTCGCGCATCCCCGCCTCGAGCGTGCGCCGCTCGCGGTTGATCTCGTCGAGCTGCGCCGCGAGCGCGTGTGCGCGCGCCGCGTCGTCGGTCAGCAGGCACTCGATGCCGAGCGTCATGTCGGCGAGGCGGCCGGCGGCGTTCAGGCGCGGCCCGATCGCGAAGCCGAAGTCACCGGCGCTCGCCTGCCGCGGATCGCGGCCGGCGACCGCGAACAGCGCCGCGATGCCGGGCTGCATGCGCCCGGCGCGGATCCGCTTCAGCCCCTGCGCGACGAGGCAGCGGTTGTTGCGGTCGAGGCGGACCACGTCGGCGACGGTGCCGAGCGCGACGAGGTCGAGGAGCGCGTCGAGGCGCGGCTGCGAAGATGGTGCCCCCCCGCTCCCTTCGGTCGCTGACCCCCGAGGGGGCGTGGCCGGGCTTGGGAGCGGCCCGGCGCCCGGCCGCGCGAAGTCGCCGCGCTCGCGCAGCTCGGCGCGCAGCGCAAGCAGCACGTAGAACGCGACGCCGACGCCGGCGAGGTGCTTGCTCGCGAAGCCGCAGCCGGGCTGGTTCGGGTTGACGACGACGTCGGCCTCGGGAACGACCGCGCCGGCGTCGCCGCGCGCCGGCAGGTGGTGGTCGGTGACGACGACCGCGAGTCCCGCGGCCTGGGCGTGGGCGACGCCCTCGACGCTGGCGATGCCGTTGTCGACCGTGACGAGCACCTCGGCTCCTTGCGCGATCGCGAGGTCGACGATCTGCGGCGTCAGCCCGTAGCCGTGGACGCGGCGGTCGGGGACGACGTAGCCGAGCGTCGACCGTTCGGCGCCGAGCAGGGCGAGCCCGCGCAGCATCACCGCGCACGCCGTCGCGCCGTCGCAGTCGTAGTCGGCGACGACGCAGATGCGGCTGCGCGCGCCGATCGCGTCGGCGAGCAGCGTCGCTGCATCGTCGGCGCCGAGCAGCGTCGCCGGCGGCAGCAGCCGCGCGAGCGCATCGTCGAGCTCGTCGGCTGCGCGCACTCCGCGCGCCGCGTAGAGCCGTGCCAGCAGCGGATGGCAGCCGGCCTGCTCGAGCGTCCACGCGGTGCGCGGCGGCACGTCGCGGCGAACGAGGCGGATCGCCGTCATCGCGGCCGGCGCTAGAGCGAGGCGAGGACGTCGCGCGCCGCCGGACGCGCGCCGCGCAGGCGTTGCCAGAACGTGCGCCGGGCGAGCGCGAAGCGGGCCGCCGAGCGCTCGCCGCACAGCGTCAGCGTCGCCGCGCTGCCGGCGCGCGCGGCGGCGAGCAGCTGCGCGACGGCGCCGGCGTCGAGGGCGCGCCAGGCTTCGGCCCACGCCGCCCAGTCGCCGGCGAGCAGCGGCGCGCGCAACGCGGTCGCGACGACCGGCTCGGCGGCGTCGTCGGCGACCTGTCGGCGACCGCAGCCGCTCAGCCAGAACGAATTGACGACGAGCTCGCCGCGCTCCTCGCGGCGCTCGTTGACCTCGTGCGCGTGGAAGACGAGCTGCGCTTCGCTCTGCAGGCGGCGCAGGAGCGCCAGCGTCGCGCGCGGTGCGCCCTCGCTCGCTCGCAACCACGGATCGACGCTCCTACCGACGACGCGGTCGAGCGAGGCCGTCGCGAGGTCCTCGAGGTCGTCGCGCGCCGCGTACCAGCGTTCGGCGGCGCCCCACGCGAGCGCGAAGCCTTCGCTCGCGAACAGCTCGCCGGTGCTGGCGAAGAGCGCGCGCGAGTCGCTCTCGTCGAGCGCGAGGAGCGCGGGGTCGAGCATCGTCGCGCCTTCGCTCGCGAGCATCCAGTGGCTCGGCGTCAGCAGCGCCCACGCCCGTGTCTCCGTCGCGATGCCGTCGTTCGCGGCCGCGTGCGCGGCGAACGGCAGCAGGCCGTCGCCGCCGTGCCAGCCGCGCGCCGCGGCGAGCGCGCGCTCGTGCGGCGGCGACAGGCTCGCGGCTTCGCCGTCGTCGCGCGCCTCGGCGCCGAGCAGCGCGAGCAACCGCTCGAGGTTGGGCAGTGCGACGTCGCCGAGCACGTGCCGACAGGCCTCCGATGCGTCGGCGGCGAACGGGACGAGCAGGTGCATGCGGACGATTATCCGGGCCGCTCCGCGCCGCTTCGCGCGAGATCGGTCGGGTAGCATCGCCCCCGCGATGAACTGGCCCTACGAACTGCAGATCGGTTGGCGCTACACGCGAGCCGGCCGCGCCGGGCGCAGGAACCGCTTCATCTCGTTCATCTCGGGCGTCTCGATGCTCGGCATCGCGCTCGGCGTCGCCGCGCTGATCATCGTGCTCTCGGTGATGAACGGCTTCCAGAAGGAAGTGCGGGCGCGGATGCTCTCGGTCATCTCGCACGTCGAGGTGAGCGACGCCGGCGGTGCGGCGCTCCCCGACTGGCGCAAGACCGCGGAGGACGCCCGCCGCAATCCCGAAGTCGTCGGCGCCGCGCCGTTCGTCGCCTCGCAGGCGCTGATCGCGCGCGGCGACGAGATGCGCGGCGTCGTCGTCCGCGGCATCGATCCGGACGCCGAGGCGACGGTGACGCCGCTGGCGGCGAAGCTGCGCAGCACGACGCTCGCGCGCCTCGTCCCCGGCGGCTGGAACGTCGTCCTCGGCGGTGAGCTCGCGCGCTCGCTCGGCGTGAGGAGCGGCGACAAGGTGACCGTCGTGTTGCCCGGCGGGCAGGTGACTCCGGCGGGCATCGTGCCGCGCCTGCGCACGCTCACCGTCGCCGGCACGTTCGATGTCGGCCACTACGAGTACGACAGCACGCTGGCGCTGGTCGCGCTCGACGACGCCGCCAGGCTGTTCCGCACCGAGGGACCGACCGGAGTGCAGCTGCGCCTGCGCGACGTCGACGACGCGCCCGTCGTCGCCGCCCAGCTCGCCGAGCGGCTCGGTCCCGACGTCGCCGTCCGCGACTGGACGAGCACCAACCGCAACTGGTTCTCGGCGGTGCAGATCGAAAAGCGCCTGATGTTCATCATCCTGACGCTGATCGTCGCCGTCGCCGCGTTCAACCTCGTCTCGACGCTCGTCATGACGGTGACCGACAAGCGCGCCGACATCGCGATCCTGCGCACGCTCGGCGCGACGCCGCGCTCGATCATGGCGATCTTCGTCGTCCAGGGTGCGGCGGCCGGGATCATCGGCACGCTCGCCGGCGTCGTGCTCGGCCTGGTCGTCGCCTTCAACATCGGCGTCATCGTGCCGTTCATCGAGCGGTTGCTGCACGTCACCTTCCTGCCGAGCAGCGTCTACCTGATCAGCCGCATGCCGAGCGATCCGCAGCAGGGCGACATCGTCCCGATCGCGGTGATCTCGCTCGTCCTCGCGTTCGTCGCGACGATCTATCCGAGCTGGCGCGCGAGCCGGCTGCAGCCCGCCGAAGCGCTGCGCTATGAGTGACACCGGCGGCGACGTCATCGTCGCTCGCGCGCTGCACAAGCGCTTCATCGAAGGCAGCGGCGGCTCGCGGATCGACGTCCACGTGCTGCAGGGCGTCGACCTGACGCTTCGCCGCGGCGAGACGCTCGCGATCGTCGGCGCGTCGGGGTCGGGCAAGAGCACGCTGCTGCACCTGCTCGGCGGTCTCGAGGCGCCGACCTCGGGCAGCGTCGTGCTCTGCGGCCGCGACTTCGCGTCGCTCGGCGCCGCCGAGCAGGGCGAGTGGCGCAACCGCCACCTCGGCTTCGTCTACCAGTTCCACCACCTGCTGCCCGAGTTCAGCGCGCTCGACAACGTCGCGATGCCGCTCAGGATCCGCCGCGTCCCGATCGCCGCCGCGCGCGAACGCGCCGCGCAGGCGCTGCAGCAGGTGGGCTTGGGCGAGCGGCTGCTGCACCGGCCGTCGCAGCTCTCCGGCGGCGAGCGCCAGCGCGTCGCGATCGCGCGCGCGCTCGCCGGCGAGCCCGACTGCGTCCTCGCCGACGAGCCGACCGGCAACCTCGATCGCGTCACCGCCGCCGGCGTCTTCGACCGCATGCTCGAGCTGACGCGCAGCCGCGCGACGGCGTTCGTCCTCGTCACCCACGACGAGTCGCTCGCCGCGCGCTGCGACCGCCGCCTCCATCTCGTTGGCGGCCGCCTCGTGCTCTGAGGCGAACGCTGCGCTGCCGTCAGCGCCAGTCGACGCCGCCGAAGCGGTCCTGGCCGAGCAGGGTGTAGTAGATCCCGATCGTGTTGCGGACCTGCTTGAAGTCCTGTCCGCCCGGGAAGCTCGCGTCGCGGCGGTTGCCGATGTAGCGGATCGAGACCGCGTGCTGCTTGTGCAGCCTCCAGGTGAGCGCGGCGTCGAGGCGGACGATGTTGTCGTGGCCGCCGTTCGTTCCCGACGCGACCTTGCTGACGAAGTACTCGCGGCCGGTGACGTCGAACGCGAACTGGTCGCTGTGCGTCAGGCGCAGCGCGAGGAGCGCTTGCGGTGTGAGGCCGTAGTTGTAGTCGCGGTCGCTCGTCGAGCCGTGCGCGCTGCCGACCGCGGTGTAGCCGACGCCGGCGAGGCCGCTGCCCTCGAGCGACCAGTCGCGCGCGAGCCACCAGTGGCCCGTCGTGCCGAGCGAGACCGCAGTCGTCGAGACGCGAAACGTCTGCGGCGCGATGTAGTCGTAGCTGCCGTAGATGCCCCAGACGCCGCGGTACGACGGACCGGCCTCGTAGGCCTTGCCGATCAGCAGGCCCCGCGTCAGCACGTTCTCGAAGCCGTTCGCGCTCGACGCCGTCGCCTGGAACGCGAACTGGTCGAAGGGCCGCCGGTAGTCGTAGTCCTTCGCGCCCGGCAGGCCGTAGTCGATCGAGAAGTCGATCTGCGCCTCGTTGCCGTAGACGCGGTCCGACCCGGTGGTGTCGTCGTGGACGCTGCGCGCATAGCCGACGCCGAGCCGGCTGTAGTACGCCGCGCCGCCGCTCGAGAAGACGGCTCCGTAGCGGTCGCTGAAGACGAGCCGGTTGAAGCTCGCCGACGGCGCGATCGCCGCGGCGGCGACCTCGCGCCACACGCGCGGCAGGCCGCCGCCGTGCTCGAGGACGAGATTCGACATGCGAAAGAGCGCCTCGCCGAGAAACGTGCCGCCGATGCCGCTCGCGATCTGGTCGTTGCGCGACGGGTGCGTCGTCTCGCCGAAGATCTCCCAGAAGGCGCTGCCGGCGAACGTGTACGCCGCGGACTCCCAGTAGTTGAATCCGGCCGAGCGCGCGAAGCCGTAGTAGATCGAGCCCTGATACGGGTGGGCGAGCTGGTTGATGTTGAACGGATCGTTGTCGGTCCCCCAGCTGCTTCGGAGGTTGCGGCGGATCGACTCCATCGTGACGTGGTAGTCCTCCTTGTTGCTGCCGAAGTAGTAGTTGGCGCGGTTGAGGAGGATGTCGAAGCCGACGATCTCGAGCGCGGGCAGCGCGTAGTCGATCGGCTGCGAAGGCATCTTGCGGGCGCCGCCGAGGCCCGGGCTCGGCGCCGACGCTCCGGTCGCCGGTGCGCTCGCGGCGCTCGCCGCTGGCTGAGCCGTGTCGCCGTCGGCCGCGAGCGCGGCGTCGGCGCACGCCAGCGTCGCTGCGACGACGAGCGGCGACAGGCGGCGAAGGCGGCTTGCGGCGGTGGAGAACGGCATGGACCGGGCGGACAGCGACCGTCGGCCAGCGTAGAGCGAACCATGGGCCCGCCGGGAGCCGGCCGGCGGCGACGCGGCGGGCTCCTACGCAACCACGGCGCGTGCGCCGGCGCGCACGCCGCGACGCCGGCGCTGCGCGCGACCGCCGAGTGTGGAATCGGCGATCGTCAGCGCACGGGCGCGCGCGCGGCGGTGACGCCGAAGCGCGCCGCCGAACGCGTCTTCGCGCGCTCGGCCTCGACCGCGCGGTCGCGCGGCGGCGCGTGCGTGACGAGCGAGCCGACCAACGCCCGCGCCGCCGCGGCGACCTGCTCGACCGCGAGCTCGAACGCCGCTTCGTTCGCCTTCGACGGCACCGTGAAGCCGCTCAGCTTGCGGACGAACTGCAGCGACGCGTCGCGGATCTCGAGCTCGGTCGCGGGCGGCTCGAAGTTGAACAAGGTCTTGATGTTCCTGCACATGGGTCGGTCCGCTCGCGTCGGCGCGAGCGCGTTGGCAAATGAGGTCAGCGGGTCATCGAGTGGAGGCCGACGCGGTTGCCCTCGCTGTCGACGACGATCGCGCGGTGGCCGTGCGGCCCGATCGACTCGGTGGGCTGCAGGACGCGGCCGCCGTTCGCCGCGACCGCGCGCTCGGCGTCGGCGATGCGGCCTTCGACGTTGAGGTAGACGAGCGGCCCGCCGAGCGCCGGCGCGGCGTCGCCGCTCGCCGGCACGAGGCAGCCGCCGATGTCGCTGCCGACGTGCTCGAGGACGGCGAAGGCGAAGCCGGCGCCGCCCTCGCGCGTCACCTCGCAGCCGAGCACGGCACGGTAGAACGCGATCGCGCGATCGAGATCGGCGACCGGGATGTCGACCCAGACGAATCGATGGCTCATGGCGGACTCCTGGGGACGGAGGGATCTGGCGGGCCCTTCAGCTCGACGACGTTGCCGTCGGGATCGCGGATGTAGAGCGACGGGCCGTCGCCTTCGGCGCCGTAGCGCGTCGCGACGGCACCGGCGTCGACGCCGTGCGCGCGCAGCTCGGCGCGGATCGCGGCTTCGTCGAACGGCTCGACGCGGACGCAGAAGTGGTCGACGTTGCG
>Ga0068858_100006857_pt1 | contig 11070 bp, 10 predicted proteins | sample KBSSwiS12_FD_66589 | JGI IMG/M metagenome (GOLD analysis project Ga0068858, IMG submission 66589) | Switchgrass rhizosphere microbial communities from Kellogg Biological Station, Michigan, USA - KBS Switchgrass S1-2 | ecosystem: Host-associated > Plants > Roots > Rhizosphere > Soil ... | reverse complement strand
AGATCATGGTGAATGCGAGCCGTACGTGGCGACGAGCCCGAACACGCGCGTGAATGCGGGTCAAGGTGGAGTATCGAAATCTGCTGGAATCGGGCTTCAGAATCAGTCCTTGATAAACGACCTCCGGCTCGACACGCCGGCCGCGTCGCTGCCTCGCACGCTGGTCTTGGAGAAGTAGTCGATCGCGGTGATGCCGATGACAGGGCGTCGTCACCAAGATCACGACTCGTTCTCAGGCAATGCGCGCATTCCGCTCCGACAGCAGCTCCCGGAGTACCGAGCGATGGCACCGGCGCTCGTCCTGACAGTAACAGCCGACTGAGAAGTCAGACGAGTGGGACAGGGCGGCCAGCAGGTCCAGAACGCGGCGCGCGTCAGGCCGGTTCATCTCCGCGCGATAACGCTTCGTGAAGGCGCGCCACGCGCGCTCGTCCTCAGACGCGAGGGCCGCCTTCACGAGTGCTTCACTGGGCGCAAGATTGGGCAGCCAGACGTCATAGAAATCGCGGGAGGCAAATTCGCTTTTGGGCACGCCCCGAGGCGGCCGCCGCACCGTGCCAATCCGCACACCCTCGTCCTTCGCTCGAGGACTCCCCAACCGGACAATCCTGATCGCCACGACGTGCTCCTTGGTGAACCGCGCAGTGTGCGCAGTTTATAGTGAGGCATGAAGAATCTGATCGCTCTGATCGGTCTCGCATTGGTGGCGGGTGTCGGCCCGGCTGCGGCGCAGAACCTCGTGATCACCAACGCGCGAATCCTGGACGGCAGCGGGAAGGTCATCGACCGCGGCGCCATCGTCGTCCGCGACGGCCGGATCGCGTCGGTGTCCGCAGGTAATCCGACCGCGGTGCCGGGTGCGCGCGTCATCAACGCTCGCGGCATGACCGTCATGCCCGGCTTCATCGATGCTCACCGCCATCCGATTCCCGGCAACACGGCGGAATGGTTGGAGAAGACCGCCGCCACCGAAATGCGTGCCTTCCTCGAAGCTGGCTTCACGACCGTGTTGTCGGCGATCACCTCCGTTGAAGGACTGGAGCTGCGCCGCAGAACGGAGTCCGGCGTCATCAGGGGGCCGAGAATCTTCGCCGCCGGCTTGATCCCGCTCGCGCGCGCCGGAGGGGGCGGGCGCGGAAACGCCGCCGGACGCGGCGCAGCGCCCGGCGCTCAAGGCGGGGCGCCAACCGGACCACCAGCCGGCCGCGGCGATCCGGCGCGCTTCGACAACTCCCGCCCACCACTTCGGCCGACGGAACCGGCGGGCGCCATTCCGGCCGACGACACCGGCAAGGCAGTGGAAGCCGCCGCGAAGGCCGGCTTCGACTACATCAAGACGATCATCACGGTGACGCCCGGCGGACCGGAGGTCGAGACGCTCCGGCTGATCGTCAACGAAGGCAAGAAGCGCAACCTGCCGACGATCACACACGCCGTCAGCGTTGTGGATACACTCGGCGCCGTTGACGCCGGCCCGGCGGTGCTGGTGCACACGCCGCATATCGGACGTCTCGACGAGGATGCCGCCGCGGTGCAGAAGATCGCGAAGGCGGGGATCCCGATGACGTCGACGCTGGCGGTCTTCATCCCGCACTTCTCGCCCGACAACACGCCGCTTTTTCGTGACGCGCTGCCGTTTCCTTGGAACACGGTCTCGAGCGCCGGTCAGGGACCGGTGAACGCGCGGCTGCTCTGGGAAGCCGGCATCTCGTACGGCTACGGCACCGACACGTCATGGCCGCCGAAGGAGTCGCTGAAGGACGAGTTGCGCGCCCTCAGCCTCGTCTTCTCGCCAAAGGACATCGTCACCATCCTGACGAAGAACGCCGCGCGCTCGGCGCTCAAGCAGGATCAACTCGGCACACTGGAGCCCGGCAAGCTGGCGGACATCGTCGTCATCAACGGCGATCCGCTGACCGACATCTACGACGTGCTCAAAGTCGTGACGACGGTGAAGGCGGGCGTGGTGCTCTGGGACAAGACCACGCCGCCCGCGCCCGCGCGCCGGTAAATCTTCGTCGATGAGATGCGAGGGATCTGGCCAACCTGCGTCGGTCGACGGATCATCCTGTGCCACCGCTGATCATTTGACCGCCAGCGTGGCCCCCCATTGTCGAGGGGCAACGTCCGCCACGTGTTGAGAGAACGTCCATCGATGCCCCTCTGGGTCATCGACCGTGTACTGGCGCTCGCCAAACGGTTGGTCGTTCGGTGTGTCGACAATCCGCGCGCCGAATCGCTTCGCGTGTTCGAAGTGACGGTCGACGTCCTCGACGTGCACCACCACGTATTGGTGAACCTCGCCGGGACGAGGCGCGCGGTACTCGCCGGCCTGACGCCCCAGCATGATGGCGCCCTCGGCCACGACAAGCTGAGCGTGGCCAACGACGCCCCCGCGTTCGGCTCGAAGGCGCTCAGAAAATCCGAAAGCGCCGCAGAGAAATTCGACCGCTTTGCCGACGTCCTGATAGATCAGGAGTGGAACCACTGTTGAACCGGGTGCGGATTGATTGACCATGACATGAGACTCCTCAATCGGTTTCGGTGCCTTGCCGGGGCTCTGGGGCGGCGGTCATCGACACTGCCATGACGACATAGCCTACAAGCAGCGGTAATTTCATCCCAAATTCGCCAGAGACCACGGCGCCCTCCTGTGCCAAGATGTGCCGTCGGCGCAATGCCACAGAGTGTGAGTGGAGGGAATGATGCGACAATCCGTTTCGGTCCGATCGATGATTGGTTCTGCCGTCGCGCTCGGGTTGGTGTGCAGCGCGTTCGTTCTCGCGGCGCCGGCTTCACGAGCGCAGGAGCGCGGGGCACGAGGCGAGGGACGCGGCGGAGGCGCCGCCGCACGCGCGTCGGCCGCTCCACCATTCTTCAAAGCGGAATGGGTGCGGCCACCGAGCCAGACCGGCCAGGTGCCAGTCGTGCAGGAAAACGTCGCGGACGCCAACCTCGAATTGAAATGGTACGGACCGGCGGCAAAACACTTGCTCACTTCAGGCAACCCGGGCAGCGACACCACGCCCTTCAGCGTGTGGTCCGGTGAGTGCGACGGCCCCTTCGCGATTACGTTGCGGCAGAAGCAGAACTACGTCGACCTCACCGGTCTCGGCAAGATTCGGTGGACCGTCAAGACATCCGGATTCCATGCGGTACGGCCCGTGGTAAAGCTGGCCGATGGAACAATGCTTGTCGGGGACTATGCCGACGCATCCGTGCCGATGCTGGTCGAGCACGAATTCGCGCTGGCCAGCGTGCGCTGGATCAAGCTCGATCCAGCCCGCATCGTGACGCTCGGTGGCGGCGGCGGGGCGTCGAACGAAATCTGGATCTCCAACCCGGATCTGAGCAAGGTGGACGAGGTGGGCTTTGCCGATCTGATGCCCGGCAGCGGCCACGGCACTGGTGGTTATATTCACCTCGGATCGATTCAGGTGTACGGCAAGGCCGTGCCGCGATGAACTTCGAACTGAAAACTGAGAACTTTGAAGTGAAGATTCTGGCCCGATTTGACTGAACTTCGAAGTTCTGAGTTCTGAGTTCTCACTTCTAGTGCGTCAACCCATATACGAGATAGTTGACGCCAAGCTTGTACGCCTCGTTGGTCTGGTCGATGGGACGAAGTCCCTGGCCCGACCATTCCCAGAACTGCGAGACGTCGGTGTTGTAGTTGACGATGATCTGGAGCCGCTTGCTCTGATCGTTGTCCTCGAACACACCACGGAAGATGGGCTGCCCGGCATTGTAGGCCTGCGGCACGATGTCGAGCCGGTTGATCTCGAAGAAGGCGTGAAAAATGGGGTGCGTCGCCTGCATCTCGAAAAAACGCACGTCGGGCAGCACCCGCCTCATGTTCGCCTCGAACGGCTCCCAGCCCGGGCTGCCGAAGTCGCCTGGCCGCTTGAAGTCGTCGACGATGAGGAAGCCGCCCTTCTGGAGATAGAGACGCAGTGCCGCGGCTTCGGCGTCGGTCAGCGTCCACCAGCTCACTTCGATGATGTAGGCGATTGGGTACTTGAACAGTTCTGGATCATCGAGCGCGAGCGTGTTGATCTCCTCGTGCGCGTTGAGGAAGCTCAACTCGTTCATGATCTTCATCAGGTTCTGCTCGGCGAGCGGATAGCCGTGCGACCATGCGGGCTGACCCCGCCACCAGTACCCGCCCGGCGCGGTTTCGTACTTCACCCGGACAAAGGCAAAGCGTCCGTCATAGGGCACATTGGGCGCAGTTCGAAGCTGAGCGAAACGACCGCCGCCAAAACCGCGGCGCTGCGCAAACGCCGCAGCCGCGACCGCAACCACCAGCGTGGCCACGGCGAGGACCTTCGTGCGACGACCCAGGGTCACCCGATGGGCCTTTCGCTCGACGAGGGTCGGCCGTCTCCGTCACGCACCTTGGAAGCCATCGGCTCGGATCATAGCGTGAGAGTCGCGAGGATTTGACGTGTATCATCTGCGCAGGTCCGGCCACTCTCGACCGGCGCACTCACGGCGGCGACGCCCGTTGCTTTCGATCGCGGTCCGGGACGAACCGAAGTTTTCGAGGCGCGTCGCGGACGCCGGTTCTAGTCTTGCGGCGAGTGTTCGCGGATCATCAAGAAAGGGAGCTCGATCGATGAACCGAGCCAATCAATTGCTGCTCGTGTTATCCGTTGCCACGGCCATGACCGCCAGCGCCTGGGCGCAGGGGGGGATTCAGTACGACAAAATCGAAATCAAGACCGACAAGGTCGCACCGAACCTGTACATGCTGTCGGGTTCGGAAGGCGTGGATCCGGGCCACCCCGATGGCGCGGGTGGCCGTATCGGCGTGCTCGCCGGCCCCGACGGCATCTTCATGGTCGACTCGCAGTACCTGCAGATTGGCGACAAGGTGCTCGCCGCGATCAGGCGGATCGATCGCGGGCCGATCCGCTTCCTGGTCAATACGCACATCCATGGCGACCACACCGCCGGCAACGAGACATTCGCGAAGCTCGGCGCCGTGCTGTTCGCGCGTGAGGAACTGCGCGAAGGGATGGCGCGCCAACCGGCGGCGCCGGCACCGGCGCCCGCGAGGGACCCGGCCAGGCTTCCGGTCGTGACCTACGGAATGGGCGACCCGGTGAGGTTCCGGATGAACGGCGAAACCGTCGAGTTGATTCCGGTGCGGGCCGCCCACACCGGCGGCGACACGATGGTCAGGTTTGTGAACGCGGACGTGATCATGATCGGCGATTTCTACCGGAACTTCGGGTATCCGTTTATCGACACCAACAATGGCGGGTCGTTGAAGGGCGCACTCGAAGGGCTCGAGCTCACGATGAAGACGGCGGGGCCCAATACCAGGCTGATTCCGGGCCACGGCACCTACATCAACCGGACCGACATCATTCCTTATCGCGACATGATGCTCGCCGTGCAGTCCAGGGTGCAGCAACTGATTGCCCAGGGCAAGACGCTGCCGGAAGTTCTGGCCGCGAAGGTGACCGCTCCTTACGATGCGAAGGTGCCGGGCGGACTCTTGCCGGCGGGCGCGGCGGGGACGAGCGCCGACCGGTTTGTCAGCATGGTGTATTCGCAGTTGAAGGGCGGGCAGTGAACTTCGCACCGCACTCTTAGTTTCAGCGGCCCGGCGCACCGCCCGGCGGCGGAGCGGCGCCGCCGCGAGCCGGGGCCGGCGGCAGCGTGCCGCCTTTCAGGCAGAGATCCGGCAACAATCGAATCCGGCTCGCGGGATACCAGGCGCGCATCGAGCTTCCGCAAACAGGCGTTCTCACACGTAGAGAGAAACCTTGATCAGGAGCATCGCGTAGAATCGTCCCCGAGTGGCGATCGGTCCTGGCACCCGAATCGGCCCCTTCGAGATCATCGCCCTTATCGGTCAGGGCGGCATGGGCGAGGTGTATCGCGCCCGCGATCGGAAACTCGGCCGCGAGGTTGCGCTGAAAGTCCTGCCCCAGGCATTTCTCCTCGATTCCGATCGGCTGATGCGCTTCACACGCGAGGCGCAGGTGCTCGCGTCCCTTAATCATTCCAACATCGCGACGATCTACGGACTGGAAGAGTCCGATGGCGTTCGTGCGCTGGTGCTGGAGCTCGTCGAAGGACCAACGCTCGATGATCGAATCGCTCGAGGCGCCATTCCGCTCGATGAAGCATTGCCGATCGCCCGGCAGATCGCGGAGGCGCTCGAAGTTGCGCACGAGCAAGGCGTCATTCACCGGGATCTGAAGCCCGCGAATATCAAAGTCACGCCTGATGGCAGGGTCAAGGTGCTCGATTTCGGCCTGGCGAAGATGCTGGAGACATCGGTTCCCGCAGGCGCCAGCGCGAGCACGACAAACTCCCCCACCCTCACGACCCCAGCCCACCTTCGCCCGGGCGGCGGCGGGCACGCGATGACGATGGCGGGCATGATCCTCGGGACGGCGGCGTACATGTCACCCGAGCAGGCACGCGGCAGGACCGTCGACAAGCGCGCCGACATCTGGGCATTCGGCTGCGTGTTTTACGAGATGCTGACCGGTCGACGGCTGATCCAGGGCGAGACCGTCTCGGACACGCTTGCAGCCGTATTGAAGGACGAACCGGAGTGGTCGCTGGTCCCGGCGCGCGCCAGGAGGCTGCTGCTTCGCTGTTTGGAAAAGGACCCCAAACGCAGGCTCCGCGACATCGGTGACGCCTGGCCACTGCTCGAGGAATCAGCGCCTCCCGACTCGACGCCTCGCAATGCGCTGCCGTGGATCGTCGCGGCGGCGTTCGCGTTGACCGCGGCCGTGGGACTCTGGGGCTGGTGGCGCGCGACACACCCTGCCGAGGCGGCGCCACAGGCCGTGGTGCGTCTGGACGTCGACTTGGGGTCGACAGTGTCGCTCGGTTCCGACGCCGGTGCCAGCGTGATCGTCTCGCCGGCGGGAGACCGGCTGGTGTACGTGTCGAAGTCGCGGCTCTTCGCGAGGGGCCTCGATCAGGCACGGGCCGTTGAGCTCCCGGGCACGGAAGGCGCTGCCGCGCCGTTTTTTTCTCCCGACGGGGAGTGGATCGCGTTCTTCGCGCACGATCAGCTTCGAAAGGTTTCCGTGCACGGCGGCACGCCGATTGTCGTGTGCAGTGCCAATGTGAATTCCCGCGGCGGGAGCTGGGGCGACGACGGTCAGATCGTCGCGGCATTGGGCTCCAACGACATCAGCCTCTCGCGTGTGCCCGCCGATGGAGGCACGCCCGCGCCACTCACCGAGCTCAATCGCGAGCGCGGCGAGGTGACCCACCGGTGGCCGCAAGTGCTGCCCGGCAGTCGAGCCGTGCTTTTCACCGCCCATACGGCGGTCAACGCGTTCGACGATGCGAGCATCGAGGTCTTTTCGTTCGCGGACCGAAGACGGCGAACGGTGCATCGAGGTGGCACGTACGGTCGGTACGTGGGCACCGCCAACGGCGACGGGTACCTGTTGTTCATCAACAAGGGCACGCTGTTCGCGGAGCGGTTCGATCTGGATCGGTTGGAGGCCAGCGGGCCGCCCGTACCGGCGCTCGAACAGGTGGCGTACGTCGCGGGCTTCGGATCCGCGGAGTTCGACGTCTCCCGGAGCGGCACGCTTGTCTACCGCAGCGCCGAAAACGCCGGCAGCGGGCTGGTAACCGTGCAATGGTTGGATCGCGCGGGAAAGACCGAGCCGTTCCTGGCGAAACCCGGCGACTACCTCTATCCCAGCCTGTCACCCGATGGCAACCGAATCGTCCTCGGGTCCGGAGGAGACATCGTCATCTACGACCGACAGCGCGATACGACGCGACGGTTGACGTCCGGTGGTGGATTTCAGTACCCGCTGTGGAGTCCGGACGGCCGTTATCTGGTCGTTCACGGGCCGGGAGGCATCCTCTGGACGCGCCCGGACGGCGTTTCCGCGCCCCAACCATTGACCCACAGCAGCGTGGCACAGTATCCGTGGGCCTTCACGGCGGACGGGACGCGTCTGTCGGTGCAGGAATTGGACACGACCAGGGGATCCGACTACAACGTGTGGACGGTGGCGGTGGCGAGGGATGGCGACGGTCTCCGCGCGGGCACGCCGGAACCTTTCCTGAACTCTCCCGTTCGCGAGGGACACCCGGCGATCTCTCCCGACGGCCGGTGGATCGCCTATTTTACCGACGCTTCGGGGACACGTCAGATATTCGTGCGCGCGTTTCCCGACAAGGGCAGTCAATGGCAGATATCGAATGCCGGTGGCGTGTACCCCACGTGGGGGCGGAACGGCCGTGAACTCCTGTATCGCACCGACGACAACCACGTCATGGTCGCGGCCTATAAAGTGACTGGAGATTCGTTCGTCGCAGAAAAGCCACGAGCGTGGACCGAGAGGCGACTTGCGAACGTGGGCCAATGGAAAAACTTCGATGTCACGCCGGACGGCAATCGGATCGTTGCGCTGATGCCAGTGGAGGGGCAGGACGCGCAGCACCACGTCATCTTCGTCGGCAACTTCGTCGATCAGTTGCGCCGGACGGTGCGCCGTGCGCGTTGAATTCGCCCGCCGATCTCGTCACCTGCGCCCTGATCGATTCCCTCAGGTATAAACCACGACGGCCGCCAACGTGGTGCGATCGGCGGCCGCCTGAAACGCATCGCGCGTCCGCTCGAGCGGGAACGTCGCGGTCGCGAGCGCTTTGGCGTTGAACAGTCCCGCCTCGACCAGCCTCACGAATCGCGGAATGTCGCGCATCGGATTCGCACCACCCAGGTTCCCGGGTTGATGGCTCTTCGCGCCATTGGCCCACTGGTTTGCCGGAATCGTGACGACGCTGTTGGGCGGATGGCCACCGCTCGTGGTGACGACGTGACCGATGGGTGAACAGAGCTGCCACGCCTGCTGCAACGACAGGATGCCGGTCGGATCGGGCCCCGCTTCGGTTTTCGGCGGGAAGAGATCGCCGCCGACCGCTTCTACGACGAAGTCGGGTCCGACGTTGCCGCCGCCCGCCAGCCGTCTGTCCGTCTTCCCCCTGCAGAGATCCTGAATCCGTTGAACCAGATTGTTGCCTTCGACGTTCGGATCGAGCGCGATCGTCGCGCCGAGCGCAAGGGCCGCCTCGCGGCGATACCGGATCGGGTCGACAGAAATGATCTGCGCGGCCCCCTGAATGCGTGCGCCCTGAATCGCAGCGAGTCCAATCGGGCCGGCGCCCAGCACGACGACGTCGGAACCGGCCTCGACGCGAACCTTGGTCATGGTTGCCGCAAGGCCGCACAATCCGGTGTCGTGCAGCATCGCGAGCTCGATCGACGAGAGGCGCGTGAACACAGGCACGCACGATTCCTCGAACACCACCATCAGCTCGGAGCAACAGGGCGTAAAGCCCGACACCTTCGTCCCGTCCAGCATTTCGGCGACCGGCGCATTGGGATTCCCGCCGCCGTTGGTCAGCAGACAGTGATCGGCGCGCCCGCGAAGGCAGTTGTAACACTCGCCGCACTGCCGCGTACCCGCGACGACGACACGGTCGCCGACGGCCACCCGGTCGACCTTCGCGCCGACCTCGATGACGGTGCCGACGCCGCCATGGCCCGGGATGAAGGCGTCCGACACGTTCGCCGTTCCCAGTCCTTGAGCCGTCGTCGTATAGCAGATCTGCGCCGCTTCGCTTCGAAGCACAACCTGCCGCGGCGAGATCGGGAGCAGCCTCAGTTCCCGCACCGACGCGGTGGTACCGAATCTGACGTACGCTCGAAACCGTTGCCTGCTGCCGCTCGGGGTCTGTGCCCTTTCCGTCGTCTGACCTCCAAGCGAAGCGCCGCCAAGCACGGTCGCTCCGCCAGTCGCTGCCGCTATTCCTCTCTTGAGCAGACTGCGACGGGAAACCGCCGATGCCGATCCAGGTGCCTGAGCAGTCCCGGCGCGAGTGGGACGCGACGATTTCGAGGCCATGGAGTTCCTCCTCGTTTGTTACCTTGAAATCAGGGCGGAAAGATTCTACTTCCTCGATTGTTGTACACGCGCCGTCGACGGCGGCACACGTCCCTTCAAGCGCATGTAGACCACGAGATTGCCGTAGTGCTCGTTGTTGTGGGTCGTATTGAAGACGAGCACCGAGCCGCGGCCGGTCTGGCCCCCACCGCTGCCTTGCGTGAATGTGATCTGCTGGTTGAAGTTCGCATCGGTCGTCGTCGCGTACACCTCGTCGCAGTAGGCGAGCGAGTCATTGAGCGCCTTGACCAGCGCCGCTTTCCCGCTCGATCGTTCGTAGTTCTCCTTTGCGGGCGAGAGCTCGCCCTTCGCTTGCGAACAGAAGAAGAAGTTCGCAGTCGCCACGTGTCCGATCACCTCGGCGAAGCTGCGGACTTGCGGTGTCGGCTTGAACGCGTATTCGTCAGCCGGCATGCTCTCGGCAGCTTCGGCGAGATCGCGGCGGATCGTGGCGTGCATCGCCTTGACGACGGAAGCCATCGACGGCGAGAGTGCTTGCGGAAAGCCGCCGTCGCTCGTCTGCCCTGTCGCGACGCCGGATCCGCACAGCATACACAACGAAACCAACAGGCCGCGCCTCATGTCGTCATCTCCTTGTCGCCACCGCCATCGTTAGACAAGACTTCCGCCGAGCGTCCAGCGTCTCGCCATCGGGCCTTTTTATACACGAATCGGAGGGAGTGCGGTGGTCGAAGATGGCGGCCCGAGCCGCAGCGCGACGTCGCGATTCAGCTTGCCGTCGCGCGCCCGGTACACCTCGCCCATTCCACCTTCGAGCAGTTTGGCGAGGACCTCATGCGGGCCGAGCTGCGAACCGATCGCCAGAGTCATTCAGTCCCGCCTGGGAAGAGCGCCAACCAGAAAGGCCAGGCGAATCATCTCTTCGAGCCACGCGAGACGCTGGGCAGGAGTGGCCGAGGCGATCCGCGCGAGCTGATCCTCGCGATGCGACGCCCACTCAACGGGCCAGTCGACGTCGGGGGCCGTGTCGCGTGTTACCAACAGCGGCACGGCGGCAGTATAACCAGCTTCGCGCCTTCACCGCTTCACCGGTCCACCTCGATCTTTGGGACGACTACCTCGAGTCCCGCTGATTCCCAACCTACACGTGCTAGGCTCT
>Ga0068858_100006855_pt1 | contig 11073 bp, 10 predicted proteins | sample KBSSwiS12_FD_66589 | JGI IMG/M metagenome (GOLD analysis project Ga0068858, IMG submission 66589) | Switchgrass rhizosphere microbial communities from Kellogg Biological Station, Michigan, USA - KBS Switchgrass S1-2 | ecosystem: Host-associated > Plants > Roots > Rhizosphere > Soil ... | reverse complement strand
CGCGACGCTTCGACACGAAGTGCGTCAACCGCAGCTATGCATTCTCTCTGATCGCGATAGCCGCCGCCATGCGCAAGTCTTCCACCGGCCGCATCGATCAGTCGCCAGTGCCAATCTCCCCCGCCCAGATGAGTGGAAGTCAGCTGAACTTGCTCGGTCCGGTAAATATCGAAGTGCGAGCTGCCTTCATTCTCGCCATGTGCTCTGACGTTCGCCGGGCACGATCCAGCCGATTGGACTGAGATTGGGTGATCTGTCATGCGTCATCTCCGCTATCGACGGTTACCGGGGGCCGCGTGCACGATAGAACGGGAACCGCTTGACGGCCCCAGCGACGAGATGATCGCCGAGGCGCAGGCGCATCTCGTCGGCCCCTTCGCGGGTGGTGCAAACCAAATGGGTCCCCCCGGATGGCAGTGGTTCGATGGCACTTATCGAAACGCCACTTTCATTGCAGCGCTGGCGGACATTTGCCTCCGGCAAGCTCAAGTTCATCGCCCGGCTCACCATTCGTCACCTGTGACCATCGGTGCTAAGAAACGTTCACCTGACCTGGAGGTTGAGCACCCCGCAGTCGCGGGCAGGTTCATATCGTCATCGGGTTGGCTGCAGACCAATCGGGAGTCTCGCGGCTGCGAAGCCAGCCGACAGAGGCATTTGCACCGATGGAGTGCTGATAAGCCAGGATCCTGTTGGCGAACGCACCAGCCGCCGCGAAATATTTCGTTCGGGCGAGGCGGCTGGGCGTAGCGCCAGCGCGCATCAGTGAAAGCTGGTGCTGCGAGTAGAGGAGATTGAGGTCCATGGCACGGCTCACCCTGCGTAAGCGGGAGCGCTATGGTCTCTCAGCCAAGGGTGCCTACATTTCGAGTTCCCTTGATGGTAATGAGATAGGCATCAATCGCCGATCTACAAGGCACCCGCCCTCCTGCCCGCCGGGTCGAGGGGAAAAACGACGCCGCGACAATCGCAGTATTGCCTCGATGCCTGCCTCGCCTGTAATAGGCCTAGCGCGTACGATTATGTTTCGCCGGCCGGTCGAGGTTGGATAACCGCACACAACGCGGGGGTCCCGATTGACAATATGCCGGAGATTCCACTCGGAGAGATCGCTTGAATCCAATGGACCAGATGACCCGTCGGCAATTTGCGGCTCTTGGCGGCGTTGTGGGCGCGGCGGCTATCGCACCCTCAGCATTGGCTCAGACAGCGGCCGACAAGGTCGAGATCGACCTTCGCAAGGTCAGCGGGCCGCTCAGCCGTATCTGGTCACAAACAATGGGATCTGATCGCGCGGCGATCACCTTGCGCGAGGCTTGGCGCAAGGATCTGGACCGGTGCCGGAACGAAATCGGCCTGAAGCGGGTCCGCTTCCACGGGATATTGAACGATGAGCTTGGAGTCGGAGCCAGCGGCAATTTCCAGAACGTCAACGCGGTCTACGATGGACTTCTGGACAGGGGCGTACAGCCATTCGTCGAACTCAGCTTCATGCCTCGCGCCCTGGCGAGCGGGACGAAGGAATTCGGGTTCTACCGGGCGAATGTGACCCCGCCGAAATCGATCGAGCTGTGGTCCGAGCTGATCGATAAATTCATCCGCAACCTAATCCAGCGCTACGGCGCCGCCGAAGTGCGGCAATGGTATTTCGAGGTGTGGAACGAACCCAATCTCAATCCCCCGTTCTGGAGCGGCACCCAGGAGGACTACTTTGCGTTCTACAAGGCGACTGCGGCGACGGTGAAGGCGGTCGATCCCAGCCTTCGCACGGGTGGACCGGCAACTTCCGCGGTACAGTGGTTGCCGCAGTTCCTCGGTTATTGCGCACGCAACGACGCGCCCGTCGATTTCGTATCGACCCACATCTATCCGGGCGACGATCAGGCGATGATCTTCGGGCAGGCGAACAAGTTCAAACAGTACGATGTCGTACCCGCCGCCGTGGCACAAGCTCGTGCGCAGATCGACGCATCCAGGTTCAAGGGCACCGAGCTGTGGCTCAATGAGTGGTCGTCAGACAGCCCGGCGATGATCGCTCATGCGATCCTGAACAGCCTTCCGCATTGCCAGGCTATGGGTCAGTGGCAGATCAGCGGGGAATACGAGGAAGTCATGGTTTCGCCCTGGATCTTCAAGGAAGGGCAAAATGGCTGGGGCATTCTCGCGCGGGGCAACGTGGCCAAGCCGGAGTTCAACACTTACAAGCTGCTGAACCGCCTCGGCGATCAGCGTCTGGCGGCCACTGGACCAGTTCTCGCCTCGCGGCGGAACGACGGCGGGATCGCGGCGCTTGTCTGGAATCTGGCCGACGTACAACAGGCGCCTGGCTTTCCCGGAGCCAGCAGCAAGCGTCTGATCGTCGGTACCCGCAAACTGATCACTGTCCGGCTTCGTGGCGCGCAATTGGGGCAGCAAGTCAAGGTCAGCTATGTCGACCAGGTGCGGGGATCGCCTTATCCGGCCTGGCGGTCGATGGGCTCGCCCCGCTATCCAACCAGGGCGCAGATCGACACGATCCGCTCGGCCGCCGAGATCGCCCCTCCGGAGGTCCTGACGCTGAACGGGCGTGGGGAACTGGTGCTGGATCTGCCGGCGGAGGGCGTTGCGCTGGTTGAGTCGGCCTGACGCGGGAGTGTCTGTCTTGCCGAACTGTTTTGCGTTGGTGTGATTGGGGTAGCGGACCTTCCTCAGTGTAGCAGCCCGGGGCGCCCCGATCGCATCCTTACCAATAAGTGTCCTGTTTGTGGCTTGAATGCCAACGATGTCGCGGCGGTTCACTTGAACAGCCGGCCCCACCGCCGGTAGACGGCACGCGACTGTCTCGACAAATCCATGTTTTCCTTTACGAAGTTCCCACAAGCGCGCCGCGCCGGGATCAACTGCGGCGACGTGAGGGTAAGTGGAACGGACGGGGGCAGCCATGCTGCAGGCACGCAGGCTATGACCGGCGCTTGGCGCCTCGACCCGCTCAGGCGCCTGATCCTGCGCCCGCGCCCCCCGGCGGTGAAGCTCGTGCTCACCTGCCTCGGGGTTTTCATCGCGGGGAGCGGCCGCTGGCTGCTCGATCGCGGCAGCTACGGCGTGCCGTTCCTCACCTTCTACCCGGTCGTCCTGCTCACCGCCCTGTTTTTCGGCGGGCGCTACGGCATTCTCAGCGTGATCGCATCGCTGGTGGTCGTGCGAGAATATCTCTCGGCGGGCGTCTCGTGGAACGTGGCCAATACTCCAATGCGCGCGGTGATGTTCGCGCTGCTGTTCGTGGCGGTCGGGATCATGATCGGCACCGCGCACCTGATGCGGCTCCTGCTGGCGGAGAACCAGGCCCACATCGATCAGGCCGAGGCGTTCAACGCCGAACTCCAGCACCGCGCCAAGAACACGCTGCAGATCCTGCGCGCGCTGGCCAGCCGCGGGCCCGCTCCCGGCGAGGACGCCGCTGCCTTCCACGCCAAGCTGCTCGCCCGCATGGAAGCGCTGGGCAAGGCCGACGAACTGCTGCGCTACGGTGTGCTCGACAGCGCCCCGCTGGCCGATCTCGTCATTTCGACGATCGCCCCGTTCGAGGCCGCGCGGTTCCACTGCGCCGGTCCAGAGTGCCTGGTCCACAAGTCTGCCGCAACCCCGCTAGCGATGGCGCTCCACGAGCTCGCGACCAATGCGCTCAAGTACGGCGCGCTTTCGCGGCCGGACGGCTCGGTGACAATCGAGTGGCGCGTCCTCCCCGAAGACCGCCTCGCGCTTGAATGGCGCGAACGCGGCGGTCCGCCGGTGACGCCCCCCCAGACCCGCGGCATGGGCAGCCGCCTGCTCCAGCCGCACAAGGGGCTCACGGCAGTTGCGCTCGATTGGGATGAGGCCGGACTGGTTTGCCGGCTGGAAATGGTTCGCGGCGCCACGGGACGCGCCAGACCGCTACCTGCGCGAATTGCGGAAAATACCTATACGACCCGTTAAGGACTGCCTGCTTACAATTTGCCGGCCGAAGAGAGGCAAACGGACAGCGGGCGTGACGGGGATCGCAAACCAGGGCCAGGTTCCATTGCATCGCGCGCGCGCGCGCCGTGCGCCGGTGTCGCTGGCCTGCGACATCCGCCAGGGCCAGCGCCCGTGGGCCCGCTCCCGCCTGCTCAACCTGTCGCAGACCGGCTTCTGCCTCGTCTGGCTGCCGGCGATGGAACTGAACCGCACCCTGTGGCTGCGCATTCCCGGGCTGCAACTGCTCAAGGCCAACATCCGCTGGCGCAATGGCGCGATGATCGGTTGCGAATTCGAGCAGGGGCTGCACGCCGCCGTGTTCGAACACATCGTCCGCCACGCCAACGCTGGCCCCGGCGGGCTGCCGGCGCGGATGTGGTCTGAATAGCTCGGTCGGCGCTGACTGGCGCCCGTTGCTCAGATGTGTATGACCCGCCCATAAGCCGCCAGCACGCTCTCGTGCATGGCTTCCGAGATCGTCGGGTGCGGGAACACGCTCTGCATCAGTTCGGCCTCGGTGGTCTCGAGCGTCTTGCCTATCACGAAGCCCTGGATCATCTCGGTTACTTCCGCGCCGATCATGTGCGCGCCGAGCAGTTCGCCGGTCTTCGCGTCGAACACGGTCTTCACGAACCCTTCCGCCTCACCGAGCGCGATAGCCTTGCCGTTGCCGATGAACGGGAACGTGCCGACGCGGATCTCGCGACCCGCCTCCCGCGCGCGCGCCTCGGTCAGGCCGACGCTGGCGATCTGCGGGTGGCAGTAGGTGCAGCCGGGGATGTTGCTCCGGTCGAGCGGGTGGGGGTGGACCTCGGCATTGCCCAGTTCCTGCGCGATCGCCTCGGCGGTGGTCACGCCCTCGTGGCTCGCCTTGTGCGCCAGCCAGGGTCCTTCGGTAACGTCTCCGATCGCCCATACGCCGGGCGCCGTGGTGCGGCCCAGCGGGTCGGTCTGGATGATCCCCCGCCGGTCCATAGCGACGCCCAGCGCCTCGAGGCCGATGTCCTGCGTGTTGGTGACGATGCCGATCGCCACGACGACGTGGCTGAACCGGCTTTCGGCGACCTTGCCGTCGCGGTCCTTGAGCTTGGCCGTGACCCCGTCCGCGCCAACCGTGAGCCCTTCCACCCCGGCCCCGGTCATGATCGTGATGCCCTGCTTCTTCAGCGCCTTCTCGAGGAAGGCCGAGACGTCGGCGTCCTCGACCGGCACGACCCGGTCCATCATCTCGACCACAGTCACCTCGGCGCCCATGTCGTTGTAGAAGCTGGCGAACTCGATCCCGATGGCGCCCGAGCCGATCACCAGCAGCTTGCCCGGCAGCTCCGGCGGCGTCATCGCATGGCGGTAGGTCCACACGCGCTTGCCGTCGGCCGGGGCAAACGGCAGGTCGCGGGCCCGCGCGCCGGTCGCGACGATGATGTGCCTGGCCTCGAGCGTCTCGGTGCCTTTCTCGCCGGTCACTTCCAGCTTGCCGGGCGCCACCAGCTTGCCCGTGCCCATGTGCACGGCGATCTTGTTCTTCTTCATCAGCCCGGTGACGCCCTTGTTGAGCTGTCCGGCCACCCCGCGCGAGCGCGCCACCACCGCGGCGAGATCGGCGCTGATGTTGTCTGCCGCGAGGCCATATTCCTTTGCGTGCTTCATCTGGTTGAGCACCTCGGCCGAGCGCAGCAGCGCCTTGGTCGGGATGCAGCCCCAGTTGAGGCAGATGCCGCCCAGGCTCTCGCGTTCGACGATCGCCGTCTTCAATCCGAGCTGAGCGCAGCGGATCGCCGCGACATAGCCGCCGGGTCCCGATCCGAGCACGATCACGTCATACTGCTCAGCCACGTATCACTCCTGTTCGATCGGGCGCGGGCGCCCGGCATCATCTATCGCCACGAATGTGAAAGTCGCTTCCGTCACCTTGGTCGCCTCTTCGTGGTGCCGTTCGCGCCGCCAGGCCTCCATCCGGATCTCGAGCGAAGTGCGCCCGAGGCGAACGATTTCGCCATAGATCGAGACCTCGTCGCCCACCCCCACCGGCGAGAGGAACTGCATGCGGTCCATCGCCACGGTCACCGCGCGCCCCTTGGTCCGGCGGGCGGAGATCAGCCCGGCGCCCTGGTCCATCTGCCCGATCAGCCAACCGCCGAAGATGTCGCCATAGACGTTGGCGTCGGCGATCACCGCGCACACCCGGATGACGGGGTCGCGATCGGGTAGCGTCGTGGCGGAAGGGGCGCTCGTCACGTGCTGCGCCTCAGGCCAGCATTGCCAGCGGCTTCTCGCACAGCGCCTTGAATGCCGCCATCAGCCGCGCTCCGTCCGCGCCGTCCACCGCGCGGTGGTCGAAGCTGCCGGTGACGGTCATGACGTCGGCCACGCCCAGCGTGCCATCGGGCATGACCCACGGCCGCTTCTCGCCCGCGCCGACCGCGAGGATGGTTGACTGCGGCGGGTTGATCACGGCGGTGAAGTGTTTGATTCCCATCATCCCCATGTTGGAGATGCTCGCGGTGCCGCCTTGGAATTCCTCGGGCGCCAGCTTGCCCTCCTTGGCCCGCGCGCCGAGGTCCTTCATCGCCGTGGCGATCGAGGAAAGGCTGCGGCCATTGGCGTCCTGCACGATCGGGGTGATCAGCCCGCCCGGAATGCTCACCGCAACCGAGATGTCGGCCCGCTCGTAGCGGATGATCTCGTCACCGGCGAAGGTCACGTTGCATTCCGGCACCTGCATCAGTGCCCGGCCCAGCGCCTTGATCAGCATGTCGTTGACCGACAGCTTGATCCCTTCCGCCGCGAGCGCCTCGTTGAGCTCGGTGCGCAGCGCCAGCAACTTGTCGAGCTGGACGTCGACCGTGAGATAGATGTGCGGGGCTTCCTGCATCGACTGGGCGAGCCGTCGGGCGATGGTCTTGCGCATGCTCGAAAGCTTGTCGATCCGGTGCGGCACGCGCGCGTCGAGCAGGGCCTGCGTCTGCGGCGCGGCGGCGGCAGTCGCCGATGCGGGGGCTGCAGCGGCGGGAGCCGGAACCGCAGCGGAGGGCGCCGGTGCCTTCGCGGCACCCGGAGCAGCACTCTCGACATCGGCCTTGACGATCCGGCCATTGGGGCCCGAGCCCTTGATCGTTCCAAGGTCGATCCCACGGTCGGCAGCGATGCGCCGCGCCAGCGGGCTGGCGATGGCGCGGCCTTCGCCAGATGCAGCGGCGTTGACCGGGGCGGCAGGTGCCTGAGCGGCGACGGGAGCGGGGGCCGCCGCTGGAGCGGGCTCAGGTGCTTTCGCGGCTTGAGCCGGAGCCGCAACCGGCGGCGCAGCGGGCGTGGCCTTGGGCGGTGCCGCGTCGGGGGGCGCGGCGCCCTCGTCCTCGCCCGCCAGCACCGCGATCACGGTGCCGACCTTGACCCCGGCGCTGCCCTCGGGAACCGAGATCGAACGGATCGTGCCGTCGTCGACCGCCTCGAACTCCATCGTGGCCTTGTCGGTCTCGATCTCGGCGAGCACGTCGCCGGCGCTGACCGAGTCTCCCTCCTTGACCAGCCATTTCGCAAGCGTACCTTCCTCCATGGTGGGCGAAAGGGCTGGCATCTTGATTTCGATCGGCATGATCAGGCGTGCTCCCGCAGGCATTCTCGTTGACGGAACGGATGGACCCAGCGTCCGCGCCGGGCAAGACGGAATGCCCTCCATTCGCCGGATCGGCGATTATTTCTGCGCAAGAGGCTGAAATGAGAACCTATCTGGTTATCATGGACGAGACCGAGGAAGCCCAGGTCGCCCTGCGCTTCGCTTCGCGCCGGGCCCGCCGCACGGGCGGCGAGCTGCAACTCCTCGCGCTGGTCCCGCGCCAGCAGTTCTCGGCGTTCGGTGCCGTCCAGGCCACCATCGAGGAGGAAGCCCGCGCCCGCGCCGAGGTCCTCGTCACCTCGCTTGCCGGCAACGTCTATTCGGAAAGCGGCAAGATGCCCGCCATCGCCGTCCGCCTGGGCGAGGCGGTCAAGGCGGTCACCGATCACCTTGCCGAACACCCCGAAATCGCCGCCCTCGTCCTCGGCGCCGCGGCCGACGGCAGCCCCGGCCCGCTCGTCACTTGGTTTTCGGGCGCAGGCGTCGGCACGCTCCCCTGCCCCCTCTACATCGTCCCCGCTTCACTCGACGAAACCCGCATCGACGACCTGAGCTGAGGGGAGATCAGCGCCCAACCTACCCCGCACCGTCATCCTGAATTCGTTTCAGGATCCAAGGCGCAACATTTCACCTGGCGCAGCGTGACGGGTCACACGCAGGGCTTCCTGCAAGCTGGTCCCATGGATGCGGGGTAGGCTTCGATGGCCGTGAGCCGAGCCTCCCCGGCCTACCGCCGCCGCCCCTGATGCCGGACGTTCCGCGGTCGCCCGCGCTGGCCCACCATGTGGCCGCCGCGCTTGGTCATCGCCATCGGCTGCCCGCGCCGTTCGATCCGCCCGCCGCCCTCGGGCAGCTCGAACTTGAGCGCCCCGGTCAACGGATTGGCTTCGGCCAGCCGCAGGTCGAGCATCTGCCCGATGGCATAAGTCTCGCGAGTCTCCTCGCCAACCAGCACCTGTGCCTTCTCGTCATAATGGAACCGCTCGTCACCCAGCGTCGAGACCGGCACCAGCCCATCGCCGCCAAGGCTGACGATCGTCGCGAAGAACCCGAACTTGCGCACGCCCGTGATCCGCGTCTGGAACACTTCGCCAACCCGTGCGGAGAGCCAGGCGGCCACATAGCGGTCGATCGTATCACGCTCGGCCTCCATCGCCCGCCGCTCGGCCTGGCTGATGGCGTCGGACACGCGGCTGAGGTCTGCCCGGTCGCGCTCCGACAGGCCCGAGTGTGCGGGCACGCCCTGACTGCCCTTGGCGCCCTTCACCGGCTGCTCGAGCCCGAAGGCATCAACCAGCGCGCGGTGCACCAGCAGGTCCGAATAGCGCCGGATCGGTGAGGTGAAGTGCGCGTAGGACCCCAGCGCCAGCCCGAAGTGCCCGGCGTTGCGGGGCCCGTAATAGGCCTGGGTCTGGCTGCGCAGCACAGCCTCCATCACCAGTGCCTTCTCCGCCTCGTCGCTCACGTCCTTGAGCATGCGGTTGAACAGCCCCGGCGTAATCACCTGCCCCAATGCCAACTTGCGCCCGAAGGTGGCCAGATAGTCCTTGAGCGCGACCAGCTTCTCCCGGCTCGGCGGCTCATGGATGCGGTAGACCACCGGCGCGACCTTGCTCTCCAGCGCCTTGGCCGCGGCGACGTTGGCGGCGATCATGAAATCTTCCACCACCCGGTGCGCGTCGAGCCGCTCGCGCACCGCGATCTCCGCGATCCGCCCCTGCTCGTCGAGCCGCACCCGCCGCTCGGGCAATTCCAGCGCCAGCGGATCGCGGCTGTCGCGCGACTTCTCCAGCAGGCGCCAGGCCGCCCACAGGTTCTGGAGAACTGCGAGCTCCACTCCATCCCCGTTCGTGTCGAGCGACGTCGAGACACCATCAGTAGCATCGATCCGCCGCTGCGCCTCCTCGTAGGCGATCACCTCGGCGATCCGCACCAATGCGCGGGTGAAGCGGAAGTCCTGCACCCGCCCGTGCGCGTCGATCCGCATGTGGCAGGCCATCGCCGCGCGGTCCTCGCCGCTGCGCAGCGAGCAGACGTCGGCCGAGAGCACCTCGGGCAGCATCGGCACCACGCGGTCGGGAAAGTACACCGAATTGCCGCGCTTGCGCGCCTCGCGGTCGAGCGCCGAGCCGGGGCGCACGTAGAAGCTCACGTCGGCGATTGCGACGACCGCGTTGAACCCGCCCTCGCCGTCGGGCTCGGCCCAGATCGCATCGTCATGGTCGCGCGCGTCGGAGGGGTCGATCGCCACGATCGGCAGGTGCCGCAAGTCCTCGCGGCTCTCTTCCGAGAGCGCCAGCGCGGCGGAGACTTCGCCCTCCTCCAGCACCTCGCGGCTGAACACGTGGGGGATGCCATGCTTGTGGATCGCGATCAGGCTGAACGCGCGCGGGGCCAACGGATCGCCCAGCACCGCCGTTACCTTCACCCCCGAACGGGGCGAGCGCCCGGCCGGTTCGGCCATCACCAGCTGCCCGGCCTCGGCCCCGCCAAGGTCGGCGACCGGCACGGCATTGCGCACGCGCTTGTCCACCGGCGCCAGCCAGCCCTTGCCCGCCCCGTCCAGCTCGACCACGCCGAGCATCTGCTCGTCCTGCGTCGCCAGCTTCTTCATCGGATGCGCGAGCCACCGGCCCGAACCCTCCTCGCCCAGTTCCTCGGTGCGCGCCAGCACCCGGTCGCCCAGCTTGAGCGCGGCCTCCTTGCGGCCCTTCTCGATCACCCTCAGGCGCGGCGGCGGCGTGGCGTCGTCCGGGGCCCAGCTGTCGGGGATCGCCCAGGCCTCGCCGTCCTCGATTTCCATCACTCGCAGCACCGTCACCCGCGGCACCCCGCCCATGCGGTGAAACGCGCTGCGGTTGCCGTCGATCAGGCCCTCCTCGGCCATGTCGCGCAGCAGCGCCTTCAACTGGATCTTCTCTTGCCCCTTCAGCCCGAACGCCTTGGCGATCTCGCGCTTGCCCGCCGGCTCGTCGCTCTGCGCGATGAAATCGAGCAGCTGCTGGCGGGTGGGGAGGCCGGGCGCATGCTTTGGCTTGGCGTCGCGCGGCTTGGGGGAACGGGGTTTCTTCGGGTTATCCTGGGACATGAACTTCGCCTTGGCCCCAATCCGGGCAATTGACAATCGCGCCGCCGCGGCGAGAGTTCCGTCCATGCACGCCCTCCCCGCCGCGATCCTGCTCGCCTCCGCCGCCCTCTCCCTCTCCACCGCCGTCCCCGCCGCCGCGGCCGGCAAGCCTGCGGCAAAGACGCCAGGCGTCGATGCCTTCATGGGCGAAGTCCTCGCCACCCCGGCCGATGCCGCCGCGATCACCGCGCGCTGCGATGCCTGGATGGCCGAAATCGCCCGCCGCCAGGCCGCGCTCGAGGCCGAGACCGGGGCCGCCTCGGTCGCCCGCACGCTCCAGGGCTACGACGACATCGTCAACCTGATCGCCTCCGCCGCGGGCGAGTTCAGCCTCCTGCGCGAGGTCATGGCCGATGAC
>Ga0068858_100006852_pt1 | contig 11076 bp, 5 predicted proteins | sample KBSSwiS12_FD_66589 | JGI IMG/M metagenome (GOLD analysis project Ga0068858, IMG submission 66589) | Switchgrass rhizosphere microbial communities from Kellogg Biological Station, Michigan, USA - KBS Switchgrass S1-2 | ecosystem: Host-associated > Plants > Roots > Rhizosphere > Soil ... | reverse complement strand
CGCACGGCGTTCTATCCGACGTCCGGCGGCCAGCCGTTCGACACCGGACGTCTCGGCTCGATGCGCGTCGTCGACGTCGTCGACGAGGAGGACGGATCGATCGCACACGTCGTCGAACCCCGAACTCCGAACCCGGAACCCGGAACGAACCCTGCACCCGGAACCCTGAACCCGGAACCCGGTACATCCGTGCACGGCGAAATCGACTGGACACGCCGGTTCGACCACATGCAGCAGCACTCCGGCCAGCATGTCCTCTCGGCGGCCTTCGACAAACTGTTCGGCGTGCGGACCGTCAGCTTTCACCTGGGCGCCGCCGTGTCGACGATCGATCTCGCTCGCGAAATGTCCGAGGCGGAAATCGCCGCCGCCGAGACGGAGGCCAATCGCATCGTCTGGGAAGATCGGCCGGTGACGATCCGCTTCGCCGACGCGGAGGAAGCCGCGCGGCTGCCGCTGCGGAAGGAGTCGGTGAGGGGCGGCACGCTCCGGCTGATCGACGTCGAGGGATTCGATCTGTCGGCCTGCGGCGGCACTCATGTCGCGCGAACCGGCGGCATCGGACTCATCGCCGTCGCCTCGTGGGAGCGTTTCAAGGGCGGACAGCGGCTCGAGTTTCTCTGCGGCGGCCGCGCGCTCGGCGGTTATCGAAGGTTCCGCGACGCCATGAGCGCGAGCGTTCGGCTCCTGTCGGTCCTGCCGGCGGAGCTCGCGGGCGCCATCGAACGATTGCAGGCGGATGCGCGCGATCAGAAGCGGGCGATGACCGGTTTGCAGTCCGAGTTGGCGAGGTATCGGGCTGAAGAGCTCGCTGCGAACGCCGAAGAGATCACGCTGAAATCGGGAAACGCCGACGCGCGCCGCTGCCTTCTCGTCGCCCGAGCGCAGGATGCCGACGCGAACGGGTTGAAAAGCCTGGCAGCGGCCATTACCGCCAAACCGGGTTTCCTCGTCGTCCTCGTGTCTGCATCGACGCCGGCGCTGGTCGTCATTGCGCGATCATCGGATGTTGACGTCTCAGCTCAGCAGTTATTGGCGAAGTTGATGGCGCAGTTCGGAGGTCGTGGCGGCGGAAGACCGGAGATGTCGCAAGGCGGGGGGCTTTCAGCGACGTCGAATGCGATTATCGACGCGGTCCGCACTTACATCTAATTACAGATCCGACTCAGCAGTTACAGTTTCGTCGGCTCAGCAGTAAGTACTGCTCAGTTTTGCCTAGTAAATAAGCCAGCTGAGCGGTGGCACTTCACTTGCCACTGTCGGGCTGGCGAATCCGCCGCAGCGGCCTCGCTCACTTTTTCCGAATCACAACTGGAGCAAAGTCATGCGGTTTCCATCGCCGTTCTCGGCCGTGGTGTGTGTAGCCGTCGGTCTGTTGGCGGGAACGGCGTCGGCCAACGCTGCAACGATTGCTGTGCCGCCTGGAGGCGACCTGCAAGCGGCGCTGAACGCGGCCCAACCCGGCGACGTCATCACTCTGGCGGCCGGCGCGACTTACGTCGGCAACTTCGTCCTGCCCAACAAAGGCGCTCTCAACGACTACATCACCATCCGGTCGTCGGCATCCGACGACGTGTTGCCGCCCGCGGGGGTTCGCATCACGCCGGCCAGCGCGCAGTGGCTTCCGAAAATCCGATCGTCGAACAGCATGTCATCGCTTCGTACGGCGACCGCGGCGAACCACTGGAAGCTCGTGGCGCTCGAGTTTCTGGCGAATCAAGGTGGATACGGCGATGTCATCACGCTCGGCGCCGCCGACTCGACGCAGACGCAGCTGTCGCAAGTGCCGTACGCACTGGTCTTGGATCGCGTGTACGTGCATGGCGATCCGGCGCTCGGACAGAAGCGCGGCATCGCGCTGCACAGCCGCGACACCACGCTGATCAATTCGTACGTGTCGGAGTGCAAGGCCATCGGCCAGGATTCCCAGGCGCTCAGCGGCTACAACGGGCCTGGCAACTACCTGATCGAGAACAACTACTTCGAAGGCGCCACCGAGAACGTGCTGTTCGGCGGCGCCGATCCGACGATTCCGAACCTGGTGACATCCAACATCACGTTCCGCCGCAACTTCCTGAGCAAGCCGTTGGCCTGGCGCGACGCGATTGTTGCGACACCGGTCGCCGTCACAGCCACGCCGGTGCCGGCCGGAGGATCGCTGGCGCCCGGAACGTATTTCTACAAAGTGGTGGCGCGCGTGACCGCCGGCCAGGGCAACAAGGCGATGTCTGCGCCGTCGATTGAAGCGTCCGCGTCGATCGCCGCGGGCGCAGGCGGCATCACGATCTCATGGACGCCTGTGGCCGGCGCCGAGGACTACCTCGTGTACGGACGCGCGCAGGGAGCGGAGAACGTGTACTGGAAAACCGTGAATCCGTACCTGACCGACACGGGAACGGCGGGCACGTCAGGAACGCCGGGGAAGGGGACGAAATGGGCCGTCAAGAACACCCTCGAGTTCAAGAACGCCCAGGACGTGCTGATTGAGGGCAACGTGTTCGAGAACATCTGGGTAGCCGATCAGACCGGCTACCCGCTGGTCATCACACCGCGCAACCAGAACGGTCACGCGCCGTGGGTCGTCACTCAGCGCATCACGGTTCAGTACAACCTGGTTCGTCACGCCGCCGGCGGCGTGAACATCCTGGGGACCGACGACATCTCGACGAGCCAGCGCACGAACAACGTGACGGTGAAGCAGAACGTGTTCGACGATCTCACGGCCGCGACCTGGGGCGCGGGGTCCAGGCCGTTCATGATCGGCGACGGTCCGGATCTCGTGACGGTGGACCACAACACGATCATCTCGACGGACACGAGCGTGGTCTGGCTCTATGGCGGGACCGCGACAGCGCCGATTCCGCTGACGAACGTTGCGCTGACCAACAATCTCGCCACGCACAACACATATGGGATCGCCGGCTCGAGCTTCGGCTACGGGCTGACCGCGATCAACGCCTACCTGCCAGGAGGCATCGTGGCCGGCAACGTTCTGGCCGGCGGGACGGCGTCACGCTATCCGGGCGGTAATTTCTTTCCGACGGTGACCGCGTGGCGTGCCGGCTTCGTCGACTTCGCCGGCGGCGATTACCGGCTCGGGCCATCCAGTCCTTACAAGAACGCCGCGACCGACGGCACCGACATCGGCGCCGACATCGTCCGCGTCAACGCCGAAATCGCGAATGCGCTTTCCGGCGACGACCGCGTGCCGTACGGACAGGGACAGCTGCAGATCACGCCGACCAATTTGCCGGATGGCATGCTCGGTCAGTACTACGCGCAGACGCTGACGTGCACCGGCGGTTCGGCGACCTGCGCGTGGCAGGTCGTCAACAGTGCGCTGCCCGCAGGCATCAGCTTCGACGCGGTCGCCGGCGCGGTGCTCGGGATGCCAACGAGCATCCAGACCGGGACGCTGACCGTGCTGGCGTACGATCCCGCCTGGCCGGCCAATACCGCCACCGCCACGCTGCCGCTGACGATCGCGCCGCCGCCGCTTCAAGTGTCGATGCCTGCAGCACCGCCTGCGCAGGTCGGCGCGGTGTTTCAGATGACGCCGTCGGTCACGGGCGCGCTCGGGTCGGTTACCTGGTCGATCGTGTCTGGCGCGCTGCCTGCCGGTCTCACGCTCGACCCGTTCTCTGGCGCCATCACCGGCGTTCCGACCGCCTGGGGTCCGACGACCGCACTCGTGCAGGCGCAGGATTCGTGGCAAGCCGATAGGACCGACGCTAAGCCGGTCACGATCGCGGTTGCGCCGGCGCCGATCACGATTTCGGCGGCGTCTCCGGTGTGCACGAACGCCGGCAGACCGTTCTCCGCCGCGCTCAGCGCGTCGGGCGGCACAGGGACGTTCGTGTGGTCCCTGGGCGGCGGCGCTCTCCCGGCCGGGGTCGCGCTCGCGCAGGACGGCACGCTCTCGGGCACCGTCAATTCCGCAGGCAGCTACACGTTCGGAGTCCTGGCCTCCGACGCCATCTGGCCGGGAAACGCGGCGTCGGTCAACATGACGCTTTCTGTCACCGCCAACGAAGTCGTCCTCTACGCGTCGGACGCGTCGGTGGTGAGCGGTACGTGGTCACTCGTGGCCGATGCGACCGCTGCGGCCGGCGCCCGGTTGTGGAATCCCGATCGTGGCGCGGCGAAGGTGAGCGCCGCGCTGGCGGCGCCGGTGAACTACTTCGAGATCACGTTCAACGCGCAGGCGGGGACTCCTTATCACTTGTGGATGCGCGGGAAGGCAGACAAGAACAACTGGGCGAACGATTCGGTCTACGTTCAGTTTTCCGGGGCCGTTGATTCGCGAGGCGCGTCGTTGTATCGCATCGGCACGACCGCGGGCGCGTCGCTGAGCATCGAGGAAGGGACCAACGCCGGCCTCGCCGGCTGGGGCTGGAACGACAATTCGTACGGCGGGTTCGCCGATCCGCTGTACTTCGCGACATCAGGTCCGCAGACGATTCGCGTCCAGGTTCGCGAAGACGGCCTGTCGCTCGATCAGATCGTGCTCAGCTCCAGCGTGTATTTCACGAAGGCCCCGGGCGCGCTGAAGAACGACACGACGATCGTCCCGCGGTGACGGCCGGTAGTGTCCGGCTTTAGCCGGACCTTGCACGGTCCGCCTGAAGGCGGACACTACCGAGCAACCCATTACCGCGTAGAGGGAGGCACGCAGCTGGCGCTGTCGGGTCCCTTCTGCGCGCGCTCGATCGCATCGATGTCGGCTCCGGGATCCTTTCCATCACTAGAGGTTCCGGCGAAGCGGCTCGACGAGGAGAGCTTGAACGTTCCACTCTGAAACCCCAGCGCCTCCCACGCCGGCACGACGGTGGTGTCCTTCGAGTACCGCGACTTCAGCGCAGCATCGGCGATCGACTGCTTCGTCGCAGCCGACGTGTTGACAAGGACGTTCTGGCTGAAGACCGCCGGCGCGAAGTTTCTCGTGAGCGTCGCGAGCCCTTCGTTCGCTCCGGCGCCGATGCCGTACAGCCGGCGCTCGACGATGTTGTGGGAGAAGACGAGGTTCGGGTTCACGTCGGCAGCGTTCTGAGCATCGAGGATGCCGTTCGGGTTGCTCGTCGACGTAACGTGCGTGATCTCGACATCGGACACGCCGTTGGTCACGCGAAAGAGCTTGCCGCCGGTTCCCCAGTCGGCCGCCCCGATGTTCTCGAACAGCACGTTCGTCACGCGAATGTGATTGGCGCGTAGGGGCAGTGGCAGCCCCTTCGCGCCCGCTTCGGCGCCATTGATCGCCAGGCCGCTCGCGGCATCGCGCACGATGTTGTTGCTGAACGTGACGTACTCCGTCACACACCAGGTGCAGCGTCCTTCCTGGTTGGTTGACTTCAACACGATCGCCGTGCCGTTCTGACCGGACGTCCAGACATGTTCGAAAGTGTTGCCGTCCACGAGTACGCGGCGCGCGTTCTTCAGCTCGAATGCATTCTTCGCGGCGACGCCGGACTCCCTCCATGAGAGCCGCTTGGTGCTCAGGTTGCGGCGGACTTCGATGTCGGACGGCACGAGTCCCTCAATCGCCGGATCCGCGCCGCCGAACATGATGTTCTCGCTCGCCGCTTCGAGCAGGTTGTTCACGATTCTGAACGGGCCGGCGCCGTTCCAGCCGCCGATGGCCTGGGAGTCGCTGTGCGCATCGTGGAAGTTCTCGACCGAGGAATCGACCACCGCCATCCGGACGCCGTTGAGCGCGACGCCGCGCCGGTAGTCGCCCTGATCGTTGCCGTGCAGGTAGCAGCGATCGATCACGATGTCGGAGGGCTCGGATTCGACCGTCGTCTCGCGGCCGGAGCCGAGCTCCACGAGATTGCTCAGGTGCGCGACGCCCTCGTCGGCGCCGATGTCGAGGCCGATCAGACGATAGCCGCGCGCGCCGGCTTCGGCGCGTATCGCCGGCTTGTTGGTCGAGACGGCCCGAAGCTTCGGCATCAGGTTCGCGTGCGAGTTGTCGGCGCGGGTCGAGGGCGGCAGCGCGCCGCCGCCATCGAAGGCGCGGTTTGCGGAGCGGATCGTCACCCACTGATCGATCGGAATCCGGCGGTTTCGCAGCAGGAAGCTGCCCTCCGGTGCGGCGGGACGAAACGTGGCGCCGTCGGCCAGCAGAATCACATCGCCGCCCACGGCCTGATCCAGGGCGCGCTGAAGCTCGTCGCCGGTCGTGACGGTCAGCTGACGCTTTCCGGCTGGAACCGGCGTGCAGATCGTAGTGATTTGAAACGGATCCTGTTGAGGCTGGGTCCGAGAGATTCGCGTGCCTGAAATGAGCAGAAGCGAGGCCAGAACGAGCACTCGCCATCGCCGGAATACGTGCATCTCAACGGCTCGTGCAAACTGTCAGCCGTCCGCCTATTGCCTGAGCTTGGGCGGTTTGAGTGATCGCACGGCTAAAGCCGTGCGCCACAAGCGGTCCATCGCACGGCTGAAGCCGTGCGCCACAACCCACCAGTGGCGCAGGGCTTCAGCCCTGCGATCGTACCCTTATCGTCGAAACTGCGCGAGACGCACGATGATGGCGTCCTCGGCGGCGGTGATGGTGCTCGCGGGCGCGTCGTAGTTGTTGGCGAGGATGCAGAAGACGAGCGGCTCGCCGTCGGCTGACGTGGCGTATCCCGACGTGCCGCGGACGGCAGTCATCGAACCGGTCTTCGCTCTCACGTTCCCTTCGGCGGGCGTTCCCTTCATGCGATTGGCCAGCGTCCCGTCGCGGCCGGCGATCGGCAGCGACGCCTCGAACGGCTCATGCAGGCGCGGATCGTGGGCGACGTGCGTGAGAATCGTCACAAGCGCTTCCGGTGTGACGAAGTCGTAGCGCGTTAACCCTGAGCCGTCGCGTTGAATCAGCGCGCCTGGCTGCACGCCCCAGCCTTCCAGGATCGTCCGCGCCGCACTCCAGCCGGCGGCGGCGGTCGGCACCGTGCCGGGCGCGGCGGCGAGCGTCTTGAGGAACGATTCGGCGTACAGGTTCTGGCTGATTTTCATCAAGCGCACGGCGAGTGTCGACAGCGGCGGCGACTGATACGAGACTATCGGCGCGCTCCGCCTCGGCACGTCGGCCACGTCGTCGATGTCCACGGCCGGACCACGCACGTCGATCCCGTTGGCGATCAGCGCCGCGCGGAAGGCGTTGACGAAGAACTGCGTGGGGTTGTCCACCGAGACCGCCAACGCCGACGGAGCGGCGCCGATCGCGATCGACCCGCGCAGCGCCAGCGTCGTGCTGCCGGCCAGGCGATGCATGCCGATCGACGTCGCCGATCCGGCGGCGACGGTGGTGACCGCGTTGACGATCGTCAGACCGCTCGTGCCGACCGAGAGGCCAACGGCGGCGGAATCTCCGACGGACGGGCCAGGCGACACTGTGACGCGCAGCGCGTTTTCGTTGTACTGCAGCGCACCGACGCTCGTGGAATCCTCGGTCGGCAGGTCGTCCCACATCCAGCCCAGTCCGGGCGCGGGCTCTTCGAAGCCGTTGTCGTCGCCGATCACTCGGCCCGAGACGATGCGGATGCCGCGCTCTTTGAGCCGCGCCGCCCAGTCGGCGAACACGCGATCGGCCATGCCGTCGGCGGCGACCAGACTCGGATCGCCGCTGCCGGTGACGACGAGGTCGCCTTGCAGCATCCCGCCGTCGATGCTGCCAGCGGCAGCGACCGTCGTCACGTAGCGATAGTCCCAGCCGAGTTTCTCCGCTGCGGCGGCCAGCGTCACGATCTTCATGTTCGACGCCGGCATCATCAGCTTGCCGGCGTTGACCGAGTACAGCGTCTCGCCGGTCTTCAACGATGTGGCGAGCACACCCCAGTAGCTATGGCTGAGCGGGGCAGCTTGAAGGATCGCGTCGACGTCGCGCCGCAGGGCGGTCAGGCCGGGACGGACAGAACGGGCGGGAGAGGCAGGAAGGGCGGGATTGGCAGGAGGGGCAGGATTGGCAGGACGGGCGGGATGGGCAGGAGGCGTGGGATGGGACGAATGCGCGCATCCGGCCGTCGCGACGAGCGCCGCGACGGCCCAGGCAACACTATTTCGAAATTTCATCGAGCGACTTGATCACGTCGTTGAAGTCGGCCGCGTCGATCTTCGCGGCGCCCGGTTCACCCGGACGCGACACGAATACGTCGTTGCCCACCTGCGCGAACGTTGCCCGATCCTCCTTCTTCCCCTCGTCGAATTTCACGACAACTGACAGCGCCGGCTTGTCGAGACCGGTCTTCGCGGTCGAATCGACGAAGGTGGTGATCCGGATGTTCGACAGCTTGCCGAGCAGGTTGTCGCTCTTTTCCTTGTCCAGATCGCCGGCGGTCGGGCTCACGCGCTTCCATTTGTCCGGCGCGTTCTCGCCCTGGCCCTTCGTGCGCTCGAGCGTGATCGTCTGCCCGTTGCGCGTGAGCTCCATGTGCGTCGCGTTGAACGGGCGGAATTCGAAGACGTCCTTGCGCCGGTAGTCGTCGGCGCTTTTCTTCATGTCGTCGAGCAGGGCACTCTCGACGGTGACGACCGCCGGTTTCGATGCGTCTCGCGCGTATACCGTGTTGTCGGCTGCCTTTCCGCCGAACAGCAGCGTCGCCCGCGCGCTGCCGAGGCCCAGGGTCACCGTGGCCTCAGGCTTGTCCAGGCCGTACTGCTTCAGGTCCGCCGGTGACGCGTTGTCATTCGCAATCGACTTCATCTGCACCGTCTGCAGGCGTCCGACCAGTCCCTCCACCGATCCGAAATCGGCCCTGGTCTGCACCGGCTTGGACATCTTCCAGTCGCCGCCGTCCTTGGCGAGCGTGATGTTCTTCCCGCCGGACGTCACGTCGATCGCGTCCACTTTGTCGCGCTCGAACTTGAGCAGCGTCTTGTCGCGGAGATCGAAGGTGGTCTTGTTCAACGACGTGTCCTGCGACGCGGAAATCAGGAACACCTTCTTCTCGTCGTTGCGTTTGGCGAAGAAGTCGCCGCCGGTCGGCGTCTTTTCCCCGATGAACAGCTTGCGGTAGTCCTTGTCGCCCGCCGCCTTGAAGTCGATCTCGACCCGCGGGTTCGACAAGCCGTAGTCGTTGAGGTTCGACGGGTTCTCGTCGATGACGCGGACGATGTCGGCCTGGCCGAGCGCGGAGGTCAACTGCGAGACGTCCGACTCGGACGCCGGCAGATCGGACGGCTGCGTGATCTTCCACGCGGTCCCGTCCTTCTTCAGCGTCGTCGAATCGCCGGCCGCCGTCGACACTTTCACTTCCTCGATCTTGTCGGCCTGCAGCGCGGCGAACACTTTCTCCTTCTTCGCATCGTCGGTCGTGGCGCCGCCCTCCGGTACCTTCGACGTGACGAAGTAGATGTACGCGCCAAGGCCGGCCAGCACGACGATGAGGGCGATGGTGGAGCGGAGGCCGCGCATCCTACGCCCTCCGCTTGAACCAGGTCATGACCCCGGCGCCGAAGACGAAGCCCGGAATGATGAGCAGCGACAGCCAGAAGATGTTCGATTCCTGCGTCGCCGTCAGCGTGATGCGGCGATCGTCGGCATCCTTCGGACGGATCGAGATCAGGTTGTCCTGCTGCGACAGCCAGCCGATCGTGTTCATGAACAGGTCGCGGTTTCCCGGCACGCCGAGCGTGCCGTTGGCGGCGAAGTCCGAATCGCCTATCACGGCGACGCGCGTTTCCGGTTTGGGTGCGTCGGCTTCGCCCGGCTTGGGCGGCGTTGCCGGCGCGGCCGACGCCGACACCGCCGATCCCAGCGGAACCGGTCCTTTCTTGTCGCCTTTGGCCTCGTCGAGCGAGACGGCGCCGGTCGTCATGAGCGACTTCAGGTCGGTCTCGGCCCAGCTGCGCGGACCGGTCTCGATGAAGGTCTGCGCCACGTGTCCGTTGACGCCACCGCTCACCGGCGACGCCTCGCGCGCCAGCGGAAACGCCGTCAGCAGGCTCAATCGCTGCGCGATGGCGTGCGACGGGTACGGCGGCGCGACGACCGGCACCGACGCGTCGGTGCCAATCAGGCGGCCCATGCCGCTGACGTCCACGACCACGTTGTTCCCGGCCTGGATGCCCCAGTCGTGCGCGAGCGCGATCAGGTTCGTGAGCGGCGGACTGTCCAGTTTGTCCGGCGGATCGAGCTCGAGCAGCAGCTTGCCCTGCTTGTCGAGATACTTTTTCAGCGCCTCCATCTCGGGCGCGAAGAAATCGGTCTTTGGTCCCGCGACGACGACGACGGACGCATCGTCCGGCACCGAGCCCTGCTGGGCAATGGTGAGCTTCTCGACCGCGTAGTTCTCGCGGCCCAGCGCGCTCGCGATCGTGTTGTAGCCGTCACGCTCCGAGGACGTCGTGTCTTTCTCCCCGTGGCCCTGTGTGAAGTAGACCTTGCGCTGCTGTCCCGACACGACCTTGATGATGGCGTTGGTCAGATCCTGCTCGGCGTCCGCGTTCACGCGTTCCGAGCGTCCCTTGTAGTTGAAGACGATGGTCGGCATCCGATCGATGTTGTTCTGCTTGGCGACCGACGGCTTCTTCTCGGGATCGATGTACTCGGTGGAGATCTTGCTCGACGCGTACTCGTACTCCTTGATCCGCTCCTGGTATCGCGGGAACTGCGGCTCCTGCGCGAAAACCTGTACCTGCATCGGCGAATCGAGCTTGGAGACCACGTTGCGGCTCTGGTCCGACAGGCTGAACTGCTTGTTCGCCGTCAGGTCCCACCGCTTGTTCTGTTTCGATCCGATGTAGTTGATGGCGACCAGGATTCCGAGCACGACCAGGATGCTGACGCCCATCAGCGTTCCGTACCGCGCCTGGCGGCGTGCGAAGACCTTGGCGATTTCACGCCACTGGCCGAGGGTGTATGCGAGGACGCAGACGAGGCCGCCCCACGCGAGGTAGTAGGCCCACTGTTCCTTCGCCGGGTAGCCGAACCGGATCGCCACCGCGACGAAGACCATCGCCGTGCCGAGCCAACCGATGAGACTGAGAATTCGATTCATCATTAGCCGCGCCACCGTTCGCTATCGACCGACTTCGCGGTCAGGAACAACCCGAACGTGATGAAGCTCACGTAGTAGATGAAGTGCGTCGTGT
>Ga0068858_100006846_pt1 | contig 11079 bp, 10 predicted proteins | sample KBSSwiS12_FD_66589 | JGI IMG/M metagenome (GOLD analysis project Ga0068858, IMG submission 66589) | Switchgrass rhizosphere microbial communities from Kellogg Biological Station, Michigan, USA - KBS Switchgrass S1-2 | ecosystem: Host-associated > Plants > Roots > Rhizosphere > Soil ... | reverse complement strand
CGAGGGCCTCCTTCTCGCGCGCGCCGTAACGCTCGACGAGCGACGAGATCGTGTCGCGCCGATTGAACGAGTGCGGATAGGGATCCACGCCGAGCCTGGCCAGCTCCTCGAGATTCGAGCGCCGCTGCTGGAGTTGTTCTTCTTGGGAAGACATCGTTGTTTCAGCGCTGGTTGATCATCGTTGTGAATCGATCTTCTTTCTGATCGCATCGAGCATCCCGTTGATGAATTTTACGGCTTCCTCGGTGCTGAACGTCCGCGCCAGCTCGAGCGCCTCATCGATGACCACCGCGTGAGGCGTCCTGGTGTCGCCGGCGTCGTGCAGCAACTCGGCGCTCGCCATCCGCAGGACCAGCCGATCGATGACGGCGAGGCGTTCGGGCCGCCAGTGTTCGGACGTCTCGGCGATCAGCCGATCGCTGGCCTCGAGTCGGGCGACGGTCTCGGCTGCCAGCCGGTTCGCAAACGCGCGCATTTCGTCGGACGGCGGCGCCGCGCCGGCCCACTGCCGCGTGAAAAACGTGTCGGCCGCCGTCGCGACGTCAATTTTCCCGACCTCCCATTGATACAGGATCTGCAGGGCCGCTTCGCGCGCGCGGTGGCGCCAGTCTTTTTTCATGATCCAGGATCAACGCGGAGTGCGAGACGCCCGCAGAGAAGCCGTGACGCGCTCATGTCGAAGCGGCGTCCCGTCCGAGCTCGGCGACGATGACCACCATCTCCATCGCCGCCGCGGCGGCCTCCCATCCCTTGTTCGACGAGCCCTCGCCGGCCCGCTCGATCGCTTCCTCGACCGAGTTGGTCGTCAAGACGCCGAAGGTCATCGGGATGCCGGTCGCTCCCGCGGCGTCGGTAATCCCGTGCGCCACGGCCGAGGCGATGTATTCGAAGTGGGGCGTGTCTCCACGAATCACGCAGCCCAGACACACGATCCCGTCGAAGCGGCGGCTCAACGCGGCGTGTCTCGCGGCTGCGGGAATCTCGAAAGCGCCCGGCACGCGTACGATCGTGATGTCGTCGGACGAAGTGCCGCCGGCCGTCAGGGCACGCAGGGCGCCCGCCTCCAGCCGATCCGTGACGAAGTCGTTGAATCGCGACACCACGATCGCGAATCGAAACCCCTTGCCGAGCGGCACCCCTTCAATCGTGCGCGTACCCAGAAGGCGTCCCTCCGTACTTCATGCTTCCGTACTTCATGCTTCCGTACTTCATACTTCCGTACTTCACTTCGGCCTTTTGCCTTCGACCTTTACACTTCCGCCGCGAAGCGGCGGCCGTGACCTACCAGCCCTACCTGACCCACCTGGCCTGCCAGTCCTACCGTCCCTTGAACTCCGGCTTCCGCTTTTCGAGGAAGGCGCGCGTGCCCTCGCGCATGTCCTCGGTGGACGCGACCAGCCCGAAGAGCGTCGCCTCAAAGACGCATGCCTCGGCGAACGGCATCTCGAGTCCCTGGTTGATGGCGCTGAGGATGTAGCGCATGGCGATCGGCGCATGCCCTGCCAGGCGCGCAGCGATCGCGCGCACCTCCGTCATCAACTCGGCCGCGGGCACGACGCGATTCACCAGGCCGATTCGTGCCGCCTCGTCGGCGGTCACCGGCGTGCCGGTGAGCATCAGCTCCATGGCCTTGCCCTTGCCGACGAGCCGCGACAACCGTTGGGTCCCTCCATAACCTGGAAGGAGGCCGAGCGTGATCTCGGGCAGACCGAACTGCGCGGTGTCCGCGGCAATCCGCAACGTGCAGGCCATCGCGAGCTCGCAACCGCCTCCGAGCGCGTAGCCGTTGACGGCGGCAATCACAGGCTTCCCCAGGTTCTCGATCAGATCGAAGACGTACTGTCCCGCGAGCGCGTGCTCGCGTCCACTGGTGGGCGTCTGCGCTGCCAGTTCGTTGATGTCCGCCCCGGCGACGAACGCCTTCTCCCCCGCTCCCGTGACCACCACTACGCGAACTCCCTCGTCGCGTCGCAGATCGAGCATCGCGCAGCGCAGGGCGTCGAGCGTCGGCGCATCGAGCGCATTCCTGACCTTTGGCCGGTTGAACGTAAGAATGGCGGCCGCCCCGTCGCGCTCGAGGAGCAGATTGTCCGACATATGGATTTCAGATCTTAGAGGGGAAACGGGTACATCAGCCAGCCGAGAACGAGGGCCGCCACCAGAAACCCGGCGAACAGTGTGCCGCCGAACCGCAACTGCTCGCGCGGTTCGTTCCTGCTGAGGAGGGCGAACACCAGCGACACGAAGAACGCGAAGGTGACCAGGAGCAGCAGGTGGCTCTGCATCATTTCCGGCCGACGGCGATGTCGTACGCGTCGATGACGACCAGCAGGTTGAGGAGGCCCGCGACAATCAGAAAGGTATTCCCGTATTCGTAGGTCACAGCCCGCACATCGCCCACGCCGTAGCCCAGCGCCTGCGCGAGAAAGTACGCCGCGCCGATGCCGAGATCGGCGATGCACATCAGCCCGACCAGCGGATCCGACAGATCGAACAATCCGGTAATGGTCGTCGGTGGAACCAGGCGTCCGTGGGTGGCGAGCCCGATACAGAACATGACCAGAAGGGCCACCAGCAGAATCAGACCTGTCCGACGACGGCCCAGCCAGAGATGACCTGCGCCAGGAATCGCCCAGGCCGCGACGCAGAGCAGAACGAGGGAGCTTGATTGAGTCTGTTCGGCGGCGGTCGCGGGCACGACTGGGTAGTGTATTACATTACTTCGCTTCTCGCGGGCGCCACGATGCACACGATCCACGCGACGACGGCCCCGAGCGGCACGCCGCTCATCGCTCGAATCCAGTGCGTGGGCATCTGGCCGGTGGACCATTCGTAGACGAGCGTCGCCGCCGTCGGCAGCGCCGCCAGCAACAAGAAGCGTCGCGCGTCGCCAACCTTGCGCGTGGCTGTCCAGGCGTCCGCTGCGCGCCTGACATCGGCTGCGGTCCGTGTCGAGGGGCGTCTTGCGTCAGCACCGCGAACCGTCGCAGCCACCGCCATCAGCGCGGCGCCGGTGTAGATTCCGGTGCAGCGCGCACACACTGGCAGCGCCACGCCGAAGACGTGAAACGACCGTTCCGGACGCTGGTGACAGACGAGACTGCCAATCCGGTAAACGACCACGGCCATTGCCGTGCCGACCTCTGGCAGGGGCCGGCTGGCCGCAAACGCCGCGAGCGGTAACAGGATCACCCAGGCGATCGCGAGCGCCGCGAACACCCGGCTCAATCTGGACATCTTCTAAGCCCGCGATCGTAACCGTTGAGGCAAATTCTTTGTGGCGCACACCGGTCGGGCAGGAACATCGAACAACGTTCGACCGTCAAACGTTGTTGATTAAGTGAACGGTGTTCAATTACCATAAGCTATGGGGATCAAAGAACGTCAGGAACGCGACCGCGAAGCGGTCCACCGCGCGATTCTCGACGCCGCGCGGGAACTGTTCGTGAGCGAAGGCTATCAAACCGTTTCCATCCGCAAGATCGCGGAACGCATCGAATACAGCCCGGCGGCCATCTACGGGTACTTCCCGAGCAAGGACGACATCTTCTTCGCTCTAGCCGAGGAAGGATTTCATCTGCTGAACGGCCCGGACGATCCCGGCCGGCACGCTCGACTTCAGGCGCTCGAACCGCTCGACCGTATCCGCGAGATGTTCTGGCACGTGTACGAATTCAGCCGCGAACACCCTCAGTATTTCGCCTTGATGTTCGTGGATCGCGATGTGCCCCGCATCAGCAGGGAATACGAGCGATTCGCATTCGTCCGCGACATGAAGCAGCGCATGGTCGCGCAGATCCAGGAAGGCATCGACACGAAGGCGCTCCCCTCCACGCTCGACGCATCGGTCGCGTGCCGTATGCTGACGATGGGCGTGCTCGGGGTCGGAGCCATCGCCCTGTCGGATCGCCTTGGACCCCCTGATCAGGCAGACGTGCTCGCGCGCGACGTCCTGAACGCCTTGCTCACGGGCCTGCAGTTCGGTGCGCCGTTGCAATCCGCGGACGCGCCTTGTGTGCCTGACGAACAGTCGGCGCACACCAACGTTTCTTCACGAGGAGTGGCCTGATGCATCGCGTCGTATACGCCCGTTTCATGGTGGGATTGTTACTTGGCACCGGTGCGCTGATTGCCGGATGCAGCGCCGCGGACGGAAAAACGGCGGAGAAAGATGCGCCCCCTAGCGCGCGCGTCGCCATCGCGGCGACTCCTGCAGTCGAGCGACCGATCGCCCGCTTCGTCCGCGCCACCGGCACGCTGATCGCGGAAGAACAGGCCGACGTCGCCGCCGAAACGAGCGGCCGCGTGGTCGCCACACCGATCGAGCGCGGCAGCCGCGTCGGCCAGGGCGCTGAGCTGATTCGGCTGTCGTCGACCGAAACCGATGCCCAGATGCGGGAAGCCGAAGCAAATGCCGCGCAGATCGAAGCGCGGCTCGGCATCACTCCCGAGGCTCCCTTCAACGCTGACGCCGTGCCCGAAGTGCAGAACGCGAAGGCCGCGTACGACCTCGCTCAGAGCGAATTCGGCCGCGTGCGCTCGCTCCTCGACCAGAAGGTCGTGTCTCAGTCGGAGTTCGATCAGCGGCGGACGCAGGTCGAGGCGGCGCGGCAGCAGTACGAGGCGGCCCGGAACGGAGCGGGCCAGCAGTACCAGGCGCTGCAGGGGGCGCGTGCCCGTGTCTCGCTGGCCCGCAAGGCGCTCGCCGACACCGTCGTCCGGGCGCCGTTCAATGGCCTCGTCGCCGAGCGGCTGGTCTCGGTCGGCGACTACGTGACGCGCGGCACAAAGGTGGCGGTCGTGGTGCGCGTCAACCCTCTCCGCGCCGAATTGACGGTGCCCGAACAGTTCATTTCGGCCGTGGCCGTCGGACAGCAGGTCACCTTCGAAGTCGACGCCTACCCGAACCGGGAGTTCGCGGGCAGGATTCGCTACGTGTCGCCCACGCTGAAAGCTGATCAGCGGGCGTTGACGATCGAAGCCGTCGTCCCGAACGCGGGGAACGAGCTGAAGCCGGGTCTCTTCGCCACCGCGCGCCTTCAACAGCTCAGCCCGACGCCCGCCGTGCTCGTGCCCAACAGTGCAGTCCACACGGCCGGCGGGACGAGCCGGGTTTATGTGGTGAACGGCGACCACGTCGAAGAACGCCTGGTCACCGTGGGACAGACCGTCGACACCCTCGTCGAGATTTCCAGTGGCCTCAAAGCCGGTGACAGCGTCGCGACGACCAACGTGACGCAGCTCGCCGACGGAACGAAGGTGCAATAACCATGCAGTGGCTCGCAGCGCTCTGCGTCAAACGGCCGGTCTTCGCGTCAGTGCTGATCCTCTCGCTGACGGTCATCGGCATCTTCGCCTTCACGCGGCTGGGCATCGACCGGTTCCCGAAAATCGATTTCCCTACCGTTCTGGTAACGACGGTGCAGCCGGGAGCGGCGCCGGAACAGATTGAGACCGAAATTACCGACAAGATCGAAGAAGCCGTCAATACGATCAGCGGGATCGACGAGCTCCGATCGGTCTCGTCGGAAGGCGTCTCACAGGTCATCATCACCTTCACGCTCGACAAGGACACGAATGTCGCCGCGCAGGAAGTGCGCGACAAGGTGAACAGCGTCCTGCCGCGGCTGCCCCGCACGATTCAGCAGCCTCGCGTCGACAGAATGGATCCTGACGCCTCTCCCGTGTTGAGCGTCGCGATCGGTGCCAATAAACCCATCCGTGACATCACGGAATATGCCGACAAGGTGCTCCGCCGTCAGCTGGAAAGCATCAACGGCGTCGGACAGGTTGTCGTGCTCGGCGGCCGGCAGCGTCAGATCAACGTCTGGCTGGATGCCGACCGGCTGCGCGCCCACAACCTGACGGTGATCGATGTCTCCCGCGCGCTGCAGGCGCAGAACGTCGAGATTCCAGGCGGCCGCGTGGACCAGGGTGATCAATCGCTCACGCTCCGGACCCGCGGACGCGTACAGAGCGTCGCCGAGCTCGCCGAGGTGGTCATCCGCGAGAAAGACGGTCATCCGATCCGCGTCGGTGATGTCGCGCGGGTCGAGGATGGAGAAGCCGACGTCGACACGGCCGCCAACCTCGATGGCAAGGGCGCCGTGCTCCTGAACATCCGGCGGCAGTCGGGAACGAACACGGTCGAAGTCGTCAAAGCGGTGAAGGAGCGGCTCAACGAGCTGAAGGCGAACCTGCCACCGGGTTACGACGTCCGCGTCGTCCGCGACCAATCCGAGTTCATCGAAGCTTCCATCCACAACGTCGACGAGCACCTGATCGTCGGATCGATCCTCGCAGCCATCGTGGTGTTCCTGTTTCTCGGGAACTTGAGGTCCACGGCCATTGCCGCGATCTCGATCCCGACCTCGATCGTCGCGACGTTCGGCCTGATGTGGTACATGGGCTTCACGCTGAACATGCTGACGATGCTGGCCCTGACGCTTTCCGTCGGCATCGTCATCGACGACGCCATCGTGGTCCTCGAGAACATCTACCGGTTCATCGAGGAAAAAGGCATGAATCCATTCCAGGCCGCGGTGGAAGCCACCGAGGAGATTGGACTGGCCGTGCTGGCCACCACCCTCTCGCTCGTCGCCATCTTCGTGCCGGTCGCGTTCATGGGCGGCATCGTCGGGCGCTTCATGGAAAGCTTCGGCCTGACGATGGCGTTTGCCATCATGGTGTCGCTGCTGGTGAGCTTCACGCTCACACCGATGCTCTCGGCGCGATGGCTGAAGATGCCGACGCGCGATAAGAACCATCACGCGTCGAAGGATTCGAAAATCTTTCACTCCGTCGATGTGTTCTACACGCGGCTGCTCGAATGGTCGATGGCGCACCGCGGCATCGTCGCCGGCGTGGCCGTGCTGGTCCTGCTCTCGAGCGTGCCGCTCTTCATCATCGTCAACAAGAATTTCATGGCGAATGACGATCAGTCGGAGTTCGAGATCAACGTGCGGGCGCCGGAGGGGACGAGTCTGGAATCGACCGAGATTCGCACGAACCGCATCGCAAGCGCCGTCAAAGAGCGCCTCCCCGAGGTCGACTACACACTGGTGACGGTCTCGGGCGACGCCGGCGGCACGCGCAATCTGGCGAACATCTACGTTCGGCTGAAGCCGATCGAAGCTCGCAAACGAGAGCAGTCCGAGCTGATGGGCCTGGTACGTGAACAGATCCTGCCGCCTGTAGCGAAGGATCTGCGGACGTCGGTACAGCAGATCGCGAACATCGGCGGCAGCGGCGCGCAGAACGCCGACATCCAGTTCGTGGTCAATGGACCCGACCTGAAGAAGCTCGAGCAGATCAGCCGCAAGCTCGTCGACCGCGTCAAGACGATCCCGGGCGTCGTGGACCTCGACACCTCGCTGAACGTCGGGAAGCCTGAGCTATCGGTGCAGGTCGATCGCCCGAAGGCGGCCGACCTCGGCGTCCAGATTGGCGACGCCGCGGAAGCGCTGCGGCTGCTGGTCGGCGGCGATCAGGTCACCACGTACAACGAAGGCGGCGAGCAGTACGAGGTGCACCTGCGCGCCCGTGCCGAGAACCGCTCGACGGAAGCCGCCATCGGGGCGCTGACGGTTCCCTCCTCGAAGGTGGGAAGCGTGGCGCTCGACAACGTGGCCAACTTTGCCCGGGGTACGGCGCCGACCGAGATCAGCCGGTCCGCGCGGCGTCGGCAGGTCACCGTCTACTCCAACCTGCTGCCGTCGGCGTCGCAGGCGGAGATCCAGGGCGCGATGCAGGAGGAATTCGAGAAGCTCAACGCCGGCGGCGACTATCGAGGCGCGCTGGCGGGCCGATCGAAGGAACTCGGACGCGCCGGACAGAACTTCGTCCTCGCCTTCCTGATGTCGCTGGTCTTCATGTATCTGATCCTGGCGGCGCAGTTCGAGTCGTGGCTCCACCCGGTCACGATTCTGCTGTCGTTGCCGCTGACGCTGCCCTTTGCGCTGCTCTCCATCATCGTCTTCGGACAGTCGCTCAATATTCTGTCGGCGCTGGGGCTGCTCGTGCTGTTTGGTGTGGTGAAGAAGAACTCGATTCTGCAGATCGATCATGCAAACCAGCTCAAGGAAAAGGGATTGTCGACGCATGACGCGATCGTGCGAGCCAGCCGCGACCGTTTGCGGCCGATTCTCATGACCACGCTCGCCTTCGTCGCAGGGATGATCCCGCTGATCGTCTCGCGCGGCATCGGCTCGGGCACCAACCACGCCATCGGCTTCGTGGTGTTCGGCGGGCAATCGCTCGCCCTGCTGCTGACGCTGCTGGTCACGCCGGTGGCGTACTCGCTGTTCGACGATGCGTCGCGCGTGACGCTCTTCGGGCGGAAACGGGCAACGGCCGAGGACCGCGCCCCGCATCAACCGGTCGTGGCGCCCTCGCAGGCGATGACGGCGGCCGATCGATGACCATCGCCGGCGGACTGGCCTTTCTATCAGGTGACATCATGCGCAAGACGTTCGTTTCTTTCCTCTTCGCGGGACTCGCGGCCACCTCCTCGGCGCAGACCACGGCCAACGCTCCGGGCACGCTGCGACTGACGGTTGACGATGCCGTCAGGCTCGCGCTCGAGAACAATCCGGATCTGAAAGCCGACCGGCTCGATCCACAGATCAGCGACACGCGCGTCGCCGTCGCGGCTGGCGCGTTCAAACCCACCTTCAACACGAGTCTTCAGCGCAACAACCAGCTCCAGCCACCAGCCGGTTTCCTGATCCCCGCGCCGACCAGCAACGACGTGGTCACCTCGAATGCCGGGGTCAGCCAGCGGCTCCCGTGGTTCGGCACGAGCTACAGCGTGGCGTGGAGCGCGACGCATACCGAGAGCAACAGCTTCCTGAACAGCTACAATCCGCTGCTGCAATCCGGCCTCTCCGTCAGCGTCTCGCAGCCGCTCGTGCGGGATCTGTTCACGGACACCGCACGGCAGCAACTGGCGACCAGCCGCATCAACCGTGATATCGCGGACACGCGCCTGCGGGAGAGCCTCGTGCGGACCACCGCCAACGTGAAAACGGCCTACTGGAATCTGGTGTCGGCGAAGGCGAACCTCGACGCGCGCCGAAAGGCACTCGATCTGGCGCGGGAACTGGCGCGCGTGAACCAGGCGAGGGTCGAGGTGGGACAATCGCCGCCGATCGACCTGGTGTCCGCACAAGCCGAAGTCGCCGTCGACGAGGAACAGCTCATCATCGCGGAGACGACCATCAAGGAAGCCGAAGATCGCCTGCGGCTGCTCATCCTCGACACGAGCCAGCGCGATTCGTGGACCGTCGCCATCGAGGCGATCGACTCACCGCCGGTGGGACTGGCGATACCGGATGTCGACCAGGCCGTCACCAGCGCGCTGCGCGATCGCGCCGATCTCGCGCGGGCACGGAAGGATATCGAGACGTCGGAGACGAGCCTCAAGTTCGCGGGCAACCAGCGCCTGCCGGATGTCCGTCTGAATGCGAGCTACCAGGCGAGCGGGCTGGGAGGCACGCAGGTGCTGCGGACGGGCACTTTCCCTGGGACGATCACCGGATCGGGCGAGATCACGCCCTTCGGATCGGTGTTGAGCCAGCTGTTCGGCCGTGACTACCCGACGTGGACCGTCGGGGTCAGCGTGTCGTATCCGATCGGGCTGAGCACGGAAGAGGCCAACTATGCCCGCGCTCGCCTCGAGAACACGCAGTCGCAGGAGCGGCTCAGAAGCGCCGAGGCGAAGGTGATCCAGCAGGTGCGCGATGCGGGCTGGAAGATCGACATGAACGCGCGACGCATTGAGACCGCGCGCGCGGCGCGGGCGCTGGCCGAGCAGCGGCTCGATGCCGAGCAGAAACGGCTCGACGTCGGACTGTCGACGAACTTCCTGGTGATCCAGGCGCAGAGAGACCTGGCGCAGGCGAAAACGAACGAGCTCTCAGCTGTGCTCGCGTACGATCTGGCGCTGGTCGACTTCGACACGCTGCAGCATGCGGGACCGGCCGGAACGAGTCAGCAGCCCGCCGCGACGACGACTGCACCCGTGGTGGTGACGCCGGTCAGCGCCGGCGCCACGGCCGTGCGATCCTCAGTCGGCGGCGTGACCATCCCCGGTCAATAGCGCACGACAGGGACGATAGGCATCACACGATCACTCGTTACCGCGAGACTGCTACCCGACTCCTCAAGGCCACGGGTTCGCGGTTGTCCCTCGAAGCTCGATCGCGGTCATGCCGCGCAATCACGCATTCGACTCCGGTCGATCGCGCGGATCAAGACGAAACCCTCCAAGCTCCAGCTTGCGCCGCCTCGTCGATCAGTCCACAATCAGGCGCACACTGACGGTCCACTAGATACCGATGCTTCTGGTGCCGACTGCGGAGCGTGTGAAGACCGCCTATGCGGCGCTTAACGCCGACGAGGTGCTGCGTGCGCGTGTGAGTGTGCTCCTCGGCGTATCACAGACCGCGGAGACCGCACTTGCCAGCCTCGACATCCGCTCGGTCTTCGATCTCGCAGCTTCACGGGTTTTCGCCGCGGCGAGCCGCCTGCTCGCGGCCGAGCGCAATCCCGACGCCGTTGAAGCCCGACTCAACGCGGTCGCAGCAGACGTCGTCGATCCGCCCGCCGGCGTCCGCTCAGCCGATCTCGCACGGCAGTCGATCTCGATCCTGCGGCGGATTGGTCAGCCGCGCGCGGCAGGTATCGCGGCTGCTCTCGATACGCCAACCGTGCGGGATCTCGCATTGTGGCCACCCTATCTCGCCGCACGCGAGGTTCTCGCAGATGCGTTCTTCCCGGAACAGCAAACAGGCTTCGACGTTCAGGCCCCGGTGGACCTCGTTCCGCTGGCTGGCCATGACCCCACCGAACGCGTCGAGTATCGCAAGCTGTTGATCGATGTCGCACCGGCAAACCTTCAAGGGCTGGCTGCTCTCGAACAATCAGACGCCATCGACATCGTCCCGGGCCTCCTGACACCAACCGGGTTCCAGCGGATGGCGACGGGGGCGCTGCTGACGTTCAGCCAGTCGTGGTATTCGCAGGGACTGACGCTGGGGCAGCTGTTGCACAGCACGTCGCTGGCGCCGGGGGAGAGCA
>Ga0068858_100006845_pt1 | contig 11082 bp, 7 predicted proteins | sample KBSSwiS12_FD_66589 | JGI IMG/M metagenome (GOLD analysis project Ga0068858, IMG submission 66589) | Switchgrass rhizosphere microbial communities from Kellogg Biological Station, Michigan, USA - KBS Switchgrass S1-2 | ecosystem: Host-associated > Plants > Roots > Rhizosphere > Soil ... | reverse complement strand
CTTCCGGAAGACGCGTTGCTGGATTGGAAAATCTTCAAGCGCGCCCATGATGCCCGCAACCGGCACGCGATTTCCTACATTTATACCGTGGACGTCACGCTAAAGGACCAAAGCCGCGCACCCAAGGATGTCCGCCCCACCCCTGATATGGCCTACAAATTCGCCGCCCATGCACCGGCGAATTTCCCCCATGATCATTTGAAGCGGCCGCTGGTGATCGGCGCGGGTCCTTGCGGGTTGTTCGCCGCCTTGATCCTGGCCCAGTCGGGCTTTCGTCCCATCATTCTGGAACGCGGCAAGGTGGTGCGTGAACGCACCAAGGACACTTGGGGGCTATGGCGCCGTTCGGTGCTGGATCCGGAATCCAATGTCCAGTTCGGCGAAGGCGGCGCGGGCACTTTCTCTGACGGCAAGCTTTACAGCCAGATCAAGGATCCGCGCCATCTAGGCCGCAAGGTGCTGACCGAATTCGTGCACGCCGGCGCGCCGGAAGAAATCCTCACCGAGGCTCATCCCCATATCGGCACTTTCCGCCTGGTCACCATGGTGGAAAGCATGCGCGAAGCCGTCGAAAGCCTTGGCGGCGAATATCGCTTTAAGAGCAAAGTCGTGGACCTTCTCTTGGGCGATGACCGCCGGTTGCGCGGCGTCAAACTGGAAAACGGCGAGGAAATCCTCAGCAATCACGTGGTGCTGGCCCTGGGCCATAGCGCCCGCGATACCTTTGAGATGCTGCATGATCGCGGCGTGGCGATCGAAGCCAAGCCTTTTTCCATCGGTTTCCGCATCGAGCATCCCCAAGGCATGGTCGACAAGGCGCGCTTCGGCCGCTCCATCCCGGAACTGGGCGCGGCCGAATACCGGCTGGTGCATCACGCCAAGAATGGCCGCAGCGTCTACAGCTTTTGCATGTGTCCCGGCGGCACGGTGGTCGCCGCCACCAGTGAAGCGGGCCGCGTCGCCACCAATGGCATGAGCCAATATTCCCGCAATGAGCGCAACGCAAATGCCGGCATTGTGGTGGGGATCACCCCGGAGGTGGATTATCCCGGTCACGTCCTGGCCGGGATCGCTTTGCAGCGGCAATGGGAAAGCGCGGCTTTTGTCGCCGGCGGCTCCAGCTATGCCGCGCCGGCGCAATTGGTGGGGGATTTCATCGCAGCAAAAGCTTCAACCGAATTGGGCAGCGTCATCCCGTCCTATCGGCCGGGGGTGACACCGACAGACCTCGCCTCTTGCTTGCCCGACTACGCCATCACCGCGATTCGTGAGGCGCTGCCCGCTTTCGGACGTCAGATCAAAGGTTTTGATCGCGCGGATGCGGTGTTGACCGGCGTGGAAACCCGCACCTCCTCGCCCATCCGCATCCAGCGCGGCGAAGATTTTCAAAGTCTCAACACACCGGGCCTTTATCCGGCGGGCGAAGGCGCCGGCTTTGCCGGCGGCATTCTTTCCGCCGCGATAGATGGAATCAAGGTGGCCGAAGCCGTCGCTAAGGCCATTGCGGAGAGCTAGAGCGGATAGTTGGCAGTTCCAGAAATCTCGAGCGAGGCAGGCTTAGCTTTTCTTGTGAGCGAAGCGAATTAGAAAAGCTTGCCCTATGCGAGCGTTAGCGAGCATGTTCCGCCGAGCGGCCAGCGCGACTTCGCGTCCCGCCTCGCGGCGCGCTTGAATGCGCGCCGCTGCGGCGTTCGTCGCTTTCGCAGGTCCACCGGACCTGCTCACGCGCTTCGCGCGCCGCTCCTCACCCTGAGCTGTGACGGATGGGGGTCAATAAACCCTAAGCAGCCAAGAATTCCGACACAAAGGCGGTTCTGGGATTGCGCCGCACATCGCTGGGCGCGCCATATTGTTCGATACGCCCGTCCTTCATCACCGCCACCAGGTCGGCCACGGCAAAGGCTTCTTCCTGGTCATGGGTGACGAACACGGTGGTGACGCCGGCATGGTCGTGAATGCGGCGCAAATCGGCGCGCAACTCCTTGCGCACTTTGGCGTCCAGGGCGCCGAACGGCTCATCCAGGAGCAGCATGCGCGGCTCGATCGCCAGCGCCCGCGCCAAAGCGACACGCTGGCGCTGACCGCCGGAAAGCTGGCTGGGATAGCGCTCTTCCAGGCCGGGCAGCTGAACCAGATCGAGCAATTCCTTCACCCGTTGCTGAATATCGGCTTTGGCGGGCCGCGTGCGGCGCGGCCTGACCTTCAAGCCGAAGGCAATATTATCGGCCACGGTCATGTGCCTGAACAAGGCATATTGCTGAAAGACGAAACCCGCATTGCGGGTGCGCGCCGGCATGTCGAGCCAGTTCAGATCGGCGAAACGCACGCTGCCGGCGTCGGCGAATTCCAACCCGCCCAGAATGCGCAACAAAGTGGTCTTGCCCGAGCCGGACGGCCCCACCAGGGAGATAAACCCGCCCTGGGGCGCAACAAAGCTGGCGCCATTCAAGGCAGGGAAGCGGCCGAACTTTTTGGAGACGGAGTCAACGGTCAGAGACATAGCGGCTTTCTCCTAATGGCGATGCGCCGCGGCCAATTCATCCGCATAGCGCCATTCCAGCAGCGATTTCAGGGCAAGCGTGATCAGGCCAAGCATCGCCAGCAGCGCGGCGACGGAAAAAGCACCGACATAATCGTAATTGTTGTAGAGCAGCTCGACATGCAGCGGCATGGTGTTGGTCTGGCCGCGAATATGACCCGACACCACCGACACGGCGCCGAATTCGCCCAAAGCACGGGCATTGCACAGCAGGATGCCATAGAGCAGGCCCCATTTTATGTTGGGCAAGGTCACGCGCAGGAAGGTGCCAAGACCGGAGGCGCCCAGAGTCGCGGCCGCTTCTTCCTCGTCGCGACCCTGATCCACCATCAAGGGGATCAACTCGCGCGCCACAAAGGGGAAGGTGACAAAGACGGTGGCCAGCACGATGCCCGGCAAGGCGAACAGGATATGGACGTTATGCTCCACCAGATCGCGGCCGAACCAGCCCTGCGCGCCAAACACCAGCACATAGATCAGACCCGACACCACCGGCGACACGGAAAAGGGCAGATCGATCAAGGTCACCAGGAAGGTCTTGCCCCAAAAATCGAACTTGGCGATCGACCAGGCGGCGGCGATCCCAAACACGGTGTTCAACGGCACGGCGATGGCGGCTGCCGTCAGAGACAGCCACACCGCGGCCAAACTGTCCGGTTCGGTGATCGCGGCCCAGAAAGCTGACACGCCATTGGCAAAGGCTTCCCGGAACACCAAGAGCAGCGGCAACAGCAACACCACGGCGATGAAGCCCAGCGCCATCGCGCTCAGCAACAGTTTGAGCCAGATGGGATCATCCGTGGGGTTTTTGAATTTTCCCGAGCGTAGGCGCGGCTCGTAGCGCCAGCGTGCGAGCGAGCGACCGTTAAAAATCTTCATCTGCGTTTGACCGCCCAGGCTTGCAATCCGTTCAACGCCAGCAGCATCACAAAGCTCGCCGCCAGCATCACCGCGCCGATGGCGGCAGCGCCAGCATAATCATACTGCTCCAGCTTTGTGACGATCAGCAGCGGCGCGATTTCGCTGACGGCGGGAATATTGCCGGCGATGAAGATGATGGAGCCGTATTCGCCTGCGCCGCGGGCAAAGGCCATCGCCGCCCCGGTCAGAAGCGCCGGCATCAACATGGGTATCACCACCCGGCCGATGGTTTGCAGACGGGTCGCGCCCAAAGTGGCGGCGGCTTCCTCGATCTCCCGGCCCAGCTCGCTGAGCACCGGCTCCAGGGTCCGCACCGTGAAAGGCAGGCCGATAAAGGTCATCGCCACCAAAACACCGAGCGGCGTGTAAGCGATCCGGATGCCATAGGGAACCAGCAGGGAACCGATCCAGCCATTGGGAGCATAAAGGGTGGAAAGCGCGATGCCCGCCACCGCCGTGGGCAAGGCGAAGGGCAAATCGATCACCGCATCCAGCAGGCCTCTTCCGGGAATGCGGTAGCGCACCAGCACCCAGGCGATAATAAAACCGAACACGGAATCGATAGCCGCCGCCAGCAACGCCGTGCCGAAGGAAAGCCGCAGAGACGCCAGCACCCGCGGGGTGGAGATCGCCGTCCAGAAGCCGTCAAAGCCCAACTCGACGGGGCGGATCAGCAAGGCCAGAAGCGGGATCAGAACCAGGCTGGTCAGATAGAACAGGGTAAAGCCCAAGGACAGGCTGAAGCCGGGCAGCACATGCCGGGACCTAAGGATCGGGAATCTCAATCCAATCGCGCTCATAATACCTTCAAAAAAATTCTGGAACCGGTATTGCCCCTTTGGTTCCCAGATGAATGAGAAGATTCAACCAATCAACCGGTTCCCTTAACTATTTGCCGGGCTGATAAATTTGATCGAACACACCGCCGTCGCCGAAATGGGTGGCTTGGGCTTTGATCCAGCCGCCAAAATCACCATCAATCGTGGCCAGCGGGATAGAAGGGAATTGGTTCTTATACTTAGCCAGGATTTCCTGGTTGCGCGGGCGGTAGAAGTCCTTGGCCTCGATCTCCTGCGCTTGAGGCGTGTAGAGGAACTTCACAAAAGCCTCGGCTGCGGCGCGGCTTTTGTGGCGATCGACATTCTTGTCCACCACCGCCACTGGCGGTTCTGCCAGGATGGAACGCGAGGGATAGACGATCTCGTACTGGCCGGGCGTCTCTTTCAGCGCCAGATGGGCCTCATTCTCCCAGGACAGCAGCACATCACCGATGCCGCGCTTGGTGAAGGTCGTGGTCGAACCCCGCGCGCCGGTGTCCAGCACCGGCACATGCTTGTAGAGATTGGCGACAAAATCCTTGGCCTTTTGCGCGTTACCGCCCTGCCCCTTTTCGGCATAGATCCAGGCCGCCAGATAGGCCCAGCGCGCGCCGCCCGAGGTCTTGGGATTGGGCGTCACCACCTGAATGCCCGGCTTCACCAGGTCATTCCAGTCCTTGATCTTCCAGGGATTGCCCTTGCGCACCAGGAACACAATGGTGGAGGTGTAGGGGGCGGAATTGTCCGGCAAACGCTTCTGCCAATCGGCCGGCAGCAACCCGCCATTCTTGGAAACCGCATCGATATCGGCGGCCAGGGCCAAGGTCAGAACATCCGCCTGCAAGCCATCGATCACCGCGCGCGCCTGCGCGCCCGATCCGCCATTGGAGGTGTTGAGGACAACCTTGTCCGCCTTGTAGCTGGCGGCAAAGGCGGCGCCGATATCCTTGTAAAGCTCGCGGGTGGGATCGTAGCTGACATTGAGCAGCGTAACGTCGGCCAAAGCGGCGTTGGAAAAAGTCGCAGTGCTGGCGGAAAACAGTCCCGCCGCGACCAACAGAGAAAGAAAGCGTTTCATGGTCTCTTGCTCCTTAGAGGGCGATCTGGCTGCGCAGCACGACGGCGTCGGCGGAGATGTCGGTGGCCGGCGCATTGACATGATTGATCTTGATATTGTCGTAGTTGAGCTGAAACTTGATGGCGTTGTTGGGATACCAGTTCACGCCGAGGGTCCAGACATCCTGTTGGCCGCCGGTGATGCCGCCCGTGGCGGCAGTGGCGAAAGGCAAAAAGTCCAGATCGATATTGCTGTAGCGCGCGGCCAATTCCCATGCGCCCCAGCCTCCCGGCGTGCCCAGCGGTTTGGCCGGGCGAATATTGCGGAAGCTGGCGGTGGCGGGATCGTAAGGATGTTGTTCGCCGGTCAAGGAATAGGTGAGGAATGCATACCAGCCCGAGAAATGCGGATTGGGAAGAGCAAGGCGGCGCTCGATCTCATAACGGAACCAGCCGCCTTGGGCATAGAAATTGTCGTAGGTGCCGGCGGTCTCAAAACCGAACTCCCGGGCTTCCTTGGCGTCGATATTGCCGGTGTCCACGGTCTTGCTGGCATCGACCGCCACTTCCGGACCGTTGCTGAAACGAATGACCGTGGCAGCCGGACTGGCCGTGACATCGGGCAGCTTCAGGACGTCGGTGATATGACCTTCCACCAGCCATTTGGTTTCTGGTGAAGACACCGCCAGCCAGGCGGCGCGGCCGATCAAAGCTTGCTGAGCATCAAAGGTACCCACCGCTGCGCCGGTGGTGGTGCCGTCACCGCTTTTCTTGCCGGTATAGGAGAGTGCAACCAGATAGTTGTCGCCCTGCGCCCAGATGCTGATGGCCTCGCGGCTGGGAGCGCCGGCGATATTGCGCGAAACATCTACTGCGGCGGCGCGCTCGGGGAAGAACAAATCGCCTGAGCCGGTCTGGTCTTCCTGGCCAAGGAAAGGCGTATAGGCGCCGGCGCGGAAGTAGAACGGCTTCAACCCGTCATATTCGACATAGGCGTTATAGATATAGCCGCGGTTCTCCACGCCATAGCCGCCAAAATCATAAATGAAATTATAAGCCCAGTCGTTGAACACGGTGCCTTGAAAGCCCAGCTGGGCGCGGCGGAAGTTGGTGCCGCTGTTCAAATCCACGCTGGCGGGATTTTTCCCTTGCGCGAAATAACCGGCATCGAATTGCACAAGCGCGCGCAGCGCCAAGGTGAAAGCGCCATCGGGCGAAGCGAAACTCACCCGGCCGTTGGCGGTGCTGATCTTGGTCTGGGCCGCAAGCTGATTGTTGATGTCGGCATATTGATCGGAGGTCGAACGCTTCAGGTCCAGCACCGCGCCGCTGTAATCGGGAGCCGGTGCGCCTTTGATTTCGCCCAGCTGTTGCTGGATGTCGCGCAGCTGCTGTTCCAGCACGCCGATACGAGGATCCTGGGGCGGTAACGGCGGCGGGGCCGCTTTCTTGGAAGCCGCGAAAGAAGGAGCGGTCAGAGCGATCAAAGCCGCGCCGGCCAGAAAAACGGAAATACGAACCTTGTGCATCATTACCCCTGGACAATTCATTGGGAAAATTCATCCCGCCGGCCTTCAACCAACCGGACCTCGTGATAATTCCTCTAAATCTCTATCTAGTCAATAGGGATTATGATGTTTTTATAAATGGGGAAAGCAGGAAAATGAGGGTTAATTATAAAGCGCCCGAACGCCGTAATTGTTGCGCGGCGGTTGCGAGATTTCGCGATTCCAGGATTTCCGCGGTGGCGTCCCGGGCCGCCAGCAAAGCTTTGCGGATGGCGCAGATGCTCTCTTCAAAACAATCATCGCATTTGCGATAAGCCATGACACTGACACAGGGGCTTAAGGCCAATGGACCGTCGGTCACCCGCAAAACATCGGCAAAACTTATGTCCTTGGCTGGCCTGCCCAGAGAATAGCCACCAGAGCGGCCGCGATGGCTGCGGACAATGCCGGTCTTCTTCAATTCCAGCAGGATGGCTTCGAGAAATTTGCGGGGAATTTTCTCGGCTTCGGCGATTTCGGCGATCTGGACCGGCGCCTCATCGCCGCGCGCCGCCAGATACAACAAGGCGCGCAAGGCATAGCGGGCTTTCTGGGAAATCATGCCGGTATAATACCCTATAATCTCTATGGAATATAGCCAAAAGCTCGGACACTCCCCCCTGGGCGCGCGAAAGCGTGCCTCCAATAGGGGGAGATGGCCGTAGCATCGCTTGCGATGCGTAGGCCGGAGGCGGAGAAGCCGCGACAGCTTGCGACAACCCCAAAGGTGCGGCCTTCCGATTTACCGCTATAATTGACTTATTATCCGCCAAAGGCTTGCGATGACAGACTTATTTCCGATGGAGACGGGACGTTGACCTGGCTGGTCAAGGTCGCGCTGGACCGGCCCTACACCTTCATCGTCATGGCCCTGATGATCCTGATCTTCGGGCCGCTGGCAGCGATCCGGACCCCGACCGACATTTTCCCCAATATCGGCATCCCGGTGGTGGGCGTCGCCTTCAGTTTCACCGGCCTCTCACCGGACGAGATGGGCGCGCGGATGCTGGCGAATTATGAGCGTTTCCTCACCACCACCGTGAATGATGTGGAGCATGTCGAAAGCCAGTCGATGACAGGACTGGGCATCGTCAAAATCTTCTTCCAGCCCAATGTCGACATCCGGCTGGCGACCGCCCAAGTCACCTCTGTGTCCCAGACCGCTATTCGCCAGATGCCGCAAGGTACCCTGCCGCCCCTGATCCTCAACTACAGCGCCTCCACCGTGCCGGTGCTGCAGATGGCTTTCTCATCAGCCTCGCTGTCGGAGCAGCAGGTGCTGGACTATTCACAGAATTTTGCCCGTCCGCGCCTGACCACAGTGCCCGGGGCAGCGGTGCCTTATTCCTTTGGCGGAAAATTCCGCTCGGTGCAGATCGACCTTGATCCCCAGGCGATGCAGGCCCGCGGCCTGTCAGCCACCGATGTGCAGAATGCCTTTGTCAGCCAGAACCAGATCGTACCCACCGGCAATATCAAGATCGGCAGTTTTCAATATGTCGTGAAGCTCAACAACGCCACCGACACCATTGAAGCGATGAACGATCTGCCGGTGAAGACGGTGGCCGGCGGCACCATCTTCCTGCATGACGTGGGTCACGTCCGCGACGGTAACTCGCCGCAGCAGAATATCGTGCACGTCAACGGCTCCCGCGCCGTCCTGTCCACCGTCCTCAAGAACGGCCAGGCGTCCACCATCGACGTGGTGAATGGCATCAAGAATCTGCTGCCGCTGCTCAAGGCCCAGCTTCCCGACGCGCTCAAGATCGACATCCTGTCGGACCAGTCGCTGTTCGTGAAAGCCGCCATCAACGGCGTGGTGCGCGAAGGCGCCATCGCCGCCGGGCTGACCAGCCTGATGATCCTGTTCTTCCTGGGAAGCTGGCGTTCCACCGTGATCATCGCCACCTCCATCCCCCTGGCGGTGCTGGCGGCGCTGATGGGCTTATGGGCCACCGGCCAGACCCTGAATATCATGACTTTGGGCGGGCTGGCGCTGGCGGTGGGTATCCTGGTGGACGACGCCACCGTTACCATCGAGAATATCAACTGGCATCTGGAACATGGCAAAAGCGTCTATGACGCCATCATGGACGGTGCGCGCCAGATCACCCAGCCAGCCTTTGTCTCGCTGCTCTGCATCTGCGTCGCCTTCGTTCCCATGTTCTCCCTGCAAGGCGTGGCGGGTTTCCTGTTCGTGCCCATGGCCCTGGCGGTGGTGTTCGCCATGGTCGCCTCCTTCATCCTGTCGCGCACCTTGGTGCCGACCTTGGCGCTCTATCTGCTCAAGCTCCATGCGGAGGAACATGCGGCGCTTGGCAACAATATGTTCGCCCGGCTGCAGAAGCGTTTCGAGAAGGGCTTCGCCGACATGCGCGAGGGCTATCGCAATCTGCTGGCGCTGGCCATGACCAAGCGCCGCCGCTTTGTGTTCGGCTTCCTGGGCGCGGTGGCGGCATCGATGCTGCTGGTGCCGTTCCTGGGTGAGGATTTCTTCCCCAGCGTGGATTCGGGCCAGATCACCTTGCACACCCGCACACCGGCGGGCACGCGGGTCGAGGACACCACCCAGATCGTGGCCCAGATCCAACGTGAAGTCCGCCGCATCATTCCCGCGAACGAATTGGCCAGTATCGTGGACAATGTCGGCCTTAATCAAAGTCCCACCAACATGCTCTACAACAACACGGGCACGGTGGGCCTGCAGGACGCCGACACCTTCATCACCCTGAAGGAAAATCACGGCCGCACGGCGGATTATGTGCGCACCATGCGCGAAAGATTGCCGCGGCTGTTTCCATCGGTGACTTTCTCCTACCCGCCGCCGGACATCACCAGCCAGATTCTTAACTTCGGCGCGCCTGCGCCGCTGGACGTGCAAGTGACAGGAACCAACCGTGACGCTACCGAAGCCTTCGCCCTGCGCGTCCTGCGCCAAGTCCGCACGGTCCCGGGACTTGTCGACGCCCGCATGCAGCAATCCAGCAACCTGCCGCTGCTGAGAGTCGATGCCGACCGCAGCCGGATTGCGCAGGTAGGCCTCACCGAACGCGATGTCACCAATGCCATGGCCACCGCGCTAGCCGGCACGTCACAAACGGCGCCGAATTTCTGGCTGAATCCCAAAAACGACGTCTCTTACAATATGACGGCACAGACCCCGGAATATAAGTTGAGCACCCTGGAGGCGCTGCAGAACCTGCCAGTGACGGGCGCCAATGGCGTCAGTCCGCAAGTGCTGGGCGGGCTGTCGCGCATCAGCCGCAGTGAAGGCAGCACGGTGGTGACCCACTACAACATCCTGCCGACCGTTGACGTATATGCCACCACCCAAGATCGTGATCTGGGTGCGGTGTCCCGGGACGTGCAGAAAATAATCGACGCCAACACGAAATATCTGCCGCGCGGCGCCACCGTTACCCTGCGCGGCCAGATCACCACCATGAACACCGCTTTTTCAGGCTTGTTCTACGGCCTGTTGGCGGCAATCGTGCTGATCTATCTTCTGATCGTGGTCAATTTCCAGTCCTGGACCGATCCCTTTGTCATCATCACCGCTTTGCCCGCGGCCCTGGCGGGCATTGTGTGGATGCTGTTCACCACTGGCACGACCTTGTCGGTGCCGGCGCTGACCGGCGCCATCATGTGCATGGGCGTGGCCACCGCGAATTCCATTCTGGTGATCTCCTTTGCCCGCGAAAGACTTGCCGCCCATGGCGATGCCGTGCTGGCGGCGGTGGAAGCCGGCTTTGCCCGCTTCCGCCCGGTTTGCATGACGGCGCTGGCCATGATCATCGGCATGAGTCCCATGGCGCTCGGCCTTGGCGACGGCGGCGAACAGAACGCGCCGCTCGGCCGCGCCGTGATCGGCGGGCTGGTCTTCGCCACCGGAGCGACTTTGCTGTTTGTGCCGGTAGTGTTCAGCATTATTCATCAGCGTCATGCGGCGCGCCGGGCCCGGAAAGCAGGGCCGCCCGCCCAATCTGGAGAGGCGTATGCCTGATAAGAACCCCGATGCCGGGCCCTCGATGGGAGAAACGGCGCCGGAGACTCTGTTGCGACATTCCGCGCCCCCTGGCTTGAAGCGCTGGGGGAAAACGGCACTGGTCTTGGCGATTGCGATCGCGGTGGCGGGAATCGGCTGGCGGCTGTGGCAGGCCCATGTCACCGCCGCCTGGACCGACGATCAGGCGATACCGAC
>Ga0068858_100006842_pt1 | contig 11085 bp, 13 predicted proteins | sample KBSSwiS12_FD_66589 | JGI IMG/M metagenome (GOLD analysis project Ga0068858, IMG submission 66589) | Switchgrass rhizosphere microbial communities from Kellogg Biological Station, Michigan, USA - KBS Switchgrass S1-2 | ecosystem: Host-associated > Plants > Roots > Rhizosphere > Soil ... | reverse complement strand
GCTGCCGGACGGTAACCATCGAGCGAGCCGGAAGCACGCGCACGATCAGACGCTGCGATTAGCAGTCGGTCGCGCGTGCTCGACGCGATGAGCGGCCGGTTGAGGTTGCTAGGCCCTCCTCGGCCGGCGCCCTAACCACCATCTTGGGGAGTTGGAGCGCCCCAAGCGATGGCCAGCCCATCTTACGGCATTGACGTTGTCGCGTTTGCGTTAGCCGTCATCCTGGCGGCCGCCGTCTTGTTTCTTCTTGCCCAGATCGTGCCGCAGCTTATGGACCTGATGATGATGCCACCGCCCTTGAGCGGGACACGCTAGGGCACTGCACACTGGGTCAGGGGCGGGAGCCGTGACTGATCTACTGCTACAGCCAACGGGAAATCCTTCGCAGTACGAGGAGCATTTGTACCAGCTAACCGCCAAGGCTATGAGGGAGGAGCAAGACGAGTTCGGATGACAAGATCAAGCAAGCCGCCTCGCACTTGCTATATGATGGGCGGCAAGGTCACTGTCCCTCGTCAAGGTTTGCCTTCATGGCGAGCCGAATTACGTCACCTGGTCTCATCGCTGGGCCCACAAATTGGTTCTCCTCCACTTTAGCAATGGCTTCGGCCAGCTCACCTTCGTTCACGGGGACCCTCTTGCGCACCAATTCGATGGCTCTTTTCTCATCTGATTCGTAGGCAAGGAAATTCCGCACGATTCCAGGTTTTCCCTCGGAATCCTGACCCGAATGTTCCATCCTGCTGACATCTGGTCACTATGCGCTGCAGCCGTCGTTGATCAATGACCTTACAAACTGACCTTGTCCGTCATAGGGGCTTAATCGTTCCAGGCTTAAGCCCCAAGGAATCCAACGCGGATTGAGTGAGTTCGGCTACTGCTTCAACCTGCTCGTCGGCGGTGTGATCCGGTCTTAGTTTAAATAAAGCGATCGCTCTGTGCTGATTCGATTCAGCAACGGCATACGCGGTGCGAAGCGGCTCACCGCCCCCAAGGCGCTCGGTGATTCGGATAATGACATGTCCTGCCATGCTCGCAATTATGGCACAGGCAGGACCAGGTTCCAATTACAGTTTCCATGTTGCGAAAATGCGTTTGGAATCGCACGCGCGCGAGGGGTGCAGCCGACGATCGCGCGGTACCAACACATGTGCGTTCCCCTACACGCACGCATTTACTCTTCGTGCGGCTCGATCGATGCGTCTGGCCCAAGCGACTCGTCGCAGTCGTCTCTTCGGCGAACCGCTCATCCCCTACGATGGACGTATGGAGGAACACATTGTCTCCGCCGCGCGTTCCATTGCAGGGGCACACATTCCGATAAGGAGGCCTTCATGCCTCGCATCGCGATCGTCGGGCTAGCCTGCTCCACATTCCTGATCCTGCTGTCGTCGTCGGCCGTGCCCCAGGAGGCGCGCGCGGGAGCCGACACCGGCTCGGGGCAATTGATATTCAACAACGCATGCCGAACCTGCCATACGACCAAGGAAGGCGACGATCGCTTGGGTCCGAACTTACACAACATTATCGGAAGGAAAGCCGGCTCGTTGCCGACCTTCGGCTATTCCAGCGCTATGAAGGGCGCGGATTTCGTGTGGAACAAGGAGAAGCTCGACGGCTTCATCGCGAAACCCGATGAGGTTGTGCCCGGCAACAACATGAAGCCGTATGGCGGGCTCGCGTCGGCCGAGGACCGCACCAAGTTGATTACTTTCTTGCAATCCCCCACCGTCGATTGAAGCTACCTCTGTCTTCGGGAATTTGTCATTGCGGGTGCAGTGCGCGAGAACAACTAGTCAGAACCATTTCATTTGATGTGGGCTGTGCGGTTTCTTGGGCGATGAGCCGATCATCGTACCTTGGTGGTCACACCGTAGTTCCTCGGACTTGGTTTGGCCGTGGGACTGCTTGCACAAGTGCAATCTCTGCGGATGATCAGAAAATAATTAAAGCCAAGCACGAAGCTTGGAAGGCAAAAAGAGCTGCGGCAAAAAAAACCAAAACCGGTGAGCCGACAGGTCTACCTTGCGTTATTCTATGACGCGCAGCTCGACCTCAAGGCGATGCCGTGATCCCGCGCGGCAAGTACATCGGTAGCCGCTTGGCGATCCTCCGAAGAACGAGGTCGAACACTTCATCCGCTTTCCTGCCTGCGGCGGCTGGCTCAATTGCCGTGATCTTGGCCAAGTGTTCGAGCACGAAGGTCCGCTCCCACACCCAGCGCAGGATCAACCGCAATGACGGGCGCTCAATTCGAAATTCGAATAGATGGCGCGCCGCGCAGTTACCGCGACCGAAAGGACTACGCGATGGAGGCCTCCCCAGTTTCGCAAGCTCTATGATCTTTTGGGCGACGGCGTCCCGTGTCGGATTGACGATCCCGTCAGTTTGCCGGAGGCGCCGTCTCGAAAGCGACGACCAGGAGATGAGCCGTCTCTGGATCGAACTTACGGCCTTGCAGATCAGCCTGCGCGATACGACTGGACCCGATCGCTTCCGGGTGATGGTCGGAGCCCGGAGGTGGGGCCGGTCGGACCAGCAGGCAAAACAACGGGCGCCTGATACGCATTGCGCGGCAATGGTGAACGTTCCCCAATTGCACAATGCAAAAACCCGCCGGGGTGTCGGCCGACCCAGAGGCTCTCTCCAGGGCCTCAGCGCAACTTAATTTGAAGCGTTGAACAAGGACGAGTCGAATCTACTTTTCTCCGGTCGAAAAATAGGCCCACAGCGCCTCGACATCCTCGGGATTCAGCACATCGCCCCAGGGCGGCATGTTGTTCCTGCCGTTCGTCACCGATTCTACGAAACGCCGGTGATCGTTCTTCGGCACCGTCGCCAGATCGATCGCCCACGGCGGGTTCTTCATCCGGTTGCCGTGGCAGGTCGCACAGTTCGTTGCATAGATTTCGGCGCCCGCCTCGATCTGCTTCGGGGGAAATGTCGCCTCGCTGGCCTTCTGCGCCACGGCGCTCGCGCACAGAGGCGCGAGGCCGAGCACGACAGATATGACTAAACGCATCCTTTCGGCTACTCCGGCATCAACGCAAAAGTCCAGACCGAGCCGCCGGTGGGTACCGAATTGGCGGTGAAGCGGGGGGCAACGCTGCCGCCTCGCCCGGACAGCACGGTTACGTATTGCTGACCCTTATGAGTATAAGTGATGGGCGGCGCATTGACACTCGATCCCGTCTTGAACTGCCACAGTTGCTTTCCATTATCGATATCAAGCGCGATCACTTCACCGGTCAGCTTGCCGGTAAACAACAACCCGCCGTCGGTCGCCAGCATGCCTGCTGAGCTCGCGAAATCCATCATCGGAACCTCCCATGCTACTTTGCCGGTCGCAGGGTCGATGGCCAAGTGATATCCGGCCGGCTCGCCCTTCGGCGTAGTCATGGTCGATTCAATGCCGGTTGATCCTCCGCCGAGCACGAACTTGAAATCCACATATTTCATGAGGCGCGGCAGGTTCCACGAATTCAGGTAAACCAGCCCGGTGTTTGGATTGAACGCGATCAGCGTTGCGTTGGTGCCGCGTGATGGAAACACGTTGACCGTTTCGCCTTTGACGGCGCGCTCCAGAATGTCGGTCAGCACCGGCCGCCCGGTCTCAAGGTCAATGTGCGTGGCCCAATTGACCTTAACGAAAGGGTTTGCCGCAATCAGCTTTCCATTGGTGCGGTCCAGCACATATAAGAAACCGTTTTTGTGCGCGCTAATGAGCACCTTGCGCATGTGCCCCTGGACCTGAATGTCCGCGATCAGGCTCTCGGCATTGGCATCGAAGTCAAAACTGTCGTTCGGCACCGATTGGTAATACCAAACCATTTCACCTGTCTTCGGCCGGATCGCGAGGGTACTCGCGGTATACAAACTGTCCATGCCATCGCGATAGGATGGGTTATACGGCTCAGCGTTCCCGGTGCCGATATACAGCAGGTCAAGTTGCGGGTCATACGAAGCATATTGCCAAGTTGCACCACCGCCATATTTCCAGGCCTCGGGCTTGGTCGCGTTTGGCCACGTTTCCGAACCGGGCTCGCCCGGCGCGGGTATGGTCCAGGTTCGCCATAGCCTCTCCCCGGTATTAGGATCGTATCCTTCGACGAAGCCGCGAGTAGTACTGTCGCCGCCGCCCATTCCGGATACCAGTACACCGTTGGCAATGATGGGAGCGATAACGCCCTTGTAGCCTTCCTTGAATTCGGCGAACTTTTGTCGCCAAATCTCATTGCCGGTTTTCATGTCGAGCGCGACGACATGCGCGTCCACCGTCTGCCGAAAGAGTTTTCCCTCATAGATCGTCGCCGGCCCGCGCATGATCGCGCCGGCGGTAGCGACCCGTAGCGCCGCTCGATCGTAATTCACGGGCGTGCGCCAGATCTGCCTGCCGGTCGCGACATCGATCGCGAAGGTCCAGTTGCCGTTCACCACGTACATCACACCGTCGTAAATCGTCGGCTGCGACAGCTCGCCCATATCGTTGGCGAGACTGAAGGCCCAGACCGGCACCAGCCGCTTGACGTTTGACTTGTTAATCTGCTTGAGCGGGCTGTACATCTTCAGGTCATAGCCCATGCCGAAAGTCGTCACGTTCTCCGTGTTCTTGCCGTCGGCGAGCAGTTCTTCCGCGGTTTGCGCAAATGCAGTCTCGCAGGCCGCACACAACATCAATGCCGCCAGTATCTTCTTCATGACTGCCTCCCTGGTTGAACTTCCATCTTCATGGGCAGCGCCATCTTGGGGAGCGGGCGCTTGTGTGCTGGTGCCGCCAAGGATTTGATGCCGGCGGCCCGGATCAGCTTTTCGTTGGAACTCAGTTCGGCAACGACGTACTTCTCCACATCGGCGGGCGTCATCGGCATCGGAGGATCGCGAGTGATCGGCCCCCATTGGGTGATCCAAGTGTAATGTTAGTTCAAGACCAGCCTCGGTGCTAGCATGGCCGGCGACGCCGGTTGACGTAGCGCAGCCGGCCACGCGGCGAATGCAGGTACGAACACCTCGGGGGCTGGTGGCTTGTAGCCGAACGATGCGTGCGGCCTGATCGTGTTGAAGTGACGCCGCCAACTCTCGATGACGATCTGAGCCTCTCGCAACGTTCGCCGTCGACACCGGGGTTGTCTATGCCACGCTGTGGCTTCCCTATGAAGCTCACCGCCGCGCATGAGCCGCCGGGCGATTTCGGCCGTTTGGAGTTCGGCGCGTTCCGTTGGCGAATGGGCAGCGAGATAGCGGGCGACAGCGATGAGGATATGCCGGCCCTCGTCGGTATTGCCCCACTCGCCGAACTGCCGCACGGCCGCGTCCAGCGCTTGGTAGGCATGGAAACCTGCGTCCTCGCGCAATAGTGCCCGCGCCAGCGTGACGATCAACGCCTGCACCGAGTGACCGAGCGTCAAATGACGCGCGACGAGACGCGCGGCAAGATCGACCTGTCGTTGCCGATCGAAGGCTTCGAGCAGAGCGACACTCTCCTCTTCGGGCAAAACAGGCAGGAGATTGCCGAGCGCAGCAGGGATCGTCAGGCCTACACCCCAACCGTCGCGATTCTGGATCCCGAACAGCGCGACCTGCCGCACGAAATCCGGAGGCGGTACGCCGGGCCGCAAGCTGGCCGCAGACGGCTTTGGCAATGACAAGGCCCAGGACATGCCCGAGGCCGTCGTCGAGCCGCTGGCACCAATGCGCTGCAGGATCAGCGTAACCGAAAGCAGGCCTCACCCAGACCTCGCCGTCACGCAGCTCGGCGGGGCAGGTCGGCACGTCGTCTGCCCACAGATCGAAGGTACAGCCACTCGCGAGGTCGAAGCGCGTAGTGCCAGTGGGAGGTCAGGGTTCCATCCTCGACGCTACCGCGATCCAGCGGAAAGCCCATATGAGGGCAGCGATTGTCGAGCGCGAAGACGCGACCTTTGTCGTGGACGACGAGTATCGGACGATGCCGCCCGTGCGCGACCAGACGTCCCTTCGCTTTCAACTCCTCGAGGCTGCCCGCACGCACGAAATCCGTGGCGGGTGTGTCCGTGAGCAATCCTCACCGGCAATCGTTGCAGAGCTTCTGGTGCCCTAGCCCCTTTTAATATAGGCGTCCCATACTCACGTTGCTATTCTCACCAGCATCTTGCCGAAATTCTTACCCTGCAGCACACCAAGGAATGATGTGGGCGCCTTCCCCAGCCCGTCGACGATGTCCTCGCGATATTTGAGGCGACCTGTGCGCACCCATTCGCCGACATCACGCAGGAAATCGGCTTGTTTCGCGGTGAAATCCGAGACGATGAACCCACGCACGAGGAGGCGTTTGCGCAACACCGAAAACATGTCGGGCCCGGGCATCGGAGTCGTCGCATTGTACTGCGCGATGAGCCCGCATACGGGAATGCGCGCAAAATCGTTGAGCAGCGGCCACACCATTTGCTGTACGGCGCCGCCGACATTCTCGAAATAAACGTCAATTCCCTTGGGACAAGCGGCTTCGAGCTGCTTTGCAAAATCGGGCGCGCGATGATCGACACAAGCATCAAAGCCCAGCTCGCCGGTAACGAAGCGGCACTTCTCAGCGCCGCCGGCGATCCCGACTGCATTGCATCCCTTGATTTTGGCGACTTGCCCGACTACCGACCCGACGGCGCCGGAGGCCGCCGCAACAACAACAGTCTCCCCAGGCTTCGGCTGACCGATTTCGAGAAGACCGATATAGGCGGTCATCCCCGGCATGCCGAGGACGCCGAGCGCCGTCGAGACAGGCGCCGCCGTCGGATCGAGCTTGCGCAACCCCGCGCCATTCGAAAGCGCGTATTCCTGCCAGCCGCCATAGCCGAGGACGATGTCGCCAACCGAGTATTTTGGATTGCGCGACTTGACGATTTCCCCGACCGTGCCACCGACCATCGGATGCCCGATGGCAGCCGGAGTCGCATATGATTTTGCGGCGCTCATGCGACCACGCATGTATGGGTCGAGTGAGAGATAGATGATGCGCATGAGCACCTCGCCCTCGCCGGGTTCCGGCGTCGGCGTTTCCGTCAACTCGAAATTACCAAGGCTGGGCGCGCCTTCAGGTCGGCTCTTCAACAAGATTTGGCGGTTGACGCTCCCAGCCATCGATATTCTCCTTCAGGTCGCTTGCAGCAGCGCGGGATCCGCGAACAGATATCTAACCTCCGATAAGCTTCCATTATCCAGACCCAATTTCGGCTCGCAGCGAACATATCTCGTCCGCAGTACCCCGGAACGAAATACGTAGCGCATGGGGGACGTGCTGTTCTTGACGCAGAGGGGTTATACCTAACGTCTCAAGCCACCTGGAATACGAGCTTGCCCCTGAAATGGCGCGACTCGCTCAGTCGATGGGCGTCAGCGGCCTCAGACAGGCGATAGAGCTTGATCTCAGGAGGGCGTATGGCCCCTGCCTGAAACAGTTGGGCTATTCGATCGAGGTGTCGCGACGACAGGATCCGGCAAATCGCCGAACTTCAAGACTTCCGGCCCGCCATATTGTTCAATGAAAGCAGCCTTCATCGTGTTCTTCCCTCTACGATCGATGCATTATGGCCGGAAGGGCCCGCTTTGCCGCTCGATCGAAGCGCCCTCCGACGACCAAGTACCGTATTCCAGTGAAGCCCGGAGGAAAGATCCGTGACTGGTACCTGTCCCGGGCCGCGCCAACTTCCGTACGCCCCATGGAAAGGGCTGCCGATAACTCTAAGCCAGCAGCGCGGATTGCCTCCAGCGGAATAAACGGAAACTCGCGTGTCGCCACGGCGCGCATGACCAACAAATCGGTGCGGCACCCGAATGTCGGTGCTGCGTCTCCAGGGCCGAGCCTGATCAAAATTGGGGCCGTAAGAAACCCGTTCTGATGGCTATTCACATGAAGGCACACAGAATCCAACCAGTTGTTGGCTACGACATCGCTCAGCGCTCGAACGAGAATACGCCAAGCTGGAAGGCATCGACAGATAGTTTGGGAGCTCCGGTCCCCGATTGCGAAACGACTATACAAGTGACAAGCTATGTCAGCCTGTCCTTGTCGCGTGCGACCGGCTCTTTAACAACAGATATCCGCTTGGGGCGGTGCGGCAAGTGATAGACGTCAGAGGTCGGTCAGAACGATTGAACAAACGACACGCCTAGAAGGGAGGACTGTATGGCTCGTTTTAACCTCACTGTGAATGGCGAAGCGCGGGTCGTCGATGTTGATCCAGATACGCCATTACTCTACGTGTTGCGCGACAATCTCGCGCTCAAGGGCCCGAAGTTCGGGTGCGGTCTCGGCCAGTGCGGCGCCTGCACCGTTCATGTCGCTGGCGAAGCGGTTCGCTCCTGTGGTTTGCCGATAGACGCCCTCTCGAATCGCGCGGTCACTACGCTGGAAGGGCTGGGGACCAGCACCAAGCCGTCAAAACTGCAGCAAGCTTTCATCGATGAGCAGGCGGCGCAGTGCGGATATTGCGTTAATGGGATGATCATGACCTCCGCTGCGCTATTGGCGAAGAACAAGAGTCCGAGCGAAGCAGACATTCGCGCGGCGCTCGCGGACAATCTCTGTCGCTGCGGTACCCATAAACGCATCGTCGCCGCTGTGAAACGCGCGGCTGCGGCTTGAGCGGGAGGCGAACATGACAGTTCATAACAGGATCTCGTTCGATCGCCGCGCGTTCCTGAAGGCGAGCGGCGTTCTTGCCGTCGGCTTTTCGATGGCGGGCCTTTCCGGGCCGGCCGACGCCACCACCCTGCGCGCGCCCAAGTCGGTGGCCAAGGGAGCGGTCGATTCGTGGCTCACCATCGGCCCCGACAACCGGGTCACTATTTTTTGCGGCAAGGTCGATCTCGGCACTGGCGCCAGAACCGCGCTTGCGCAATTGGCCGCCGAAGAGCTCGACGTATCGTTCGAGCGCATCGAGATGGTCATGGGCGATACCGCAACGACGCCCGATCAATGGCTGACGGCGGGCAATCTCACGATCTTTCAGGGCGGCTCGGAGCTTCGGCGAGCCGCGGCGAGCGCGCGGCGCGCGCTGGTGGAACGCGCAGCGCAGCGGCTGGGCGTTTCGGCGGGTGAACTTACCGTCGAGGATGGCGTGGTGCGGGTGACGGCCAATCGTGAGCGGTCGCTGCGCTATGGAGATCTGATCGGAGACGGCGTGAAGCTCGAGGTCGATACCAAGATCGAGCTCAAGAACGCATCCACCTACAAGGTAATTGGCAAATCGATCCCGCGCGTCGATATTCCCGCAAAGGTAACCGGCGAATTCACCTACATCCACGACTTTCGCCTGCCGGGCATGCTGCACGCCCGGGTGATCCGGCCCGACGATCACGGTGCGCGCATCGCATCCGTTGACGACTCGGCGGCACGCCAGGTGGACGGGTTCGTGCAGACCGTGCGCAAGGGAGATTTCCTTGCCGTCGTCGCCCGCAGTGAATGGGCGGCGATTAAGGCGGCGGGAGCCACGCGCGTGGCCTGGACCGCTGGTACAGGCCTGCCCGATCAGGCGACCGTCTTCGACAGCTGGCGCAAGCGCTCGGTCGCGAAAGAGGAAGTCACCCAGAACGTCGGGGACGCGACAGCGGCCATGAGCGGCAGCGCTCTGCGCATCAAGGCAACCTATGACTTCGCAGTGCAGACGCACGCGACGATCGGTCCATCGTGCGCGGTGGCCGACTCCCAGGGCGGCAAGCTGACGGTGTGGACGTCGTCGCAGGCGACCCACTCGATGCAGCACGAGCTCGCGGTGATCACCGGCCTGCCTCGCGAGGCGATCCGGCTGGTCTTCATCGAAGGAGCGGGATGCTACGGGCGCAACGGCACCGAAGATGCCGCTGCGGACGCCGCGCTGATCGCGATGACCATCGGCCAGCCGGTGCGTGTGCAATGGACGCGGGCGGATGAAACCGCACGCTCTCCCAAGAGCCCGCCACGGACCATGGACATGGAGGCGGGCCTCGACGCGAATGGCAACGTGCTCGCGTGGTCGGGTGACTTCTACATCGCCCTCAATCACATCGCCGCATTCAAGCCGCTCGACTTCCCGTTGCTTGCGGCGACGGAGACTGGCATCCCGCGGCCAGGCAACTGGGTTGGCTTCCTGTTCCAGAATTCTGGGCAGCCTTACCAGTTCCCGAATGTCCTCGTGAACACGCGGCATATTGCCGAGACGTTCTTTCGCTCCTCGCACTTGCGCAGCCCGGGCCGGATCGAGAACAGTTTTGCCAACGAGGGGTTCATGGACGAACTCGCGGTCGCTGCGAAGGCCGATCCGGCGGAATATCGGTTGCGGTATCTCAAGGATCAGCGCGCGATCGACGTCGTGCAGGCCGCAATGAAGATGGCAAACTGGCAGGCGCGCCCCGGTCCGAATCCGAATGCAGGCAGCGGCCCAGTCGTGACGGGACGAGGCATCGCGTACCTTCGCTATAATAACGCGATCACCTATGTGGCCGCGGTAGCCGAAGTGGAGGTAAACAAAGACACAGGCGAGATTCGCGTCATCCGCGTCTGTGCAAGCCACGACTGCGGCGAGATGGTTAACCCCGACGGCGTCGCAAACCAAGTCGAAGGCGGCGTGCTCCAGACGGTCAGCCGCACGCTCATGGAGGCTGTGACCTGGGACCGCAACAAGGTAACGAGCGTGGATTGGGTGAGCTACCCAATTATGCGCCATACCGAAGCGCCGAAGGTCGAGGTCGCGCTTATCGATCGTCCAGGGACGGTCGCGTGGGGCGCGGGTGAGCCGATGGCTTGCGCGATCCCGGCGGCCATCGCGAACGCCGTGTTCGATGCGACGGGCACGCGAATGCGTTCGGTTCCGTTTACGCCGGACAAAGTCAAGGCGGCCCTGGCTGGAATTCGACCGCAAAGAGGTTAAGGCATCTCGGTGCGGCTGCGAACTGTTTGCCGTAAAGCGCGTAGCAGCGCGAGGCGGATCGCCTCGTTGCAAGATCGGTTGTTGTTGTACAAGGGCATTGATCTGGCCAAAGGAAACATACTGGTCGTCCGGGCGGATGACAGCGCAATGGGTCAAGGCTCTTCACTGAGGTGGCACCGAGGACATAAGCTTTCCTTTTAAGGGCGTG
>Ga0068858_100006841_pt1 | contig 11086 bp, 7 predicted proteins | sample KBSSwiS12_FD_66589 | JGI IMG/M metagenome (GOLD analysis project Ga0068858, IMG submission 66589) | Switchgrass rhizosphere microbial communities from Kellogg Biological Station, Michigan, USA - KBS Switchgrass S1-2 | ecosystem: Host-associated > Plants > Roots > Rhizosphere > Soil ... | reverse complement strand
AGCTTGCTGCCGAGCTTCTTCTTTGCGCTGCGCAAGCCGGACTGACGTGACATCGCGGCCAGGCGTGACGCGGCATCGCACCGCTGCTGCGATCAAAAACGAGAACGGCGCCCGAAGGCGCCGTTTCGCTTGTTGAAATTTCTTCAGCTGTCAGGCCGTCTTCTGGCTCTTGCGACGGCGGCGGAATGCCACCGCACCGGCCAAGCCTGCACCGAACAGCGAGAGCGTGAGCGGCTCAGGCGTGCCGTGCGTGACGATGCCAACGTTCGTGAACGCGAAGATCAGATCGTTGTAGTCGAAATCGCTACCCTGGCCACGTGTTCGGTCTTCCCAGCCAACAAACGTGACGCTGGTACCGGCAGGCAGGCCCGCGATAAAGGCTGCGACAACTGCCGGCAGCGCTCCCTCGTTGAAATCGGTGTACGTCGTGCTGAACGCGGCGTGATAGTTGCCGTCGGCATCAGGAACGTTGCTCAGATAGTTGGTCACCGTGGTCAGATCATGCAGGCTAAATACGATTGCGCCTGCCTGATTGCCGAGATCCATCGTGTCGCCGGCGACGTTCGTGGAGTTGTTGGCGAAGATCAGGGGGAACGGCACCGGTTGGGTCTCATCCAGCGTGCTGTGATCGCCGGCATCGGAAAAGATGTAGACCGCTGTGACATCGCCGGTCGCGGTGATAACGGGCGGCGGCGTCGTGATGGGCGTGCCAGCGACGATCGGTGTGGCCTGCGCGGCGGTTCCCAGCGTCAGAGCCGCGGCAACGGCACCGGCACCCATGAATTTTGCAAATTTTGACATGCCAAACCTCCAATTGGTCGCCACTATGCAGGGGCGGACGACCACGCGATACTCCCGCTGCGCAATCAGAAGCAAGCACTGTGCCAGCGCCATTTTCCGCCTTTTTCTGGGTTTCTAGGCCAGAAATTGTAACTTTCATTTACAAGTCTGGCGCGACCCGGGCACCAATCCAACACCACCTTTGGTTGTAGCCGCCGGGGGTTTGCTTTGTCGGCTTGGCTGGGCCACGGACCGGGACGGCACCACCTGACATCGCGCAAAAAATCGGTGGACTCAATCGGGCGACGACTTGTCTCTTTTGTCGTGAAAGGCGTGCGTGAATTTCCACGCGACTATGAGCGCGCAGCAACAGTTTCCGCGTGATCGCGCGACGCGTCCCAAGTTCTGCGACAGGATCGGGTTGCGTTGCGCTGGTCCTTAGGATTCAGTACCTTAGTGCTTTACTAGCTCGGGGATACGGGTTAGGCCGTCCTTTTTTGGGGGTTCCAAACATGCGCTCACGCCATCCGGTATTGAGTTTCGTAGGACGCCTGTCGTTCGCCGTGGCCGCCCTTGGGCTGTTGGCGCTCGGCGGCTGCGCCACAGGCCCGAATGCCGCGCCGGTCGCCACATCCTCTGCCGAGGCGGCGAACTATGTGATCGGCCCGGGCGACACACTGCAGATTTCGGTGTGGCGCAGCCCGGAATTGTCCACCACCGTTCCAGTGCGGCCGGATGGCCGCATATCGACTCCCCTCGTCGAGGACATTGTTGCCGCGGGACAGACACCTGCCGAACTCGGCCGCGTCATCGAATCCCGCCTAAAAAAGTTTGTGTCAGATCCCATCGTCACGGTGATTGTCAGCAGCTTTGTCGGCCCCTACAGCCAACAGATCCGCATCGTCGGCGAAGCGGTGACGCCGAAGGCGCTGTCTTATTCGACGCACATGACCGTGCTTGACGCGATGATCGCGGTCGGTGGATTGACGCCTTATGCTGCAGGCAACCGCGCCAAGCTCGTGCGCGTGGTCGATGGACATCAGGTCAGCGTCACGGTCAGGCTCACGGATTTGCTGAAGGACGGAGATATGAGCGCCAACGCCGATCTCCAGCCGGGTGACATCATCATCATTCCGCAAACCTACTTCTGACGCCGTTTGGGTTTGGGGCGCATTCAACCGCACGGGAAGCCGATCTTGCGATACAGGCCGCACCACCGGCGCGTTTCAGCGCCTCGCATGGCACGCTCGTTCGCTGCGCCCGCGCTCGTCTGCGTTCTGTCGAGTGCCTCCGCGGCGCAGGCACAGGATGCGCCAACCTATGACGCCGCGATTGCCCAGCCCCTGGATGCGGGAGCCGCGGCGGCGGCTGGCGATCGCCCGCTCAATTTCGCGGCCGGTGTCAGCTTGAGCGAGACCTATGCGAGCAATTCGAACGGCTTTGCCATCGGGTCGAGCGACGATTTCATCACAACCGTCGGCTTCGATGCGGCGGTGCACGATCGCGGCCGCCTGGTCACCCTCGATGCGCGCTACAACTTCGCCGCCAGCTTCTATGCCAACGGCACGCAGTCGACGCAGATCACGAACTACCTTGAAGCCGTCGGCAGCCTTACCGCCATCCCCGATCATCTGGTCATCTACGCCAAGGCCTTCGCGGCACCGGTCACGGTGAGCAATGTCGGCATCGTGACGGCCGGCGATCGCGTCGTCGCGAACGGCTTTCGCAATTCCTACGGCTATTACGTGCAACCCGATTTCAGGTTCCGGTTGGGCGAGTTTGCCACATCCGACACGCGCGCGACTTATGGTTCGACCTACTTCACGAACCCCGCGGGATCAGGCCCGGTCATTCCCATACCAGGCGTAGCGGGACCCCAAGACACCAATTCACGTTCGCTCACCCAGGTCTTCACCAGCGGCGAGGACTTTGACCTGCTGAAGTGGAGCCTCGCCGGTGTGTTCAGCGAAATCGAACGCAAGCAGGGCCTCCTGTCGGAAAAGGGCGGGACGGCCAGCCTGCAATACGCGCTCAGCCGGGAATTTTCGCTGATTGGCACGTTCGGCTATGACGCGATCACGGCCACCGTTCCCTTGACGCAAAATGTTTCCGGCATTGTGGCGCTCGGCGGATTTTCCTGGACGCTCGGTGAAAATTTCTCCGTAACCGTCCAGGCCGGGCGCAAATATCACAGCGGCAGCTATATCGGAAACCTGCGCTACAACATCACGCCGACAAGTTCGATCATTGCCTCGGCGACCGACGCGGTCACAACACCCGAAGGCCAATTGCTCGACAGCCTGACGAATCTGATCGCGACGCCCAGTGGATCCTTGTCGTCCGGCGACGATCTGTTGGGCAATGGCTCGCCGGCCTCGCTACCCACTTTCTCGCCGCAGGGCCCGGCGAATTTCGGCTTCGATCAGAACATCTCGCGCTATCAGACCGTGAACGTGTCGTACCTGCAGGATTTCGAACGCAATCACGCGGCGCTCTCGGTATTCTTTGCGAGGCGCACCATTCTCAGCGGCGTTTTCATCGGGCCGCCCACGACCGATTCGTGGGGCGTGCGAGCCACATTCGCCCGCAATATCAGTCCGCGAACCATCGGCCAGGTCGGCAGCTCCTATACGTTGGACCAGCAGTTGGGCGGCGAAGCCCGGTCGCTGCGCTTCAACGCCCAGGTCGATTATGCGATGTCGCGGGAGATGCGGCTGTTTTTCCGCGGCGACTATCTGGATCGACAATCCTCGGCCGCACTGTCGGCGGTGTCGCCGTTCACACGCAGTCTGACCGATTACGAGCTCACGATCGGCATAAGTCGCGCGCTGTAGGACACTTGTCGTGCAGGCTGCATCGAACCAGGACGGCAAGTCGCCGGCGGACGTGATTCTACCGGACAAGTTGATCACTGTTCGCCCCTTTGATGCGGCCGATAGCGAACGGTGGGACCGCTTCGTTCTGGATTGTCCAGGCGGCACATTCTTTCATCGCATCGGCTGGCGCGGCATCTTCAGCGACGTGTTTCGACTGGAGCCTCGCTATCTGCTGGCCGAGCGCGGCGGCAAACTCGTCGGCGTGCTGCCGCTCGTCCATCAAAAGAGCCTGCTGTTCGGAAACGCGTTGCTCGCAGCCCCGTTCTGCGTCGAAGGCGGCCCGCTCGCGCTGGACGCCGCCGCGGATGGCGCACTCACTGCCGCGGCGATCGCCATGCTCGCGGAGACCGGGGCCGGCCACGTCGAATTTCGCAGCCGGCGGGCCACCCACGCCGGCTGGCTCGCCAAGTCGGACCTCTATGCCACGTTCGCCGGGCCCATCGTGGCGGACGACAAGGCCAACCTGTTGGCGATTCCGCGCAAGCAGCGTGCCGTGGTGCGCAAGACGCTCGACAGCGCGTTGGTCAGCGAAGTCGACGCGGATGTCGGCAATCTGCACCGCGTCTACAGCGAAAGTGTGCGCAATCTCGGCACGCCGGTATTCTCCAAGCGCTACTTCGCCGCACTGAAACGTGTCTTTGCCGGCGACTGCGACATCGTCGTGGTGAAGGATGGCGGCACGGCGGTGAGCGCGGTCCTGAATTTCTACCACCAGGATACGGTGCTGCCTTACTATGGCGGCGGCACGACGGCCGCCCGGCGCAGCGGCGCCAATGATTTTCTCTATTGGGAAGTCATTCGCCGGGCAGCCGCGCGGGGCTATCGCCGCTTCGATTTCGGCCGGAGCAAGGTCGGTACCGGCGCGTTTGCGTTCAAGAAGAATTGGGGTTTCGAGCCGCAGTTCCTAGCGTATGAATATTATGTGCGGGCCGGCGGCGAGCTCCCAGACAAGAATCCGCTCAATCCGAAATACGCGCTGTTGGTCGAAGCCTGGAAGCGGCTGCCGCTGCCGCTCGCCAATCTGATCGGCCCGTTCCTGGTGCGCGGTCTGGGCTAGTTCCAGGATTCGGACAATTTCAGCGCATCGACGATATGATCGAACTTGCTTCCGTTGTTGAGCAGGTTCTTCAAAAGGCTCTTGGCGGCGCTGCGGTTGCCGCCGGCATCCAGCGCCAGCACCAAATGGTAGGTGATCTCGCCATCATTCGGGCGCAGGTCGTGGGCGCGCTTGAGCAGCGGTAGCGCGGCATTCACATCCCTCATCTGGAACTTGAGCCAGCCGAAGGTATCCACCACATCGGCAGCATTCGGATATAATTTGTACGCTTGGCCAGACAGCGCGAGGGCGCGTTTGGGATCGTCCTTCTGCAGCAACCAGGCAAGATTGTTCAGCGCCGTGATGTTGCTGGGGCTTTGGTGCAGAATAAGCTCGAACTGATCGGTGGCTTTCGCCTTCTCGCCATCCTGCATCAGGATGGTTCCGTATTGCGCGCGAATAACGACGTCGCGCGGATTGCCGTTGAGCCAGTCGGCCAGCACATTTTCCGCATGCTTCTTGTCGCCGGTTGCCGCCACGACCTGGGCGAGCAGGGAAACCACCCGGTTGTCCGGCTTGACGGTCAGGCTACGCGCCAGCACAGCGGCGGCCTGCGAAAGCTCCTTGGCCTTGATGAGCGTGTTGGCAAGCAAGAGATCAGGCGCGGTGCCGGGATTGGCCGCTTGAAAAGCGCGCGCCGAGCGAATAGCGCCTGTCACATCGTGGTTCGAGAGCATCAGTCCGATCTGTGCCGCGCGTACCGCGAGCGAGTTCGGATCCGATGTTGCCGCGGCGTTCAGCGCGCTGGAGGCGCCCAACTGATCGCCGCTCACGAACAGCGCATTGGCGAGCAACAGCTGCGCATTGGCCGACTTGGGGATCAAGCCGCCCAGCCGGCGAAACGTCGCAACGGATTGAGCCTTTTGTCCCTGACCCAGCTGCAGCTGGCCCAACAACGTGAGGGCCTCGGTGTTGGTAGGGTTGAGCCGCACGGTCTCGGCCGCGGTCGCGAGCGCCGCCTTGTACTCATGGCGGGTGATCAGGTAGCGCGCCAACGCGATGCGCGGCACCGGATTGTGCGGTGCTGCGGCAATGGCACGCGCCAACAGGTCCCTGGCATTCTTGTCCTGGCCCTGGCGCGCAGCGATCTCGGCCCTTCTGACATGGGCCATGATGTTTTTCGGGTCGGTCTGCAGGATCGTCACCAAGTCGCGGTCCGCGTCGGCGTATCGGCCGCGAACTTCCAACAGGCCGGAGCGGTAGTAGAGGGCGGCGATATATTTCGGATTGAGCCGCAGGGCATTTTCGAAGTCGGCCAGCGCCGCGTTGCCGTCACCCTGCAGAACATGGGTTTGGCCCCGGAAGAAATAGGCTTGCACGCGTTGTTTGGGATCCGTGCCAAGCCGGTCGGCGACCGCCACGGCCTCATCAAACCGCTTGGCCTGCCCCAACGCGGCGATGAGCGGCGCGACGACGGTCGGATCGTTCGGCGCCTTGTCGGCGAGTTCCATCAGGTCCCTGATCGCTTGGTCGGATTGGCCGGACTGCATTTCGACCAGCGCAAGTTCGCGCTTGAGACCGGCGCTACCGCCACCCGCCGCATTCAACCGACCCAAGGCGTTCAAGGCATTGTTGTACTGGTGCAAGTTCAGATAGGCCTGCGACAGCAGCGCGAGCGCTCGCGGGTCGTTGGAGTCCTTCAGCGGCTGCAGAACGCTCAGCGCCGCTTCGGGACTTTTCTGGCCCAGGCGGATGCCCGCCAGACGCAGCCTGACATCGACCAGATTAGGCGATTTGGCGAGCACGGCATTCAAGATCGCCGCGCCCGTTTCGACATTGCCGCTGCCGATGGCCATTTGCGAAACGACGATGGCAATCGAAGGCTGGGATTGGGTGAAGCTCGGCGGCAGCGATTGGGCAATGTGCCACGCCCCCTTCACATCGTTCGAGCGCGCCAGAATGAGCGCCTTGAAATAGAGCAGGATCGGCGAGTTCGGCGATTTGGCGAGCAGGGCGTCAATATCGGCGCTCACATTGCGGTCTTGCTTGAGCTGGATGGCAAGTTCGATGCGGGCAATCTTGAGCGAAAGATTGTCGGGAAATTGCTGGGTGAGCTTGTTTGCCAGTGCCAACGCGCCGGGACGGTCATTGGCGAGCATCATCAGGCCGAGCTTCAGCAGCAATGCTTCGGGAGAATTCGGCGCAAGCTTCAACGCCTCTTCGCTCAGTTTCTTGGCCAGGGGAAGATCGCCTTGCTGTTCCGCGAGGCGGGCGCGGCCGACCAGGCCGGCCACGTCGCGACGCAGCGCCAGGGCTTTGTCCATCGCCGCTGCGGCCTCGCTCGGATTGTCGAGCGCCTGAAATGCCAAAGCGCGCGCGCGTAAGATGTCGATCGCGGTAAGTCCGGTGGCGTTGGGCGCGGGCTCGGGAAATTCCGTGAGCAGCTTCTTCTCTTCGTGGCGCGACAACATCGTCTGCAACAATGCCGGCAAGACCAGTGCGTCGACGGCGCCGTCGGCGCGCGCCTGCCGCAATTCGCGCTCCGCCCCGGCCGGATCGCCCGAACGCAGCAACACGATGCCGAGCTGCGCGCGTACCATGGCGTTCTTGGGCGCAACGTTCAGCGCATTCTTGAGCAGAATGGCGGCAAGGCCCGGGTTGCCGTTGCGCATCGCTTTCTGGGCGTCTTGCACAAATTGCCGGACCGCCGGATCGTTGAGCGCGTTCGCGGCGCTGTTCGAACCCGATGCGGGGGCAACGATCGCCTCAGCCGGCGAAACCGCGAACAGGGTGGCGAGCGCCAGCACCAACGCAGCAAACCGACTGCGCGAGAAAACCCGTTCGACGGTGCGGTTCGACTGCGTCACGCGAATCTCCGAAGAGGCGGGCGTTCAACCCTGCCCGAGCAAGTTGTAGAGATGCGGGCGGCTCACGCCCAGAAGCTTGGCGGCCTTGGAGACGTTGCCTTCAGCCACCGCCAACGCTTCGCCGGCGAGCTTTTTTTCCAACTTTTCAACTTCCAGTTTCAAGTCGAGGCTGCGCGGTGCCGCCTTGATGTCAGCCAGATCGAGGTCCTGGGCGGAGATTCGCTTGCTCTCCGACATGATGACGGCGCGCTTCACCCGGTTTTCCAGCTCGCGAATATTGCCCGGCCATTGATGCACCGACATGGCGTTCAGCGCGTCGTCGGTAAAGCCTGAAATCTGCTTGACGTAGTTGCGGTTGAACATGTTGAGGAAGTGCTGCGCCAGGACGATGACGTCGCCTTCGCGCTCGCGCAGCGGCGGCAGTTCGATGCGGACATCGTTGATGCGGTAGAACAGGTCTTCGCGGAAGCGTTGGTCGGCAATCAGCTTTTCCAGTTTCTGGTTGGTGGCGCAGATCAGCCGCACGTCCACCGAAATCGACTCGCGACCGCCGATGCGTTCCAGGCGCCGTTCCTGGAGGAAGCGCAGCAGCTTGGCTTGCAGCGCCAGCGGCATGTCGCCGATTTCGTCGAGGAAGAGCGTGCCGTTGTTGGCGAGCTCGAACTTGCCGTGCGTACGCTTGATGGCACCGGTAAAGGCGCCGCGCTCATGCCCGAACAACTCGCTTTCCAGCAGATTCTCCGGGATCGAGGCGCAGTTGATGGCCACGAAAGGCTTCGACTTGCGCGCTGATATTTCGTGCAGCGCCCGGGCCACGACGTCCTTGCCGGTGCCGGTTTCGCCGACCAACAGGACGCTGATGTCCATCGGGCCGACGCGCTCGATCATCTGGGCAATTTGCGCCATGCGCTGGGATGTGAAAACCAGCGAGGTGGTGCCCCGGCCGCCATCTTCGCGCAGCGCGCGGTTCTCCTCTTCGAGCTCGTGCATGCGCAGGCCGCGCTGGATGATGAGCTTGAGGATTTCGATGTCGATCGGCTTGGCGATGAAATCGAACGCGCCCCTGGCGACGGCACGCACCGCATTGGCCCGTTCGACATTGCCGCTGGCGACGATGACCTTGGCATTGGGACGATTGCTCAATATCTCATCCAACGCTCGCAAACCTTCGCTCGCGCCGTTTTCGTCGGGCGGCAGGCCGAGATCGAGGATGACGATGCGGCAGGCCTGGGCGGCCGAAAGCTTGGCGATCGCCTCCGTCCGGCTGCTGGCGACATCGACATGATGGGGCGACAAGGCCCAGCGCATCTGCTTCTGCAGACCAAGATCATCTTCGACCAGCAAGATGTGTTCTTCGGGTTTCCGCTCGCTCTGGGGTTGTGGGGTCGCCGCCTTTTTCATCCGTGCAGATTTCCGTGCGGCTCGTGGCGTGGCAAGGACAAGGTTACGATCGTGCCTTCGCCGATTTTGCTGGTGACCAGGATGTCGCCGCCGAGATCGCGCATCAGCTCGCGCGCCTGATAGGCGCCAATGCCGAAGCCGCCGGTTTTGGTCGTGCGCATCGGCCTGAATAGCTCTTCATTGATGAACATTTCGGTCATGCCGGCGCCGTGGTCGCGCACCTTGATCTCCACCGCGTTGGGCGCGGCGCCGACGCTGATCTCGACACATTCGCCAGGTCCTGACGCCTCCGCGGCGTTGGCGACCACATGTTCCAGGACGCGCCGCAAGTTGGTGATGTCGCTCAATTCCAGATCCAAAGTCGGGTAGTTTGTCTTTAATACCATATGTTGTCCGAGTTTACTTTTCCCTACAGTGAATTCCGAGAGAAAAGCAATCAGATCAATCACTTCCGGGCTGCGACTGCTGGGCACGTTCTGGGTTCCGACGGTCGCCAGGCTCTTGAGCAGTTCCTGCAGCCGATCAACTGCATTGCCGAGCGTGATGACCATGTCGTCGCGGAACTCCTGTTCATGGCCAAACTGGGCGGCATTTTGCACCAAGAGCCGCAACTGGCCGATGGTGTTCTTGATGTCGTGCACGATGAAGGCGAAACGCTTGTTGAATTCTTCCAGCTGCCGGGCGTCGGCCAGTGACTGGGCGGTTTCTTCTTGCACCAGATAGGCGCCGAGCTGCAGCGCGATGAGGCGGATCAGGTTCTCATCCTCCCAATCGATCTTTCTGGGAGCGCGCGGCTTTTTCAGAACCGTCAAGGCAACGATGGTCGCGCGATAGCGCAGCGGCACCACGATCCACTCCGCGGCGAACGCCTGATACCAGGCCGCTTCCGCGCTGTCGCTTGCTGCAGCGCCAAGCGCGAGGAACGCGGTGTCACGGGCGCGGAACAGTTCGATGCGCGGATCGTTCTCGGCAATCGGTAAATAGTCGGACGTGAAACCGAGCCGCGCCGCCGGCAGGAACTGATGCCAGCTCGCCCGATGCACCCAGATGGCACCGCCAGGCGTATCCAGAAGATCGCACAAGGTGCGCAGCACGCGTTCGGCGCTGCCCTGTTCGGGATTGAGCGAAAGGGCCCGGATGAACTTTTCCCATTCCACGCGATAGTCATATTTAAGGCTGAAGAAATTCTCATTGATGAACTGGCGCACGCGTGAGCGCAGGCCGCTTGAAACCAGCGCGACGGCAATGGCGACGGAGCCGCCGAACAGCAGGATCACGGCCAGCGCCGTGCCGTTGGAACCGCCATATTCCCGCACGTACCAGGCGGCGACCGCGACGCCCTGCAGCATGATGCCGGCCATAACCAGCGTGGCGGAATGAAAGACGAAGGCGCGCGAGGAGTGCACGCGGACCTGCAGATTGGGAAAGCGCACCGAGCTGACGACGAAGAGCGGCAGGGCGAGGAGGAATACCAGCGGCCGGGCAATGACCATGTTGAGATCGGGATTGTGGGTCAGGAACTCCGGCACCCGGAACACCAGCTGAAACACCAAGATGGTCAACAGGCCGATCAGCAAATGCTTCAGCGACCAGAACTCCGAAGGCGAGGAATTGCGCAAGATATTTTCGACCAGAACCAGCCCCAGGATCGTCGCCGCCACCCGCATGAGCGAGCCATCGACCCGCACGCCGGCGAAGGCGCCGGCATCGACATGGCTGAGGTCCAGCCCGACTTGCAGGGACGTGAACACCACGGCCAGGGCGAGCATGCCGCGCCACAGCACGGTGTTTCCGGCCCGCCGATACATCAGGCCGAGGCACAGCCCGAGCCAGGCGGCATCGCGCACGCCCGAGGTCAGCGCCTCGAGCCATACCGGAGCGAACCCATAGACGATGGCGACGCTGGCCTGCGCCCAGATCGCAGTCGCGGCAACCGCGGCAAACAGCAATCCCCCGAGCCAGGTGCGCGAACTGCGCATGGCGACCAGGACCGCGAACACGGCGAAGGCAAGAAAGGTTGCCTCATGCGCCAAGCTGAAAATCGTGGCTGTCATTTGCGAGAGGTTTTCACGACACGTTGCGCCGGGCCATCATAACAAGATTTGGATTCGGCCAAGTTCTCTCGC
>Ga0068858_100006840_pt1 | contig 11086 bp, 9 predicted proteins | sample KBSSwiS12_FD_66589 | JGI IMG/M metagenome (GOLD analysis project Ga0068858, IMG submission 66589) | Switchgrass rhizosphere microbial communities from Kellogg Biological Station, Michigan, USA - KBS Switchgrass S1-2 | ecosystem: Host-associated > Plants > Roots > Rhizosphere > Soil ... | reverse complement strand
TCGATTCATACGCCGCCGTCACGAGCAACCAATCGCCTGAAAGCGCCACGGTGCTGCCGAAAGCGTCTTTGGAGTCGGTGTTCGACGCTTTGATATACGCTACTTGAGCCCAGCCGGCGGCGCCTCTCTCGAAGACGTACGCGGCGCCGCTTTGGCTCTTGCTGTTGTCGCTCTGGTTTCCGTCTACGCCAACCGCGCTGCTCGATTCACCTTTTGCACCGACGGCAAGGGTCGTCCCGGACAGGGCGACGCTCCACCCAAACATGTCGTAGTCCTCGGTATTCGAACCCTGCAATCGGATCTTCTCGCTCCAGGAGTTGCCGCTACGCTCGAACACGTAGATCGCGCCTTGTTGCCTGGGAACCCCGCCATGAAACGGTGAGCCGACAACCAATGTGTCGCCCTCGAGAGCCAACGAGTTCCCGAACCCGTCGTCCGTAGCCGAGTCCGACGGAGTGATCGTCGCCTGTTCTGTCCACACCCCGTTCTCATCTCGCTGAAAGACATAGACGCGGCCAATGAGCGTGGCCCGAGCGCTTACGACAAGCGTGTCGCCGTCCAGGGCGACGGCTTTCCCGAAAATCAGGCCGGCCACGGAGTCGGAAGCCTTGATGTAGGCTTCTTGATGCCACCGTTCGCTCGAGTCTCTGCGGAACACATAGACGGCCCCCGAAAAAGCCGCCGAATTGTCGGTCTCGTCCCCGCCGATGCCAACCGCCTTGCTGCTTTCCTGCGGTGCGCCGACAGCTATCAAATCGTCTGAGATTGCCAAGGCATAGCCGAAGTTATCGTGCGTGTCGGCATTGTCAGCCTTGAGATAGGCTTGGGGAGACCAGTTTCCCGCGGGGTCGCGAGCGAACACGTATGCGGCGCCGCTGTCGAGGCGCGAACGATCGTTCGGGTCGCCGTCGATACCGCGGGCACCGCCGTCCTCGTATGGCGCAGCTGCGACCAGTGTTGCTCCGGACAAGGAGAGAACGAGGCCGAAGAGATCGTCGATGCCTGCTCTCGGGGCTTTCAAATAGTGCGTCTGCCTGAACGTCGAACGCGGATCGCGTTCGAGGTCGATCGAATAGGTTTGCTGAGCCGAGCCGTTCTGTACTGTGACCGCCACCGAGTTCGCGCCTTCCGCAAGCTCCACCGCAGTACCGGCCTCTGAGACGACGGCGCCGTTGACCAAGACGGATGCAGTCGGGTCCGTGGGCGTAGCGGCGATGGATACCTTGTTATCGAGGTAACCGAGCTTCGCGGAGTAGATTCTCTGGTCCGGTTGAAAGATTTGGTCGAACTGGCCGACGGACATGTTGAGCGACGCGAGAGTCACGTCGCCCTGTGGAGTAGTCGACGGCGTCGGCGCAGATGGGGTCGACGGTGGAGACGGATTCGGTTGGCTTGCCGAGGGCTGCGAGGCTTCGGCCATGGGATCGGAGTGGCCCGAGCAACCTGCAAGGATGACCGCGACGACGAGCAGTATGCGCAAGGCCATTCGAGCTCCGGCTTGGCTTGCGCCAACGCGCTGGTTCGTAGTTGTGGCAGACAACATTATTGCTGATCCCGCTCGAGTGATCAGTGCAGTTTTGACATAGGCGGCGCCGTATCGCGCGCGGCCTCGAGCTTTACGCCGGCCTGCGCAGTGGCCACAATCCGACCTCGGCGGGCAGGGAGTGTTGGGCTTTGCGGCCCCGAGCCCGCGCAATTCACGAGGCTGCGACCATGGCAGGAACCGTCACGCGCGAGCAGCTCGACCGCATGGTTGGCCAGCGACTCGGCGTGTCCGACTGGTTCCTGATCGATCAGGAGCGCGTGAACCGTTTCGCGGACGTCACGCTCGACCATCAATTCGTTCACGTCGATCCCGTGCGCGCGAAGAAGACGCCGTTCGGCGGCACGATCGCGCACGGCTTTCTCACGCTGTCGCTGCTCGTGCCGCTCTGCATCGGCTTCATCCCGGAGCCCGCAGGCCGAACGCTGCTCGTGAACTACGGGTTCGACAAGATCCGCTTCGTCGCACCGGTGCGCGTCGGTAAGCGCGTGCGTGCACACGGCACACTCACGGAGGTCAGCGAGCGCAAGCCGGGCAACCTCGTGATGAAGATCGACGTGACGGTAGAGATCGAAAATGAAGACAAGCCCGCGCTCTTCGCGGAATGGTTGAGCCTACATGTCGTCGGCTGAAGTCGCGCCGCGCAAGCGCGGGCTTGGGCGTAGCAGCCTCCGCGTCTTGGGCTCGCTCTCGGCCGCGCTGCTCGTCTCGACGCTCGGCGTGCTCGCCGGCTGCCACCGTGAGGCGCCGACCGAGCTCGGTCCCGCGACGGCCGCCGCGGAGCCCACGCCGCCGCCGCCGCCTCTGGCCGCACCGTCGCGGATTACGCCGGAGATGATCGCGGCCGCCGACGCGATCGACGGCGACGACGTCCGCGCGGTCGTCGCCGAGATCGCTGACGATCGCTACATGGGCCGCTCGCCGGGCTCGCCCGGCGACAAGATGACGCGGGCTTATCTGGAAATGGAGCTCGCGAAGCGCGGCTTCGCCCCGGGCGGCGAGGGCGGGACCTGGGAGCAGCCCGTCGAGCTCGTCGGCGTCACGGCCGCTGCGCCTGCGAAGTGGACGTTCGAGCGCGGCGCCGAGCGTGTCGCACTCGACCGCGACACCGACTTCGTCGCGTCGAGCGGCGTGCAGGCGGCGCGCGCGTCGGTCGACGGCGCGGAGGTCGTGTTCGTCGGCTACGGCATCGAAGCGCCGGAGTACGACTGGGACGACTTCAAGGGCGTGGACGTGAGCGGCAAGGTGCTGCTGATGCTCAACAACGACCCGGACTGGGATCCCAAGCTGTTCGCGGGCACCGAGCGGCTGTACTACGGCCGCTGGATGTACAAATACGAAAGCGCGGGCCGTCACGGGGCGGCCGCGGTGATCATCATCCACACGACGCCTTCCGCGGGCTACCCATGGCACACGGTGCAGGCGAGCTGGGGCGGAGCACAGTTCAAGCTGCCCGCTGACGGAGAGCCGCACGCGCAGATCGAGGCGTGGATCACCGAGGACGCGGCGCGGCGCTTGCTCGGCCCCGGCGGCAGCCTCGATACGCTCGTCGAGCAGGCGAAAAGACGCGACTTCAAGCCGGTGCCGCTCGGAATCACGACGTCGATCGCGCTGCGCAACACGATCGCGCGCACGCAATCGGCCAACGTCCTCGGGGTGTTGCGCGGCTCCGATCCGGAGCTCGCAAACGAGCTCGTGATCTTCAGCGCGCATCACGACCACCTCGGCGTCGGCGCGCCGGACGCGAGCGGCAAGCCCGGCGACCGCATCTACAACGGCGCGCGCGACAACGCAGCCGGTGTCGGCACCGTGCTCGCGATCGGCAAAGCGATCGCGGCGCTGCGCGAGCATCCGCGGCGCTCGGTGCTGCTGATGTTCCCCGCGGCGGAGGAGCAGGGCTTGCTCGGCTCGGAATACTTCGCCAAGCACCCGACGGCGCCGCCCGGCAAGATTGCAGCCGACGTGAACTACGACAGCCCGAACATCTGGGGCGTGACGCGCGACATCACGTTCATCGGCCTCGGCAAGTCGCCGTCGCTCGACGCGGTCGCCACCGAGGTCGCGGCTTACCAGCACCGAGCGCTGAAGGCGGACCAGTTTCCCGAGCGCGGCTCGTACTACCGCTCCGATCAGTTCAACTTGGCGAAGATCGGAGTGCCCGCGTTCTATCTGAGCGGCGGCACGGACTTCGCCGACAAGCCGCCGGGCTGGGGCGCCGAGAAAGTCGACGCGTACATCGAGCGCAACTATCACCAGCCGAGCGACGAGCTGACGGACGAATGGCGGTTCGACGGGATCGTGCAGGACGCGCAGTTCGGCTTCTATGCGGGCTTGATCGTCGCGAACGAGCGCACGCTGCCGATTTGGAACGACCGCAACGAGTTCGCCGCCACGCGCCGAGCGGCGCTCGCTGCCGCGGGCACGGATTCGCGCGCGGATTCGCCGCCGCACTGAGCCCGACCCACTCGCGCCCGCTGCGGCGATGCGGTATAAGCCCGCGAGTCATGCTGGTCCAGGGCCTGCTCTTCGTCTTGTTGGTCGTCGCGCTCGCGGCGATCCTGCTCTCACTGCTGAGGCGCCGGCCACAGCGCGCCAAACCGAGCGACGTGGCTCCGGGCGTCGCGGCCGCCGCTGCGACGCCGCCGCCGGGCTCGAAGGCGCTCGGCCGCGACGACGTGCTGCACAAGCTGAATGCGCTCGCCTTCGGAGCCGAGCCGAGAGGCCCCGTGCCGCCGGCGCAAGTGGAGATCGTCGCGACGATCGGCGCGACGATCGAGTCGGCCGCAACGGACCCGCGGTATGCGCCGCGCCGGCCGCTGCTGCTGCCGCAGCTGCTGCGCGCCGCGAGCGACGACGGCAGCTCGCGCAAGGATCTCGCCGACATCATCGCGCGCGATCCGGCGCTGGTCGGCAGCTTGCTCAAGCTCGCGAACGGCTCTTACTACCGCGCGAGCCCCAACCCCGTCGAGAGCATCGACCGCGCGGTCACCGTGCTCGGGACGCAGGGGATTCGCTCCCTCGCGGCGGCCGCGCTCGTGCAGCCGGTGTTTCGCGCGGGGTCGAAGGACTCGAGCCGGTTCGCCGAAGTCACGTGGGAGCACACGTACCGGTCCGGGGCGGCGGCGGAGGTTTTTGCGTTCGCGGTCGAGGGCACGGATCCGTTCGCGGCGCAGCTGCTCGCGCTCGTGACCGGGCTCGCGCGGATGGTCGTGTACCGCGTCGCGACCGATGAATACGCCGCGCGCGGCGTGAAGCCCGAGCCGAGCGCGCTCGTCTCTTTGCTCGACGAGCATGCGTCCGTCGTCGCGCACGAGATCGCGACCACCTGGGAGCTGTCCGATCGACTGCTCGACACGCTCGACGAGCAGCTGCGCGGCAGCGTGCGGCCCGTCTCGGACCTCGGCCGCTCGTTGCGCTTCGGCATCGTGGCGGGCGCGCTCTCGGTGCTCGCGTCCGAAGGCGCGATCGACGAAGAGACCGCGCGCGCGTCGCTCGTCGCCGCGGGCGGCACCGGCAAGAAGTTCGAGCGCATGTGGGATCGTTTGACGGCGGAGGCCTAACCCACCTAGCGGAATGCTCGCACGAACGACAGCGTCCCCCAACTGAAGCTCCGCGAGCCGGTCCCCGTCGCGATCTCAGGCGACTGCCAGCGCAGCGAGTAGCTGATCGCGAGACCGCCCTCGAGCTCCGTCGACAATCCGAACCAAGCTTCGAGCAGCAGGTGGTTGAGCTCGCTCGACGAGAAGGTCACGTCGCTGTGGCGCACTTGTCCCTGCAGGAACGCGTTGTACGCGCGCGCACGGACCGCGAGCCCGCCCTCGAACATCACGCCGCGCGGCGACGCAGCGTGGTCGCCGAAAGCCCGGATCGGCGGTTGACCCGCGTAGTCGGAAGGCGGCTCGCTCCACCACGGCACGCGGTCGGGACCGGAGCGGATCGCGATCTCGACGCTCGCATCGGTCAAGTAGCCCACGTTCGCGGTGAAGCCGAAGCGCGCCGAGTACGGCCGCGCGCCGAGCATGCCGCTCGCGATCAGTCGTCGACTCGAGAACGCGTACCGAAACGTCGGCTCGCCGCCGTCCGAGATTTGGTGCGCGTAACCGTTCGGCAGAGGGCTACGGAGCAGCTCATGGAGCGCGCGATGCAAGTCGCCGACGAGCGGCAGGCCGAGCGCGCCGATCGTGAACGTTGTTTGGCGGACGATGTCGCGTTCCTCGTCGTACGCGAGCGTCGAGCTCGACGCATAGACGAGGTTCGCGTACGGACGGTCGTCGGGTAACGCTTCCTCGGCCGCGAGGTCGCGTGGCGTGAAGAGCTGCAAGCCTATTTCGAACGCGTCATGCTCGCCGCCGGCTTCTGCGTGCGGCACGCGGAGCGCGTCGTCGATCCAGTCGAGCGGCCGCGCGAGCCAGCGCGGTCCGACCGGCGCGTTGTCGGTCAGCGCGTAGGCGACGCCGCCCGTGTAGTCGGCGTCGCGCTCTTGGAGCGCGAGGAAGTCGTCGTCGACGCGCAGCGTCCAGCTACGGCCGTGCGGTGCGTCGTCGGCCGCTGCAGCGCGGCTCGGCGCCGTTGCGGCGAGCATCGCGATGCACGCGAGCGGCAGCCGCCACCGTCCCTGAGGCATGACGTGACATTAGCCGCGGCGCCGGTCGCTTCACAACTTTCAATCGTAATACTGCGGCGCGAGCTTGAGCTTGCGGAAGCCGACGAGATCGTGCTGGATCCAGAGCTGCGCGCCCGTGCGCTTCAGGAACGCCTCGATATCCTCGCGCGACGCTTTGGTCTGCGCTTCGTTCACCTCGAACGTCGGCAGTCGGCCGAGCTTGCGCTCGGCCGGATAGTGATAGAGATCGCCCGACAGCACGACCGGCCCCGTCTTCGCGAGCTTGAGATACAGCACCGAATGGCCCTCGGTGTGTCCCGGCGCTTGCTTGATGATCACGGTGCCGTCGCCGAACACGTCGTGCTCGGCGGTCGTGATCAGCACCGTCTTGCTGTTCTTGAGCGCGGAGTACGTCTCGGGTCGCGCGCCGCCGGGCGGGTCGGCAGAGAACATCAGATCGTGCTCGATCTTCGAGACGAGCCACGTCGAGCCCGCAAAGAGGTTCGCGTCCGCCGTGTGGTCCCAGTGGTAGTGCGAGAGCGCGAGATAGGTCACGTCGGACGGCTTATAGCCTGCGGACGCGAGCTGCGAGGTGAGCGTCGGCGCGAGCTTCACGAAGCGCTCTGCCTTGTCGCGCCGCACGAGCCGCTGCTCGAAGCCGACGTCGCCGCCGCGCTCGTGGTCGGCGACGGCGCCCGCGTCCCAGAGCAGCACGCCTCGCGGGTGCACGATCAAGAACGACGCGACCGACAGCGGAACCGACTCGACGTCCGCATCGGTGAGCCGATAGCGCGCGGTCTCCGACGCGAGCTCGCCGCCGTTGAACACGTAGAGCCGAGGCGTCGTGGGCGCGTTGCTCTGCTGCGCGCTGCCCGCGAGCGCGAACGCCGCGAGCGCGAACGCCGCGAGCGCGCGCCAAAAGATCGTGCGTGCCATGGATTTCCCCCAGTTGTTTTGATCGCGCACTTCGCGCGGGCGGCTCGGCGGCCGTGGCGCGGAATGATGCGCCGATTCGCGCACTTCGTCACGCGTGCGGGGTCGGACTAGCCGTGGTGCGCGAGCGTACGGCGAGGAGTCGAGCTCAGGCGCGCGCGGAGACGAACGTACCGCGCGCGTTACGGAAGCGCAGCGTGAGAAATTCGACGCCGACGAGCCAGCGATCCGAGCCGCCGCCCGAGAGGTCGCGATCGCAATGCGCAACGCGCGCGACGGCCGCGCAGCTCGCGCAATCGATCTTCACGATCTGATTCGGCGGCAGCGGCGCGCCGGCCACGAACTGCATGCCGTTGAGCGAGATGTCGCGCATCTCGGCCGCGTACGCGGCGGTCTGCGGCCAGCTCACGTAGAGATCGATCGTGCGGCGCGAAGGGATCCTGCGCAGCATCCGCTGGCCCGAATACTCGAGCCGTTGCCGCTCGGCAGGATAGAGCGGGCTGCCGCACTCGCGGCAGTCGTCGTGGCGCTCGAGCGCGTGATCGAGGCCGTGCTCGGTGCCGCAAAAGAGGCACCGATGCGCCGCGTAACGCGCGGCGTCCGGGTCGAGCACCGCGGTCGCCGCGAAATCCGCGGCCGCGCGCTCAGACAGCGCGACGTCGCGCTCGAGGTCGTACGCTACGCGCTGCGCGGGATCCGACAGCACGCGGTACGCCTCGTCGAGCAGCGCCTCGGCCGCGACCGAGCCAGGCTTCGCGCGCAGCCGTTGCTTCAGCGTGCGATAGCTCGCCTCGATCATCGCGGCCGGCGCACCCGGCACGACGAGCAGGATCTGGTAGTAGTCGCGATCGGCGTCCATGGCCCTGGGAACCGTAGTCTCGAGTATTTGCGCCGCCTATCGACGCGTTCACAGGTCGGCCAAGTCGCCATTTTCTTGAGGCCGGCCTATGATCGCTCGCCTATGAAAAAGCTCAGGATTTACCAGGTCGACGCGTTCTCGGGAAGGCTGTTCGGCGGCAACCCGGCCGCCGTCGTGCCGCTCGACACGTGGCTCGACGCCAAGACGATGCAATCGATCGCGCTCGAGAATAACCTCGCCGAGACCGCGTTCTTCGCGCCCGAGGGCAGCGGCTTCCGCTTGCGCTGGTTCACGCCCGAGGTCGAGGTGAAGCTCTGCGGCCACGCGACGCTTGCGAGTGCCTACGTCTTGTTCACGATTCTCGAGCCCGGGCGGCGGGAGGTGAAGTTCGAGACGCTGAGCGGCACGCTCACGGTCGTCGCGTCGGGCGACGAGCTCGTGATGGATTTCCCGCGCTGGACGCTGTCCGCGGCACCCGCGGATGCGTCCGGCGCTGCGCTCGCGGCCGGGTTGGGCGCAACGCCGACGCACGTGCTCTCTACCGGCGACGGCGACTGCCGGTTCTGTGTGTTCGAGAGCGAGGCCGACGTGCGCGCGCTCGCGCCGGACTTCGGCGCGCTGCGCAAGCTCGGGCTAACGGTGATCGCGACGGCGCCTGGGCTCCGCTCGGACTGCGTCGTGCGGTTTTTCGCGCCGTCGGCAGGCATCGACGAGGATCCGGGCACCGGCTCGATCCACTGCGCGCTGACACCGTACTGGTGCGAGCGTCTCGGCAAGCGCACGCTGCATTCGCTCCAAGTGTCGAAGCGCGGCTCGGAGCTCAACTGCAAGCTCGACGGCGAGCGGGTGTTGATCGCGGGCCGGGCCGTGAAATATCTAGAGGGCTGGATCGAGGTCTGAGGTCGCGTGAGAAGGGGGAACGAACGATGACTAAGAAGAAGGTTTTGTTGCTGTTGAGCGGTGCGCTCGTCGTGGCGTCCGTCGGCCGCGCGAGCGTGGATCCGAAGGCAGTCGAGATCGTGACGCCGGATCAGGTGAAGTGGGTCAAGAATGCGCAGGGCACGAGCGAGTCCGCGCTGCTGTTCGGCGATCCGACCAAGCCGGGACCCTATGTGATGCGAGTGAAATGGCTGCCCGGCAACATGAGCCGGCCGCACACGCATTCGACCGATCGCTTCTTCGTCGTGATCTCGGGCACCTGGTGGGTCGGTAGCGGCACGAAGTTCGATCCCGACAGCACCGTACCGGTGAAGCCCGGCAGCTACGTGATCCATCATGCCGGGCAACCGCACTACGACGGCGCGAAGGGCGAGGAAACCGTCATTCAGGTTTGGGGCGAGGGTCCGCTTACGACGCAATCGGCCGAGCAGAAGCCCTAGCTTCACGCCGCGTTTCTCCCTCATTCGGCCCGCATAGCGCGGGAACGCGCTCGGGCATCTTCGCTCGAGCGCGTCGGCGCTTTTCTCCATAACGCGCGACCGAGATCACGAAACTGCCAACTGCGTAACGGCGGCTAACCGCCCGCCGTTGGTATCGTTCGGCCGCTCGTCGCCCGAGAGGCGGCGCCTATTAACAAGAGCGGGAACGCCAGCATGCACCATAAGATCTCATTCGGACTGGTCGTCGGCGCGGCACTCTGCCTAGCCGCGTTGCGCGCGAGCGCGGCCGACGACGTCACGATCCAGGTTCTCGACGACGTGAAGGAAGCGGCGAAGGTCGTCGCAGACGTCGATCACGCGTTGCACGCCGACGCCCAGGCGCGCGCGGTGAAACCCGACGAGCCCGCGACCGAAAAGCCGCGGCTCCCGGACTTCCTCTTGCAGCCCGTGCAGTCCGGGCCGCGGCCGCAGTATCTCGGCACGATCATCGACCGCGAAGAAGAAAGCGAAGGCGAGATCGAGGACTTCGACGTTCCGCAGGACGTCGTGATCCCGCCGTCTTCGGGAAGCTGAGCCATGCGTCGCCTAATCGGATCTTTGCTGCTCGCTTCCTTTGCCGCGCTCATCGGGAGTCAAGCCGTCGCGCAAACGGTCGCGCAGGCTAATGGCGAGGCTTTGATGAGGGAAGCGAACCATCTATTTCGATCGAAGGTTTATCGCGCCGCGCTGATGCGCTACCACGAGGCTGAAAAGGCCGGCCTGAGCTCGCCGCTCCTCGACTACAACATCGGCCTGACGTGCTATCGCCTCGGGCAGTACGACGACGCCGTAACGTATCTCGAGCGCGCGTATCGCGACGACGGGCTCGCCTCATTGGCGGCCTACAACCTCGGACTCGCGGAGCGCGCGGCGGGCCGGGCCGACGAAGCCGCTCGTTGGTTCAACGTTGCGGCGACGCGCGCGAGCGGCACGCCGATCGAGAAGCTCGCTCGGCAGAGTCTCGCGCAGCCGCAGAGCGGCACGGCTCAGGCGACGCTCAGCCCACCGCATCACAAAGAGCTCGAGCCCAAGCGGCCCATCGGCGATCTCGACATCGTCGTCCGCACCGGCTACGGCACCGACTCCAATCCAAATCGCGCCCCGTCCGAGCCGTATGTCGATCTCGCGGCGCCCGGAACGCCGACTGTCGTGCCGGAGGCGGTGGCGTCGAGCTATTCGCCGGTGCAGGCGACCGTGCAGTACACGCTGCATGACGAGCGTGGCAGCACCGACTTCGTGTTCGCTTACGACTTCGACGGCGACTACTATTCGGAGTTCTACGCGAACGACGAGAGCGCGCAGCGCATCCGCGTAGGCGCGAACGTGTTGCTCGGCGACACCGGAACGCGCCGCCGCTTCCTCGAGACGCAGCTGTTCACGGTCAAGCACACCCACCGCAACTACGATCCGGACAACGGCGTCGACCGAACGCTCGGCGACGAGGAGATCTGGCAGCAATACAACTACACGGCGGCCGGCCTGCAAGCCGATTTTCAGCATACCCTCGGCAAGTGGGGGTGGGGATTCGGCACGCTGCTCGAGCACCGCGCCTACGACGCCGTGCCGCTCATCGCGAGCTACGACACGGACCTGTATCTCTTCAAGCTCCGCGCGAGCTACGCGTTTAGCGATCGGACGTCGATGCGCGCCGCGCTGCATTCCTATAAGCGCGAGGCCGCCGAGCGCCAGTCGCGAGACATCGACGGCACGCTGCTGAGCACCTATCCGCC
>Ga0068858_100006838_pt1 | contig 11088 bp, 10 predicted proteins | sample KBSSwiS12_FD_66589 | JGI IMG/M metagenome (GOLD analysis project Ga0068858, IMG submission 66589) | Switchgrass rhizosphere microbial communities from Kellogg Biological Station, Michigan, USA - KBS Switchgrass S1-2 | ecosystem: Host-associated > Plants > Roots > Rhizosphere > Soil ... | reverse complement strand
CGATCTGGCACTGAGAGTCCAACGCTGGAGGCGCCCAGTTGCCTGTTTGTGGTTTAGGGAGACGGCATCTGGCCGCTATCTGGACCAGATTTGCGGGCACTATCGATAGCTGCCTTTGCGGCCTTTTCCTTCTCTGGATCGATTCCCACGTCCTTCGTGATCAGCGTAGTTTGCGATGGGAAAGCTACGCCCGCGCCGGTGCGCTCAAGCGTATCGGCGATGCTGAGTAGCATGTCTTCCTGTAAAGCCAGAAACTCGGCATAATCACGAACCAGGATGTAGGCATAAATTTCCACGTCCATACCGGTATCCACAAAGCGAAGCAGGCGAACCCGACAAGTAGCATCTTCGACGCGATTGTTTTGTTTGAGCGCACTACGCAGTTCCTGCAGGGCGTAGCGGATGTGATCGGGAGCCAGGTCGTAGCGCAAGCGAACGGTCTGACGAAAGAGAATTTTGTCGCGCTGGCGGAAATTCTCCAGCACTGCTGTAGCGACGGTACCGTTCGGTATGGTGAGCACGGTGCGTTCCTCAGTGCGCAGCTTGGTCGAGCGCAGACCAATATCTTCGACGGTGCCGCGTTGATCGCCGATGCGGCAAGCGTCGCCGATTTGCAATGCCTTGTCGGTCAGGATGGAGATTCCGCCCAGCAAGTTTTCAAAGGTTTTCTGCGCTCCGAGGCCCACGGCCAGGCCGCCGATACCAAGACCGGCGAGAGCGGCTGTAACGTTGACGCCTAGACTGCTCAGAACAATTAAGCCGATGATGATGAAGGCGAGGACTTCCAGCACCCGGCGCATCAAGGAAACGACCGAGCGTTCGCCCATCCGGCCGCTCGCTGTGAGCCTGCTGATGACTCGCGTGGAGACATTCCGAGTAATTCGGGTAATCAGCCAGTATGCGCCGACGGCGAAAAAAACCCACAAGACCCGGCGGTAGTACTGGCGATAGACAATCGAAGCGCCGATCAGAAATACAAAAATGTAGTGGATGAATGCCGAGAGCAGGAGTGTGCCGGGTCCAATATGCAAAAGGCGCACCGGTGGCAGGGTCGTAACACCGTTCTTCTTGCGATAGTAGCGAAGGACGAATCGCGGGATTAGCGAAAGCAGCCAAGCGATAGCCACGGCGATGGGAATGGCGATAAGGATGGCCAACCACTGCCAGAGAGGCATGTACAGAAAGCGATTCTTGGTTAGCGTGCGCGGCAGTTTCTTTTCAAGGTCCGAGAACTCCAGTGAGTCGTAAGTTTCGGGAATGCTGGCAAGAGTCTTGCGAGAAATCAGCCAGATTTTGTTCCCGTGATCGTCGTCGGTACGGACCACCTGAATGGAAAAGGAGCCGGTTCCCTCGCGAACCCCGGTGAGGAGGTCCTGGTTCGGCGGAAGGCCGTCATCGAGCCGGCCCTGCGGATCGCGGCTCAGTGAATCGAGTGAAGAAGCGAGGATCTTCTGGTTGATGACAGCGAGAAGCTGCACCACCAGGTCTTGTTCCTGGTCGGCCGTCACGCGCCGTCGCCCGGGAGCCGGCTGAAAGTATTGAACCGCGACCGCGTAGTTTTCGTCCTGTGCGGCGCGCAGAAAGCCCATCACGGTTCCACGAGGAGTTTCGCGGCCTAGGGGGTCGGCTGGCGTGGATTGCGCATTTGACGCCGGAGCCGTGGGCGGCGAGGAAATGTCGGGGATCTGCGCCAGCGATCCGCCGCGCGCCAACAAAAGTAGCAGAGCTGCCAGAAAAACTTTGCGAAACAAAACCATCAGAAGCTCCGGAGCGACAATCCATGATGGAGTTGGGGGCACCTGAGGCGCAAGTGGTCAAGTTGCGGTAGAAGGGGCGGCGGCAGGGGACCCGAAGTGGTCGCGATACTGCTTTAAAAGAAACTGGTCGGTCATGCCGGCAATATAGTCGCAGACCATAATGCTGCGCGAGACGCCGAGCGCCTGTTCTTCATGATCCGGCGGCATGGAGTCGCGCCTGTTGAGGTATAGGTGAAACAGGCGTTCCAGGCAATCCACAGAGTGGTCGCGATCTGCGGTGATCACGGGATGCGAATATAGATGAGCGGTGAGAAATTGTTTCAGGCGCGCGTTCTGCGCGATTAGTTGCTCGCTCATGCCCGCCAGACGTGTCGGGTGAAGCCGGATTTCTTCTAACGAGGCGACCGCGGAGTTTCTGGTGCGCGCCGCGGTGGTTTCGATCAGGTCGGAAGCAAGCGCATTGAGCACCTCTTTCAACGCTTCGCTGAACTTTAGTTTCTCTTTTGCACCAGGATAAGCGCGGTCGATGCGGGCGTAGGCTTCTCCGAAAAGCGGCACTTCGCAACACAGCAGATCGAGGTCAAGCAATTCGGCTTCGCGAGCGTCGTCGAGGTCGGCCGTGTTGTACGCGATCTCGTCCACCCAGTCGATGAGTTGAGCTTCGAGCGGAGGGCGAAGGTCCAGGAGATATTCCGCTAGCTGGGGAAAAGTGGCTGCGTCGTAGTCTCGCGAGTGCTTGATGATGCCTTCGCGGACCTCAAAGGTCAGATTGAGCCCGGTGAACTCGAGATAACGATGCTCAAATTGCTCGACAATTCGCAGCGCGTGGAGATTGTGGTCGAAGCCGGCGCCATGAGCGCGCATGATCTCGTTGAGTTTGCGTTCGCCGGCATGGCCAAACGGCGGATGGCCGATATCGTGAACAAGAGCCAGCGCTTCGGCCAATTCGCTGTTCAGCCCGAGCGCCGTGGCGACAGTGCGTGCTATCTGAGTGACTTCGAGCGTGTGCGTAAGGCGATTACGGAAGTGGTCGGAATAGCGAGTCGTGAAAACCTGAGTCTTGGCTTCCAAGCGGCGAAAGGCCCGCGCGTGGATGATGCGGTCGCGGTCGCGTGCATATTCCGTGCGATATAGATGGCGCGGTTCAGGAAATCGGCGGCCGCGCGATAATTCTCCGCGCATAGCCAGAGCCGAAAGTGGAGAAGGATTCGGGATCATCCGCTCCGTGTTTGAAGCAAACTACGTTCAGGATTTGGGGGCAAGCAGATCCAGCCCGCGGTCGGCGCGGTCGGAAATGGCGGAGTTGGTCGGGTAATCCTTCTTCAGCTGCTGATACAGGGACGCCGCCTCGGTCGGATTGCTCTGGCGGAGAAGATCGGCCAGTTCGATAAGTACGAGCGGCCGCGGGACGAGAGCCGACTTAGAGTCGGCGACAGCGCGGTAGTTCTTGATGGCGTCCTCAGTTTTGCCTGTACGCGCGTAAACGGTGGCCAATTGATATTGCGCCATGGCCGAGAGCTCTTTGTCGCTGCCGCCCGCAAGCTTTTTCAGCTCCTCGATCGATTGATTTTGCTTGTCAAGGTCGAGGAGTGTGAGCGCCTGGTAGTAGCGCGCAAGTTTGCCTGGATTGGTGCTGGGGTATTTGTTAGCGACCACGGCGAATTTTTGCGAAGCATCTTGCGAGCGTTTTTGGCTATCCGAGTACGTGATTTCGCCGGGTTCAGCAGACTCGTTGCCGGTGCGGATAGGCGCATTGTAAATCTTCATGGCTTCGTCGAGCCCCGCTGAAGCCCGCACTGCCTGGCGGTCCGTGTAAAACTTCCACCCGCCATAGACCAGGACAACCACAAGCACTGCGCCCAGCGCTGCTGCGGCAACCTGGCTGTGTGAGTAAACGGCTTCGGCGCCGTGTTCGATGGACTCCCGAATTTTGTCCTGCTTAAGTTCCTTGCGCGTAAGGTGTTCCGCCACGACGGCTCTCCTATATGTCGATCAAACTTCCATGGTAGCACAGGGGCGGTGGAAGCTCGGGCTGGGCCGAAGTCCGTGGGGGATTGTGAGATACTGACGGCCAGCCAATTCCCGCGCCATGAATCGCCTCTCCGCGTGCATTATTACTCTGGACGAAGAACGCAACCTGCCAAGGCTCCTCGACTCGCTGCGCGGAATCGCCGATGAAATCATTGTTGTGGACTCGGGAAGCACTGACCGCACCGAGGCCATTGCTCGGCAATGTGGCGCGAGGTTTGAATTTCGCAATTGGACGCATTATGGAGAGCAGAAAAATCACGCCGCGGAGATCGCTACGTCCGACTGGATTCTCTCGCTGGATGCCGACGAAGTGCTGAGCAGCGCTCTGCAATCTGCCCTAGTCGACTGGAAGAAGAGAGTGCCGCAATTTGATGTGTATGAGGTGGCCCGCAAGACCTGGTATTTGGGCAAGTGGATCAAGCACTCCGGCTGGTATCCCGACTTCAAGAAGCGCCTCTATCGCAAAGGAACGGCGCTGTTTGCCGGCAGTCTGCATGAATCGCTGCAATACGATGGCAGGTGCGGCAGGCTGGCCGGCGATTTGCTGCACTACACGATCCACGACTTAGCCGAGCACCAAGCGAACGTGGAGCGCTATTCGACTCTGGCAGCGCGGCAAATGTTCGAACAGGGCAGGCGGCACTGGCGTGGGGCCCTGTGGTTCGCGACACCGTGGAGTTTCTTCCACACGCTCGTGTTCCGTGGGGGTTTTCTGGACGGGTACCGCGGCGTCTTGATTGCGCGAATGGCGGCGAAGACGGTGCGCTTGAAATATGCGAAGCTAGGACAACTGTTGGCGGCGGAGAGAAAGAAGAGTTGACAGGCAAAATGGTTCCGCTGCTGGTGGACCTCGAGCGCGAATGGCGAGGCGGACAAAACCAGTTCTTGCTCCTGCTCAAGGGATTGTACGAGCGCGGGCACGCCGCTGAACTTCTAGCCGCAAAGGGATCCTCGCTGGGATATCGCGCCGAGAAGGCCGGAATTTGCGTGCACTACACCTCGCGGCATTCGCTGCGCATCACCGCCGCACGGAAAGTGCACCGTCTGATGAGCGACGGGCGGTTTGATCTGGTGCATGTAAATGAATCGCACGCGTTGAGCGCCGCGTGGATGGCCAGAGCCCACCGGCAAGTACCGCTGCTGATTTCAAGGCGGGTGGGATTCCCGCTGGGTACCGGATATTTTTCGCGGGCACGATTTCGCGCGGCCGCGCGGATTGTTGCCAATTCGAATTGGGTCGCGGAACAAGCTGCGGCCTCGGGCGCTCCCAAGGAAAAACTGGTGGTCATTTATGAAGGCGTGGAAATTCCGCCCCTGCCGAGCCTGGGCGCAAGGTGTGCAGACAGGATGCGTTGGGGGATTGCCGACCAGGACCGGCTGCTCGGTTGTGCGGGAGTACTGCTCGACGACAAGGGCCAGGAGTGGGTGATCCGAGCGCTATCTCGATTGCGGGAAGACTTTCCAAAGTTGAAGCTGCTTTTGGTTGGCGAAGGACCAGACCGCGAACGTCTGCAGAAACTGGCGGCAGACCTTAAGGTCCTGGATGCCGTGATCTTCGCTGGCTTCGTGAAAGATGTGGAATCGTTCTATCGCGCTATTGACTTGTTCGTGTTCCCAGCATTGTTCGAGGGGCTGGGCACCTCATTACTCGCGGCCATGGCGCACGGAGTGCCATCTGTGACCTACTTCGGCTGTGCTTTAGGCGAGATTGTGGAAGATGGCAAGAGCGGCTTGCAGGTCGACCCGAGAAATGCCGAAGCGTTGGCCGACGCCCTCCGCAAAATCCTGCGCGACGATAACTTGGCGGCACAACTGGGCAAGGCGGGCCGTTGCAGAATTGAAAGCATTTTTGCCGCAGACCGCATGGTAGAGGAAACGCTGCGCCTTTATCGCGAAGTTTGCGCCTAGCTTTCTATGTGGCCACTCCTGAAAAAACTTGCCTCGGTATTTTTCCGTTGGTAAGTTGAGCTGCAACCTTCGCCGGAGAAATCCATGCCAACGCTCGTTCGCGTCTTCTTGCTCTTTTTTGCGCTTAGCGAATTCGTTTGCGCGCAACACGCTGCCCCTGCCGGGAAAACCGTAGACTTGAGCCTCACGGCCGTTGGTCGTCAGCACCATCCGATCCAGACCAACAGCAAGGAAGCTCAGGAATATTTCGACCAGGGCATCACACTGGTTTATGGGTTCAATCACGAGGAGGCGGCCCGCGCATTTGAGAGAGCCAGCCAACTCGATCCGGTATCGCCAATGCCGCTGTGGGGAATCGCCCTGGCAGCCGGGCCAAACTACAACCTGGATGTAGACGCCGAACGGGAAAAACAGGCGTTTGAGGCGATACAGAAAGCCGCGAAGCTCGCGCCGCACGCTCCACAGGCGGAACAGGACTACGTGAACGCGCTGGCCGCGCGCTATTCTGGCGATGCCAATCCCGATTACAAGAAACTGGCGCGAAACTATGCAGACCAAATGCGAACGCTGGCCAAAAAATATCCGGACGATCTCGACGCGGCGACTTTGTACGCCGAGAGTCTGATGAATCTGAATCCCTGGAAGCTTTGGCGCCCCGACGGTGCCCCCGGAGAAGAAACGGAGGGGATCATCAGCGTGCTCGAAAATGTTCTGTCGCGTGATCCGATGCATGCGGGGGCAAATCACTACTACATTCACGCGGTCGAAGCTTCGCCTTCGCCTCAGCGTGCACTGCCAAGCGCCGCCCGCCTCGAAGCCATGGTGCCGAAAGCCGGCCACCTCGTACATATGCCGTCGCACATTTATTCGCGCGTCGGATATTTCGCAGATGCGGCTGAGAGCAATGTCAAAGCGATAGCCGCGGACGCCGCTTACGCAAAAGAAGCCGCGCGCAGCGGCAGCCTGTATGACCTGATGTACCACAGCCATAACGAACACTTTCTGGCTTTTGCCGCCGCTATGGAGGGCCGCTACACAGAAGCCAGACGAGCCGCCGATGCGATGGAAAAGCGCTTGCTCCCTCACACCGACATGATGCCGATGCTCGAGTCATTTCTCTGGACGCCCATCTGGGTGGATCTGCGCTTCGCGAAATGGCAGGAAATCCTGGCGCGTCCGGAACCGCCCGCAAATCGAAAAGTTCCTCATCTGATGTGGCGCTATTCGCGCACGATCGCCTATGCGGCGTTGCGTCAGACCGCCAAGGCCGATCCCGAACGCGCTCTCTACGCGAAAGAAGCCAGTTCGCTGCCGAATGAGATTCCCATCGGCCAGATGAATCCCAACGAAGCCATGCTTGCGGTGATGAACGCGATCGTCGAGGCCAAACTGAACGCCGCCAAAGGCAATGCGGAAGCTGCATTAAAGCACTGGCGCACAGCAATCGAAGCACAGGACAAGCTGAACTACACCGAGCCGCCGGATTGGTATTATCCCGTTCGTGAATCGTTAGGTGCCGCCCTGCTGGCCGGTGGCAATGCCAAAGAAGCCGACCAAGTTTTCCGCGAAGACTTGCGCCGCAATCCGCGCAACCCGCGCTCCCTATTTGGATTGAAGGAAAGTCTTGGAGCTCAGCATTTGGAGAATGATGCGGCGTGGGTGGATCGCGAGTTCCACAGAGCCTGGAAGAATGCGGACTCGCAGCTGAAGATTGGCGATCTGTACTAGCTCAAAAAGCCTTACCAAAAAGACCAAAGCGCCGGATGGGCTCCTTCTCAGTCCACACGGCGCTTCAGTTGCGCTTAGTATCTGTTTCCGCTTGTTCCGTTCGTTCCCCTCCTCCGCTCGCCGTTCGGCCTAGCTAACTAGCGTTTTGAACAACCCATCGTCCACGCGGCTCGAGGAACTCCACGCCGATGGCAAAGCCGTCGCCTTGCATCGGCTGGCAGTAAGCCACTCTTGCCGAGGAACGAAACTCTCCGGAACGCGAAGTGACCGTGAGCCGGTCGTTGGGCTCCCAGCGCCGCACGCTGATCACGCGCGCGCCACGTTCGCTGACATTTTCCGTGAAGGTAGATTCGGCGCCCGGCACCTGCCGGTTGCCTTCGAGATACACGCCGATCTCCATGGGGATGCGGCGTTCGTTACGATGAAAGGGGAAGGCATTGCCGCGTTGTGAGTTCATGGTTATCGCCTCCTCACAAACACGCGGCGATGCGCGAGAGATTTTGAATGCTGCTGCCGCGATGTTTCATGCGGTAGAGCGCACGGTCGGCGGCCGCCAGCAATTTTTCTGGCGTGTCGCCGTCGTCGGGGAATGTCGCAGTGCCGGCGCTGGCGGAGAGGCCAGGCAGCTCCACCTCGGCAGCCATTTTTTCGTGAATACGGCCTACGATGCGGCTCGCAATGTCCGACCCAGCTTCGGGAAACACAATGGCAAACTCGTCGCCGCCATAACGCGCTGCGGTGTCAATTGCCCGGCAGTGGTTCCTCAGAATCTTGCCTAAACGAACCAGGGCCCGGCTGCCAGTCAGATGTCCATAACGGTCATTGATCGCCTTCAGGCCATCCATATCGAAAAGCACCACACTAAATGGGCGCTGCGTGCGGCGCGAACGGTCAAGTTCAGCTTCGATCACGCTCAAGAGGCGCCGGTAGTTGGCGAGTCCGGTCAGAGGGTCGCTGACGGCCAGCGTCCGTACTTGATCAAAGAGTCTGGCCTGGTCCAGCAAAGCGCCCAACAGCATCACCACGTAGCTCGTCGTCTTGGCGAGTTCCGCGAGAAAGAACGGGCCATCCAGAAGATGGCGGGAAAATGTCGCCGCAACGTGGCAGAAAACGTTCAGCGAAGCCACGATAAAGAGCGAGTAGTCATACACGGACGCTGACTTCGCGTCCTTGCTCAGACGCCACCGAAACGCCATTGCGGCGACAAAGAAAAGCGCCGCGGGAAGTAAGTCCCAGGAACGCGAAAACAAGCGCGCCGGATGAGAACTTGGCGCGGACGGAGCTGCCAGAAACGCGGCGCTGGTCGCATAAGCGCACAGCGCAACCACCAGCAACGCTGCCGCAATCTCCTTGCTTGGCTGACGTGAGGTGGGCGTATAGGTCTCGACGGCCAGGGCTGCCAAAAGCAGCACCGCCAGCAGAGTTCGGCTGACCATCCATCCGAGTGGAATGTGCAAAAACGCGCTGCTGCCGGCATGCAGATACTGCCCGAAATGGAAATAACCAACCGTCTCGATCAAACCGGAAAGAACGAAACCAAAGGAAAGAATCAGAGCGATGCGGTCGTGCGTCCCGCGGAATCGCACTACGGCATTGGCCGCATAGCAGAAGCTGAGCAGCGTGCCGCCTACTTCCAGATAGAGGTAAGTCTGATAGCTGCCGGTGAAATTGGCGGATTGCAAATAGACGATCAGCGGAAAGATTGCCAAGCCCGCGCCCAAAAAGCCCAAGGTCCACGCTGCGGAAGGCCAGCGGCGGAGAAACTCGGCGATTCGGGACCAAAGTCGCAAGAAAACCCCCAGAGACCGGACAAAAACCAGCAAAGCCCTAAGAATGCACGCTGGTGACCTATCTGGGCGGGCTAAGGCAGTACTTTAAATAGCTGAAAATAAAAGGCTTACTGGTTGCCTTTTTCCCGACTGTGTACCGTTTGGTCGCAAGGCGAGACGCGAATCCATCTGGTACCGCCCCTTTGGCGCATTTTAAGGCTCGTGTTTACAGATAGTTACGTCAGGATTGCGCACTTTTGCTCAGGATAGACGCTCTGTCTCAGTCTGAGACCGTCTCACAAGAGCCTGTTGAAGACCCGACCTCGCTCAGATTTTTGGCTTTGCCGCCGGCAGTTCTCGGGCAACTACCGTATCCAAGAATCCGCTGGTCTTGTGCGAGCCGTCGCAAAAAGGCTTGTTCGCGGAGTGCCCACAACGGCAAAGGCCAATCGCCGTCCTTCCGGCCAGGCCGAAGGCTTGGCCCTGCGGGTCCACAATCTCGAAGTCGCCTTCAATTCTGATCGAGCCATTGTTATTGACAGTAACTTTGGTCGCTGGCATCTGCTCTCCGGTCATCCGTTATTCCGATTCTATTTCTCTAAGGCTTCCGCGCTTTACATCGTACACGAACCCGCGCACATCGATCTGCTTCGGCAAGAACGGATCGCGCCGCACGCGCGCCACTTGTTCCCGAACATTCCGATCCAGATCGTGAAACGCGTGGAATTGCAGGTGCGAAGCGTCTTTGCCCGTGGAAGTGGAAAGCCGCCAGCGGAACTCTTCGTCGCTGATGGACATCAGTCCGCATTCGGTGTGTTGAATGATCGCGATCGAGCGTGTGCCCAGCAAGTGCGTGGAAAGAATCAGCGAACGCACCGCGTCATCAGTCGCCAGCCCGCCGGCGTTGCGAATCATATGCGCATCGCCCACGCGCAGGCCGAGCAACTGCTCCAGATCCATACGCGAGTCCATGCACGTGAGGATGACCAATTTGCGTACCGGCGGCGTTTGCAGGTGGCCCAGGTCAAAGCGTTGCGCGTAGCCCGCGTTGTGCGTGAGCATCTCGTCAAACACGCTCATAGCTCGTTTGGCCTGAATCGGAAGTCCGCCACTCAGTATTTGGGAACGCTCGGGTCCACTTCATCGGACCACGCGAGAATTCCGCCCTTCAGGTTATGTATTTTGCGGAAGCCTGCCTTGCGAAGAAAATCCACGGCTTCCGCGGAACGCTTTCCGCTGCGGCAATGCGCCACGATTTCGCGGGACGAATCTAATTCATGTACGCGCCGCGGCAATTCGCCGAGCGGCAGCAAGTGTCCCTCGATGTTGCAGATTTGGTATTCGTGTGGCTCGCGCACATCCAGAATGTACAGATCGTCGCCGCGATCCAGGCGCACTTTCAGTTCGCGCGGCGTCAGTTCCGGAACCTGCAGATCGGGTGCGGGAGCTTCTTCTCCGCGCATGCCGCAGAATTCGTAATAGTCGATCAACTCGTGAATCGTCCGATTATTGCCGCACATTGGGCAATCGGGATTTTTGCGCAGCTTCAGCTCGCGAAACTTCATGCCCAACGCATCGAACAGCAGCAACCGGCCCTTCAGGCTATCCCCGCTGCCGAGAATCAGCTTGATCGTCTCCATCGCTTGAATCGAGCCAACGATTCCGGGCAGCACGCCAAGCACTCCGCCTTCGGCGCAGGACGGTACCAGTCCCGGAGGAGGTGGTTCCGGATAGAGGCAGCGGTAGCATGGCCCGTCCGGCATACCAAAAACCGTTACTTGCCCTTCAAACCGAAAAATCGATCCATACACGTTCGGTTTGCCCAGTAAAATGCACGCATCGTTGACCAGATAACGGGTCGGAAAATTGTCCGTGCCGTCCACGATGATGTCGAA
>Ga0068858_100006835_pt1 | contig 11095 bp, 10 predicted proteins | sample KBSSwiS12_FD_66589 | JGI IMG/M metagenome (GOLD analysis project Ga0068858, IMG submission 66589) | Switchgrass rhizosphere microbial communities from Kellogg Biological Station, Michigan, USA - KBS Switchgrass S1-2 | ecosystem: Host-associated > Plants > Roots > Rhizosphere > Soil ... | reverse complement strand
GCTGGACACGAAGATGGCGCCGCCGCCGCCGCCGCCGCCCGGACCGTGGGACGTGCCGCCGGTGCAGCCGGGGTTGGCGCCCGGAGGGTTGGCGACGTTCGCGTAGCCTCCGTCGCCGCCGTTGACGTTGACGGTCAGCCCGGTCAGGTTGCCGGTCGCGGCGATGAAGAGGACGCGGCCGCCCGCGCCGCCGCCGCCGGCGCCGTCGTTACCCGACCCGAGCGCGGCCGAGCCGCGCGCGTTGATGGTGGCGGTGCCCGTGACCGAGCCCGCGCGGACGAAGACCATGCCGCCGCCGGCGGCGCCGTGGCCGGGTCCGCAGTCATTGCGGTCGCCCGCGCCGCCGCCCCCGCCCAGGATCTGCCGGTCGATGGTCACCACGGTGAGGCCGTCGCCGCCGAAGCCGCCGGTCGCGAGGTTGCTCTGCCACGAATTGCCGCCGACCCCGCCGTCGCCCCCGTTGCCGCCGCCGCCGCCGCCCGCGTTCTGATCGTTCGCGCTCACGCGGGGATCGGTCCCGCCGCCGCCGGCGTTTCCGGGCGCGCCCCGCGCCATGCTCCCCGCCGGGTAGCCCTCGGCGGTGTTGTCGACGACGGCGTTGGTGACGCTGTTGTACGTGTAACGCGGGGTGCCGGAGATGCCCTCGCCCTTGCCCCCGTGCACCGCGTTGCCGGTGGTGTTGACCCAGTCGGTGGCCGACGTGCCCGTGGTGTCGCCGCCCAGGGCACGTCCGCCCGCGCCACGGAAGCCGAGCCCGTCGACGCTCACCGTGGCCCCGTTCAACGTGAGGAGGCCGGCCACTTCGAAGGCCAGCACGCCGCCCGTGGCCCCGTTCCAGGACGCCGCGGTCAAGCTGTTGCTCAGGGTCGCGGTGAGGTACATGGGGACGCGGATGACCTGGAAGGTCTTGCGGCCCGCCGTAGCCGTCGCCGCCGCCGCGTGATAGTTGTTCACGAGCCCGTTGTTGGCGCCGCCCGTGCCGTTGCCGCGGATGGTGACGGCCCCGGCGGTCACCGCGCCCTGGGCGACCACGTATTCGTACAGGCCCGCGCTGTTGAGGTTCGTGACGCCGTGGGAGTTGCCGGTGTTCGAGCCGTAGTTCGCGTCGTTCGTGGTGTTGATGTCGGCGTCCTGCATCTGGATGACGAGGAGGAGGTCGCCAGAGGCGATCGCGGTGCTGGCGCCGCCGCTGGAGGTATCGATCGCCCCGACGGAGATCGACGTCGCTCCCGCGTTGGCGTTCGCCGTTCCCGGGTAATAGGAATTGATGACGTTGGACAGCGTCCCGCCGGCGGACAACCCGCAAGTCTGCGCGTCCACTGTCGTAGGAGCGACGGCGGTCGCGAAGGGCAGCAGGAACGAAAGGACCCGGACGGCTCTACCGACCCTGCCCATACGCCCGCGTGCTCCGATGATGGTCCTCATCTAGCAACCCTCCTCGGCCCGCAAAACTCCCAACATTATCGTGGCCCGCCGAGGAGGTGTCGCGACGTGCTACCGGAGGGGGTGACCCCCCTCACAGGCGCCGCACGGCGTCAATGGACTCAAGGGTTTGCATGAGATCGAGGTAGTCCTGCCCCGCCCGGGCGGCGTCCACCTCGAACCTTTGGACGACGAGACCCACCACTTCGTTTCCGGTGGCCTTCCCATCGAGGCTCTCCCACATGGCGGCCGCGACGCGGTTGAGCGTATAGATGAAGTCGGCGTCGGCGCCACGGCCGACGAGGGGGACGAGGACGTATTCGCCAGCGATCCGGCGGCCGACGATGCGTTCGGAGCGGGCGAAGACGTCCGTGAGGCGGGGGGCCGTCAACCGCGAGGGGAAGCCCGGCGCAGGGCCCGGAGATGGGCGCCCGCGACCCCGAGGAGCGACCGCAGCAGCCTTCTCGCGCTGCGCGGCGTGCGCGTGGATTCTCCGCTCTGCACCTCGATCGCGGTGGCGATCAGGTCGGGTTCTCCGAGGGCCGCGTCCCAGGTGGGCGCGCGATCCGCCTTGGTGCGCCACCGGCCGCGCGCCGCCCACACCAGGCGGTGCAGCTGGACCCCGTCGCCGACCGCGGCCAGCACGACGTCGCCGAGGCGGGGCGGCCGGCGCGCCGCCGCGACCAGCGTCACCACGTCGCCGTCCCGCAGCGCCGGCTCCATGCAGGCGCCGCTCACGGTGAGGCGCACCTCGGCGTGCTCGCGCAGGCATTCGAGCAGCACCTGGCGGCGCAGGGCAGGCGAGGCCTCGCCAGAGACCAGCATCATTCCGCGCGCCGCACCTCGGCCTGGGCCTTGTCGCCGTCGTAGTTGAAGACGGCCACGAGGTAGACCCGCTCCGCGGACGTGCGGCGGAAGGTCCAGGTCGCGACGGCCTGGCGCGCCGCTTCCTTGAGGAGGTCCGGCCCGTTCACGCTCTGGATGGACGGGGCTCCCGAAGCGTCGACCGAGAACTGGATCTGCACCGCGCCGCTGAGCGAAGACATGCGGGCCAGGGGCGGCGCAACGGGGCGGCGTCCCTTGGTGAGGTCCGGCACGCCCGGCCCGAGCGCGACATCTCGCACCGCGGAGACGCCGGGCTCGGGCGGCGGCGCGGGAGTGGGGGCCACGTCCCCGGGACCGGCGCCGGCCGGCGCCGGCCCGCCCGGAATGACTTCGACCGGCGGCGGCGTCGGCACGGCGGGAGACGGACGCATCCCGCCCGGCGGCGCGGGCGTGGCCGTCACGGGAGGCGCGGGTGTCGGAGGCGCCGGAGTCGGAGGCGCCGGCGTCGGAGCGAGGGGCGGCGCGGCTACGGGCGGCGGCGGCGCGACCGGCGCTACCGTGGGCGGCGCCGCCGCGGCCGTCGCGGGCCCGTTGGGCGTGGGACGCGGAGGCAACGGAGAAGCGGCGGCGGGATTCGGCGTCGCCAGCGCCGCGGGCGACGGCGCGGCCGCCACCGGCGTCGGCTCCGGAGTGGGGGCGGCCGCGGGAACTCGCTCCGCCTGGCGGAGGCCGGACAGCTTCAGCTCGATCTTCGGCGGTGGACCGGGCGAGAACTCCGCTCGCACCTGGAACGCGACCGGAGGCGCCTCCGCCTCGGAGGCGAACCGCCACGTCCGCAACGTCTGGAGCATCGCCTCCGCGTAGGGCGAGTCGCCCTCGCGGATGGCCGCTTCCGCGACCGTCCCGTCCGGCAGGAGGCTCACGTCCGCCACGACCTTCGCCGGCCCCTTGGCCCCGGGCGGGAAGCCCGGCGACGCGCCCTGGCGCAGCTCGGGGATGCCCGCTTCGCGGGTCATGTCCGGCAGCTTCAGCGCGAACGTGATCGGCACGGTCAGCCGCACGGGCACGGGTTTGCCGTCCACCTTGGTGACTTCGTACTCCCACTGGCGCGCCGCGGTGAGCGCGGCCTCGTCGAAGGGAGGCACGCTGCGCAGCACGTCCGCGATGAGCACCTTGCCCGTCGCGTCGATCACGAGCTCGAGGATGACGATGCCGCGCTGGCCCGCCGCCTGCGCCTCCAGCGGGAAGACCGGAGAGACGAAGTGCGTGCGCTTGGGCGCGGGCACGTCCCGGCCCGCTACCTTCACGTCGGGGGGCACGGCGATCTGGGGCGCGCCCGGCACCGGCGTGGGTGCGGAGACGGGGGGAGCGGCCGGCTCCTGGAACGCCACCGCGTGCGCCGCGGCCGCGGTCATCGATGCGGCGATCAAGATGGCAGTGGCGTGTCTCATTCCGCTCTCAGGCCTCGCCCTGGACCTCGCCGCCGCGCTCCGCCCTGGAGGTGGCGATGATCTTGTCCTGCAGGTGGCCCGGTACCTCGTCGTAGTGGGACATCTCCATGTGGTAGGAGCCGCGGGCGCCCGTCATCGAGGTCAGCTCCGCGTCGTAGCTGAGCATCTCCGACAACGGCACCTCGGCCTTGATGATCTGCATGCTGCCGCGCTGCTCCATGCCTTGCGGACGCCCCCGCCGGCTGGAGAGGTCGCCCATCACCGCGCCCGCGTATTCCTCGGGCACGCTGATCTCGACCTTCATGACCGGCTCCAGCAGCGTGGGCCGGCACTTCGCGACCGCGTCCTTGTAGGCGAGCGAGCCGGCGATCTTGAACGACATCTCCGAGGAGTCGACGTCGTGGTACTGGCCGTCGTAGAGCTCCACCTGGAAGTCGACCATCGGGTAGCCGGCGATGAAGCCCTTCACCCGCGCCTCTTGAATGCCCTTCTCGACCGCGGGGATGAAGTTCTTCGGGATGGAGCCCCCGAAGATGTCGTCCACGAACGAGAAGTCGCTGCCGCGGGGGAGGGGCTTCATGCGGATCTTGCAATCACCGAACTGGCCGTGTCCGCCCGTCTGCTTCTTGTGCCGCCCATGCCCCTCCGCCGCGCTCTTGATCGTCTCACGGTAGGGGATGCGCGGCTTCTTGAGGTTGACCTCGACCTTGTAGCGCTTGCGGAGGCGGGCCACGATCACCTCGATGTGGAGCTGGCCCATCCCGGAGAGCAGCATCTCGTGCGTCTGCGCGTCGCGCGAGAGCTTCAGGACCGGGTCCTCCTCCATCAGGCGGTGCAGGGAGGCCGAGATCTTGTCCTCGTCCCCGCGTGTCTTGGGCTCCATGGCGAACGTGGTCGCGGGCTCCGGGTAGACGACCGGCGGGTAGACGATCGGGTGCGCCTTGTCGCACAAGGTGTCGCCCGTCTGCGTTTCCTTGAGCTTGGCCACCGCCCCGATGTCGCCCGCCTGCAGCTCGGGGACCGGGGTCTGGGCCTTGCCCTGGAGGAGCTCCAGGTGGCCCACGCGCTCGGGCACGTCGCGCGTCGAGTTGTGGACCGTGCTGTCCGATTTGAACGTGCCCGAATACACGCGGAAGAGCGAGATGCGCCCGGCGTGGGGATCGGCGATGGTCCGGAACACGAAAGCGGAGAACGGCGCCTCCGGCGCGGGCTTGCGCGTGGCCGGCTCGCCCTTCTTGAGGGGATCCGTGCCCTCCACCTCGCCCCGGTCCGCGGGCGAGGGCAGCAGCTCGACGATCGCGTCCAGGAGCGGATGGACGCCGACGTTGCGCATCGAGGACGCGGGGAGCACGGGGAAGATCCGGCCCGCGAGCACGGCCTTGCGCAGGCCCTTGACGAAGTCCTCCTGCGGGAGCGTGCCCTTCTCGAAGAACTCTTCCATCAGGTCTTCGTTGCTCTCCGCCACCATCTCGACGACCTTCTCGCGCCAGCTCGTGGCCGCGTCCTTGATCTCGGCGGGAACGTCCACGGCCTCGAACTTGCCGCTCTGGTCGTCGTGGTACACGTCGGCCTTCCCCGCGATGAGGTCGGCCACGCCCACGAACGCCTTCTCCTCGCCCAGGGGGATGGCCAGCGGGACCACGGCCCGGCCGAACGCGCGCTGCAGCGATTCCATCGTGCGCTCGAAAGACGCGCGGTCGCGGTCCATCCGGTTCACCACGATGAGGCGCGGGATGTCGTAGTCGGCGGCGTAGCCCCAGACCTTCTCCGTCTGCACCTCGACCCCGGCCACGCTGTCCACGACCACGAGGGCGGCGTCGGCCACGCGGAGGGCGGAGCGCGCCTCGGACAGGAAGTTCGCGTAGCCGGGCGCGTCGAGGAGGTTCAGCTTCGCCTTGCGCCACTCGCCGTAGGCGATGGCGGTCTGCAGGCTGATCTTGCGCTCGATCTCGTCGGGATCGAAGTCGGTCACCGTGGTCCCGTCGTCCACGCGGCCGAGGCGGTTGACCGCGCCCATGTCGAACAGCATCGCGGAGACGAGCGACGTCTTGCCGCAGCCTCCATGGCCGACCACGGCCACGTTGCGAATCGCGGATGGCTCGTAGACCTTCATGCCGAAAACCCCCCCCGCGCTCGTTATCGCGCGGCTGTCGGTGGTCGTTCGTTCATCCTAAGGCAAGCGCGTTCCGGCTGTCGGTGGCGGCCGTTCTCCTCGGGGACGGCGCAAGAGGGGGGGACGGGCCGGCTCGACAGGGCAGCGGCCGTGCGGGCCGCGGGGCCCCAGGGCCGGCCGAAACGGGATCATAACAGGCAGGCGCCTATAATGACCAGATGCGGGCTCTGCGCACGCGCGTGCTGGTGGCCATCGACGCGACGGGGGTGGCCGGCGCCGCCGTTTCCGGGGGTTCGGGGACCCCGCACATCCGGTCCTTTGCCCGCGCACCGCTCCCGCCGGGTGCCCTCGTCCCGGGCCCCCTCGAGGCCAACGTCGTGCGCGCGGCGGAGGTGCAGCGGGCGCTAGGAGAAGTCGCGGCGGGGCTCGAGGGCGGGCGCGGTCCGGTGACCCTCATTCTCCCCGGCGGGGTGGCCCGCACGGCGCTCCTGGAGGTGTCGGGGGGCGTGACGGCGCGCGAGTTCGCGCGCTACCGCATGACTCCGGGGCTGCCCTATGCGCCCGACGAGGCGCTCGTGGACGTGCTCCCCGTCGAGGGGGGCCGCGTGCTGGCCGCCGCCGTCCGCCGCAGCGTCGTCGAAGGATACGAGGCGGTGGCGGCGGCGTCCGGCCTCGACGTCGAGCGCCTGGACCTGGCCCCCCTGGCCGCCCTCTCCGCGCTGGCGCGCGGGCCGCGAGGCACCGCCGTCTCCGTGGACGTGATCCTGGGCGATCAGGCCCTCTCCCTCGCGGCCTGGCAGGGCGGGGTGCTGCACCTGTTCCGCACCCGCCTCCGTGACTCCGGTCCCCGCGAGCCGTCCTGGCTGGGGCGCGAGGTGGACCGCACGGCGGTGCTGGCCGGCAACGGGTCCGCGCCGCGGATCCGCGCGGTCGGTCCCGGTGCCGCGGAGCTCCTGCGCGCCTGGAGAGAAGAGGGCCGCCCGAGCGAGCCCGGCTGGCGCGCGGGAGGAGCCCTGCCCGTCGAGGCCACGGACCTGGCCTGGCTGGGCGCGGCGCTGGCCTGATCCGGATGCGTGACTTCTCCAGCCGGCCCCGCCGCCGCCCGCCGCAGCCGGTCGATCTCGGCCTGATCGGGATCGGCGTGCTCACCCTGATCTTCGCCGGATACGCGACGGGCACGTCCTGGGCGGACTTCAAGCGCGCGCGCCAGCATGTGGCCGACGTCCGCCGCGACACGGAGGCCGCCCAGGCGCGCTTGAAGACGATGGAGGCGCGCTCCGCGCCCACGGCCGCGCTCGCCACCCAGGCCCTGCTCAGCACGGACGCGGCGCCGCCGCGGGTCCTCGCGGACCTTGCGGCCCTGATGCCCCCGGACGTCAAGCTCGACTCGCTCAACCTCGCCTACGGCGAGGGCATTGGCATGACCATGCACGTCTCGGCCAGGAGCGCCGGTGCGTACGAGGCCTTCCTCCAGCGACTGGAGTCCTCGCCCTTGTTCGAGGAGGTCGTTCCCGGCGAAGAATCGCGGGACGCCGGAGTCACCGCCTCCATCGAGATGCGCTACCGCGGAGGTGCGCGGTGATCGCGCGCTGGATCGCGGCCGCGCTGGTCGCGGTCGGCGTCGTCCTCTACGCCGCGGTGGCGGTGCCCATGCGGCGCCAGGCCCAGGCCGCCGCGGACGACTACCGGCGGGCCCGCGACGAAGCGCGCGACATGCGCGCGCGCCTGGCGCGACTCGAACGGCGCGACGCGGCCCACCTGCGCGCGGCCTCGGCCCTGGCGGGAACGACGCCCGCGGGCACCGTGCGGACGGTGCGGCGCTCCGTGGTGCAGACGCTGCAGAACGCGCGCGTCTCCGGCGTACGGCTGGGCGTCACCGCGGCGCGTGCGCCCTTCGCCGCGCGCGTGCACTTGAGCGCGTCCGGCTCCTTCCCGGAGGTGGTGTCGCTGGCCGGCCTCGTGGCACGGCCGGAGACCGGAGTCGTTCTCGAACGCATCCGACTCGCGCCGCGCGGCGACGGGGTGGCGCTGGAGCTCGACGGCGTGACCCTGGGGCCGGGGCAATGAGAGGCCGCGTCCTCGTGGTGACGGCGGTGGCGGCCGCTCTGGTCCTCTACTTGATCCGCGCCGCCGGCGGTCCGGACGGCTCGTCCGCCGCTCCCGATTCCGTTCGCACGGCGGCTCCCAGGCGGGCGGTCGCCGAGCCGGTCGCGACGCCGAGCTCGCCCGTGCGCAACGTCTTCGAATATGCCGAGGCCTCGGTGCGCGCGGCGGGTCCGCCGCCGACTGTTCGGTCCGTCGCGCCCTCCGTCGTGAGCGAGCCGAGCTTGCCTGTGCCTCCGCCGCCGCCCCCGGTCCGCCTGGTCGGACTCCTGCGTCGCGGCTCACACCTGAAGGCGGCCCTTGCCATCACCGGCGAGACGTACGTGCTCGGATCCGGCGAATCCGCCGCCGGCTATACGGTCGTGGGGATCGATGAGGATGAAGGAGTGCGGGTGAAGATGCCCGACGGCAGCACGATCGTCCTGGCTCCGACGCCGGATCTCTGAGTACGGACCTCTACGTACGGCTCTTGCGAAAGGCGACGCTGAGGATTCCCTCGAGGAACAGCCGGCCCGCGGCCACTCCGAGAGCGACCCCCGTGAGTGCCGTCGTCACTTCCACCATGACCTGCATTGCGTCCTCCCGCCATCTCTTTCAGCAAGAGGCGTGCCGCGGCCGGCGGGACCCGCAAACCGCACCTGGCCCAGGACTTGACGTTTGCACACACCCTGACGCCGTGTAACGGGCCACGCGATTGCGTGTAAGGCTGGACACCCCTCAGGGCAGGTTGTTGCGCGCTTCGCCTCGTCCGTCGGTCGCGCGCCGAAGACTCGGTGCTTCCGCGCCGCCGGTCACGCCCGGCTTGAGACCCGCACATTGAAAGGCTATTGAGCGCGTGATATTTTCCACGCGGCTCACGGCGCGAGAGCCGAGTTAGGGCGCCCTCCATGCCCAAGAAAGAGAAGTTCGGGAAGTTCGTGCTCCTCGAAGAGGTCGAGACCTCCGGTCTCGGCACGGAGTACCGCGCCGCCAAGCTCAGCCCCACCGGCCTCGAGAAGATCGTCACCGTCCTGCGCGTGCGGCCGAACCTCTCCACGAACGCGGAGACGGTGAAGAGCCTGATGGACCAGGTGAAGTTCGCAGCGCAGCTCCAGAATCCCAACATCGTCAAGCTCTTCGGCATCGGCAAGGTCGACGCGTCCTTCTACATCTCGCACGAGTTCATCGAGGGCAAGAGCCTGCAGGCCGTCTTCAACCGCGGCAAGCAGGAAGGGTTCCCCTTCTCCGTGGACCACGCGCTGCTCATCGTCAGCAAAGTCTGCGCCGCTCTCGAATACGCGCACGCGCGCAAGACCGAGGGGGGCGTCCGCTACTTCCACGGGATGATCACGCCCGCCAACGTGATCGTTTCGTACGAGGGCGAGGTGCGCACGCGCGGCTTCGGCTACTGGCCGGCGCGGGTGCGGGAGGCGGGCGGCCTCACCGAAGAGGAGATGCTCTACCTCGCGCCCGAGCAGGCGGCGGGCGGGGTGGGCGACACGCGGTCGGACCTGTTCTCCGTGGGCGCGCTCCTCTTCCAGATGCTCACGGGGGAGGCGTTCTTCCAGGGCGGCCGCGAGATCGACATCGCCAAGCGCGTCGCCGACGCCAAGCTTCTCAACCCCACGACGGACGACGACGCGCTTCCCAAGCCCATCCGCGACATCCTGAAGAAATCGCTGACCCAGGACCCGGCGACGCGTTTCGCGGAAATCCAGGAGATGCGCAAAGGCGTCGACACCCTTCTCTTCTCGGGCGACTTCACGCCCACGACGTTCAACCTCGCGTTCTTCATGCACTCGCTCTTCCGCGACGACATCGACCGCGAGACGAAGCTCCTGAAGGAAGAGCGGGAATCGCCCTACCTCGAATACCTCACCGAAGACGTGAAGAACGCGCCGGCCACCCTGCCGCCCATGGCCGCGCCGTCGGCGGCCGCGATCGCGGCCGCGGGACCCGCGGCGGCGAGCGCACCCGTGGCCGTGGCGCCGAGCGCTCCCGTGGCGGCGGCCCCGCCCGTCCCCGTGCCCGCCCCCGTCGCCGCTCCGCCCGCCAAGCCGCCCAGCGGGGACATCCCTCGCTCCGCGCTGCCCCTGGTGCCGCCTCCGCCGAAGACGGCATCGCATGCGCATGGGCACGGGCACTCCTCGGAAAGCGGGTCGCACGCGGCGGCTTCGAGCGGGTCGGGCGCGAGCCACGGCACCGCGCACCCGCCCGAGGGCGCGACCGCGCGCGAGGCCGCGGCCGGCTTCACCTTCCACAAGGACGAGAAGAAGGGGAGCAAGACGCCGCTGATCGGCGGTCTGGCCGCCGTGTTGTTGATCGCCGCCGCCGGCGGCGCCTGGTTCCTCAAGGGACGGGCCGCGGCCGTGCCGCCTCCCTCGACCCTTCCTCCGCCGACCACGATGAGCCCGGAGATGGTGGCCCTGGCCCAGAAGGCCAAGGAGCTCGAGGAGAAGCTGCAGGCGCTGGAGGCGGAGAAGGCGGCCGCGTCGGCCAAGGCGGAAGAGGACGCCAAGAAGAAGCTCGAAGCGCAGGCCAAGGCCCGCGGCCAGGCCGTCGATCCCGAGGCGCTCGCCCGGGCCCAGGACGAGGCGCGCAAGAAGGCGCAGGCGGAGCAGGAACGCAAGGCCCAGGCCGAGCGCAAGCGGCTGGAAGACGAGCAGCGCGCCCTCGCCGAGCAGCAGGCCGCCGAGGAGCAGCGCCGAGCCGAAGAGGCGCGCGCGGCGGCGGCCGCCGCCGCGGCCGCTCCGCCGACCACGGTGGCGGCGGCCACTCCGCCGCCTCCGCCCACGACCGTCGCCATCAAGCCGGGCACGCTCGTCGACGTCAACGACGCGGGCGTGATCGCCCCCGTCGCCCTCAACAAGCCGAGCTTCACCTACCCGCCGATCGCGCTGCGGCAGCGCATCGAAGGCAAGGTGGACTTGAGCGTGCTCGTGGACGAGCGCGGCGGCGTCACCGACGCCAAGGTGATCTCGGGCGCGGGCGGTCGCGCCGGCCTCAACGAGGCGGCCAGCGACTACGTCAAGCGATGGAAGTTCCGGCCCGCGACCAAGGAAGGCGTGCCCGTCAAGACGTGGACGCCGGTCAGTGTCGTTTTCATGCTGCCGCGCTGAGGGCGCGCAGCTGGGCGACGTGGAACCCCGCCCCCGTGCGGCTCAGCGCGGCGGCAAAATTAATTAAAAACGGGGCCGCGCTG
>Ga0068858_100006833_pt1 | contig 11097 bp, 9 predicted proteins | sample KBSSwiS12_FD_66589 | JGI IMG/M metagenome (GOLD analysis project Ga0068858, IMG submission 66589) | Switchgrass rhizosphere microbial communities from Kellogg Biological Station, Michigan, USA - KBS Switchgrass S1-2 | ecosystem: Host-associated > Plants > Roots > Rhizosphere > Soil ... | reverse complement strand
GCTTCGTACGCACGCTCGACGTTCGACCCACTCACCTGCACGTCGATGGGTGCGGGAAGGCCCTGATTGAGCACGGCGTCCACCATCCCGCCGGATTGAAAGTACACCGTGAGGTGCGGTAGCTCTTGAGCGATCGCCGCGCGCACGCGAGCCATGTACTCGTAGCTGCCGACGCGGTGGTGCTCGGTCAATGCGACCTGCACGGTCGCGGTGTGGGGTCCTGCATTGCTCGTGTAGATTGACGAGAAGCCGGGCTGCACGCCGATATTCGAGAGCACGAGCTCCAGATCGTGAGGGTCGACGATCCGGCGGACCAGTCGTTCGACCCGCTCAACGTCCGCGGACGTCAGTTCGATACGGCTGCCCGAGGGCGACTTGAGGTTCATCACGAACTGAGCCGCGTCGGTGCGTGGAAAAAACGCGACGCCGAGGAGGGGATAGAGCACAAGGCTCGCGAGAAAGAGGGCGGTCACGCCGGTGAGCACTGCCCATGGCCGATGAAGCGACGCGCGGACCTGGCGTTCGTACCACGCGAGCAGCACTTCGAAACGCGCGGCGAACGCCGCATTGAACCGCTCCAGCCGCCCGGGCCCTCGCGTTGACGCCTGATCGTGGTCGGCGGCGTGATGCGGAGCCTTCATGAACCGCGCACAGAAGAGCGGCACGACCGTCATGGCGACGAAGTACGACGCGAACAGCGCGAGGACGACGGTCACCGCGAGCGCCGAAAACAGGAACCGGCTCACGCCGTACAGGAACGTGACGGGGAAGAAGACGATGGAGCTCGTCAGCGTCGCGGCGAGGACCGCCATCGCCACCTCGTCGCCGCCTTTCTCGGCGGCGATCTCTGGCGACTCGCCCAGCTCGAGATGCCGGAAGATGTTCTCGAGCACGATCACGGCGTTATCGATCAGCCGCGAGAACACCAGCGCAAACCCCGCCAGCACCATCGTGTTGATCGAGCTGCCGCCCATGTAGAGCGCGATCAGCGCCGCCAGGGCCGACAGTGGAATCGACAGGAAGACGCCGAGGGTGGCGCGAAAGCTGCCAAGAAAAATCAGCACCAACATGGCGGTCAGCCCGAGACCGATACCGCCCTCGTCGAGCAGGGTTTCGATGGCGCGCTTCACGAACAGCGACTGATCGAACACGACCTCCGCCTTGAGTTGGGATGGCACGTCGAGCAGCCGCGTCACGACGTCTTTGACGCCGTCCACGACCGCGATCGTGTTGGTGTCTCCGCCCTGTTTCATGACCGGCAGATACGCGGACGGCTGGCCGTCGACGCGGACGACATTGTTCTGGATCTGGTTCGCGTCCTCGGCGCGGCCGACGTCCGCGATCGTCACCATCGATCCGCCCGACGTCCTGAGCGGGACGCGGTTGATGTCGGGCACGTTCCGGAACTGGCTGTTGGTGAACAGCGTGTAGTCGAACGGCCCAATCTTGACGTCGCCCGAGGGGAGGATCAGGTTCGCATTGTTGACTGCGCGCACCACATCCATCGGGCTCATCTGGTACGCCTGGAGCTTTGCCGGATCGACGTACACCATGATCTGGCGGTACTTGCCGCCGAAGGGCGGCGGCACCGACGCTCCGGGCACGCTCGCGAGCTGGTTCCGGACCGTGAACTGTCCGAAATCCCTGAGCTCGATCTCGTTGAGGCCCTGCCCCTTCAGCGTAATCAGGCACACTGGCAGGCTGGACGCGTCGAACTTCTGCACGATCGGCGGCAACGTCCCTGGCGGCAGACGGCGCAAGTCCGCCATGGCGAGGTTCGAGATCTCGGTGACGTCCGAATCGGCGCTCGTGCCCGGCTGGAAGAAGACCTTGATGATGCTCACGCCCGGCAGCGACCGCGACTCCATGTGATCGATCCCCGCACCCAACGTGAAGAACCGCTCGAAACGTCCAGTGATGTCGGTCTCGATCTGCTCGGGCGGCATGCCGTTGTAGAACGTGGCGACGACCACCTGCGGGATGTTGATCTCGGGGAACAGGTCAACGGGCATGCGCACGACGCTGGTGAGGCCGATCACCGCCACAAACAGACAGGCGACGGTGATGAAGTACGCGTTGCGGATGGAGAAGCGTGACATCAGCGTGACTCCTGTGCGGTCTCTGGCTCAGTCGTCTTCGGCACGACGGTCATGCCGGCTTTCAACTGCGCGCGGCTGCCGACCACGACCAGATCCGCCAGCTGGAGCCCGGACCGAATCTCGATCCGATCGGCCATCTCGAGTCCGAGCACCACCTCGCGCGGCTCGACGCGGCCCGCGCCGTCCACGACCAGCACGTGGGTCCCGTTGTCGCTCCGGTCGAGGGCGCCGACGGGGGCGACCAGGACATCCTTGGCTTCGTGGAGCACGATCGAGGCGTTGGCGAACATTCCCGGTACGATCTCGAACGTCGGGTTCGCCACGTCGACCTCCACGTGCATCGTGCGCGTGTCCGGGTCGAGCCGATCGGCAAATCTGGCCACGGTGCCGGTGTACGTTTTGTTCAGCGACTGCACCTTCAACGTCACCGGCCCGCCAAGACGAATGCGCGAGACGGCCGACTCTGGAACCGGAATGACGAGTCGCAGCCGACGAGTGTCGGACAGCTGGACGATAGGCCTGGCCTGCGTTTGCGATGAGGTACCGGCTTGAATCATGGCGCCGGTATCGGCGTAGCGGCGAGTAATGACTCCGCCAAACGGGGCCGTGATGCGGGCATACGCGAACAGCGTGGTGGTTTTGCGCTGGCTCGCCTTGGCGAATTCGAGCTGTTCGCGGGCGGCCGCGAGCGCTGCGCGAGCCGTGGCGACCTGCGCTTCCGCCACGTGGTCTCGCCCAGCGGCCTCGTCCACGTCCTGCTGCGCGATGAGATTGGGCCGTGTGGTACTCACCCTGGTGAGCCGGGTGGACCCGAGGTGCGCCACGTCGTGGACCGAGATCGCACGGTCCAGATCGGCACTCGCGCGATTGATCTCTTCCTGCGCGTGTTTCACCGCCGACTCGTCCTGCTGCAGTTCGTCCTGGAGCTCGGGGACTTCGAGGATGGCGAGCAGCTGCCCTGGCTGGACCCGATCCCCGACGTCTACGCTGATCGATTTCAGGAAGCCGGCAATCTTCGAGTGCACCTCAATTTCTTCATGCGGTCGAAATTCGGCCGCGACTGTGAGGACCTCGGTCAGGTCGCCCCGGGTCACCTTCGCCACGGCCACAGTGGGCGCTTCGCCGGGGGTCTGTTCCGCTGCGTGCGCATCCGGTCGCGAACACCCGGCGGCCGCTATGAGCGCCACCAGGGCCACGCCGGACAGGGCGATTTGAAATCTTCGTGTCATTGGAGGCGCCTCACCGCGATGCGAAGTTGTTCGAGTGAAAAGGTGGAGGATTGGCACAACGCGACGACTTCGCGTTCGGCCGCCAGCAACCGCTCGGCCTCGGCGGGGACCCGGGTGATGATTTCTTCCGGAACCGTCAGCAGGCCGTGACGATCTCCGTAGAGCACGTCGCCGGAGGCGACGCGCAGGGCACCGACCGTGACCGGCTGGCCGAAGTCGACCAGGTGTACATAGGCGTGGGACACGGCGATGTGTGCGGCAAAGAGTTGAAAGCCGATGTCGTGCACTCGTGGCAGATCGCGAACAGACCCGTTGGTGACGTACGCGACGCACCCGAGCGCGTGCAGGATGTTCGCGTGCACCTCGCCGACAAGCGCTCCGACGCCGGGGTGCTCGTCCGTGTCTTCCACAACTACGATCCGCGGCGGGGGCAGCGTCAGGATGTAATTCCACCAATCGGTGCGGTCGTAGTAGGTGTGTCCAACAGCCGGCGGCGCGGAACAACGAATGCGCGCCGTCACGGCGTGCCCGACGACTGGCGGCAGACGCTCGAACAGGCAGCGGATCGCAGAATCAGTAAAGCCTTCGTTGCGTAATCGACAGTCGAACGTTTCCACGGCATTCGACACCGAGCAGGTATCGAGACGTCGAAACGCATCGACCAACTCCGGAGTGAGCTGGGTCATGCATACCCCGCACCCGGTCGAGCACGACCGGGACGATAAACCGCTTTGCAGTTGAAAGAAGGAGGGGCTAGCCGAGGGCAGCCGGCGGCGCGCGAAGGCCGCGGGTATCGAGGACGGTGGTGGCGGTCCTCTCGTTCTCGACGACGCGGCGATCCGCGGGGTGGTCGATGGCTTCGGGAGGCATGAGGCGACCCGAGTCCTCCGGTACGACGAGTTCCGGACTTGGTGGCACTTCTGCGGATCGGTGTACGCCGGAGAACTGTGCAGGATTCTGAGGCACGCCGATCTGCGCAAGACGCGTGACGGCCGGGAACAGCACCAGCGCCACAATCATCGCCACGGCGGACGCGCGAAAGGCCGGGAGCGAACGTTTCACTCGGCCCTCACTGTAATGATCATCGGGATAGCAAATCAAGAGTCTTTGCACGCCACTCAGTCGGTCTGAATCGGCCGGCAAAGGCCTGGAGCAGACTCTGGAATGTTCTCCTCTGATTGGGCCATCAAGATACAACCAACGCGCTGGGGGTTCCAGATCAGCGCCAGTGACAATCCGGCTCGGGCGCCTCGGGTGGATCTTCGGGTGCGTCAGCGGAATCGGTTTGCGGCTTCGTCCGCCCATCTGCGCTCGCAGGCACGCATGATGAGCCGAACGCCGCGCCTGGCAGGAAACACCTGGCGTCTTCGTTTGAGCCAGATTACAGTATACGAGTCGAAACGAAGCCCTTGGCAATGAGTACTTCAGAGACGTCGAGTCGCCGGGCAGGCATTCTTCTGCTCGTCACCGCTCTCTTGATCGTTCCGGTTCTCCTTCGGGCGAAACTCCCCCAATCGACGTCTTCGGCGGTTCGACTGAATCGTGGGTACGAAGCGCCGCCGACGAAATGGAGACTGGCGCCACCCTCGGAGTCGACACCACCGTGGATGTCGGTTGACGAGTTTACAGCTCAGCACGTTTCCCAGCGGACACTCCTGTCATCAGATGAAGCGATTCCTGATTCCCCGCTTAACGTCTCCCTTGATCCCCTTCGCGGTCCACCGCCCACGCTAGTCCTCTAAAAACCAAGCGCCCTGCTGCGCGGGTGCCACGCGCAGCCATCACTCTGGCGATAGCTGACACGTGTCAGTGATCGCTATTTGGGAAGCCTGTCACAAGACGACAGATCGTCACCTTGAGATCGTTGTCGCAGATTCACCGTCTTGCGCTACCTGCGGTGCTCGCAACTACGCCCGCACCGACTCTTGAACGTTCTGACCGTCCCGGCGTTCCGAGTCGGAAGGACCAGACTGGAGTCCTGCAATGAGATCCGGTGTCGCAGTCTCGGCCGCAATCGCGTTCGCCGTGGCCCGGGCAGGTGTCTGGGCCCAAGGAGGCACAGAAGTGGAAAAGCCCACGACTACCTGCGAGGCCTTGTCTGGTGAAAGAACGACATCGCTTCCTGTATGGCGCCCTCCCGGCGACACAGCGCATGGCATCCATGAATTCGACGGCAGCGCACGGCTCGACGTGCCCAACTCGCCCACGATCACGCTTGAGTTGTGGGGCGGAGGTGGGGGTGGGGGCGGAGGCTCCGATGAAACCTACACCGAAGGGGGCGCCGGGGGCGGAGGCGGCGCCGGTGGTGCCTATAGCCGCACCGCGATTGCCGCGCGCCCAGACCATCGCTACACGTTGATTGTGGGTCGAGGTGGGCGCGGCGGCGCTGGCGGCCAGCCGAGCCTGCCGGCAGGCGCAGGTCAAGACGGCGGAGATTCGTTCATGTGCGACGACGAACGTCTGGTACTGCTCTCGCCTGGCGGTGCTGGTGGCGGCGCGGCACTCACCAACAATAGGGGCGGTCAGGGAGGTCGCGGCCGGGATGCTACCGGATCGAACGCGGCGGCGGCGATCCATCGAGCAGGCCACGATGGGGCCAACGGCGATCGACCGCTGTTCGAATATCGGGGCTGGGGTGGACGGGGCGGTCGCGTGCAGGTTGGAACCGTGGAGTCGGCGGTTGGCGTCGGCGGAGCAGGCGGAGCCGGAGCGATGAGACCCGACCGCGCCGGCGACGGGATGCCGGGCGGCCCAGGCCACGCTATCGTGACCTGGTGACAACCGACAGGAGCGGCGGCACGCGGTTCGCGCTATGTCGACACGCCGGCGCAGCCCGCCGACGATGAATCCTGATAACCAGGGCAGAGGTGTAGCGCGTCATAACGGGCCGTACAGGGCGGCGACCACGCTGGCGGCAAGCTCCAGCAGCACGATGAGTGTCAGAGCGACGAACAGCCAATCGTGTTCGCGAGCGTAATCGACCGCCGACACCGCCACACGCGCGATCGGCGTCGCCAACAGAATGATCAGGCCGGTCGTCAGAACCGGACGCGCGAGCTCGACGTCGACCCTGCTGAGTGCCAGCGCGAGCCCCAGACCGAAACACACTGAGCTAGCCGTGATGCCGAGCCTGAGCACACGGCCGACAGCCAGTTCGAGACGACGGACGCCGGCGAATTCGGCCGATCGGTTCACCGCGCACTCTCCATGAACATCAACGCGGCTACGACGATGAGCACCGCCGCCATCAGGATCTTCAACCACACGACCGAGGCGCGCTGGCCGGCGTTGAGTCCCAACCACGACCCGAGCTGGACGCCCAACACCGCCGGCGCCGCCGCGAGCGGAGAGAGATCCCCGCGGCCGTAGTAAATGATCGCGCCGCCCGCCGCGGTGACACCAATCATGAGCGCACTGGTCGCTGCGGCCGCCCGCAGCGGCATGCCGCACCAGGCGTTCAACACCGGCACCTTGATGATGCCCCCGCCCACGCCCAGCAGAGAAGACACGTTGCCGGCCACGAACGAGGCGAGCAGTGCCACCGGCAGTCGTTTGATGCGGTAGGTCACCGGCCCTCCGCTCTCCGGATCGTGGAAAAGGCCTCCCAGCCGGCCGGGGTCGGCCGTCCCATCGAGCATGACGTTGCGACGATTCAGGCGTCCGAACATGACGACGGCGACGATGATGGCGACGAGACCGAACAGACGCTGGAGCGTCGATTCCGCGAAAAGCTGGGCCGTGAAGCCGCCGAGCAGACTGCCTGCGACTGTCGCGACCTCGAGCACCATGCCGAACCGCAGGTTCACCAGGTGCTCTCCCGAGCGCCCGGCTGTCACGGAGCTCGAGGTCGCAATCACGGTCGACAGACTGATGGCTGCCGCTGACCGCAGCGGGAACCCGAGTACAAGGTGCAAAAACGGCACGAGAAATATGCCGCCGCCGAGACCCAGTAACGCGCCGAAGCTGCCGGCGATGCCGCCGGCGACAAAAACGATGAGCGCCAGCGTGGAAGTCAGGACCGGCATTACTAGAGGCTGGTCAATGGCGAAAATCAGGGAATCGTCCGCCCGACTTTGAATTTTACACACATGTAACGGGCGCGAATTACACAGGACACACCGGAACGGTAGGTTGAATTCACACTCGCATGACGGACCAAGTGAGGTCCGACGAGGAGGGTGGATTGCGACGAGGTTCTTGGATGCGTTTCCGGACGTGGATGACGATAGCGACCTTGGTGCTGATCGCTCGTGCCGCGTCGGCGCAGGTGACGCCAGCGGCGCCGTACGCGCCACCTGACGACACTCCGTCGATTAAAGTGGGTGTCACGTTCTACGGCGACTACACCTACACGCAGGGTCCGCAAACAGTCGATGCCGATGGGAACACGATCAACGCCAGCGCGTTCAACGTAACGCGCAGCTATATCAACATCACCGGCAACGTCTCGCACATTGTCGCGTTTCGCATCACGCCGGACGTCGTCCGCGAAACGGGACTGTTCAACGCGGCGACCGGGGCCACTGTCGCGAACGACAGCCTGGTATTCCGCATCAAGTACGCGTTTGCGCAAGTGAATCTCGACGATTGGATGACCAAAGGGTCGTGGGCCCGGTTTGGCATTCAGCAGACGCCGCTCCTCGACTATGAGGAGGGTATCTACCGTTACCGCTTTCAGGGGACCACGTTCACAGAGCGCGAAGGCTTCTATAATTCGGCGGACGCTGGCGCTTCATTCCACCTCAACCTTCCTTCCAACTACGGCGAAGTGCACGTCGGGGTCTACAACGGCGAGGGCTACGCCAAGACCGATCCGAACGACAAGAAAGCAATCGAGATCCGCGGCACTGTTCGGCCCTTCGCGACGAACGCGCCCATTTTGCGGGGATTGCGCGTGACGGGCTTCTACTTCGGCGACAACTACATCAGGGATGCCGAGCGCACGCGGGCTGTCGGCCAGGTGACGTTCGAATCGACGTACCTGAATGCCGGGTTCGACGGCATCAAGGCCCATGATCAGACGTCGATTTCGCAGCCTGACATCGAAGCCTCGGGCTGGTCCTTCTGGGCGACGCCGCGGTTGCCGATGGCCAATGGCTCGTCGTGGGAAGCGCTGCTGCGATACGACCACCTGAAGCCCGATTCACGCTTCGATTCGCGGGTCCGCAACCGGACCATTGTCGGCGTGTCCTACTGGTTCCCCCATCAAGGCAACGTCTCGACAGCGTTCCTGCTCGACTACGACGGTCAGACTTTCGACAACTTCGCACCGGCGCAACCATCGCAGAGGAAAATCGCCGTGCACGCGCTGGTCAATTTCTAATCGGAGAAGGCTCATGAAATCAAAACTCCTCGTTACTACCGGCTGCGTGGTCGCCCTTGTGGCAGGCACGGCAGCGCAGCAGAGGGCGCTGATCAACGGGGCGGGCGCGACGTTCCCGAACCCGATTTACTCGAAATGGTTCGACGAATACCACAAGATGCATCCCGACGTCGCGATCAACTACCAGTCGGTCGGGTCGGGCGCAGGGATCCGGCAGATTACGTCTCAGACCGTCTTTTTCGGCGCCACCGACGGCCCGATGACCAGCGAGCAGCTCCTGGCCGCGCCGGGAAAGATCTTTCACTTTCCGACGGTGCTGGGCGCCGTCGTTCCGGTCTACAACATTCCGAACGTGCGGGCGGAGCTGAAGTTCAGCGGGCCGCTCCTGGCGGACATCTTCCTTGGCAAGGTCACCAAATGGAACGACCCGGCGATCGCGAAGCTGAACGCCGGCGCCACGCTGCCGGCGACCGACATCACCGTCGTCCACCGCTCTGACGGTTCGGGGACCACTTATATCTGGGTCGACTACCTGGCGAAGGTCTCGCCTGAGTGGAAGAACAAGGTGGGCGTGGGACAATCGCCGAACTGGCCAGCCGGCATCGGCGGCAAAGGCAACGAGGGCGTATCGGGCCTGGTCACTCAGACGCCCGGCGCGATCGGATACGTCGAGCTGATTTACGCGCTGCAGAACAAGATCAGCTACGGACCCGTGCAAAATATGGCAGGCGAGTTCGTCAAGGCGACGGTCGAATCGGTCACCGCAGCTGCGGCTGAAGCCGTGGCCAAGATGCCTCCCGATTTCCGAGTGTCGATCACGAACGCGCCTGGCAAGAGCGCGTATCCGATCTCGTCCTTCACCTGGCTGCTGTTGTATGAGAATCCGAAGGACAAGGCTCAAAGCAAAGTCATGGTCGACTTCATGAAGTGGGCGCTCGGCGACGGGCAGAAGCTCGCGGCCGGGCTGGGGTACGCGCCGCTGCCGGATGGCGTCGTTAAACTCGAGCTCGCGCAACTCGCGAAGGTCAAGGTCTCGTAACAGGACAGGTGAGTCAGGTGAGTCAGGTAGGACTGGTGGGTCAGGTGGGGTCGGTGGAGTTGGGTGGGGAAGGGTGAGCTGATCTGATGCCGCAGACGCGAACGAGCGGCGATCTCGGATTCCGGATCGGAACCGGGCTGTTCGGCTTCGTCGTCATCGCGATCGTCGGGATGATCGCATTCGAACTGACGCGCCAATCGCTGCCGACGATCCAGAAATTCGGTCTCAATTTCTGGCGCACGCAGACCTGGGATCCCATTGCCGGCCAGTTCGGGGCCCTGCCCTTCATCTGGGGCACGCTGTATTCGTCGATCCTCGCGCTGGCGATCGCCGCGCCCATCGCCCTCGGCATCGCCGTCTTCATTGCCGAGCTGTGCCCTGGCAGGATTCAACGGCCGCTGGTGTTCCTGACGGAGCTGCTGGCGGCCATTCCGTCGATCGTCTACGGGCTGTGGGGCGTCTTCGTCCTCGTGCCGGCGGTCCGCGCGCTCGAGACGTCGATGCCCGAGGTCCTGCGCCGGCTCCCGATCTTCAGCGGCCCCGCCCGCGGCGTCGGGATGCTGTCGGCGGCGCTGATTCTCGCGATCATGGTCGTGCCGTTCACCTCGTCGGTCGCCCGCGAGGTTCTGAAATCGGTGCCTAACACGCAGCGCGAGGGCGCGTACGCGCTCGGCGCGACGCGGCTTGAAGCGATCCGGGCGGCGCTCTTTTATGCCCGCACCGGCATTCTCGGTGCGGTGATGCTCGGCTTCGGCCGCGCGCTCGGCGAGACGATGGCGGTGACGATGGTGATCGGGAACGACCCGAATGTCACGGCGTCGCTGTTCGCGCCTCAGTACACCATGGCGGCGGTGCTGGCCAACGAGTTCAGCGAAGCCGCCGATCCTCTGCACTTGAGCGCGCTCGTCGAGATCGGACTCGTGCTTTTCACGATTACCCTCATCGTGAACCTGTTGTCGCGCCTGCTCATATGGAGCATGGCGCGAAGCGCGCGGGGGCCAGCCGTGGCAACCGCGACGCAGGCGGCGGCCGCATGAGCCGCACCACGCGTCGCAAGCTGTTGTCGTCGGCGTTTGTTGGCTTCTGCGCGCTATCGGTGCTTCTCGCGCTGGTTCCGCTGGCGCTCGTCCTGTTTTTCGTGATCAGCCAGGGGATTCGCGCCATCAATCTCGATTTCTTCACGCAGATGCCGAAGCCCGTCGGGGAGCCGGGCGGCGGCATGGCCAATGCCATCGTCGGCACGCTGATCCTGGCGGGGCTCGGGTCGCTGCTGGCGGTGCCGATCGGCGTCGTCAGCGGCATCTACATGGCCGAATACGCAGGCACCCGCATCGCGTCGCTCATCCGGTTCGCGGCCGATACGCTCAACGGGGTCCCATCGATCGTGATTGGCGTTTTCGTCTACGG
>Ga0068858_100006832_pt1 | contig 11099 bp, 5 predicted proteins | sample KBSSwiS12_FD_66589 | JGI IMG/M metagenome (GOLD analysis project Ga0068858, IMG submission 66589) | Switchgrass rhizosphere microbial communities from Kellogg Biological Station, Michigan, USA - KBS Switchgrass S1-2 | ecosystem: Host-associated > Plants > Roots > Rhizosphere > Soil ... | reverse complement strand
GTGTCGAAGACCGATGCATGGTGGATGGGATCATCGACTTCATCAACCGCGATCCGACGCGTCCGTTTTTCCTAATGGGCTGGACGCAGCAGACGCACCACCCGTACGAGCCGACGCCCGGCATCCCCCTGCTCGATCTGGTGCGCGAGCCGGTCCGCGACGACTACGAACTGAATCGGTACTTGAACATCCTGCGTGAAACCGACCGTCATCTCGGGCGCCTGTTCGAGGCCATCCGCATCGCCGGCATGGACCAGCACACGCTCGTCGTCATCGTCGGCGATCACGGGCAGGCGTTCGGTTATCCCCATGAAGCCAACTACTTTCAAGGCCGGACCGTGTACGAAGAAGACGTGAACGTCCCGCTGCTCTTCTGGTATCCGGGACGTTACAAATCAGCGGCACGACCGGCGACAATTGGCGCACACGTGGATCTGGCGCCGACGATCGCGGAGTTGGCGGGCCTGCCCGCCGCGCCCGACTGGCAGGGCCGGAGCCTGTTGCAGCCCGAGCACATCCCGCGCGCGTATTTCTATGTCGCCGAGGATTTCTTCAGGCTTGGGGTCCGGGAAGACAACTGGAAGTACATCTACGATCTGCGCGAGGCGCGCGAAGAGCTCTACGACCTCGATCGCGATCCCACCGAGCAGCGAAACGTCGCCAAGGCCGAACCGCAACGCAGCGCCCGCCTCCGGCAACGCCTGGCCGCGTGGGCCGAAGCCAACCGCCGGCAGTATCAGCGACGATAGCCACGCCGGCCAATCTGTCAGCCGCCAACTCTGATAAGTTCGCCTGGAGTGATCCTGACCAGCGCTTCGAGCAATTGCGGCACGAGCGGTCGCGACTCTTTCAAGCGATTCGTCCGCGCGACGGCGATGACGCGCCAATCCCCGAGGCCTGAACATTCTGTTGGAATTCCGCGGCGATGGGCACCGAGCACACCGAGTGTCGATGATCGTGGTCTCGTTATCGCTCGGCGGTCTCGTTGATCTCGGTGCTTCCCGCAATCAGCGCTTCATATTCGCTTCCGCGAACGCCCATTCATCGGCAAGCTCGGCGATCCGTTTGTCGGTCGGCCGATAGCCGTGCGACGCCTGCGTCTCGACCCGAATCAGCACGGGCTTCGCGCAGCCCTGGGCCTGCTGCAACGCCGCCGCGAATTTGAACGAATGGCTGGGCACGACACGGTCGTCGTGGTCCGCTGTCGTGACGAGCGTCGCCGGATAGCAGACGCCGGCCTTGAGGTTGTGCAGCGGCGAGTACTTGGACAGGTACGCGAACGCCTTCGGATCCTCTGACGAGCCGTACTCCGTGGCCCACGCCGATCCGCCGCTGAACTTGTGGTAGCGGAGCATGTCCATCACACCGACGGCCGGCAGCGCCACGGCGAAAAGATCCGGCCGCTGTTCCATCACGGCGCCGACCAGCAGGCCGCCGTTCGATCCGCCCATGATGCCCAGCGTCTGCGCCGATGCGTACCGCTCGCGAACCAGGTACTCCGCCGCGGCGATGAAGTCGTCGAACACGTTCTGCTTCCGCTCGAACATCCCCGCCTCGTGCCACGCCTCGCCGTACTCGCTGCCGCCGCGCATGCTCGCCGTCGCCCAGACGCCACCGCGCTCGAGCCACGCGGGGACGTCCTGCCGGTAGGTCGGCTGGATCGCGATGTCGAACCCGCCATAGCCGTACAACATCGTCGGGTTCGTGCCGTCCTTCTTCAGCCCTTTCTTGTGCGTGATGAACATCGGCACACGCGTGCCGTCCTTCGACGTGAAAAAGACGCGCTCGGTTTCGTACTGCGCCGGATCGAACGTCAGCTTCGGCGGCTCGAAGGCGGTGCTGTTGCCTGTCGCCGCGTCGAACCTGAAGACCGTGGCGGGATACAACGGCGACGTGAACTGGTAGAAGATTTCCGACCGATCGAAACGACCCGCGAGCGCGGTGATGGTGCCAAGTCCGGGCGTCTTCACCGTCGTGGCGGGGGTGCCGTCCAGTCGATAGAAGCGAAGCGTGCTCGCGACGTCTTCGAGCGCGCTGACGCCGATCTGACCGGCGATGAGCGACGCCGACTCGATTGAATCCTTCCCCTGGGGCACGATGGTGGTCCAGTTCGCCGGGTCGGGCCGCCCGATCGGAACCGCGACAATCTTCTTGAGAGGCGCCTCGCGATCGGTTTGGAGATACAGCATGCCGTTGACCACGCCGAGCGGAAGATACGCGGCGGTATGGCCGGCGTAGAGTGCCGTCACGGGCGCGTCCAGCTTCGGCGACGAAGGATCCTGGAGGTCCTTCACGAACAGCTCGTTCTTGTTGCTCGTTCCCTTGTTGGTTTGAATGAACAGATAGCGTCCCGTTTCGTCGAGATCGGCGTCGATAAACAGCATCGGTTCGTCGGCGCGCTCGTACATCAGACGATCCGCGGACTGGTCGGTGCCGAGGACGTGGTAGAAGATCTTCTTGTCCCGGACCGCGGTCTCGATCGCTTTGCCGGCGGGCGGCTCCGGATAGCGGCCGTAAAAGAAACCCCTGCCGTCCTTCGTCCACGCGACCGTACTGAATTTCACCCACCGAATCGTGTCAGGGGACTGTTTTCCGCCCTGCAGCTCCCGCACGTAATAGGTGGACCAGTCCGACCCGCCCTCCGACAAGCCGTACGCGAAGCGCTTGCCGTCGGGCGAAGGGACGAAATCGGACAACGCAATCGAACCGTCAGGCGAGAGCGCGTTCGGATCGAGCGCGATGGTCTCGGCCGACGTGAGGCTCGTACGCGTGTAGACGACCGCCTGACGCTGGAGGCCGGTGTTCCGCGAATAGAACCAGCGACCGCCCTTGTAATAGGGGGTCGACACGCGGGCGTAGTTCCAGAGCTCCGTGATCCGGGTGCGCAGCGGCTCGCGCAGCGGCAGCGTCTCGAGATACTTGAAAGTGACGGCGTTCTGCGCGTCGATCCAGGCCTTGACCTCCGCCGCGTTCAGGTCCTCCAACCACCGGTAGGGATCGGCGATCTTGGTGCCGAAATAGTCGTCGACGACGTCGACCTTTTTCGAAGTCGGGTAGGTGCGCGATTGAGTATGTGCCACGGTAATCACAGTCACGAATGCCAGCGCGGTCACGAGCGGCGCCCTGAACAAGGGGATCATATGAGTGCTCCTTGCGTCGGCCTCAGTCGCAGTCTTTGAGCGCGGGAGCGATTGGTGCCAGTTGCGAGTTCAACGTGAACTGGCCGGCGGGCGTGTGGTCCCGCACCGACCGGATGAAGGTGCTCGTCTGGTCGATCGGCAACGACGCAACATTCGCGCAGAAGGCCGGCCAGACGCCATCCTGTCGCAGGTACTCTTCGACGTTCGACACGTAGAACACGGACACGACGGCGCCCCTGTCTTTCAGGTACTGGCCGACGGCGCGGATGGCTCTGGGGCCCGAAAAATTGCCGACCAGCGGCACGACCAGGTTGTCCATCTCGAGCTGCTTCAGAAACCTGAACGACTCGTCGCTGGCCAGGTAGCCGCGAAGCTCTCCCACTCCGTCGGTCGCGACCATCAGGTCCGCATACGTCGGCTCACTGCCGCGGCCGCCTTCGTTGCGAGACGACGAGTACTGGATCTTCGGCCCGTACAGATGGAAGGCGCGATAGTCGTGCTGCAGGCGGAGGAGATCGCCGGCGTCGAGCACGAAGTTGTGCTTTTTCGTCAGGTGATTGACCACTGCTCTGACGTTCTCGACGTATAACGACTCGGTCGATTCGACCTTGGCGACGGCGTCGAAGATGTCGGCGATCGTGGAGTCGGCGGTCAACCCTTTCGGCCGCTCCCGGGCGAACAGCCTCGACACGAACTCGGCCCGGTCGGCGGACATCTCAAACAGCGCTTTGTAGATCAGATGAAGCGCGAGATTCCCGCGCCGGATGTCGAAAATGAACGCCATGCGAGGCCGCAGGGCGACCATGTACGTGAAGTTCTGCTCGGGACCGACGCCCAGGTAGACGCCACCCTTCGGCACCGTCCGCGACAGATCGGGAATGATGTGCTGCAGCGAGGTTTCGTTCGAGAGCAGGTTGTCGGAGGGGAACGTGCCGGCGCGCTCCGAGAAGCTGGTCAGCATCCTCCAGAAGTCATCGTCGGCAATGCGTGCCGGCAGCGTGTTGTCGGCCGCGCGCAGCCCGACGGCGAGCCACGCCCCGCACAGACACAACGCGAGGATCGACGCGGAGAGCCGAACCGATGGACGCGAGCGCATCGCCCCGATTGTAGTCCCCCTCGACCGCTACCGCACCTTCTCGCCGTTGACGCGTGTCGCGGTCGCCGGATCGTTGCGGTCGTCACGCCACGTCGGATGGTTGAAGTGGATCACCGAGTCGCCGTTATAGGAGACCACAGCGTTGTCGAAGGTGAGGACGCCGATCGAGCGCCAGTTCCGGAACCTACGTCGCTCACGGATCGGCGGACCGGTCGTCTCGCCTTCGTCAGTGACTTCAATGTTGAACGTCAGCGTGCGCCTGGGCACCGGATCGCCGCGCTCGAAGATCTGCGCCATGACTTCGTCGCGGAAATCGAGCCGCTCGCCCGCAATTCTCGGCTGGTCTGGTGCGACGAGCAGCCGCATGAATTCCGGCGCTCGAGTCGGTTCTTCCGCCGGTTTGCCGAGCTCGGCAATCGGGTACAACTGACGGATCGTCGGCCGCTGGTCGACCTTGCTGAAGACCACGCCCGTGGCCAGCAGGATCGGCACATCGGCCCCCCGGCGCGATGCGGTGGTATCGGGGGCATTCCGCAATTCGACGTCGTTGATGAAGTCGGTGTGATCCCCGCCGATGTCCTGTTGCGTTATGAAGTTCGCCGTGCGAAGCGGCGCCGGATGATCGGGATCCGTGGTCGGAAACAGCTTGCCGACCATCGACAGCGAGCGTATCTGTCCCCGGCATGTCTCGGTGCAGCAGGTCGAATATCGGGCGACCGCAAGCGCTACGCTCCCCTTGGCAAAATAGCCCGAGTACGGCGTCTCCTGATGGATCTCCCAGCGTCCCACGAGACACACTCCGTTTGGATGGACGATGCGGCGGAACCCTTTCCTATCGGGGCCCCAACGCAAGTCGGCGCCTGAGTCAATGGCTCGCGCCGAGGCTTCACGAAACGGGTACTTCGTTCCGAACGAGAGCGCTCCGTGCAGCACATTCTGGAGGGTGACCTCGTAGACCGGCAGCGGCGCCTCGCCTTCGCGCCCCCAGACGCGCTGATACGGATTCGCGAACAGCGCATCGACGACTTCCCGGAATCGGGAACCGCCATAGGCGCGATCTTCGTCGGTGAGAGCTTCTATGCCAAAGTCCGTCATGACATCACCACTCCATGTCAACAGGAGGCCCTGATGCCGGATCCGTCCGCGCGTCGCGCCTTGCCATCCGGGCGCTTCGACGCCCAGAATTGACACCTTTATTCCCTTCCGGGCCCTAATGTAGACGACGACTCGTCGAGAGTGTAATGGAAAATGAGCAACGAAACGGCGTTCGAAACGACGACATCGGCGCTGCGCTTCGGCGTCGGCGTCACGCATGAGGTCGGGATGGATCTCGCCGACCTCGGTGTACGGCGGGCCCTCGTGCTCACCGATCCGAGGCTCAGCCGGCTCCCGCCGGTACACGCGGTCGCAGAGTCGCTCGAGCACCACGGCGTCCCGTTCGCCGTCTACGATCGCGTGCGCGTCGAGCCGTCCGATGCGTCGTTCCGCGACGCCATCGAATTCGCGCGCGCGTCGGAGTATGACGCGTTCGTGGCCGTGGGTGGAGGGTCGACGATCGACACCGCCAAGGCCGTCAATCTGTACACGACGTACCCGCCTGACGATTTTCTCGACTACGTCAACCCGCCGATCGGAAAGGGATTGACGGTGCCCGGACCCTTGAAACCGCTCATGGCGATTCCAACCACCGCCGGCACAGGAAGCGAGACCACCGGTGTCTGCATCATGGACGTCGTGGCGCGACACGCGAAGACGGGCATCTCCAGCCGTCGGCTGAAGCCAACGCTGGGGTATCTGGATCCGGAGAACACGCGCACCATGCCGTCGCAAGTCGCGGCGGCAACGGGACTCGACATCCTCTGTCACGCGGTCGAGTCGTACACGGCGATTCCCTATACCGCCCGGACGCGATCCGATCGTCCGTCGCAGCGTCCACCGTACCAGGGCTCGAATCCGACGAGCGACGTCTGGTCGCTCGAGGCGTTGCGGATGGTCTCGCGATTTCTCGTGCGCGCGGTCGACGATCCGTCAGACGATGAGGCGCGCTCGAACATGCTGCTGGCGGCGTCGTACGCCGGCGTCGGCTTCGGCAATGCCGGCGTACATCTGCCGCACGCCATGTCGTACCCGGTCGCCGGTCGCGTCAGGGACTACAACCCGTCTGGCTACCCGGCGGACCACCCGCTCGTGCCGCACGGGGTATCGGTGATTCTGAACGCGCCGGCGGTCTTTCGCTTTACTGCGCCGGCCAGCCCCGATCGGCATCTGCAGGCGGCCGATGCACTCGGGGCCGACATCACGCACGTCAGGCGGGACGACGCCGGACGCGTTCTCGCCGACCGCATTACGTGGTTCATGCAGAGGCTCGACCTGCCGCGCGGCCTCCGCGGCGTCGGCTATTCCTCGTCGGACATTCCGGCGCTGGTCGAAGGCGCACTGCTGCAGCGGCGGTTGACGACGCTGTCGCCCCGGCCCGTCGGGGTCGAGGAACTCAGCGCGATGTTCGAAGACGCGATGTCGTAATCTGGCGAGCTTGGCCACGAAGACACGAAGACACGAAGAAGAATTCAGATCTTCCTGCCTTCGCGCCTCTCGTGGCTGCGATTAGAAACGATTGATCCGCGCGTGCCGACTTATTCTTCCGGGGCGCGGTTGATGACGTTCTGCGGATCCTTGCGCGGGCGAACGATCCCCTTCTTCAGATCGTCGGCGATTGCCTTGTCTTCGGCGCGTTCGGCCGCCAGGATGTACTTGATCGCGCCATTCCCCTCGTGACATTCGTAGGGAAGGGTCTGGAAGCCGGGCGGCGAGACCAGCGGCAGCGAGAGCGTCCACGGCCGCGTAAACGTTTTCGGATCGTCGATCCTGATCGAGTACTGCATCACGTCGCTCGCAGTGCGCGTGAAACGCTCGACCATGCGCATCGCCTCGCTGTGCGGGAGACCGTTGCCGTTCCCGCCGAGACCGGTCTTATCCGTGAAATTGGTCGTCTCGACGACCAGGGTGTTGCCTTCCCAGTGGCCGCGCGAGTCGCCGAGGTACTGCCGGATCCGCGGCCCGATGTGCGCGCGTCCGTCGAGCTGGATCACGCGCGTGTCGTGAATCATCTCGTAGGTCAGGACGACCGCGTCGGGGGTCTGGAGAATCCGGTTGCCGTTGCCGTACGGGACCGGTAGCACCCCTCCGACGATGCCGCGTGTGATGCAGCGGTCATACAGCGTGAAGCTTTCCGGGCTGTCGAACGGGCCGTTTCCAAAGCTGCCGCGATCCCGCGGCGTGGCCCGGGCCTGCGCCTCCGGCGTCAGTGGAGGCATTCTTCCGTCCGCGGGCTCGACAATCAGCGACGTCTGCCGGAACGTCTGAGAGCCGCGCCAGAACCCGTCTCTGCCCCCGGTTTGAACGCCGGTGGCTGCCACGGCGTTCTTGATCGTCTGGGCATCTCTCGCCTCTCGTTCAGCCAGCTCCTGGTCGGTGAGCTCGGCTCTCGCGGCGAACTGCTCCGGCCGCTCGCGCGGAATCCCGCGGGCGCTGTCGCTGGTCCATTCACCCTGAAGATCGGGATGGCCCCAGGGAGTCTTGGGCACCACCCACGTCTTCCGGGCTTCGGGCTTCGCGCTACGAGCATCAGCCGTAGCCTGGCGCCCGGCGCCTGAAGCCTGAGGTGCTTGAGCGCCCGCGATCGACGCCGAGAACAAGACCGCCGTCATCGACGCCGCCAGCGCGAGTCGCTTGGACATTGGAGGCCCCAGGTGAAGTTCGAAGCTTAAAGTTCAAAGGTCAAAGTAAGCCAACAAGTGAACTTACCAACTTACTTTGAACTTTTCCCTTTGAACTTTCAACTTTCTTCTAGAAGTCGTACTGCACGGTGATCTTCGCGGTGCGCGCCGTCATCACTGGCGTCTGGGTGCCCGTCGGGGTCAGCCACGCGCCGCCAGGAATGAACGCCTGGTTCGGTACCAGGATAGTGTCGAAGTTGAACGCGTTCAGGAGGTCGAGCGCCACGTTTGCCCGCGTCCGACCCAACCGGATGATCTTCGCCACTCGGAAGTCGACCTCGTTGACGCGATCGCTCCGCAAGTCGTCGGGCTTCAGCAGGTTCACGACCACGTTGGGCGCATTGTTCGAGAGCGGCCGCCCAAGCGATGGCTGGATGAGGGCGTTCGCCACCGTCCAGTCCGCGCGCAACGGGAGACCGGGGCTGCTGGTCAGTACGCCGCTGACCAACACGTCGATCTTCGGGAATGTATAAGTCCCCGTCGTGGTGAACCGCGTGTCGAAGCCGGGCGCATAGTGGCAGTAAGGATTCGTGGGGCTGAACGCCGGCACCTCGCTGCCGGTCGAGAACGCGCCGTTCTGCTCCGGCAACTGCGCCCGGACGGCGCAGTAGTCGGTGACGCGCTGCCCCGTCGTGCTGCCCGCCTGAAGCTGGAAGTCCTTCATCCGGGCGGCGACGTTGAGATCGATCCCGTTGTAGACCTGCGAGATGTCGGTTGAATACGTACGGTAGTTGTCAATCAGGCTGGCCGTCGCCTGCACGACATTGTAGAGTCCGGACACGACGTAGCCGCCGCCGCCAGGCAGCCGCGGATCGCTCGGCGCCGTGATGCTGAACGGCGTGTAGTCGGCGACGCTCTGCGCCCGGTTGTCGGTGACGGTGAAGTGCTGGAGCCAGCGTCGCGTGTATCCCGCCGACACCGAGACGCGCGGCAGCACTTCGTGCTGGAGCGTGGCGCCGACAATCCAGTCGCTCGGCCGGTTGTACCAGCCCTGCATGATGTTCGGGTCGTACGACAGCGTGTTGGTCGTCTTCCCGAAATTCAGATCGGAGATCTGCCCGCAGAAATCCGCGCCGGCCGCGCGGCCGTCCTGGGCAAGCGGGTTCTGCAGATCGCAATCGGGGCTGAAGTTGCCGTTTGCATCGGTCCACGTCCGGGTCGCGGTCGTCGTGATACGCGACACAGGCAGGAGCGCCGAGTAGTTCCCGTTGCCGGCCACCGCCGCCTCGAGATACCGGCCCACGTTCACCTTGATCGCGGTCTTCCCGTTGCCGAACAGGTCGTACGCGACGCCAAACCGCGGATCGATGTCGTTGTATCCGATGACCCCTTGCGTCTCGGGAAACACGAGTGGCGTCTGGAGGAAGCGCGTCGGGCCCACCTGCTGCGGTGGATAGTAGCTCCACGAATGGTCGTACCTGAGCGCGCCCTGCAGCGTCAGGCTCCCGCGCGTCCACGTGTCCTGCCAGTAGAGCGCGTTCATGCGCACGCGCGTGTCGGCCTCGTACGGCGGCAGATTCTCGGTGATCTGGTTCGGGATGCCGTTGTTGAACCGGTAGGCGAGGTTGAAGTTGTTGGTGGAAGGACGGCTGATGTTCCAGTAGTACGCGCCAATGTAGCCGACTTTCATGTTGTTGGCGCCGGTGACATAGGTGCCCGACAGGTTCCACCGGATCGGCTCCATGAAATCGGTGTTCCAGTTCTGCGCGCGATAGGTCAGGTTCTGGAGGTTGCCGTTGTTGGGGCATCCGGCGGTGCACTGTTCGGTGACCGGAATCAGGTCGCGGTTGTTCCCCGGCCGCTCGCGCCCGTTCCAGTTCTGCTGGTAGGTCCCCAACCCGGCCTCGAGCAGCAGCTTGTTCGTCATCGTCGACGTCCACCGGATCTGTTCCAGACGGCCGTAGGTTCCTTGCTTCCACCCGGTTCCACCGGAAACTGTACCGGTCTCGGGCGCCCCCGCGGCCGGGCCGGTGATACCGCCGATCGCGACGTTATCGCTGAACCTGAACTGGCTCGGATCCCAGAACATGTTGAGCTTGTCGCGGGACGACACCTGCGCCGTCAGGCGCAACGTGGGCCGGATCGTACCGGGGGCGTTGCCATTTTCGGCCGGGCGGTCGAAGTCCGGCACGTAGGTCCACTTGGTGATGTCGCCGGCGTTCTTGTTGTAATACATGCCCGGGAGCGACGTCCCGCTTCCCGCCCACGCAGTGGAATAGAAGAACCACAGGCGATCCTTCTTGATCGGCCCGCCGTTCGACAGGCTCGTATCCCAGAGGTAGAGCGTTTTCTGCGGGGACAGGACCGTGACACCGCTGAAGTCTTTCAGGATCTGGCCGTAGTTGTCGCTCTGCATCCAGCCCTTCATGCCGGAGCCGTAGTAATGGTTCTGAAACGTGTTCCCGCCCGTCTTCGGAATCATGTTGACGATCGGTCCGCCGACCTCGGCCTCGCCGAGGCCCGCGGCAGTCGTCATGACGACTTCCTGGGCGTTCTCGAGCTGTCCGTAACCCGACACGCCGCCGCCGTTGATGGCGGCGCCGGTGCCAAGGCCGTCCAACTGGCTCTGCCCCTCGTTGCCGCGGCCGCCCCGGCCGCCGAAAACGATCATTCCCGGGCTCAATTGCACGTTGGCGTTACCGCCGCCCGAAACGATCATCGAGGGAATCAGGAGCATGACGGCCGCGTAGCCTCGCGCGGTCGGGATGTTGCCGATGAGCGCGTTGTCGAGCGTCCGTACCTGTTTGGTGGTCTGCACGTCCACGATCGGGCTTTCTCCCGTGACCGTGATCGTTTCCGCGAGCGCGCCGACCTTCAACTCCGCGTTGACGGTGGAGACGAAATCGGCGGGCAGTTCCAGCGCATCCCGCCTGAACGTGTTGAATCCCGTCAGGGTGAAGGTGACACTGTAGGTGCCGGGCCTGAGGTCGATAATGCGATACTGGCCGCTTCCATCGGAAACGGCCGAGCGGACTTTCTCGATGAGCGCGTCGCTCGCGGCTTCCACTGTCACACCGGGCAACACGGCCCCGGACGAATCCTTGACCACGCCAGTGATCGTCGACTGGGCAGAGGCCATCGCCGGAA
>Ga0068858_100006815_pt1 | contig 11112 bp, 7 predicted proteins | sample KBSSwiS12_FD_66589 | JGI IMG/M metagenome (GOLD analysis project Ga0068858, IMG submission 66589) | Switchgrass rhizosphere microbial communities from Kellogg Biological Station, Michigan, USA - KBS Switchgrass S1-2 | ecosystem: Host-associated > Plants > Roots > Rhizosphere > Soil ... | reverse complement strand
TCACACCGCGTCGGCCACCGCGTTGAAGGAGACGATGATGCTACGGTGGATGGTTGCGGCTACGACGGCCGCTCTACTCGCGGCGACGCCAGTTATCGCCCAGGAAGCTGTTGTCGGTGCGCCGGACCGAGCCGCGCTTTTTCACAGCACGGATCCCGTGATCGATGCGCGCAAGCAGGTCGTGTACGACATCTACACGAAGATTTTCGAAGAGAATCGTTACGATCTCGTCGACGTCTACATGACCAAACGGTACATCCAGCATAACCCGAATATCGCCTCCGGTCGCGAGGCCGTGAAGACGCTGTTTCGCGAGAACCGGCTGCCCAAGATGACGATCCCGGTGTTTGCCGTCGTCGCCGAGGGCGACATGGTCGTGGTGGCCAGCGCGATGGTGCTGCCGCGACCCGGCGGCAAGTCGGGCGAGACCTATACGACCACACATTTCGACATGTGGCGGTTCGTCGGCAATCAAGTCGACGAGCATTGGGACGAAGCGCGGCTTGGGCCTATGTCGATCGGCATCGTCGAACAGCCAGCGAAATAGAGCCGCTGCCGAGCGGCAGCTATCGGCGATCGTGGTCGACGGACCTCCTCCAACGCTATCGTAATGTGGCCGGCGCGGGCTAGCCCTGACGTGTTGTCGTTCGAGACGGCTTATGGTGCGGCCGATCGCGGCTCGAGTCCGCTGCATGCCCTTTCGCATGGGAATGGCGGAATGCCCTTGCGAAAGCGGCCGTGCCGGCTGGATAGCGATCGCTATGGCTGAGCCAAAACGACGTCGACGGTGACTTCGCGGCTTTCGGGACCCAGCACCGACGAGCCCTCGGGCGGGCTGTCTGCAGTCCGCCCCTCGACAATTTTCTTCGGGACACCGATGGCGATTAGCGCGTCACGAACCACCGCCATGCGGCGGGTGGCTATCTCCGGCGCCTCGCGCATGATCGAACCGTCGTCGAGGCGGGACTCGCCGGCGTGGCCGTTGACAATGACGCGGGCCACTGGCGTCGCCATGATCGTTCGGGCGATCAACTCGACCTTGGCCTGGTTGACCAGGTTCAGCACGGTACGGTCGAAGTCCAGCGTGACCGCGAAAGCCATGTTCTTCGTCAGCGGGGGCGGGGTGGGAACATCGCCGCCGTTGCGCGCAAGCACCTCTGGCGGCAGGTCAAAGAGCGACCCTTCGCGTGGCGCTGTTCCATTGTCCGGCAATACCGCGTCGCACGAAAAGTCCAGCTCGGGTAGCGGAGAGATCTGCACCGGGTCGATGTTAATCGCGCCGCAACTGATCTGATCGTCATGGGCCATCCCTTCGACCAGCACCTTGTGGAGAAGCTGGGGAGGCGTGCCGATACGAAACGCGCCGATATAATAGGTTTTACCGCCGGACTCGGCGAGCCAACACTGCCGTGCCGTGTCGCGGAATTCCGGACAAGCGACAAAGCTGACCGGACGCCCAGAGGAGCCCGCCGCCAGACTCTCGGCAAGCGCTGGGGTGCTGATCACGACGCCGAGCGCGGCTATCCATTTGCGTGCGACCATCACAAGGCACCCATGAAATTGACGAGATCGGTGATCTCGTCTTGCGTGTAACCGATGCGGAAACGGGCATCGTAGAAATTGACCACAGCGCGCAGGTCCTGCGCCGAACCGCCGGCAAAATAGGGTGCCCGCGCGGCAAGCCCTCGCATCTGCTGGATCACTACCTTGCCGACATCTGCGCACCGGCCGGTGATCAGGGCACGGCCCGGATCGGTCGTGTAAATCTCGCGCCCGAGATACGGGTGCGGCGGCGTATCCTTGTGGCAATCGATCCGGAACAACGGCAGGTCAGGCGCGGGTGTCGCCGTTGGGTACGTCGTGGTGCCGAGATCCAGATATCCCGGTGCGACATCCATCCCGGTCTGCACCATATTGTGGCACGCCGCACAGGTCTGCTTGACCGGATTGCCGATGAACCCGTTCAGGTCCGCGACGTTCCGGATCAGGAACTGCCGATACATGAACGAAAGATATCCGCGTGCAACGGAGTCGCGGAAAGCCCGCTGCGCCGAGGTTTCGCTCGCCTCACCGACGCGGGTCGCGGGGAATGGCGGCAGCTTCACGAGCGGAATCCATTTGATCGACGAAGCGATGCGCTGCGTCACCCAGCCCTCGATCTCCGGGAACATAGGACGCGCCGAATATGCGCCGACCACCGCCGGCTTGCCGTCGCGCAGCGCACGAGGCCCGAGATACGCGCCGCCGGTATCGAGACGGCCGCCAGCATGATCGGTCACTTGCGCGGCATAGACGTGGAACAGGAACTTGCGAACCTGGGTCTGCTGCGCTGGAGACAGCCCCACCTCCATCGCCATATGCGTGCGGGAGGCATCGACCATTTGGGCGATGAGCGTGGGCGCGCGCCCGTCGCTCATCACGTTGCCGCCCAGCCGATGTCCCGTCGCCGGATCGAGAGGCCGCACCTCGCCCGTGCGGATATGCCACAGGCTGAGCGGTCGTTCGGGTTCGACATACTTCATGTTCGCGGCCATCCTCGGCCGCCGGAAAACCGAGATGTGCGGATTGCTCGATTTAAGACCGTAGACGCGGTCCGTGTTGCAGCCGGTCGGGTCGCTGACCACGGTGATGTCGAACTCGGGAGAGATCGCGCGGCCGCCGGGATCGCGCGGCGGCCAGGGCAGGGGGATCCGAAACAGTCCCTTGTCGAGCAACAGCGAATGAGAGGAGCGCTGCCCGACCGGGAGATTTGGACAGTTCGCCCCGTCGACTGCGGCGAACAGACTGTCCTTCGGGCCTCCGGCCGCCCAACGCGCCCTGATGCTTCGTACCGACAGGCTCATGGCGTCCGCGGGTTGGTGGCAGGTGACGCAGGCTCGCCCATTGCGTCCGAGAGGCTCGAAGAAGGGATGTCCGCGAGTGGCGACCGGCCCGTCGGCGTTGAACACCGCTAGCGTCCCGGTCGGGTTCGCGAAGGTCGAGTAGGCGGACAGGGTCCGATCGGCGCCGGCTGGAATGATGTTGTCTGTGGTCGGCGCGCTGGTGGCGGCCATATCGTTGGCGCGATGGGAGGCGCGTGCCGCCACGGATGCCACAAATAGAGCGGTAGCCGCGGCTAGCATCACTCTTGCGCCACTCTCTCCCATCGTGCGTCGTATCCTAATGATCCGAGACCGGCGCCCAGCTAGGTTTGACGGTCCGCTTGAGATCATCTTCGGATAGGCGGGCCTCATAAACCAGCTGCAGGATTTCCCGTGCGGCGCCTCCGGAGGCTTGCGCCGGCCAATAGTCACCTCTGGTTTACCGGATTCCCGACGCTAAACCCGCTCGAACCGTTTTGTGGTGTGCGAAATGGGAGAGGTGCGCGCCCTATCCCGCCGAAACGCCGACGGACTGGGAGAGAATATTGTATGAGTGATGCGATTGAGACGGTGCTGCGCGACGGGGGACTGCCTCCTCTGGCCGCCCGCGTGGCGACGGAGATGAGCCGCGAGGCTATGGTCGTGGCGATCGCCTGCTCGATCTGCATGGGACTCAGCTTCGCACCCGTATTCATGGGTACCTTCCCGTTGTTTCTCGAGCCGGTGTCGAACGAGTTCCACTGGAGCGCGGCGATCTTTCCGCAGGCGATGCTGATCTCCGGCCTGACCGGCGCGTTGTCCGGGCCCGCGGTAGGGCGACTCATCGACACGATGGGCGTTCGCAGGGTGTTGCTTCCGGGGTTGATCGCCTGGTCGGCAACCCTGGTCGGGATGTCCTTTCTGAACGGCAGTGTCGTGACGCTGTATCTCGTGTCCGCGCTGATGGGGCCGCTGGCGGCGACCTGCGGTCCCGTCGCGCTTGCGAAAGTCATATCTGGGTGGTTCGACCGCAGCCGCGGCATCGCGCTCAGCGCAGTGCTTGGAGGATCCGTTGCGATCTTTACCGCTGTGCTGCTCGTGTTGGCGCGGGAGCTCATCTTTGACCTGGGTTGGCGCGGAACGTATCTGGCGTTCGCCGGAATGATCGTTCTGATCGCATTGCCCGTGTCGTTCCTCTTCCTGCGGGAAGCGCCCCATGTCGCGCCACCAGGCATGATGGGAATGCCCGGCCCGGTCGGCGTTGACGTGAAGCCCATGGCGGCGTTCCGCAGCCGCCCCTTCTGGACAGTGATGGCCGCATCGACGCTCATTTGCGCCTCGGCCAGCGGCGTAGCGAGCCACTTCATACCATGGGGCGTCGAGTTGGGCATTTCCGGCGGCACCGCCACGTTCGCGCTGACCTTATACTCACTGTTAGGGCCGTTCAGTGCGCTGATCGCCGGCGCCGCCGCCGATCGGTTGCCGCGGCCGGGACTGCTCGCATTGGTCTTCGCTGTTCCGCTCCTGGGCTTCTTGGCCATGCTGACATCGCACGAGTGGGCGATCGTCGTTGGTTTTGCGCTCCTGGGCGCCGGCTTCGCGGCAGTGGCGGGTTTGCTCCCGTTCTTCACCAGCCGTTACTTCGGCCTGGCGAACGCGTCCACGATCTTCGGCGTCGCGGTGGGGCTTACTACCCTGTCGCTTGGCGTTGGGCCGGTCTTGCTTGGGCTTCTTCGCGGCGCGTGGGGTTCTTATGCCTCCGGTATTCCGGTTGTTGTCGGCGCGCTGCTTCTTGCCGTGCTACTTACCGCAACCCTCCCGCGCTACCCCCATCGTTGAAATCTCTAGCAACGCGCGCATAATGTTTGACGATCGCGGCAGACGGTAAAAAACATCGCCGTTAATGAAGGAGAGATGTCGTGAGCATCGCGCAGCTGGCGTCGGACCAGCGTTCCGCCCTTCTCGTTTCGCGCTCCGCTGTGATCGCCAATCCGCTGTTCGATGCGATCGTTGGGGCGGGTGCTGCGAACAACAAGGCAGCCTGCCAGATCGCTGCCCAGATCGAGGAAGATCTGATCTGCAAAGGCTGGCCGACCGGCATGCTCTACGGATCCGAAGCTCAGTTGGTCGCTCGCTTTCAAGTTTGCAAAGTTGTCGTTCGCGAAGGCGTGCGCATTCTCGAGAGCCGGGGCACCGCGAGAATGCGCCGTGGCCCCAATGGGGGCTTGATCGTCCTCGCACCCACGGTTCCGGTCCTGCTTGAGGCAATCCATCGATACGTCACATCGTTGCGCAGGACGGCCCTCCAGGGCCATGTATGCCGGTCCCTCCTTCGGCTGGTGCATACAAGAATGCGGAAGCCGGGAAGAGGCCGATCGACGTCCGTCCTCGCTGAGCTTGTCGACGAACTGCTCGCTGCAACCGACCGGTTCGCCGAAAGTGGGCCGCAGGGATACGTGAAGCGTGGAGCAGCAGCCGAGATGGCTCGCTCACGCGCAGAACAGGTTTTCAGGCTGCTGATGCGTGACCTGGGCGATGAGATCGTCGAGGATCAGCGGCTCGGTTCCGAACTCGATTTGTGTGACCGCTATGGGGCTGACCGGAGCGCGCTCCGGCAGGCCGTTCGCGTCCTCGAATTCGAAGGAATCGCCGTCTCGACTGCCGGGCGCGGAAAGGGGTTGATGAGGCAAATCCCAGACCCGGCGGCCGTTTGCCGGCTGATCAATTGTTACTTTGCATCGGCAAAGGTTTCGCCAAGCGACGCCATGAACCTGTACCAGTTGTTGAGCAGTGAGGCCGTTTCGATCGCTGCGCGCAATGCCACGGGAACGGACCGGATGCGGTTGGAGGCTGCACAGCGCGACCTGATGCGGTCCGGCCCGCGCGTTGCCTTTGGTCTGATGCAGGAAGCCGAAGACAGTCAGTTTGACATTCTTGATGAGCCGCTCATCGACATCCTCCTGCGCTGTACCAAAAGCTATTCAACATGGTCGTCGTCGCTTCGGGATCCCGAGAGCGAGAAGGTCGGAGAGATCTACCGCGCAGAGACCTTGAAGGTGATCGCGGCTATTCTCCGGCAGGACCCGGAGGAAGCTGCCTCGGCGCAGTGCCTGAAAGTCGAACGGCTCCATAAGCTGATTTAGGCAGGTCGTTAGCCAAGCAAGGTGCCACCGGTAGCGTCGATCAGCTGTCCGGTGATCCAGCTGCCCTCATCGCTAGCAAGGAACGCCACGATATTGGCAATGTCGGTCGGCGTTCCGAGCCGGCCCAGTGCCGACTGGGCTTTGGCGTGCTCGACGAACGCCGGATTTCCCTCCGCCATGCGCAGGAATTCCTCGGTCCCGGTCGGGCCAGGCGCCACGGCGTTGACGGTTATCCCGCGCGCACCAAGTTGAAGAGCGGCGGTTTTGCTGAACACCTCGAGTGCGCCCTTCGCCATGGCGTAGGAGACGACGTTCGGGTTAACGAAGCGGGACGTGGCAGAGGATATATTGATTACCCGACCGCCGTTGCGAAGGCGTGGCAAGGCGGCCTGGGTGATGAAGAAAGGCGCCTTGACATCTACCGCGAACGCTTTGTCGAATTCGGATGGCTTGAGCACTTCGACGGAACCGAACATGATCTGCCCGGCATTGTTGACCACGATGTCCAATCCGGACTCGCCTGAGCATTCGGCCAGACCGCGATCGAAATCGGCAAACATCGTAGTGATCGACGTCTCCGACGTGTTCAAGTCCGCCTGCAGCACAAAGCCGCGGCCGCCGGCCTGTTCGATGGTCGCCAGCGTTTCTCGTGCGGCGTCGGCGTTGGCGCCATAGTGAATCGCAACTGTTGCGCCGTCGGCCGCGAGCCGCACCGCGATGGTGCGGCCAATGCCGCGGCTCGCGCCCGTGACCAACGCGACCTTGCCCTTCAGCTTCCCCATCTTACCAGGCTCCGATTACATTGGTCTCGCCCCGAAGCTGGCGCGAACCGTACCAATAACCATGACCGGTGCTTCGCAGTCGGAAGGGCAGGGCGACGGTGGCGACCGGCTCGCCGTTGATGTTTTGGGCATCGAGGATGAGCAACTCGCTGCGCTTCTCCTTATGACGGCCGACGACAGTCATGACGTAACCCTCCCCTTCCGCGGCGGTGTCGTTCTTCGGCACGAACTGGGGTTCTCCGATCGAGCAATTGTGGCCGGCGTATCGGATTTGCGCAGGTTTTTTGCCGTTGACGTCCATGGTGGCTACCCACTGAAAGCCATGGCCGATCCGCTCTTGCTCGGGAACGTCGAGCAGGTTCATCGTGACGAAACTGTACGACATCGTTTCGAAGCGAGGGTCGATGCGCGGCAACTCGCACGGATAGTCGAACAGCTGCTGCTCGGTGAAGCCGTCACCGTTGCTCTCCATGTCGATTATGACGCGCTTGAGGTACGGCATGGTGTCGGCGGGATTGAACTCGGATCCGTCCGCATTCGGGAAGAACTGAAAGAAGGATCGTTTGCTGAACGTGTTGTCGGCGTAAATATACCGGCCATCGTCGAATGCGCCGGCGGTATGCCCGTGGCACTGGGTTGGCCCTTTGAACCAACGGATCTGTTCACCCTTTCCCTTGCGGGGCAACACGCCGAGATAGACTTGTTCGGTCGGGTCCCATTTGAAGGCCGGCTCATGCCGCTTGAGCCATTCAAGTTCATGACGGAGCGGCGTGACCGGAAAGACCACGAAATTCTCCGTCACCATCACGTCGTGGACCATGCAGGTATACGGAGCGTGGAACCAGGTTTCGTGAATGATCTTCCCGGTTGCATCGGCTTCGTAATAGGCGATGTCAGTGGTCGCCGGGCCCGCGGCGCAATAGCCAAAAAATACCAGCTCGCCCGTTTTGGGGTCGATCTTGGGATGGGCGGTGATCGCCTTTGAAGTGACGATTCCGTTCCAATCGTATTCGCCGATTGTCTCGAGCGTAAAGGGGTTCATCTCGATCGCGGGACTGTCCTCCTTCAGCGCGAATAGCTTGCCGCCATGGACCAGCATGGTGACGTTCGCCGTGCCGCGGCTCAGTCCCTCGACAGAGGGATCGTCGGTAAACGGGTTGCGGTACTCGCCGAACAGCGCGCGACCAGCTTTCTCTTCGGCCACGAAGCGAGGGGTGCGGACGTACTTCATCTTGAAGTCGACCAAGCCGTCCTTGAAATAGAAGCAGGACGCCATGCCGTCTTCGCCCAGCATGAAGATGTCATTCTCGACGAAAGCCGGCCATTTGCGGTCGCCGATCAGCCGGAAGAAACCGCCGTCGAGATGGCGTGGCACCTCGCCCTGAATGACCTCCAGGGCGCGCAGGTCGATCTCGGCCCGCATCGGCGCCTCGAAATTGGAGAAATCGTTTCCTGGGAATCTGATCGTCATCGCGGTGAGACCTTTTCAGCAAGGGGCGCGGAGTGCCGTCCGCTTGCCTTTCCGTTGCCCCCAATCAGCACCGGTAACCAGCTGCAACAATAACCCTGTCGGACCCCGTGCGGATGGCACGGCCCCTACGTTTCTTGGAGACGGAGCGTGGCATTGCGAGGCTCAGAGTCGCGCCCGCGATGCTCGACTAGATACGCGTCCATCCGGCAGCAGCGCCGCGCCCTCCATCAGGCGATACCGACCGGCGACTGGCCGAAATGGGTGCGGCCATAATTGATTGCCGAGCTGTCGGACTGATGGGCCAAATGACCACGCAAGACGCCGACATTGCGCCAGTAGCGGCCCATCATCGAATCCCTCCTCGAAGCAGACGTACCGACCGTGCGGAACATGATATCCACCGCTTCGTGCGCCAGATGGATGCTCTGGAGGATGACAAGGGTCAGGCGTCGCCAGTCGTCCTCCGAGCAGGGCTCGCCCGTCGCACAGGTGCGGCGGCCGAATTCCATATAATCGCTGGCGGTCTGGAGCAGCGCCGCGCGCGCGGTGTCGACCAATGCCCGGCACCGGCCGTAATTGAGCTGATATTCGGCGAGTTCCTGCCGAGGTCCACCGGTCGGCCCAGTCGCCTTGCGGACGCGGAAGCTCTCCTCATAAAGGTCTAGCGCGCCTTCGGCCGCACCTACGATCACGGCCGCGGATTCGGTGACGATGAACGGACGTGCCGGGCCATGAAATAGCGGCTCATCGTGATAGAACTCCGCCGGCAGCACCAGGCTCATCGGAGGGTAGGGTTTGGCGCGATGCGTCGGCACGAATATGTCGGTCATTGTCACGCGATCGGAGCCGGTGGCCTGCATTCCTATCACGTCCCAGTTGCGAACGATCTCATAGTCCGCGCGGTCGAACAGCCCCATCCGCATCGGCGCGCCGCCCGGCTCGGCATCGTCGATCGTGAAAGCGAGTAGGATGTGGGTGGCGTGGGCCGAGCCCGAAGCATAATCCCACGCACCAGTCACGCGGTAGCCGCCCGTAACCGCAACCCCTCGTCCCTGCGGGGCAGCCACCTCTGGAGCGCGGAAGTCCCCAATATCGCCATAGGCTTCGACTTGCGCCTGGAGCGGATAAGTCGACAACTGATGAACATGGCCTAGCACGAGCGACAATACCCATGCCGTTTCGGGGCATCCTCGAGCCACAGCGGTCACGAGACGGACGTAAGTCGGCAAATCGAACCCGTAGCCGCCAAAAGCGCGCGGTTGGATCACGCGATAAAAGCCAGCATCGACCAGCGCCTGGTTCGTTTCGGTGGAGATGTTTCCAGCGGCTTCAGCCGCCGCCTGGGCAGCCCGTAACTTGTCCCGCATCGCATCGGCGCGGGCGACGATTTGATGAGGCGTCAGGTCCGGCTCCGGCGGCGCGATGGTTTGCGCTTCCTTCCTTAAAAGCCTTGCCGTCGTCATGTTCATCTCCAAGGTTCGGGCGGGCGGTCGACGGGCCGCGAGGATTCCGCGAAAAAATACATCCCCTATCGCGAACCAGCCGCGCGAGGCGGCGTGCCCGCGGTTGCGTATGATCGGGGCGCATGATCCTCATCCGCTTTCGTCGGTCGTCCGCGGGGCAATGTGTTACCAGCCGCGAGCCTTCCTACGGACAGCCCGACCAACTAAACGAGTGGCGAGAATATGTTCGGCAGCGTCCGACCGGCCCGGCCGTTCCTGGTCGCTGAGCGAAAGTCAGATCAGTGGCCGACCATGCACGGCGGTGATCGATCCCATGCTCGGCAGCGGTGCGTCCGCACCGGCGCGGCCAGAGCGACAAGAGTTCGTTCAAAATGGGCATGGACCCGCCCAGCGGTGAGATCCGGACTGTAGATCGGACCACTTGCCAGACGGCATGCGGGGCGCAGGATGGCGTCGCGACGGCACCCTTAATGGTCTTGGTGACATACCGATAGTCGACCACGTTGCGGACGGAGCCAGTCAAGGACACGTCCTTGGTCGCTGCCCAGCCGGCGTTCGGATTGCCCTGGGTGCAAGAAGCAATGGTTTGCACCCCCGCAAACCATTGCTATTCGCGCCCACGCTTATCGTCGAAGGCTGAAGGTGAAGCCAAACGTACGCGGCGGCTGCAACGCGAAATCGCCGCCCGTCGGGGTGTTCGCCTTCAGCGTGACAATCCAGCTATTCTCGACATTCTTCACAAACGCGCCAAGCGACCAGGCATCGTTCTTGCCGAAAAAGGTCAGGCTGAGATCGGTCTTCGTATAGCCCGGTCGCCGGCTGAACGCCGCGTGCGAGAACTCGCTCCAGTAAGACGTCGAGAAGAAGGTATCTGCCCGAGCCGCCAGGCGGCCACCGCCGAACCGCCAGTTATGCTCGTAGGACGCGGTACCGCTCAGGCCCGGGGCGGAAGGGACTTCCTGGCCCGTGACGTCGATCTCGGGTGCCAATACGATTGGCCCCCCTGGTGTGGGGATCGTCGTCGCTGGGATGATGAACCGTCCAAAGCGGGAATGGAGTGGCGAGAGCGTCAGGTCGAATTGATCGTCTCGCGTCGGCCGGTAGCTCATCTGCAGCTCCAGACCATAGACCGTGGTCTTGCCTTGGCTGTTGAACACCAATGCGCTCAACCCGCCATAATGGGCGAAGCCGAGCGATGACACCTGGTAGTTGTCGTAACTGTAGTGAAAGCCCGACACGTTGAACTGAAGTTTGTTGTCGAACAACCGCGTCTTCACGCCGGCCTCGACCGCGCTGAGTCGCTCCGGTTTGAAGGTGTTGAACCCGGGTTCGTCGGGGGTGAAACCGCCCGCCTTATACCCGGTCGAGAAGGTCGCGTAGAGCAGGGCCGACGGTGCAAGGTCATATTGCGCG
>Ga0068858_100006812_pt1 | contig 11116 bp, 8 predicted proteins | sample KBSSwiS12_FD_66589 | JGI IMG/M metagenome (GOLD analysis project Ga0068858, IMG submission 66589) | Switchgrass rhizosphere microbial communities from Kellogg Biological Station, Michigan, USA - KBS Switchgrass S1-2 | ecosystem: Host-associated > Plants > Roots > Rhizosphere > Soil ... | reverse complement strand
ACAGCGTTTCCTTGTGGCCAAGGTATTCGCCCGTCCGGCGGTCGTGCTTCCAAAGCACGCCATCCTTACCGGCCGAGAACACCCACTTTTCGTTGCCGGCATCGACGAGCACGCGCTCGAAGACGACGTCGAGGTCGAGCGTCTCGCCGGGCGCGTGGTCGTGATACCAGGCGAGCTTGCCGGTATCCGCGTTGATCGCCAAGGTGGAATTCGCATACAAGGTTGCGCCGTTGCCGGAGCCGCGGCTCGCGCGCATCCACGGTTTCGACTGCGCCGTCCCCCAGTACGTAAGGTTCAAATCAGGATCGTAGCTTCCGGTGATCCACGACTCGGCGCCTGCGCGGAAAGTGTTCGCAAGCGTGCCCCAGGTGTCGCCTCCGGGTTCGCCCTCGAGCGCAATGGTTCGAAGGCGCCACACTTCCTTACCGGTTTGGGCGTCGTAAGCGCTAATGAAACATTTTTCCTCGCGATAGACGAAGCAGGTATCGCGGCCCAAGCCTTGAATCAGGCGGCCTTTCACCGCGAGCGGGCCGCTGGTGGCGCCGTACTCGCCTTTGGATCGATCGCCGATGGTGGTATCCCAGACCACTTTGCCGTTGCGGGCGTCGAAGGCCATCATATGGGCATCGCCGGTAGTTACGAAAATCTTGTCGTCGTACATCGCAATGCCGCGCATGGCGGGCGAGGTGGGATTGTTGCCGTAGCGATTCTCCCAGATCAGGTCGCCGGTTTTCGCGTCGAGAGCCTGCAGCACCATGCCGGTGTTGTTCAGGAACATCACCCCGCCATGCACCAGCGGAGCCGGCTGATTCCCGTTGCTCGCGCCCTCCTGCATGGCCCAACTCCACACCAGACGCAGGTTATCGACATTCTGTGCGGTGATCTGGTTCAGAGGGCTGTAGTAGTTTGCATGGTAGTCGTGACGGAGCATCAACCAATCGCTAGGGTCGGGATTGCGCAGCATGGCGTCGGTGACGGGAACGTAGTTCTTGACTTCACCGGCCACTGTGATTCCACGCGGCGCCTGCCGCGCGGGCGGGCCCTTCTTGTCCTGTTTACCTTGTCGCGGAGCGGATTCAGCCGGCGGCGCCGCACCCGCCTGCAAGAATGCGGCACGCTGCCCCGAAGCTACGCTGCGGATCACAACGTTGGAGTCCGCGGCTAGCGCTCGATCTCCGGCACGTGCGCTGTTGGCATCGAGAATGAACGCCGCAATATTGACGTAAGCCTCACCCGGCAGAGCGGCGCCTCCGGGAGGCATGGTCGATTGCATGAAGTTGATCAGAGCACCGGCGGTGCGATCGCCCCATTGGGCAAGGAAGTTTACGCCAGCGAGTTCCGGTCCTTCGCCTCCGCTGAGATTCCCCGCATGGCACGACGCGCAGTTGGTCTGGAAAGCCGCACGCCCTGCCGCGACCTGATCCGCTGTGTACGGTCCCGCCGGACGCTGTTGCGCGAACAAAATTACCACTCCGCAACCAGCCGCGAGCCCGGCGCCCAGAATGATTCGAGTCGTCATGATCCTAATCTCCTACTTCAAAAGCCAGCCCCACAGGTTGCCGTCCGGTGCGCCCGTGCTGTGAACCATCACATACAGCAGCCGCTTGCGCAACGCTTCCACTTCAGCCGGCGTCAGTTCGGCCGAGCCGGAAATCGTCCCGTCCATGGCTTTCGCTACCGTCAACTCGTGGATCACAGGCCCCGGGACTCCCGTTGCCTTGCTCTGATGCAGGTGCGCCACGGTAGCCGCCGAATGCATGCCCTCGAATGTGCCGGTAACCGTGAGTTTAGTTCCGGCCAGTACTGCGGATACCGCCCCGTGCCCCGTAATTACAGAGACTAACTGCGTATCCACTGCTACCGGCGAGAGCCGCGCTTTGAAGGTTTGTTGCGATTGCGCAACCAGAGCGCAAACTACTACCAAGGCCGCGAAACACGCCGTCAAACATCGCTTCATGTTGTGCTCCAGAAGCCCGTCAGCATAGCACATTGGGTCTGGGTTTCGACTGTGCCGATTGGCTTCGCCGCTTGTGGCGGCCGCTTGCCTGCGCGGATCGCCTGTGGGTTTCAGGCGTTCAAACTTGTGGCTGACGTTCTCGTCAGCCTTTCTCGTCTTCCCAAGGGTTGGGCGTCCGCCCCGTGATCTGTTCCAGACTTGCCGGCTTGGGACGCCATGGCTGCCCGAAGTGCTTGTCGATTTCATTGCGATAGCTCATCTGCGGTCCGGGGTAGCCAATCAGCTGCCATCCGATTAGACCGGCGTTGCCGCCATGCATCGGGTCGCAGAACATGCCTTCGATGGTGTGTGCGCGCAGGAGTTGGAAGAAATGCGTGCGCTCGATCTCGGCCAGTTTCTTGTTCTGTTCTTCGACGGATAGGCCGTTAAAATTTCCAAGGTCCTTGAGCCCTTTCCGGTATGTCTCCTGTGGGTTTTCTTTGCCCTGGTAGCCGTGTTCGGGAACAGACTCGACCCACGGCCCCTTCGTGTAACGATACTTGTCGCGCCCATACGGCCCGGCGAGCTGGCGATCAATATAGATAACCACGCCGGCCTCGGTGGCACCCGGCCCCGAAGCATCGCTCGGAAAGATCCGCTCGCAAGCGGCCGCGACGACTCGCGCTTCATCCGCGGTGAAGAACCGCAGGGGCACTTTCACCATCCCGTCTTTTCCCCCGGTTTGGGCCTGCAGGCGGAGCGGCTCCCGCGACAAGGTGTAGAGCAGCGTGCCTCCTATGGCGGCTGCTGGTACGGTAAGGAACTCTCTTCTTTTCATATGAGTTTCTCCGGGTGCTTAAAGTAACGGTTGATGATGGCTTCGGACGACATATAGGTTAGCGCCAGCGCGGTGAGCGTTGGATTCTGCGCCGCATTTTGAGGGAAAGCCGACGCGCCGACCACGAACAGATTCGGCATGTTCCAGTGCTGAAGATAACGATTGACGACGCTATTATCGGGTGACGTTCCCATCATCGCCCCGCCCTGTATATGCGTCGACTGGTAAAAGATGGTGTTGTAGCGGGCGCGAGGCGGCGGCGTCTCGTCGAACTTCGCGCCCATCTCGCGCGCGATCCGGGCCTGGACCTTCACCGCGAACTCGCGCTGCTTGAACTCGTGATCGGTCCAATCCAGTGTGAAACGTAGCAGCGGATCGCCGAACTTATCGGTGTAGGTCGGGTCCAGGTCCATATAATTCTGCCGGTACGACAGGTGCTCGCCCGATAAACCGATGCTGGACGAACGATCCTTCCATTGGAGCGACGCCTTCTTCCACTCCGAACCCCAATTGGATTTGCTCGCCCCCTTGGGCATGTTGCCAAAAGATCCTATGGGAGCGTCTCCGTTACTGCTGAGCGCGATCATGCCCACGCGCAAGAGACCATCTTCATCGCCCTTGAGCCCGATGTCTCCGTCGAAATCGGAAATACGCGCGCCCAGCTCGCCGGCTCCCATGAATGCGTTGAGCGGCTTGTCGAAAAAGACCCGCGTGCCGGCACCCACCTGATGAGTGAGATTGCGGCCCAGCGTACCTTTGCGCGCGACCGGATCGTAAGGCGTTCCAATCTTTGAGAGCGCCAAGAGCCGCGTATTATTCAAACTGAATGACGCCAGGATGACCGTCGCGGCAGGCTGGAAGAATTCCTCGCCGCTGGCGTCGGTGAACTGGATACCGGTGGCGCGTCCATCCTTGTGAATAATGCGCCGCACCCAGCTCCCCGTGCGCAACTGGAAGTTCTTGCGATTGGTGAGGACCGGCATCAGCGTGTTGGTCGGCTGCGCCTTCGCGCCGATCATGCAACCGTAGCGCTGGCAATGTCCGCAATAGGCGCATCCGGCGCGCGTGACGCCATCCGGATTTTTGTAGCTTTCGCTCAGATTGGCCGCGGGTGTCGGATACGGATGATAACCCATCTTGCGCACGGCAACTTCAAACATGCTGCTCGCGTAGGAGCGCTTCAGTGGCGGCGTCGGATACTCCTGCTGCCGCGGCCCTTCGAATACGTTCCCGCCGTCAATCTTCTTGCCGCGCAGGTTGCCGGCCTTGCCGCTGATACCCATCAACTGCTCGGATTTCCAGTAATAGGGTTCGATTTCGTCGTAGGTAATGCCCCAATCTTGAACCGCGAGATCCGCGGGCAACTTGGCCGCTCCGTGTTTCTGTGTGAGGTGCGTGCGCAAGGTGAACATGTCCGGCAGGAATCGAAAGGACGCCCCTCCCCAGTGTTCGCCTGCGCCACCCACGCCAGTGCCAGGGTGGAAGGAGCCGTGCTGGCGCACCGGAACCGCCGAATCCTTCAACGAGTGGCGGTGCGTAATGGTTTCCTCGGCCGTGTTCTGCATCATGCGCAGACGAATGTTGTGGTCGAGTTCATCCATGGTTACCGCATAGTCCGCGGTCTTGCGTGGGATGCCGCGCTCGAAGACGGCGACGGACTGCGAAGTTTTCGCCGTGATTTCCTTGGCCATCAACAGCCCGGTCCAGCCCCCGCCGATGATGGCGACGTCGACAGGTTTGAGATTGGTCATGCCGGCAGCCTCGCTTCCTTCCCCGCGAACCGTACTCGGGGCGATGGAGCTTATACTGCCACGTCTTGCGCGCGTTGTCGAGGTCCACTAGAAACTGTGAGGAAGCTGCTGGCGGCCCTCACAAGTTAAACCCCACAGCGGTCACTTGGTGGTGCTGCGCTTGTCCGGGCTCGGGCTCTGGGTTCCATCCAGGTTGGTACCCGGATTCGTTTGAGGATTGTTTGGGTTGCCTCCCGGTCGGTTTTCGGCGCCACCGGATGGGCTGATACCGGAAGGGAGCGCCCCAGGAGCCGGAGCGGCGCCGGTGGCCGGGTTGCCGTCTGTGTTCGTTCCCTTTTTCTCCAAAGCGGGTACGTCCTTGGAATTCTGCTCGGGTCGACTGCACCGCGATATGGATAACGGCAGAAACAAAAGGGGGAGAATCAGCAAGGATCTCGAATTTAACATGACTACGCTGGCTGCACTCGACCGGCCAATCGCGCCGAGGAACCTCAGAGCTTCGTCGTCTCACGACAGTTCACAGGTCTTCGACTTAGGCTTCGCCCGGCCCATAGGAACCGCGATTGGTGGTTATCAGCCACCTCCTAGCCAATCCTTATCCGCATTTTCAACAACTTGTCTATGGCAGTTTGAATGCTTAATGAGCGCTGGGGATAAGGTTCTTAAACATGTCCAAAATACTTCCGTTCAAATTCGCGCTTACCACGTTCATGGCCGGCGCCTTGATGCTGGCTACACCCAGCGCAACCTTTGCACAACGCGGCGGGCATGGAGGCGGCGGAGGTGGAGGCCGCAACGGCGGCGGTGGTGCCGGAGGGGGAGGCGGGAACTTTTCGGGTCGTGGCGGCGGAAACTTTTCGGGCGGTGGTGGTGGCGGTGCACGAGGGTTTTCGGGCGGCGGTGGCCAGAGCTTCTCCGGACGGAGTGGAGGGGGTTCGCGCGGGTTCTCCGGCAGCGGCGGACGAGGGTTTTCTGGAGGCCAGAGCTTTTCCGGAGGCAGCCGCGGGTTCTCCGGCGGAGGCGGCCAGAGTTTTTCAGGCCGCGGAGGCTATTCCGGCGGAAACCGCGGTTACTCGGGCGGGCAACGTTTCTCGGGAGGCGGGCGCGGCTTTGACCGGGGCGGACGCGGAGGCTATTATCGCGGCGGAAGATATTACGGCGGCGGCTATGGCAGCTATTACAGAGGCGGCTACTACGGCGGCTACTACGGCGGTTACTATCCCGGTTACAGCTACGGGCTCGGCTACTACGGGGGAACCTATTGCAATCCTAACGGCTACTACGACCAGTGGGGCACATGGTATCCCGATCCGAACTGCGGCGTCGATCCCTACTACGATGGCGGCTACTACGGTTACTAAAATCCCGCGTAGAAGTTCGGAAGGTAAAGTGCAACTGGGATGGGCATGGATACTCAAAAGAAGTGCGCCCATCCCAGTTGCCAGTGTGCAGCCAGGAAAGACAGCGATTATTGCAGCACTTATTGCGAAGGCGAGGCGAAGACCGCAGACATAATCTGCAGTTGCGGCCACGCACAGTGCGCCTCCCCCTCTGCGGGACAACGTCTCCAGCCCTAAGTTCCAAATTTGGGCGGTGCTCGCACGGCAAATTTTGCAAACAGTTCCTGCACCCACCGACGCCTCTCTGAGGTCCACCGGAGTATGATGCTGCCATGGGGTCTGAACCTTTTCGCAGCGAACATGACAGCATGGGCGAAGTTCGTGTGCCGGCGGACGCGCTCTATGGAGCCCAGACCCAGCGGGCCGTCGAGAACTTCGCTGTCGGTCCGCATCGCTTTCAGAGGCCACTCATAAAGGCGCTGGGACTGATCAAATCCTGCGCCGCGCGAGCAAATGCCGACTTAGGAGTGCTGCCACGCGAGTTGGCAAGCGCTATCGAGCTGGCCGCCGAGGCCATCGCCGAAGGCACGCACCACGAGCAGTTCGTGGTGAACGTGTTTCAGACCGGCAGCGGCACTTCCACCAACATGAATGCGAATGAAGTGATCGCGCGCCTGGCGAACGCTCATCCCAACGACCACGTCAACCGCAGCCAGTCCAGCAACGATGTGATCCCGTCCGCCATTCACATCGCCGCCGCCGTCGAAGTGCGAAGCCAACTACTGCCGGCACTCGAACTGCTCTCGGCCGCTCTCGAAAATCGCGCCGCCGAATTCTGGGACGTAATGAAGATCGGACGCACGCATTTGCAGGATGCGACTCCGATGCGGCTGGGCCAGGAATTCAGCGGCTATGCCCAGCAGGTGAGAGCTTCGGCCGAACGCGTGACCTTGGCGCTGAACGGCATCTACGAACTGCCGCTGGGCGGAACCGCGATCGGTACCGGCGTGAACGCTCCTCCGGGTTTCGCGAAACGAACAATCGACTTGATCGCAGAGCGCACCGGCCTGCCGTTTCGCGAGGCGCATAATCATTTCGAAGCGCAGGCGGCCAAAGATGCCGTGTCATTTCTTAGCGGAGCGCTCAAGACCTGCGCCGTCGCCCTGACTAAAATCGCCAACGACATTCGATGGCTGGGATCGGGCCCGCGGGGCGGCCTGGGCGAGATTCGCCTGCCCGAATTGCAGCCCGGATCGAGCATCATGCCGGGCAAGGTGAACCCCGTGATCCCCGAAAGCCTGCTGATGATCTGCGCGCAAGTGATCGGCCACGACGCGGCCCTCACCTGGGGATGCGCAGCAGGCAATTTCGAATTGAACGTGATGATGCCGGTGATCGCCTACGACTTGCTCGACTCGATCGAGCTGCTGAGCTTGGGCATCCGCAATTTCACGCTGCGCTGCGTGAATGGGATCGAGGCTAATCGCGAAAAGACCGGTGCGCTGGTGGAACAATCCCTGGCCATGGCGACAGCGCTGACGCCCGAGATTGGCTACGACCGCGCCGCGGCTATAGCCAAGGAAGCGTATGAAACCGGGCGCACGGTGCGCGAAGTCGCGATCGAAAAGAGCGGCCTATCGGCGGAGAAGATTTCGGATCTGCTGCGCTTCGATTAGTTGTACACTGGCACGAAGTGGAGGAAGCATGAAACCAACCGCCAAGATGTTTGTGATCCTGTTGTTCGTCGCGTTGAGCGCCGCGCGGATGGCGGCGCAAGATCCGCACGCGACCTTCAACAAGCCGTTTCCGCCCTTTAAGGTGATGGACAACATCTACTTCGTAGGCACAGAGGATCTGGGAACGTTTTTGATCACCACGCCGGCCGGACACATCCTGATCAACAGCGACTTTGAAACCACCGTTCCGCAGATTCGGGCTAGCGTGGAAAGGCTCGGCTTCAAGTTCACCGACATCAAAATCCTGCTGGGCAGCCACGCCCACGGAGACCACATGGAAGCCGATGCGCTGGTGAAAGAACTGACAGGTGCGCAGGTAGTAGTGATGGAGCAGGACGTTCCCGCACTCAGTCGCATGACCCCGCAGGGGAAACCGCATCCCATGGATCGCGTGATCCACGACGGCGAGGAAATCAAGCTGGGCGGTGTCACCGCGGTGGCCCATCTGACACCCGGGCACACCAAGGGCTGTACGACGTGGACGCTCAAAGCGCAGGAAAAAGGCAAGACTTATAACGTTGTAATCCTCGGCAGTATCGGTGTGAATCCGGGCTACATCTTGGTGAACAACAAAGATTACCCGCAGATTGCCGACGATTACGTTCGCGGCTTCAAGGTGCTGCGGGCGCTGCCTTGCGACGTCTTCCTCGGGTCGCACAGCCGCTTCTATGGAATGCCCGAAAAGTACGCGAGGCTGAAGGACGGAGGGCCGAACCCGTTTATCGACCCGGCGGGCTACCGCGCGCACCTGGATCTTCAGGAGAAGAATTTCAAAGAGAAACTAGTAGAGCAGCAGGCAGCCGCCAAGTAATCCGCCGCGAGACGGTCGGAGCGCTTAAGGATACCGCGATCGCTATAATGGGTAATGTGAGCTCCCCCAAAAGATCGGCGCGGAACAGGCAAGTTTTGCCGTAACTCATTGACCGGGCGGTTAGCTCAGCCGGTTAGAGCGCCTGCCTTACAAGCAGGAGGTCCACAGTTCGATCCTGTGACCGCCCACCAGTATTTCAGCAGTTTGCGAAGTTTCGGTTTTCATTGCCCATCCAAAACCCATCCATAACCGCCGTCAATTTACCTTAGTGGCGGTTCCCTGCTCCGCTTCCCGCTTCTTCCTTGCGGCGAGGAAATCCATCTCTAATGCCAGCGACGCAGCACGAACCTCCGCAGGGATCGCCGAAAAGAGTTCCAGATGTGGTAGGAGAAAGTAAGTTTATCACGCCAAAGCTCCCTTCATCCGCATAACTTTGGGCTCCTGAACCGGCGGCTTAAGCACACTGCTGGTCCGACCGCGCTTACGCCACTTCCATCCCAGAACATCCAAAATGCTGTCCGATGACGGATTCCGGCTTGACGGTCACCTGCGCGACGCGCCAGTCAAAGACGTTTGCGAGCACTACGATCGCAAGATGAACCGAAGCGTTGTCCTCACGCTCTTCGAAAAATGCGAGCCTTTCGACGAAAACACTTCTCAGTGATCAGGGCCTCGCGGGATGAAAACCGCAGGAGTCTCAGTGGTTTGCATTCTACAGGGCTTGCATGTTTTCATCCGATTCGGATACCAGTTTTGCGGAAGGGTGGTGGCAAACTGATATACTTGCAACTCAATCTCGCGGCCGTTGTCAATTGCGAGAGGAGCTGAAACGTTTTATGACTAGATTGTTTTTGACTCTTTTGGCTATCACCGCTTTGGTTCAAGCCGCAGATCCTGTCGACGCTGTCCGCGCCGCCGCGGCCGGATGGAGACAAGGGTCAGTCAAGCAAGACAAGTCCGCGCTTGATCGTTTCCTGGCGGACGACTTGGTCTACGCTCATGGCGGCGGAAAGACTCAAAGCAAAGCCGAATATATCGCTGACGTGACGAACGGTCCTAGTCACTACCAGGCGTTCTCTGAAAGCGACATAAACATTCGTTTTTATGGCAAGACTGCCGTTCTCACCGGCTTCGTGGATGTGAAGCCCACCAAAGGCGAGCCCTATCGCGTTCGCACTCTGGAAGTGTATCGGGAGAAGGAGGGCCGTTGGCAATTGGCTCAAAAGGAATCAGTTCGGGTGGAAGTTCAAAAGGTATCCACTGCGGTGAGTCACTAACGATGTCTAGGGCAGCAGCCCAATTTGTTTCAGCGATGCAGTTGGAGAAGGTTGGACGCGAAGCGGTCAACTCTGCGTTGCGATAAGGTTAAATTATCGCAGCTCAACGAAGACCTGCATCGGCAACCGTCAGTGGCATAGTTGGCAATACCCGCTCAGCCAAACCATTAACCCAGTTCGGAGAGCTCCCTGAATTGACCAGTGCTGTCGCCAAGCTTCTCCGTTGGAACGCCCAGCTTATTGAGCAAAGTCATCTGGAGGTTCGTCAGTGGCGTGTGTTCTGGATAAACGATATGGCGGCCGCCCTTGATCGTTCCGGAGCCTCCACCTAGCAGCAAGGTCGGTAAGGGCCCATGCGTGTGGCGGTCGCTGTTGCTGATACCCCCGCCGTAGAGGAGAGTCACGTTGTCGAGCAGCGATCCATCTCCATCCGGCGTCTTTCGCAATTTCTCCAGAAACTCAGCGAATAATTTGAGGTGATACCGCTGAATGACGGCGCACTTCGCCATCTTCTCCGGGTTGCCTTGGTGATGCGTCAGCGGATGATGCGGCTCAGGGACGCCGATCTGCGGATAGGAACGGCCAGTCTGCTCACGGCCATACATAAAAGTGATCACCCGGGTCAGATCCGATTGATACGCCAGCAACTGCAGGTCATACAGCAGCCGGACGTGTTCCTCGAACGAATCCGGAATGCCGGCGGGACGCACCACGTCGGGCATTTCTTTACCGCTCTGTTCCTCTGCTTTCCGAATCTGCCGTTCCACGTCGCGAAGAGACGCGAGGTAATCGTCTACCTTCCGGTTATCGGCCGTACCCAGTTTCTGCTGAAGCTGTTTCACCCGGCCGGTAATCGAATCGAGAATGCTTTGGTCCTGCTGAAGGCGGGATGCACGCACCTTCGGATCCGTACTGTCGATCGATCCGAAAAGACGCTCAAAAACTACCCGCGGATTGTTTTCCGACATCAGCGGCAACGTCGGAGTCAGCCAGGAGAGCGTGCTGCTGTACGCGCAACTGTATCCGGTATCGCAGGATCCCACCATGCTGTTGTCGTCAACCGTCAATTGCAGCGACGAGAGCTGGGTGTAGCGCTCGAATGCCTTCGCGGCAATCTGGTCCATGGAGATGCCGTTTCTGACGACGCTGTCCGACTTTCTTACGTGCACACCGGTGAGGTATGTCCCGGACGCGCGTGAGTGATCGCCTCCCCCGTCGCCTAGCGCCTCCGCCTCATCGCTCGCGAGGCCAGTGATGACGATCAGTTTGTCGCGGAACGGCTTCAGTACCGCCAGCGTCGGCGAGAGCTCATAGTCGGCGCCCACACCCGTAGGCAGCCACTGATCGTAAATGACACCATTCGGGTGGTAGACCACGCCCAGGCGACGTACCGGACCGGGCGCGGCGGCCATGGCCGGGAACATTGC
>Ga0068858_100006811_pt1 | contig 11116 bp, 7 predicted proteins | sample KBSSwiS12_FD_66589 | JGI IMG/M metagenome (GOLD analysis project Ga0068858, IMG submission 66589) | Switchgrass rhizosphere microbial communities from Kellogg Biological Station, Michigan, USA - KBS Switchgrass S1-2 | ecosystem: Host-associated > Plants > Roots > Rhizosphere > Soil ... | reverse complement strand
GCGAACGTCGCCTTCGGCGCCACGTCGCGCGAGTCCTTGCCATCGGCGGTGATCGTCACCTGCGTCGGCACCGAGTGCACGCCGTCGTCGATGGCCGCCAGGTCGAGGTGATCGACCGTCACCGGCGTCGACGACGTGACCTCGATCCACGAGCCCTCCTGCGGCCCGAGGTGGTTGGTCCACGCCGTGGACGGATCGCCGTCGATCGTCGACGACGCACGCGCATCCAGGTCGCCCGGGAGGCGCCCCGAGCTCGTGGCAACGTGACCGACGACGCCCCCAAGGAGGGCGTCGAGTGCGTCGTCGGGCAGTTGCGCGTCGACGCGGGCGGTGCCGCTCAACGAGAACGTGCGCGCCGACGGCAGCGTGAACGAGCGCACCATGGTGCGCTCCTCGTCCTGGGCGAACGGCTCGAGCGCGCTTGCTCGCAGGCGCGACATCACCAGCGTCAGCGGCCGGTCCGTCGACCTGGTGAGCAGGTCGCTCGGCATGTCGACGATCTGGTCGACCGCGGGCACGCCGGGCACGCGCACCTCGCTGAGGCCGACGCCGTTCTCCTGCGCGTACTCCTTGGCCTTGCCGACGTTGTCCCCCTCGATGACCAGCTCGAGCTTCGAGAACGTCTTCGTTCCGCCGAGGGAGATGCGCGCGCCCGCCAACGACGAGTCGTCGATCGTCGCCGACGTCACGTGCTTGCCGTCGAGCACGACACCGAGCTTGGTGATGCGCCGGCGCCCCTTGTCTGCCTGCACGACGTCGATGTGGTCGGTCGTCACCGGCTTCGCCGTCTCGAGCAGCAGCTTCTGGCCACCGACCGGACCGAACGTGCCCACCGACCACGCCGTCGCCGGATCACCGTCGAACGCGTTCGCCGGACGATCGGCCGGCGTGTACGAGATGGCGTTGCCATAGGCGGTCGCCTCGATGCGCTTCACGCCGACGAGGTCCATCGTCGTGTAGTCCGACTTCGGCGCCGTCGGGAACAGCGGCAGGCGGTTGTCGGACGGGTCGACCACCAGGGGCCGCTCGTCGGGCGTCTCCGTGTAGCCCTCGTTGTCGCGCACGGTGCCCCACCGCTGCGCCCGCTGCCGGTTCGTGTCCGTCACGACGAGGATGCCGCCGTCCTTGATCGCTCGATCGAGCACGGCCGGTCGGTCCGAGAGCGATGCCCCGGTCAGCAGGACCGAGGAGCCGTCGAGCAAGCCCGCGGCGGCGGCATCGACCACGCCCTCGCCGTCACCGTCGAGGAGCACCGGCGCCTTGACGTCGCGCACGCGCACGATCGGCAGCGGATCCGTGACCGGGATGGCGGCCACTGGCGGCTCGACGTTCTTCGAACGCAGCGCGAAGTAGATCTCGTCGTGCATGGGAAGGCTGGGCGACGCCTTGTTCTCACTCGCCGGGCCGAACGGAACCGGCGTCCCGAGCCCCGACCGGATCGGTGACAGCAGCGCCCACAGCTGTGACGGCCGCGCGGTCCGGTAGCGCTCGTACTCGAGGTCGCTGCGCACGACGACGTCGCCGACGCCCATGAGGCGCGCCACCGGCACGAGCGATGCCGGATCGAGGACGCCCTCCTGGATGCGGTGGTCGAGCGCGATGAGGAGCGCGGCCGAGCTCTCGGTCCCGAACGGGATCAGCTCGCGGGCGACGTAGGGCCGATCCATGAGCCCGGGCGTGATCGGGTCGACCGAGTTGCCCCAGCGGTAGGTGGCGAAGTCGCTGCCGGGGATCTCGAGCACGCGGGTGGCGTCGCCTTGCTCGTCGAGCCACTTCGTGGCGGACGTCCAGTACCCGGGGACGTCCTCGGGCCGGCGCAGGTTGCCGGCGACGAACCGGCCGGTCCAGAGGGCGGGGTTGCCGGCCAGCGCGACGAGGACGATGGTGACCGCGAGAGCGACCCCGGCACGCGGACGACGGTGCGCCACCGCGGCCACGAGCGCGGCGAGCAGCATCGCGACGCCGAGCACGAGGAGCGGAATGGCGCGCGCGGTGCTTCGCAGCGCGAGTCCGGCCGTCGACGACGTGGCGAAGTGCTTGAAGACCGCACCGATCGGCGACGGGTGGTCGTACGGGAAGGCGCCGACGGCCGTCAGCGTGCCCATCAGGACGAGGCCGACGGCGAAGGCGCGGTACCGCCAGCGCACGAGCACGGCACCCATCACCGCCACGATCGGCAGGACGAAGCCGACGAGGATCAGCCAGGGATCACCGGTGAACGTCTTGCCCGGTTCGATCCACGGGCCGAGCTTGTCGGTGCCGTAGAAGAACCAGTAGCCGAGACCTCGCAGCACCTCGGACGACAGCGAGGTGCGGGCGACGGTCTGGACGGTCTCGGTGTAGCGGAGCACGTCGAGACCCCACCCGCTCTGCACGGCCAGCCCGGCGATCCACCAGAGGTTGGTGACGAGCGTGAGCACGCCCATGCGCAGCACGGTGGCGACGGCGCTTCGCCATCCGACCTCGTGGTGCACCCACACCTCGAAGGCGAGCCACGCCAGCGGCCCGAGACCGGCGAGCACGAGGGCCGTGGCGTTGATCCCGCCGGCCGTCGCGACGAGGAGCGCGAACAGCGCCGGCTCGCGCCAGCGCCCGCTCACCAGCGCCTTGTGCGTCAGGGCGATCATCCACGGCAGCGCCGCCCACGGCAGCAGGAGCACCGAGATGCGGGCGATGTAGTCGAGCGCGTAGGGGCTCAACAGGTAGACGAACGCCGCGGCCGTCCACGCGAGCCGTGAGCGCGGCCCGATCGTGCGGCCGAGGTACAGCACGCCGGCGCCGGCGAGGAACAGCAGCGTGCCCATCCAGAGCCGCTGCGCCACCCAGTCCGGCGCGCCCAGCTTGTCGAACACCCAGAACCACGGGCCCATCGGCCACAGGTAGCCGATGTTCTGGTGGGTGACCGTGCCCATGGCGACGTTCTGGTCCCACAGGTACGCCGCCCGCGACAGCAGCCGCGACGGGTCGAGGTAGAGGTACGCCTTGGTGTCGGCGGCCACGAACCCCCGCGCCGTCAGCAGCAGCGGCAGGTAACAGACCGCGGCGAGCGCCGCGAGCGGCCCCACCACCGAACTGGCGACGGATTGCACACGTTTCGGTGTTCGATTCGTCGCCGGTTCGGCTTCGAGCTCGGTGAGGGTCATGCGCGGCGGCGGATGGCGTCGTCGGCGAGGACGCGGAGGGTGCCGACGGCGGTCGCCTCCCACGTGAGCCGGCGGGCGTGCTCGTGCGCCGCCTTGGCCAGCCGCCGGCGCTCGGCGTCGTCACGGAGCAACCGATCGATGGCCGGTGCGAGGTCGCCCGGCTCCACCAGCACCCCGGTGCTGCCGTCGATCACGGCGTCGGCATGACCGGAGATGCGCGTCACGACCGCCGGCGTGCCGCATGCGGCCGCTTCGGTGATGGTCATGCCCCAGCCCTCACGGGCCGAGCTGGCAGCCAGCAGCCACGCCCGGCGATACAAGGCGACCAGCTCGTCGTCCGAGAGGCGACCGGGCAGGCGCAGCCAGCCCGTCGCACCGGCGTCGGCCACGAGCGCTTCGAGCGCCGGCCGCTCGTAGCCCTCGCCGACGATCACCGCCTCGAGCGCGGGGTGGGCTTCCTTCGCCCGCACCAGCGCGTCGATCAGGAGGTGGAAGCGCTTCACCGGCGTCAGCCGGCCGACGGCGACGACGAGCGGCGTGTCGGACTTCTCGCCGGCGGCGGTGAACATCGGGTCGATGCCCGGGGGCACCACGCTCACGCGCGACGCGTCGAAGCCCAGCTCATCGACCAGCTCGCGCCGGGACGACTCCGCCAGCGTCACGACGGGGGTGCGCCGGTAGAACGGCGGTGCCAAACGGCGCTCGAGCAGTCGGCCGGCCGTGGCCCACGGCTCCGGCAGCGTCATCTGCCACATCTCGGCGTGGACGTGGTGCAGCCACACCATGCGCGGACCTCGCGCCCACAGCGGCGACAGGAACGGCATGCCGTTCCAGATCTCCACCAGGCCGTCGCGCGGGCCCGCCCGTCCGGTCGCCTCGGCCAGCACCGCCTCGGGGAATACGAGGTAGCGGCCGCCCCGGCGCACGACGCGGTAGCCGTCACGCCGGATCTCGCGCGGCTTGCCCGGCGCCTCCGACGTCCGCATCGTCACGTCGAGCCCCGCCTCCGCCCACAGCCGCGCGACGGTGGCGGCGTGCAGCTCCGAACCGCCGGCCTCAGGGTCGTCGAGATCGCGCCAGGCCACCAGGTGCACCGACCGCAGATCCGCCTCTCGGGCGATGTCGCCGAGCAGGCGAAGGGCTTCAGCGGGAGTCGGCACAGCGGTGGGCGAGCTTAGAAGGACGGCGGGTGACCACAGGTGTTGGTCGGAGCACAACTAACCTCGTCCGAGCCCGATGGACAGCAACTCGATGGCCACGCGCCGAGCCGCGCGACTTCCCTGCGGCGACGGCTTGCGAGCCGTCGCCGCGTTCACCGTGTTCTGGACCCACATCGGGTTCCTGACGGGCGCCACCTTCAACAGCGCCGTCGGTCCGCTGCTCGCCCGGTTCGACGTGGGGGTGGCCATCTTCTTCGCCCTGTCGGGCTTCCTGCTGGCCCGCCCGTACGTGGTGGCCATCCTCGACGAGACCCGGTTCCCCGACCGCCGGTCGTTCTACGCCCGCCGGCTCCGCCGGATCGTGCCCGCGTACTGGGTGGCGCTCACCGCGACCTACCTCTGGCTGCGCCCCGACTCGGCCACGCTGGCCAAGGGCCTCGACTACCCGCTGCACTACCTGTTCCTGCAGGTGTACCCGGGGGGCACCCTCCAGAAGGGCATCTCGCCGGGCTGGACGCTCGCCGTCGAGATGAGCTTCTACGCCGCCTTGCCCCTGCTCGCGGTGGCGGCCGGGCGGGCGGTCCGCGGCCTCGACGGCCCGAGCCGCAAGGCTGTCGGCTTGCTCGGTCTCCTCACGGCCTCCGTCGTGCTCACCAACGTGTGGAGCGGCCTCATCTACGGCCAGCAGTGGCCGACCCAGGCCGTGCTGTGGCTGCCCGGCATGTTCGACCACTTCGCCGTCGGCATCGCCTGCGCCGTGCTGGCGGTGTGGGCCGATCGCCGCCCAATGCCCCGGCCGCTCGTCGAGGCCCTCGGGCGCCACGACCTGCTCTGGTGGCTCGCCGCCTTCGGGCTGATGGCGTTCGTGTCGAACCAGATGGAGCTCGTGGCCGGGTTGAAGCACACGTCGTGGGACCGCGAGCTCGTGCGTCACGGCATCTACACCGCCGTGGCCGTGCTGATGCTGCTCCCGGTCGTGTTCGGCCCGCAGGACCGCGGGCTCGTGCGCCGCTTCCTCCAATGGAAGCCCATCAGCGCGTTCGGGGTCGTCTCGTACGGCTTCTTCCTCTGGCACGTGCCGCTGATCGAGTCGGCGATCCGGCTGACGCACCAGAAGGTGTTCCTCGACTGGAGCCACGGTCTCGGCATGTTCAGCGGCGACGTCGTGCGACCCACCGCGCTCGCGTTCGCACTGGCCACCCTTGCCGCCACCGCCAGCTGGTTCGTCGTCGAGAAGCCGCTCGTGCGCGGCCGCAACCGTCCCCGCATCGTCGAGCAGGCGGCACCGTGACCGCGCGGTCGGCGTCCGCGCGGTCGACGATGTCGAACCGCCGGTGGTGGATGTGGATCACGCTCATCACGCTCGCCGGCCTCGCCGTGCGCGTGGGGTACATCCTCATCTTCCGCACCGGCTACCTGCACGGCATCCTTCCGGGCGGCGCGCCGTACATCACGCGCGTGTGGGGCGACGGCCTCGTGTACCACAAGCAGGCCAACCTGCTCGTCGACGGGAAGGGCCTCATCGCGCCCCTCCCCTACGAGCTGCGCCACGTCGTCCAGCAGGCGGCCGACCACCCGCCGCTCTACGTGCTCTACCTCGCCATGTTCTCGGCGGTCGGGCTGCGGGGCGACCTCACGCACATGCTCGTGTCGGCCCCGGCCGCCGCGCTGGCGGCGACGACGTTCGGCTTGCTGGCCCGGCGCATGTGGTCGCCGCGGGCCGGGATCATCGCGGCGCTGATCGGTGCGTTCAACCCGAGCATCATCCACTTCCCCGGGTTCGTCGTCTCCGAGACGCTGACGATCCCGCTCATGGCGGCGATGCTGCTGTGGCTCTACCGGTTCTGGGACGAACCCAACTGGAAGAACGCCTTCGGCGCCGGCGCGTTCACCGGGCTCGCCGTGCTGTGCCACCCGGACGCGTCGATGGTCGTGTTCCTCGCCATCATCCCGGCGATCCTCTTCGTGCGCGGCCTGACCTGGCGGGGACGACTCGGCGCGCTCGTCGCCGCCGGCGTCGCCTGCGGCGGTCTCGTCATGCCGTGGGTCGCGTTCAACCTCCATCGCTACGACCGGCCCGTCTACCTGTCGGTCGGCCTCGACTACTCGATGGCCCAGGGCAGCTGCGACAAGACCTATTCGGGCGAGCTGCTCGGCTTCTACTGGTTGCAGTGCATGGGCGATCGGCTCCAGGGCACCGACCTCGAGCTGAAGGACCAGTCGCTCGGTGCCGAGCACCTCCGTCACGAGACGTTCAAGTACATCGGCGCCCACCTGAACCGGCTCCCCATCGTCGTGGCGGCGCGCGTCGGGCGCGTCATCGGCGTGTTCCGGCCGATGCAGCAGGCGCGGCTCGAGGCGTTCATCGAAGGCCGCGAGCGATGGCTCGTCAACCTCGCCGTCATCACGTACTACCCCATCGCGTTGGGCGCCATCGGCGGCGTCGTGCTCATGCGCCGGCGCAAGCGACCGGTGTTCCCGCTGATGGCCACCGTGGCGTCGGCGCTCATCGGCACGGCCATGACCCTCGCCGTCCTGCGATACCGCGCGGGCGCCGAACCGGCCCTGGCCGTACTGTGCGCGGTGTCGGTCGACGCACTCATCCTGTGGGTGCAGCGCGCCTGGCGTGACACCGAGCCGGACGCCGAGATCGAGCCGGAACCCGTCCTCACCGCGGTATGACCGAGCGGTCGGGACGGCTCCGTCACCTGCCGGCGCTCGACGGGCTGCGCGGCGTGGCCGTCGTCGCCGTGCTGCTGTTCCACGGAGGCTTCACGTGGGCGCGCGGCGGGTGGCTCGGCGTGTCGGTGTTCTTCACGCTGTCGGGCTTCCTCATCACGAACCTGCTCGTGGCCGAGTGGGCGACCGACGGCACGATCTCGTTGCCGACCTTCTGGTCGAGGCGCTTCCGCCGACTCATGCCCGCCGCCCTCGCGTGCTTGCTGCTCGTCGGCGTCTACGGCTGGATCTGGGCGTCACCGGAGCAGCTGCGCCACCTCCGGGGCGACCTGCTGGCGGCGCTCGGCTACGTCGCCAACTGGCGGTTCCTCTTCAGCAAGCTCTCCTACGCCGATCTCTTCTCGGCCCCCAGCCCGGTGCAGCACTTCTGGTCGCTGGCCATCGAGGAGCAGTTCTACGTCGTCTACCCGCTGGTGGCGTTCACCGCGTTGCGGCTCGGCGGTCGCCGCCTCTTCACGTGGCTGCTGTGCGGCGCGGGTGCGGCGTCGCTCCTCGTGGCGGTCGTCGAGCGATCGCATCTCGACCGCGTGTACTACGGCACCGACACGCGCATGGCCGAGCTGCTCGCCGGCGCCCTGCTCGCGCTCTGGTGGTCGGGCCAGCCCTCGCGGCAGGAGGCGCCGGAACCGGGCTGGCGGGCGAACGGCGTGCTGGTGCTCGGTCTCGCCGGGCTGGCGGGGAGCCTGGCGCTGTGGCCCCGCGTCGGGCAGGCATCGGACTGGGTGACGCACGGCGTGCTGCCGCTCCAGGCGGTCCTGTCGGTGGCGATGGTGGCCGCCGCCGCCCGCCCGACGCTGCTCAGCCGGATGCTGTCGTGGCGCCCGTTCACCGAGATCGGGCTCGTGAGCTACGGGCTGTACCTGTACCACTGGCCGATCTTCCTCGTGCTGTCCCCCGATCGCACGGGTCTGAGCACGTGGCCCCTGTTCGTCGTGCGTGTCGCCGCGACGACCGCCATCACGCTCGTCTCCTACCGGGTGCTCGAGCAGCCGATCCGCCGCCGGCGCGTGCTGCTGCGCCCGTCGATCGTGCGCACCGCCGTGCTCGCCGGCGTCACGAGCGTCGTCGTCACCACCGTGGCGGTCACGTGGTCGCCGCCGCACACGTTGATCGCCCACGCCAACGTGCGCCTGTCGGACCAGAAGATCACCGTCGACACCGCGCCACCCGGCGGCCCGTCCCCCGCCCTCCCGGGCGCGCCGGCGGCCATCATGATCGTCGGCGACTCGGGCACGTTCGACGCGGCGCCTGCCATCGGCGCGCAGTACAAGGCGCTCGGCACGTCGAAGGTCGTCGACGCGTCGTTCCCCGGCTTCGGGTTCAGTCGCAACCCGTCCGGCTGGGAGCGCGACTACCCGGATCTCGTCGCCCAGAACGGCGTGAAGCTCACCGTCATCATGCTGGGCGGGTGGGACCTCCAGTACCTGAAGGACCACGGCGTCGCCGCCTACGACCGCCTGTTGAACAAGGCGGTCGAGATCTTCGGCGCCGGCGGCGGCAAGGTCCTGTGGCTCGGTGAGCTGCCCGGGCCGAAGACCGACACCAAGGTCATGGACGACGTGTTCATCGCGTTCGCCAAGGAGCACCCGGGGGTCGTGACCTACGGCGAGATCGACGCGGCCGTGCGCGCCCCCGACGGCACCTATCCCCGGTGGATCCCGGATGAGCACGGCACCCTCGTGCTCGCCCGCAAGCCCGACGGCTGGCACCTCTGCCCCGACGGCGCGTCCCGCATCGCCAAGGCGGTGGCCGACCTGTCGGCGTCGGTCGGGTGGTCATCGCGGTCGACCACCGGCTGGGAGCACGGCGACTGGCGCAGCAACGAGCGCTACGACGATCCCAAGGGCGGCTGCGACCCGACGAAGCCCGCCAACCAACCCTGACCCGCGTCCGCCCCAGTCTCGTTCTTTGTCGCGTTGTGGTCGCTGAGCGACCACAACGCGACAAAGAACGAGGGGGTGGCGTCAGGAGCGGCAGCCGTCGACCGGGTCGTCGAACCGGGGGTCGGTGCGCCAGGCGGCTGCTTGCCAGGCGGACGGGGCGGCCGGGAGGGCGACGAGCGAGGCGAGCTGCTCACGGATCAACGTGGTGAGCCGCACCGCGCCCTCCGGGCACAGGTGCTCGTTGGGCGTCCCGTCCGGGTTCTCCTTGCGGACCGGGACGACCCGGCCGTCGGCGCCCGGCAGCGATCGGGCGAACGTGCCGTCCGGGGCGCCCAGCACGGCATCGGTCGCGACGTAGTGCACGAGCCCGGGGAACCGGGTGGGCAGCTCGGCGAACAGGGCGTTGACGGCCTCGCGGCCCCGCTCGTCGAGCACGTTCGGCGGCAGCGGCGGCAGACCCAGCCAGAGCACCCGAGTGCCGCCGCTCGTCACGAGCCGCACCGCCTGGTCGAGCTCCGACCGGTAGACGTCGGGCTGGGCCAACGCCACGGGGAAGTCGCGGTTGCCCATCATCACGACCACGACCGCCGGATGATCGGCGGGCACGTCCCGGCCGAACACGCCCTGCCACACCTCCGGCAGCACCGACACGCCGAACCCGCCGATCGTGTGGTTGCGGAACGGCGCCGTGCCCAGTGCGAGGCGAAGCGCCGGCTCGGCGTCGTAGAGGATCGAGTTGCCCGCATCGGAGATCACCACCGGGGCCGTCGAGGCCGTGGCCGTCGAGGCCGTGGCCGACGCCGTCGTGGCCGCGACCACGCCCGCCGCCACGGGCGCGACGACCGGAGCGACGCTGGTGGGCGTCACCGCGAGCGCGGCGGGCATCGGTTCCGAGGGTCGCGTCGCGGGCGGCGCCGACGTGCGAACCGTGGTCCCCCCACATGCCCCCAACAACGCCACCAGCAACCCGACCCCAAGGGTCGGCAGTCGCATGGCGAGACCGAGGGTACCGATGACCAGCCCGGATGCAAGGTCAGCCCGGGACTGCCCGGTATCGTCCGCCCCGCGATGACGACCGCGCTCAGGACGCTCGTGGTGATCCCCGCCTACAACGAATCGGCCGCGCTGCCGTCGACCATCGGGGACCTGCGGGACCGCCACCCCGAGCTCGACGTGGTCGTCGTCGACGACGGCTCCGGGGACGACACGGTCGAGGTCGCCCGGTCCCTGGGCGTCGAGGTCCTGCCGCTGCCGTTCAACCTCGGCATCGGCGGCGCGCTGCGCTGCGGGTTCCGGTACGCCGTCCGCGAGGGCTACGAGCAGGCGCTCCAGTTCGACGCCGACGGTCAGCACGACCCCGACGAGATCGACGCCCTCCTCGCGCCGCTCGCCGACGGCGCCGACCTCGTCATCGGCTGCCGCTTCGCCGGCACGCACGAGTACACCGTCGGGCGCAGCCGCCGCGCCGCCATGGGCGTCCTGCGGGCGCTCACCCGTTGGCTCACGGGCCGGAGGTTCGCCGACACGTCGTCGGGCTTCCGGGCGTTCAGCCGGCCCATGCTGGAGCGCTTCGCCGACGAGTACCCCCTCGAGTACATGGACTCGGTCGAGGCGCTCGTCCAGGCCGTCCGTGAGGGCTACGACGTCCGCGAGGTGCCGACCGCCATGCGCCCGCGTGCGGCCGGCGAGGCGTCGAACCGGCGCTTCCGCCTCGCCTACCACTACCTCCGCCTGCTGGTCGTGCTCGGCAGCAGCCGGCGACCGGCCGGGGCACCCCACCGATGACCGCACGCGCCCACATCCTCGTGATCGTCCTGACGGTCGGCGCGCTGGCGTTCATCATCCGCCTCGTCCGTGGCCAGCGACTCAAGGCGAAGTACTCGCTGCTGTGGCTCAGCGTCGGCGGCGTGATGCTGTTCCTCGCCATCGTGCCCGGGCTGTTCGACTCGATCGCCCGGCGGCTCGGCGTCTACTACCAGCCGACCCTGTTCCTCGTGCTCGCTGTCGGCTTCCTGCTCCTCGTGGTCGTGCACTTCTCGTTCGAGCTGTCACGCATGGAGAACCGCATCCGGTCCCTCGCCGAAGAGGTCACCTTCCTCCGCCACGACCTCGACGAAGAGCGGCGGGGCGAGCCCGACACCTGACCCGCGCGCGCCCCCGGCGGCGGGTCCTGTCCCTCACGGGGTTCCCT
>Ga0068858_100006810_pt1 | contig 11116 bp, 8 predicted proteins | sample KBSSwiS12_FD_66589 | JGI IMG/M metagenome (GOLD analysis project Ga0068858, IMG submission 66589) | Switchgrass rhizosphere microbial communities from Kellogg Biological Station, Michigan, USA - KBS Switchgrass S1-2 | ecosystem: Host-associated > Plants > Roots > Rhizosphere > Soil ... | reverse complement strand
CGGCAAGAAGGTGAAGAGCCGCAAGCAGGCGATCGCCATCGGCCTGTCCGAGGCGCGCGAGGCGGGCGCGAAGGTTCCCAAGAAGAAGTCGAAGTCGAAGGGCGGCTCGAAGAAGGGCGGCTCCAAGAAGAAGTAGGCGGCGCGCGCGCCGCCGGATGGCGGGAGATTTGCTGTTTCGGTGTGCATGACGACGCGCGACATCGTCGTGGTCGGCGCATCCGCCGGGGGAGTGGAGCCCCTGCGCCGGCTGGCGGCGGACCTTCCGCCCGACCTGCCGGCATCGGTCTTCGTCGTCCTCCACGTTTCGCCCGACCAGCCCAGCATGCTCGCCCAGGTCCTCGACCGCTCCGGGCCGCTTCCGGCGGCCGCGGCCGAGAACGGCAAGGCGATCGAGCGCGGTCGCATCTACGTCGCGATCCCCGACCACCACCTGATTGTCGAGAACGAGCGGGTCGGGCTCGTCCGCGGCGCCACGGAGAACCGGCACCGGCCGTCCCTCGACGTGCTCTTTCGAAGCGCGGCGAGGGCCTACGGACCGCGGGTGATCGGCGTCGTCCTCTCGGGCTCCCTCGACGACGGGACGGCGGGGCTGATCGCCATCAAGATCCGCGGCGGGCTCGCCGTGGTCCAGGACCCGGCGGAGGCGTTCGTCGACGGCATGCCGCGCAGCGCCCTGCGGTATCTCGAGGTCGACCACGTCGTCCCGGCCCGGGAGCTCGGCGGGCTCCTGTCCCGGCTCGTCCGCGAACGCGTCGACGCGGAGGAGGCACCCCCTCCGACCGCCGGGATGGTCCGGGAGACCCGCATCGCGAGGCTCGATCCGGAAGAGCTCTCCTCCGAGGAGAAGCCCGGCGTCCAGTCGGTCGTCGCCTGCCCAGACTGCCGCGGTGTCCTCTGGGAGATCCAGGAGGGCGATCTCCTGCGCTTCCGCTGCCGGACCGGCCACGCCTATTCCCCCGAGACCCTCCTCGAGGCCGAGAACGGGGGCATCGAGAGGGCGCTGTGGGAGGCCCGCCGGGCCATCGAGGAGCGGGCGTCCCTGCGTCGCCGCCTCATCCGGCAGGCCACGGAGCGGCGCCTGGACTCCCTGGCCCGGCACTTCCAGGCCCGCGCCACGGAGGCCGAGAACGCCGCCGAGTCGCTCCGGAGGCTGCTCCTCCAGCGGGAGAACGCCTGACTAAATTTTTGCCGCAACGTGCCCCGCACCCCCCGCTATAGAGTAGTGAAGTCCCTCAACGAGCCGTCAAAGACTCGGCGTAGATGGGCGGTAGCGTCGAGTCGCGGGGAGTTCGGTGGCACAACGCTCCAAGGGGAAGAGTCGAAGGGTCGCACCTTCTCGCGCCGGTGCGAGGAGCACGAAGAGCACGAAGAGTGCGACGAGCACGAAGAGTGCGACGAGCCCGCGAGGCGGCGGCAAGGCCGCCGCGAGTGAGAGCAAGCTTCCCATCGTCGGCGTGGGCGCATCCGCCGGCGGGCTCGAGGCGTTCGAGAGTCTCCTGACCCATCTCCCCCCGGACACGGGGATGGCCTTCGTCCTGGTCCAGCACCTCGATCCCAAGCACGGCAGCATGCTCAAGGAGATCCTGTCGCGCTCGACGCGCATGCCGATCCAGGAGGCGCGCAAGGGCATGCGGATCGAGCGCGATCACGTGTACGTCATTCCCGCGGGCGCCGACGTCGGCCTGAACGACGGAAGCTTCCGCGTCCAGCCTCGCCCGCCGGGCCGCGGCCGCGAGCAGCCGATCGACCACTTCCTGCGCTCGCTCGCGGATCAGTACAAGTCGCGCGCGGTGGGCGTCGTGCTCTCGGGGACGCTCTCGGACGGCGCCCTCGGGCTGCGGGCGATCAAGGCCGAGGGCGGCGTCACGTTCGCGCAGGACGAGGCGTCCGCCCGGTTCCGCGACATGCCGCGCGCGGCCGTCGCGGCGGGCGCCGTCGACTACGTGCTCCCGCCCGAGCAGATCGCGCGGGAGCTCGCGCGGATGGCGAAGCATCCCTACGTGCGCCCGCCGAAGGCCGCCTCGGACGAGCCCGCGAGGCCCGACGGCCCCGACCACCGCCGCCTGCTGCGGCTCGTGCTGTCGGCGACGGGCGTCGACTTCTCGAACTACCGGCAGACGACGGTCCGCCGCCGGATCGAGCGCCGCATGGTCCTGCGCAAGGTCGACAGCATGGCCAAGTACGTGGAGCTCCTCGTCAAGGAGCCGGCGGAGATCCACGCGCTCCACGACGACATCCTCATCACCGTCACGTCGTTCTTCCGCGATCCGTCGGTTTTCGAGGCGCTCAAGGAGCGCGTCTTCCCCTCCCTCCGCCGCGAGGGGAGCGGGTCGCACGCTTCCCTTCGCGTCTGGGTTCCCGGCTGCGCGACGGGGGAGGAGGTCTACTCGCTGGCGATCGCGCTGTTCGAGTCGCTGGCGGACGCGGGCGGCAGTCCCTCCATGCAGATCTTCGGGACCGACGTGTCGGAGGCCGCCGTCGACAGGGCCCGCGCGGGCGTCTACCTCGACAGCGCGATGGCCGACGTCTCCCCCGAGCGGCTGCGCCGGTTCTTCCTCAAGACGGATCGCGGCTGGCAGATCTCGAAGGCGGTGCGGGACGTCTGCATCTTCGCGCGCCAGAACGTGACGTCGGATCCGCCGTTCTCGGGCCTGGACCTGATCAGCTGCCGCAACCTCCTCATCTACCTCGAGCCCGTTCTCCAGAAGCGCGTCCTGCCGATCTTCCACTACGCGCTGCGGGCGCAGGGCTACCTCCTCCTGGGCAACGCGGAGTCGATCGCGGGCTACGGCGATCTCTTCGCTCCGGTCGATCGCGAGAACCGCATCTTCATCAAGCGTCCCGGGAGCCTCCGGCAGGCGCTCGACTTCGGGCCGCGCCTGCGGGATCCGGAGAGCTCCGCGCCGCAGACCGCGCTCGACCGGACCTCGCCGCTCGACCTCCAGAGGGAGGCGGACCGGCTGGTGCTCGGCCGCTACGCTCCCCCGAGCGTCCTGATCAACGACCGGTGCGAGATCCTCCAGTTCCGGGGCCGGACGAGCCCCTACCTGGAACCGGCTTCCGGAGCCGCCAGCTACAACGTCCTGAAGATGGCCCGCGAGGGCCTGCTCGTGGAGCTGCGCTCGGCGATCGGGAAGGCCCGGCGCTCGGGTCACGCGGTCCGCCGGGAGGGACTGCATGTCCGGCAGGACGGCCACTTTCGCGACGTCAGCCTGGAGGTCGTTCCGGTCCCGCACGGGGGCGGCGTCCACCACTTCCTCGTGATCTTCGAGGACGCGGAGAAGTCCGGCAAGGCGCCGCGCCGCGAGTCCCAGCCCAAGCCCCGGCTGGCGCGAGAGGGCCGGCGCGCCGAGCACGAGACGATCGTCAAGCTCGAGCAGGAGCTGACCTCGACGAAGGAATACCTCCAGGCGATCATCGAAGAGCAGGAGGCCTCCAACGAGGAGCTCAAGAGCGCGAACGAGGAGATCCTCTCCTCGAACGAGGAGCTCCAGTCGACCAACGAGGAGCTCGAGACCACCAAGGAGGAGCTGCAGTCCACCAACGAGGAGCTCACGACGCTCAACGACGAGCTCCAGAACCGCAACACCGAGCTCACCGACGTCAACAACGACCTCTTGAACTTCCTGACGGGGACCGACGTCGCGATCGTGATGCTGGACCGCGAGGCGCGGCTGCGGCGATTCACGCCCCAGGCCGAGGCGCTCCTCAACATCCTCCCCTCGGACGTCGGCCGGCGGGTCATGGACCTCCGGACGAAGCTGAGGATCTCGGATTTCGGACGGATCGTGGCCGACGTGGTCGCGGGCGCCCCCGTCCAGGAGCGCGAGGTCCAGGACGAGAGCGGCCACTGGTACCTGATGCGCGCCCGCCCCTACCGCACGATGGACAACCGGATCGACGGCGCGGTCATCGGGTTCTTCGACATCGACGTGCTGAAGAACAGCCTCGGTGAGGTCCACCGGGCGCGGGAGTACGCCGAGTCGCTGGTCGAGACCGTGCGCGAGTCCCTGATCGTGCTCGACGGATCGCTGCGCATCCGCGCCGCGAACCAGGCGTTCTACCGGACCTTCCACGCGAGCCCCGCGGCGGCGGAGGGCAAGGACTTCCTGAGTCTGTGGGGGCTCGACGAGGAGGACCCTTACCTGCGCGAGCGCCTCTCCAAGGTCACCCGCGAGACGCCGCTCCACGACTACGAGATCGACCAGGAGATCGAGCCGCTCGGCCACAAGACGCTGCTCCTGAACGCGAGGCGGGTGCGCCTGCCCGGCGAGTCGGGGGAGGCGCAGCCGCTCATCCTGCTCGCGATCGACGACATCACGGAGCGCAAGAGGGCCGAGAACGACCTGCGCGCCTCGGAGTCGCGCTACCGGCGCATCTTCGAAACCGCGCGGGAGGGCATCTGGATCCTGGACGGCGCGACGGGCGAGGTCCTCGACGCGAATCCCTACCTGGTCGAGCTCCTGGGCTACCGGAGAGAGGAGCTGGTCGGGAAGAAGCCGTGGGACTCGGGCCTGTTCGAGAATCCCTCGCTCGCGAAGCAGCGGTTCCGGGCGACCAAGGCGAACGGCTTCTCCTTCGAGCCGGACGTGGCCTTCCGCACGAAGGACGCCCGCCGCGTCGTCGTCGAGGCCATCACCAACACCTACGAGATCAACGGACGGATCGTCATGCAGGGCAACATCCGGGACATCACCGAGAGGGTTCGGCTGCAGGACCAGCTCCGCCAGGTCCAGAAGCTCGACTCGATCGGCCGTCTCGCCGGCGGCATCGCGCACGACTTCAACAACCTCCTCAACATCATCTCCGCGCACCTCGGCCTGCTGCAGCGGCCCGGCGGCGACGAGAAGAAGCGCGGCGAGAGCGCCGACGCGATCCACAAGGCCGTGGAGCGCGGCACGGCGGTCGTTCGCCAGCTCCTGACGTTCGCCCGCAAGGGCGAGGCCTCGTACGGGCCCACGGACGCGAACGAGGTCGTGCGCGAGGTGGCCTCCCTGCTGCGCGAGACCTTTCCCAAGCAGATGCGCGTCGCGACGAAGCTGGCGGAGGAGCTGCCGAAGATCTACGCCGACCCCAACCAGATCCACCAGGCCGTGCTGAACCTGGCCGTCAATGCGCGCGATGCTATGCCCGAGGGAGGAACGCTGACGCTCGGAACCGACGACGTCGAGGGAGACGTGGTGCGCAGGAAGTTCCCGGAGGTCAACGGGAACCGGTACGTCGAGGTCTGCGTCGCGGACACCGGGACCGGCATGGACGAGGACACGCAGCGCCGCATCTTCGAGCCGTTCTTCTCGACGAAGGGCTCGGGCGGCCAGGGCCTCGGCCTCGCGGTCGTGTACGGCATCGTCAACAGCCATCGGGGCGTCATCGACCTCGAGAGCGAGTCCGGCAAGGGCACGACGTTCCGACTGTATCTGCCGGTGACGAACGGCACGGAGCCGAAGAGCGAGGATCCCGACTCGGGCGAGACCCGGCAGGCGCCCGGGCGGGAGGACCAGCGCGCGAGCGGCCGCGTGAGGACCGGCCCCGAGGCCACGGCGCCGACTCTGCTGGTGGTCGAGGACGAGGAGGCCCTGCTCGGCCCCATCCAGACCATCCTCGAGGAAGAGGGCTACGACGTCCTCACCGCGGCGGACGGGGTCGCCGCCGTCGAGACCCACGCCGCGAACGCCGAGAAGATCTCGGCCGTGCTGCTCGACCTCTCGCTGCCGCGCCTCGGCGGCTGGCAGGCCTTCCTGAAGATGCGCGAGCGCGACCCGCAGCTGCGCTGCGTCATCGCGAGCGGCAACATCGGCCCCGAGCAGCGCGCCGAGATGCGCAAGCAGGGCGTCCACGTCTCGATCCGCAAACCCTACGGCTCGGAGGAGATGCTCTCGGCGCTGCGGAGGGTGCTCGCGGACGCCTGAGTCCGCTCGGAGTGACGCCAGGTTAGAATTTCGACCGAGGGCGGTGGAGTCCGCCGAAACCGCCGGCACGGTGAAGCGTTCCGGCCAATGACTCCTACGACACGCGGCGTCGTAGGAGTTTTTTGTTGGTCTCCGACGGCAGCGGCGCGGGAAAGGACGGCGCACGAGATGTGGCGTTTCTTGTGGATCTGCGCGGGAGGCGCCTTCGGCACGGGCGCGCGCTATCTCCTCTCGGGCTGGGCGGCGGCCACGCTGGGCCCGGCGTTCCCCTACGGAACGCTCGCGGTCAACCTGATCGGTTCCTTCTGCGTGGGCCTGCTCATGCAGGTCGGCATCGCGACGCCGATCCTCTCGCCGACGGCGCGGCTGACGCTCACGACCGGCGTCATGGGCGGCTTCACGACGTACTCGACGTTCAATTACGAGACGATCCGCTACGCGCAGGACGGCTCGTGGGGGCTCGCGGCCGCCAACGTCGGCGCGACGCTCGCGGGATGCCTGATCGCGGGGGTCCTCGGCGTCGCCGCCGGCCGCGGGCTCTTCGGCGGGTAGGCGTCAGGAAGACAGGAGGTCTCTCATGCGAGTCCTGGACGGAGAGCAGGTTCTGGCGCGGATCGTCGTCGGCGAGTCCGATCGGTGGCATCACCAGCCGCTGTGGACGGCGCTCCTCGAGCGGCTGCGGCGGGAGGGCTTCGCGGGCGCGACGGTCCTGCGCGGGATCGGCGGGTTCGGCGCGCGGAGCGTGCTGCACACGACGCTCCTCGAGCGGCTGTCGCAGGACCTCCCGCTCGTCATCGAGGTCGTCGACACGGCGGAGCACGTCGAGCGGCTCCTGCCGCTGATCGACGAGATGGTCCCCGAGGGACTCGTGACGATGGAGAAGGTGCGCGTCGTCAAGTACGCGGCCGGCGCCCGCCCCCTCGACGCGAAGCGCTAGCGGGCTGCGGAAAAGGCGTGCGGGCGCCGTGACCTCCGCACGGCGAGGCCGGAATCGTTCCGCGGAGCCCGCGGCGTGAACCTCCGCGCTAAACTCCCCCCCACATGGCGTCCGCCGCCTCGACCTCTCCGTCGCCGCTGATCGTCGCCAGCGACGTTTCGCGGACCTATCACCTCGGGGCCTCGGCCGTGCCGGCCGTGCGCGGCGTCTCGCTGTCGATCGCGCGCGGCGAGTTCGTCGCGCTGCGCGGCCCGAGCGGATCGGGAAAGACGACGCTCCTGAACCTGCTGGGTCTGCTCGACAGCCCGGACCCGGAGTCGGGACGCGTCGTGGTCGAGGGCCGCGACGCCCGCGCGCTTTCGGAGAACCAGCGCTCCGACCTGAGGCGGGACCGCTTCGGCTTCGTGTTCCAGACGTTCAACCTGATCCCGGTGCTGACGTCGGAGGAGAACGTGGCCTACCCGATGGCGCTGGCGCAGGTCCCGGCGGCCGAGCGGCGCCGGCGGGCGCGCGCCCTGCTCCAGTCGGTCGGCCTCTCGGGCAAGGAGGGCGTCCGTCCGGACCTGCTCTCCGGCGGCCAGCGCCAGCGCGTCGCGATCGCCCGGGCCCTCGCGAACGAGCCCTCGGTCGTCTTCGCCGACGAGCCGACGGCCAACCTCGACAGCCACACCTCCGAGGAGATCCTGGACCTGATGCGCGAGATCAACGCCGCGCGCGAGGTCGCGTTCCTCTTCGCCACGCACGATCCCCTCGTCGTCAGGCGCGCCCGCCGCGTCGTGACGCTGCACGACGGCGCGGTCGAGTCGGACGTCCCGGCATGATGTCGCGCTTCAAGGTCGCAGCGTGATGGAGATCCTTGCGTGAGCGCGCTCGCGCTCGCCTGGCGCAACCTGGTCCGACAGAGGCGGCGGAGCCTCCTCATGATCGCGGTCGTCGGCTTCGGCTTCGCGTCGTTCGCTCTGGCGGGAGGCTTCATCGCCCAGACCTTCGAGGCGCTCAAGGAGGGCACGATCCGCAGCGTCGGCGACCTCCAAATCGTCGACAAGCGCGCGATCGGCAAGGCCGAGGAGGCGACGCTCGAGTTCGGCATCCCGGACGCGCGGCGCGCGCGGTCAATCGCGGCGAAGGACCCGGACGTCGAGGCCGTGCTGCCGCGGATCGATTTCGTCGGACTCGCGACCAACGGGATCCGGTCGGTGCCGTTCCTGGGCGTCGGCGTGGACCCCGGGCCCGAGGCGGCGGCGACGCTCGCGCCCGAGCTGGTCGTGTCGGGCAAGTACCTGACGGGCGACGGCGGCGAGGGAATCGTGCTCGGCACCGGCCTCGCGTCGGCCCTCGAGGTGAAGCCGGGCGACCGCGTGACGCTCATGGCGACCACGCGGGACGGCTCGCTCAACGCAGTGGACGGCGTCGTCGAGGGGCTCGTGGACGTCAAGATCAAGGAGCTCAACGACCGCTATCTCGCCGGAGGAATCGGCCTCGTCTCGCGGCTGTTGCAGAGCCCGGAGACGGTGTCGAAGCTCGTGATCTTCCTCAAGCCGCATTCGTCCACGCGGGAGAACGAGGCCGCCGCGCGGCTCGCGAAGGAGTTCCAGGCGGCGGGCTTCCCGATCGCGGTGCGGCACTGGAAAGAGCTCGCGGTGTTCTACGGACAGGTCCGGCTCCTCTACATCGGCATCTTCGGCTTCGTCGGCGCGGTGCTCGTCGTCATCGTCGTCCTCTCGGCGGCCATCGTGATGACCATGGCCGTGACCGAGCGGACCCGCGAGATCGGCACGCTGCGCGCGCTCGGCACGCGGCCGGCGGGCATCCTGGGGATGTTCCTCTCCGAGGGAGTCGTGATCGCGGTCGCGGGTTGTCTCGCCGGGATGCTCTTCGCCCTGGTCGTCCGCGCGGGCCTCAACGCCTCCGGGATCATCCTGCCGCCGCCGCCGGGCGCGACGCACGGCATGCCGATCCACGTCAACTTCTACCCGCTGGCGTACGTGGCGGGCCTGGTCGCGATGATCCTCACGATGGCGATCGCGTCGTTCTTCCCGGCGCGCCGCGCCTCCCGAATCGCGATCGTGGAGGCGCTGGCGCATGTGTAGGGCTTCCGGCTTCCGGCTCACGGCCCTCGGCTTCCTGCTCCTGACCCGCCTCGCGTTGGCGGCACCGCCGCAGCCCGGTTCGACCGACGTCCAGGGCTGGCTGCAGGCGGTCGACGACGCGCGCAACGCGTTCGGCGAGGCGTTTCTCAAGGCGCGCGCGACGCAGCTCGAGCAGGGCAACCCCACCGGAAGCGCCGACTTCGACATCTACGTCAAGGGACGCGACAAGGCGCTGATCGTCTTCCGCGGCGGCAAGAACGACGGCCGCAAGGCGCTGACGGTGGGGGAGAAGATGTGGCTGATCGTGCCCGGCGCGCAGAACGCCGTGCCGATCACGGCGAACCAGCGGCTCCTCGGCGGCGCGTCGTTCGGGGACGTCGCGCGCCTCCGTTTCGCCGAGGACTTCACCGCGGAGCTCCGCCCGGGAACGGAGGACGTCGGCGGCCGCTCTTGCCACGTGCTCGACCTGACCGCGAAGTCTCCGAACGCGCCGTTCCCGAAGGTCACGCTGTGGGTCGACGCGGAGGGACCGCCGCTGCCGCGCAAGCTCGTGTTCGTCCTGCCGTCGGGGAAGCCCGCGCGGCAGGTGCTCTTCACGCAGTTCAAGAAGGTCCAGGGCAAGACGTGCGTGTCGGAGATGGAGGTCCAAGACCTGATCGGGCCGCAGACGAAGTCCGTCACGAAGATCCAGTACCTCGACATCAAGCCCGCCGAGCTCGACGATCGGATCTTCACGCCGGACGGGGCGCGGGCGCTCTCCTGAGCGCGGGCCGTCAGGCGCCGGCCGTCAGCCTTCCGATCGCGAACCGCATCAGGCGCGGGCCGACGAGCCGAGCGGCCAGGGCGCCGCTCGCGGGGCTCAGCATCAGCCGCCGGAGCGCGGCGCTCCAGGAGAACCGCCGCTCGAAGCGTCCCCTCCACGCTTCCGCGTAGAGCCGCGCGGCCTCGGACGGCGAGGCCTCGCCGCGCAAGGCGGGCTCGAGCGCGTCGGCCGCCAGGATCCCGGACGCGAGCGCGGCCGCCTGCCCCTCGCCGGAGAACGGGTCGATGACGCCGGCCGCGTCGCCGGCCATGAGGATCCCGTCCTCCTCGGGCGGCTTCGCCGTGAAGTAGACCGGCCCGGTGCCGAGGAAGCCGACGGGGCCGGGCGAGAGCGGGGCAAGATCCCGCTCGAGGTCGCGGTTCCCGGCGCGCGCGTGCGCCACGACCGCGTCCCAGCCGGGCGGCAGCCGCCGGCGATGGTCCTCGGCGATCACGCCCGCGAGGTTGACGGCGCCGCCCTCGACGCGCGAGAGCCCGCAGTAGCCGCCGGCGAACGCGTAGAGCCGGACCGTTCCCGCGAGCGCCGCGTCCGGCGCGTAGTCGCGGCTCCAGCCGAGGTAGCGTCGGCCTCGAGCGTCACGCGAGCGGCGGGCACCGCGGCCGCGGCGCAAGGAGCGGCGGGAACCGCGGCCGCGACCCAGGGAGCGGCGGGAACCGCAGATGTCGAGCGGATCCCATCGACCCCAGGCGCCGACGAGCGCGGGCGCGAAGACCTCGCGCTCGACGCCGTCCGCGGCGAAGCGCACGCGGAAGCCGCCGTTCTCGCGGTCCACGGCGAGGACCCTCGCGGCGAAGCGGAGGTCCGCGCCGAGCTCGCGCGCACGGGACGCGAGGAGGTCGTCGAGGAGGAACCGCGACAGGCCCAGCGCCGGCCGCGGCAGCTCGAACGCGACGGGATCCGCCCCCGGCAGATGGACCGAGCCGCGGCGGATCGTCTCGGCCGCGGCCTCGACGCGCTCGAGGACCCCGAGCCGCTCCAGGCTCGGCCGCGCCGTCGCGGAGAGGAACTCGCCGCAGACCTTGGGGCGCGGGAAGCGGTCCTTCTCGAGGAGCAGGACCCGCCGCCCGCGCTCGGCGAGGACGGCGGCGGCCGCGGAGCCCGCGGGCCCGGCGCCGATGACGAGGACGTGCGCAGTCATGTCCCGCCCGTGAGCAGCCAGCGGAACGGGAAGACCCGCCGCGCGCGGACCCGGGGGAGCGCGTCCTTCGCGATCGCGAGCGCCTCGTCGACCGTGTAGGCCTGGTTGACGGACGCGAGGCCGTCGTGGACCGAGACCCGGGAGCGGAAGATCAGCGGACCGGCGAGCGAGACGAAGAGCGCGGGCGCGCGGTGGCGCCGGAGGTCGAGAACGGCGACT
>Ga0068858_100006809_pt1 | contig 11116 bp, 10 predicted proteins | sample KBSSwiS12_FD_66589 | JGI IMG/M metagenome (GOLD analysis project Ga0068858, IMG submission 66589) | Switchgrass rhizosphere microbial communities from Kellogg Biological Station, Michigan, USA - KBS Switchgrass S1-2 | ecosystem: Host-associated > Plants > Roots > Rhizosphere > Soil ... | reverse complement strand
CTCTACCGTCTGAACATTCATGTGGTAAATCCGCGTCTGGACCCCACCTTTTCCTTCATGACGATAGATCACGACGGCAAGATTCGCATGGATTGCTCCAGCCCCTATGCGATGGCGGGGCTAGTGGCGCTCAAAGCCACCTATCAAGTGGCTTTTGCCAACGATCCGGATTCGGACCGGCACGGGATCGTCACGCCGTCGTCAGGCCTGATGAACCCCAACCACTATCTCGCGGTCGCGATCCGTTACCTGCTTGCGCATCGGCCTCTGTGGCGGGCGGACGCCGCAGTGGGAAAGACGGTGGTCAGCAGCAGCATGATCGACAAAGTGGTGATGAAGCTGGGGCGCAGGCTCTCCGAGGTGCCGGTCGGCTTCAAATGGTTTGTGCCGGGTCTGTTCGACGGTTCCGGTTGCTTCGGTGGCGAGGAAAGCGCCGGAGCCAGCTTCTTGCGGTTCGACGGTTCCGTCTGGACCACCGACAAAGACGGCCCGATCATGGACCTGCTCGCCGCGGAGATCACTGCCCGCACAGGTAAGGATCCGGGCGAGCACTATCGTGATCTGACCGCAGAGTTCGGCACGTCCTACTATACGCGCATCGATGCGCCGGCGACTCCGCAACAAAAGGCTAAGCTGCAGCGCCTTTCACCCGCAGCGGTGAAGGAATCGAGCCTGGCGGGCCAACCGATTCTCGATCGCATAACACGCGCACCCGGGAACGACGCTCCGATCGGGGGGCTGAAAGTAACCACCGCGCACGGCTGGTTTGCGGCCCGGCCTTCGGGGACCGAAAACGTCTACAAGATCTATGCAGAGAGCTTTCAGAATGAAACGCATCTGAACAAGATCCTGACGGAGGCGGAGACGATCGTGAACCAGGCGTTGACTGCGGAGGACGCTGGATCATGACGCGGGTATTTGCTCCGGAATACCGCGGCGCCGGCCTCCTGCTGCATATGACCTCGCTGCCTTCGCGCTACGGAATTGGCGACGTGGGACCGACTGCGTTTGCCTGGATCGATCGCCTTCGTGGCGCGGGCCAAAGCTGGTGGCAGGCGTTGCCGCTGGGCCCGACGGGATATGCGAATTCTCCCTACCAGGCGCTTTCGTCTTTCGCCGGCAACTGGCTGCTCATCAGCCCGGATGCGCTGATCGAGGATGGGCTCTTAAGGGCAAGCGACTGCGAGGGCGTCTCCCTCCCGCAAGAGTTCGTCGATTATGATGCCGTCATCCCGTTTAAGCAATCCTTGCTCGAACGAGCTTGGCAGAATTTCAGTCAAGGCGTTCGTCCCGACCTCCGGCCGGCTTACGAGCAGTTCTGCAACTCTCAGGCACACTGGCTTGACGACTACGCGCTTTTCCTTGCTCTGAAAATTAGACACAACGGCGCCTACTACCTTGAGTGGCCGTCTGAATTGGTGGCGCGAGCGCCCAAAGCGATGGCTCAAGCCCAGCGGGAACTCGACGCCGAGATTCAGAACGCGCGATTCGCGCAATTCCTCCTGTTCCGGCAAGGTGCAAAGCTTCAAGAGTACGCGCGCGCCCAGGGCGTACGACTCATCGGCGACCTGCCGTTTTTTGTGTCCCCCGATTCAAGCGACGTGTGGGCCAACCCGGAACTGTTCCAGTTGGACGGGCAGCACCGGCCGCGTTTTGTGGCCGGGGTGCCTCCGGATTACTTCAGCGCGCAAGGGCAGCTCTGGGGCAATCCAGTTTACGACTGGGATGTGCTCCGGCGAACCGGTTATCGCTGGTGCCTCGACCGCCTGCGCGCGTTGCTGGAGCACGTGAATGTGATCCGGCTGGATCATTTCCGCGCGTTCGCCGCGGCCTGGCACATACCCGCCGGTGCATCGACCGCACAGTCGGGAACTTGGGTAAGCGGTCCAGGCGCCGATTTCTTCGACGTAGTCACTCGCGAATTCGGCCATTTGCCATTTATCGCGGAAGATCTCGGCATGATCACGCCGGATGTCACGGCTCTGCGCGACCGCTACCAGTTGCCCGGAATGCGAGTCCTCCAGTTCGGCTTCGACGGCAATTCGAACAATCCGCACTTGCCGCTCAACTACGGACACAACGTCGTCGCTTACACCGGGACGCATGACAATAACACGACCCGTGGCTGGTTCGAAGCGCTGCCCGACAACCAGAAGCAAATTGTCCGGAACTATACCGGGCGATCCGCCGGTGAAATTTCGACGGAGTTGATTCGCCGGATCTGGACGTCACCGGCTGCGCTTGCCATCGCTCCGCTACAAGATCTGCTGAATTTGGGCGCGGAGGCTCGTATGAATCTGCCAGGGAGCACGGAGAGTAACTGGAGATGGAGGAGCACCGAAAGCATGCTCTCCGGACCCGCTTTCGGCTGGGTACGCGACCTCACAAACGTTTCCAACCGGGTGAGCCCGGCTCCGGCGCACTACGAATCAAGTCCTCTAACAGTGAACTGAGGTGAATATATGAAAGCAACACAGCAACTGAACGATCTGGGCCAGAGCCTGTGGCTCGACAACATTACTCGCGATCTGCTGGACGGCGGCACGCTGAAGCGCTACATCGACGATCTGTCGGTAACCGGACTTACGTCGAATCCCACGATTTTCGACCACGCCATCAAGAACAGCGTCGCGTATGACGCCCCCATTCGCGAGAAACTGCGAAAGGGTCAATCCGGCGAAGGGCTGTTCTTTGACCTGGCATTGGAAGACATCACCCGCGCCGCCGACATGTTTTACCCCACATACGTGCGCACCAACGGCACGGATGGATGGGTTTCTCTGGAAGTTTCTCCGCTGCTCGCGCATGAGACGGCAAGCACCATCGCCGCCGCCAAGGACTTGCATGGACGAGCGGGGCGGACTAACTTGTTCATCAAAATCCCGGGGACGAAGGAAGGATTGCCTGCCATCGAAGAGGTGATCGCCGCCGGTATCCCTGTCAATGTGACCCTGCTGTTCTCGCGCGAGCAATACGTCGCCGCAGCTGAGGCGTACTTGCGCGGAATCGAACGGCGCATCGCAGCCGGTCTCAATCCCAACGTGGGCTCGGTGGCCTCAGTGTTCATCAGCCGTTGGGACACCGCCGTTGTGGGCAAGGTGCCCAACCAACTCCAGAACCGGCTCGGAATCGCCATCGCGCAGCGAACATTTAAAGCCTATCGTGATCTGCTGAACTCCGATCGCTGGCAGCGGATTTACAATTTTGGGGCGAGGCCGCAGCGTCTGCTGTGGGCCAGCACGGGAACCAAGGATCCCAAAGCATCGGATATTCTCTATGTCAAGGCTCTGGCCGCGCCTTTTACTGTGAACACAATGCCCGAAGCCACGCTGAAAGCTTTCGGTGATCACGGAGAAGTGGGCGAGGCCCTGCATGCCGATGGCGGCGATGCCGAAGAGGTGCTGGCGCAATTCGCGAAGGCCGGCATCGACGTGGGCGCTTTGGCGGCCCAGCTCCAGGATGAAGGCGCCAAGTCGTTTGTGAAATCCTGGGATGAGCTGATGGGCGTAATTGACATGAAAAGCGCCGCGCTAAAAAAAGCCAGCTGACAAGGAGAAAGAATATGGCGACGGTTGTAGATCCACCTACCAAATCGCGGCTTACCGACCGGCCGGCGTGGAAGGCCCTCCAGGCCCATGCGGAGAAGGCGCGCGCGCTGCATCTGCGAGACTTGTTCGCGCAAGACGGTGAGCGCGGCAAACGCTTGACCTCTGAAGCGGCGGGCCTGTATCTCGATTATTCGAAAAATCGCATCACCAGCGAGACGATTCAACTGCTGCTTCAGCTCGCGGAGGAATCCGGCCTGCGGGAGCGGATCGAGGCGATGTTCCAGGGCGAGAAGATCAATCGCACCGAGAACCGGGCCGTACTGCACGTAGCGCTGCGCGCGCCGCGCGGAGCATCCATCGTCGTCGACGGGCAGAACGTGGTGCCCGGCGTGCACGAAGTTCTGGACAGAATGGCCGAGTTTTCCCAACGTGTCAGAAGCGGCGCGTGGAAAGGCCATACCGGCAAGCGCATTCGCAATGTGGTGAACATCGGCATCGGAGGCTCCGATCTCGGACCGGTGATGGCTTATGAAGCTCTGAAGTTTTACAGCGAACGTTCGATGACGTTCCGCTTCGTTTCCAACGTCGACGGCACCGATATGGCCGAGGCGGTCCGCGACCTTGATCCCGCGGAAACACTGTTCATCGTCTCCTCGAAAACTTTCACTACCCTGGAGACCATGACCAACGCTCAAACAGCTCGCGCATGGTCGCTGAAGGGGCTGGGTGGCGACGAAAAAGCGATCGCCCGGCATTTTGTGGCGGTCTCGACCAACGCAGCGGAGGTGTCCAAGTTCGGCATCGATACCGCCAATATGTTTGGTTTTTGGGATTGGGTGGGCGGCCGCTATTCGATGGATTCGGCGATCGGCCTGTCGACCATGCTCGCCATCGGTCCGGACAATTACCAGTCCTTGCTCCGGGGCTTTCATGAAATAGACGAGCATTTCCGCACGACGCCGTTCGAGCGAAACCTGCCGGCCCTCATGGGACTGCTCGCGATCTGGAACACCGACTTCCTCGGCGCGGAAACCGTTGCCGTGCTTCCTTACGAACAATACTTGAAGCGCTTTCCCGCTTATCTGCAGCAATTGACGATGGAGAGCAACGGCAAGCACGTCACGCTGGACGGGGAAGTAGTGGACTATCAGACCGGCCCCGTGTATTGGGGCGAGCCGGGAACCAACGGCCAGCACTCGTTTTATCAACTGATTCACCAGGGAACCAGGCTCATCCCGTGTGACTTCATCGCATTCGGTCACACGCTGAATCCGCTGGGCCGCCATCACGACATCCTGCTGGCAAACGTCTTCGCGCAGGCCGAAGCCCTGGCGTTCGGCAAAACGCGCGAACAAGTGAAATCTGAAGGCACGCCAGATTGGCTAGTGCCGCACCGGGTTTTCGAGGGCAACCGCCCATCGAATACCATCCTTGTCGAGCGGCTCACACCGGAGTCGCTTGGCAAGCTGGTGGCGCTGTACGAGCACTCGGTCTTCACTCAAGGCGCTATCTGGGGAATCGACTCGTTCGATCAGTGGGGCGTCGAATTGGGCAAGGTTCTGGCGCAGCGAATTATTCCCGAGCTGGAGAGCCGCGAAGAGCCCAAGCTCGAGCACGACAGCTCCACCAGCAACCTGATTCGCCACTACCGCAAGTACAAGGAGACCTTATGAACAAACTGGGATACGACCAGCCACTTTACATTTTGCCTTTCGATCACCGGGGATCATTCCAGAACAAGTTATTCGGCTGGAATGGCGTGTTAACGGCAGAGCAAACTGCGGAAATCGCGGCTTCCAAACAGGTGATCTACGACGGGTTTAAGGCCGCCGTTCGCGACGAGGTGCCGGACTTTCGCGCCGGCGTCCTGGTGGACGAGCAGTTCGGCGCCGCCATCTTGAAGGACGCCTGGACGCACCATTTCATAACCGCCTGCCCAGCCGAAAAAAGCGGCCAGGAAGAATTCGATTTTGAATACGGCGACGACTTCGCTGCGCACATCGAGGCCATGCGGCCCAGCTTTTGCAAAGTTCTGGTGCGCTATAACGCCGAGGGCGACCAAGCCCTGAATGCCCGGCAAGCCTCGAAATTGAAACGGCTATCCGAATTCCTCCACGACAAAACCAATAGCCGGTTCATGTTCGAACTGTTGGTCCCGCCGGAAAAAGACCAGCTGGACCGAGTGAACGGCGACAAAAAAGTTTACGATCTGGAACTCCGCCCCGGGCTCATGTTTGCTGCCATCGAGGAACTGCAGGACGCCGGCGTGGAGCCGGACATCTGGAAGATCGAGGGGCTCGATCGCCGCAAGGACTGCCGGGCAGTAGTCGCGGCGGCGCGGCGTAAGGGCCGCGAAGAAGTCGGCTGCATTATTCTAGGCCGCGGCGAGGACGACCAAAAAGTGCGGGAATGGCTGACCACGGCCTCCGGTGTCCCAGGATTCATCGGCTTCGCGGTCGGCAGGACTAGCTTCTGGGATGCACTCGTCGATTGGCGAGCGAAAAAGATCACGCGGGAAGAGGCGGTAGATAAAATTGCCCACCGCTACCGGGATTGGGTGAATACTTTCGAGGATCATGCTCGTGCCGCATGAAGTCAAAATCGCGCCCTCGATCCTCGCGGCGGATTTTGCGCGGCTCGGCGAACACGTGCGCGAGACCGAGCGGGCGGGAGCAGACCGGATTCACATCGACGTGATGGACGGACATTTTGTCCGCAATCTTTCGATGGGACCTCCGATTGTGGCTTCGCTGCGTCCGGTAACGCGATTACCCCTGGAGACGCACATGATGGTTGCCGATCCGGATCTGTTTCTGCGCGCGTTCATCGATGCGGGATCGGATTCGATTCTGGTGCATTGGGAAGGCAAACCAAGTGCTGGTCATGACGGTTGACCCGGGCTTCGGACATCAGCAATTTCTTCGCACGACGCTGCCAAAGATCAGTAGGGTCCGCGACATGATCGACCGGCTGAGTCCGCGATGTGATCTGGAGGTCGATGGCGGTATTGATCCTGAAACCGCGCAATTGGCTGTTGAGGCGGGCGCCAATGTTATGGTGGCGGGATCGGCCGTATTTGGAATTGCGGGAGTCGCCGCCGAAATGGCGAGTCTGCGAGCAAGCCTGGCTTCGTCCGTCTATTAACATTCGATAAATAGGAACCACTATGCAAATTGGAATGATCGGTCTTGGAAGAATGGGCGCCAATATGGTGCGGAGGCTTCTCAGAGGGGGCCACGAGTGTGTGGTGTTCGACATGTCGCCTAAGGCGGTGGATGAACTTGTGCAGGAGAAAGCCGTGGGCGCCATTGACCTGAAAGACCTGGTGAAGAAGCTGGCTGCACCCCGCGCGATCTGGCTGATGGTCCCGGCGGGGGTGGTGGATAAATCCATCGCCAGTCTTGTGCCCTTGCTGGATGCCGGCGACATCATCATCGATGGCGGCAATTCGTACTACATTGACGATATCCGCCGGGCAAAGGAACTGAGTGCGAAAGGAATCCACTACGTCGATGTTGGCACCAGCGGCGGCGTGTGGGGTCTAGACCGCGGCTATTGCATGATGATCGGCGGCGAAAATGAAGTTGTCGGCCGCCTCGATCCCATCTTCCGGCGGCTGGCGCCCGGTGCAGGTGACATCCCGCGGACGCCGGGACGTGAGAAAGACAAGGGCACGGCGGAGTTGGGCTATCTCCACTGCGGACCCAATGGCGCAGGTCATTTCGTAAAGATGGTTCACAACGGCATCGAGTACGGCTTGATGGCGGCCTACGCCGAAGGACTCGGAATCCTGCGCCAGGCGAACGTCGGCAAACAACATGCGGCTGTGGACGCGGAGACAACACCGCTTCGCCATCCGGAGCACTATCAATACGAACTCCATCTCGGCGACATCGCGGAAGTGTGGCGCCGCGGCAGCGTGGTGGCCTCCTGGCTGCTCGATTTGACGGCAGCCGCGCTGGTGGAAGACCCGGCGCTTTCAAAATTCACGGGACGCGTTTCGGATTCGGGAGAAGGCCGCTGGACCATCAGCGCCGCGATTGATGAAGGTGTCCCAGTCCCGGTGCTCTCTGCATCCCTATACCAGCGTTTCAGCTCGCGCGGTGAAGCGGATTATGCCGATAAACTGCTCTCGGCGATGCGTTTTCAGTTTGGCGGACATCTCGAAAAATCGGGGGAAAAGCAGGCTGCTTGAGGAGCACCATATGAACAATCTGCAATCCGACGCCTTGGTCTTCTTCGGCGCTACCGGCGACCTGGCATACAAGAAAATTTTCCCGTCGCTACAAGCCATGGTGGAACGCGGCACCCTCAACGGGCCGGTTGTCGGCGTCGCCAAGGCCGGCTGGAACCTCGATCAGCTTCGCGCCCGGGCACTCGATAGTCTCGAGAAGCATGGCGGCGTCGATCGCGCCGCTTTCGACAAATTGAGCAGCCTGCTGCGGTTTGTTGACGGCGATTACCAGGACCCCGCCACCTTCAGCGCCATTCGGCGGGAACTCGGCGCCTCCGTGCATCCAGCGCACTACCTGGCCATCCCGCCAGTGCTCTTCGGACTTGTCGTGGAGCAACTGGGGAAAGCGGGCGTAGCCAAAGGCGCGCGCGTCATCGTCGAGAAACCGTTCGGAACCGACTTGGCGTCAGCGCGTGCCTTGAACGCGATTCTGCTCGGCACCTTCGAGGAAAAAGACATATTTCGCATCGACCATTACCTTGGCAAGCGGCCAGTCAACAGCATGTTTTATGCGCGCTTCGCGAACTCTTTCCTGGAGGCGCTCTTAAATCGCACCCACGTCGAGAGCGTTCAGATCACCATGGCTGAAGACTTCGGCATCCAGGGCCGCGGCGCGTTTTATGATCAGACCGGCACCATCCGTGACGTTGTGCAGAATCACTTGTTCCAGGTTATGACCAACCTGGCGATGGAGCCACCAGTTCGAACCGATAGCGAGTCCGTCCGGGATGAAAAGGTCAAGGTGCTGAAAGCGATCGCGCCGCTGAGCGCGGACCATGTGGTTCGCGGGCAATTCCGCGGGTACAAATCGGAGAAGGGCGTGGCTCAAGATTCGAAGACCGAGACCTTCGCGGCTTTGCGGCTTGAGATCAATTCCTGGCGCTGGCAGGGCGTTCCTTTCTACATCCGCGCGGGAAAGAGCCTGCCCGTTACATGCACGGAAATGTTGATCCGGCTGCGGCGCCCGCCCACAATCTTTCCGGCTGACGGCCTGAAGCCCAATCATTTGCGCTTCCGGATCAGTCCGGACGTGACCATCGCGCAGAGCATGATGATGAAGTCGCGCGACTCCGAAATGTCAGGCGACGAGGTGGAACTGGTGGCGCTTGACGGTACGCATCCGAACGAAATGGACGCTTATGAACGCGTGCTCCACGACGCCATGGCCGGTGATGCGACGTTGTTCGCCCGCGAAGACTACGCGGAAGAAGCCTGGCGAATCGTCGATCCCGTGTTGAAGGCGGGCACTCCGGTGTATGAATATGAGCCGGGCACGTGGGGGCCCGTGGAAGTGGATCGTCGACTCGTTCCGGCGGATGGATGGAGCGATCCTGTGGTTCAAAAGCCGGCGGAGGTCCGCGCCGCGTGACCGTGACAATGAACCTCGAAGTGCTTGACACGGCGGAACCCGTGGCGCAGAGAGCCGCGGATATTATCGCCGAAGAGGCGCGGAAAGCCGTCGCTGCGCGCGGCCGATTCGTCGCCGCCGTAAGCGGTGGCCATACGCCGTGGGTCATGCTGCGCGCGCTCGCGTCCGCGGATGTGCCGTGGCCCGCGATTCACATCGTTCAAGTCGACGAGCGGGTTGCTCCCCCAGGTCATCCGGACCGGAATCTCACGCACCTGCGCGAGAGCCTTCTCGATCATGCGCCGCTACTCCCTGAGCAGATACACGCCATGCCGGTGGAGTTTGCCGATCTGGAAGCTGCGGCCGCGAAGTACGCCGCAACTCTGCAACAGTTAGCGGGATCGTCCCCGGTACTCGATCTCGTCCACTTGGGCCTGGGACCGGACGGACATACTGCTTCGCTGGTTCCCGGCGATCCAGTGTTGTATATTGCAGACGCCGACGTCGCAATCACCGGGACCTATCAAGGCAGGCAACGCATGACATTGACCTATCCCATCATTAACCGCTCCCGGAAGGTGCTGTGGGTGGTTACGGGCGCTGAGAAAGTACCGATGTTCCATCGCCTGCTGGATGGCGATAAGTCAATTCCGGCGGGCCGGATTCATCGGGAACACGCGATTGTTCTGGCCGACGAAGCCGCAGCGGGCCAGTCCGCGACAAACAGAAAGGAAGCGTGAGATGCGCGTTGGAATTGCAACCGATCACGGTGGTTTTGAATTAAAGAACGAGTTGGCGGCTTACCTTCGCGAAGCCGGTCACGAGGTCGTCGATTTCGGCGCGTCCAGCCTGAATCCGGGCGACGATTACCCCGACTTCGTCATTCCGCTCGCGCAAGCGGTTGCCGCGGGAAAAGTTGAACGCGGCCTGGCCGTCTGCGGCAGCGGTGTCGGCGCCTCGGTTTGTGCCAACAAAATCACGGGAGTGCGTGCCGGGCTGGTGCAAGACCACTACTCGGCTCACCAGGGAGTCGAGCACGATGACATGAACATCCTCTGCATCGGCGGCAGAGTGATGGGTTTCGTTGTCGCCCGAGAGCTGGTCGATGCCTTCCTGGCCGCCAAGTTTACTCAGGAAGAACGCCACGTCCGCCGGCTGCGTAAAGTCGCTGCGCTCGAATCGCAGCCTGTGCATTAGTAGCAAGGAGATTGAATATGAGCACAACGCCGATCGCTCCGCCAACATCCGATATCGGAAGCGATCAACTGTGTATCAACACGATTCGCACGCTTTCGATCGACGCCGTTCAGCAGGCCAAGTCCGGACATCCTGGGACGCCGATGGCTCTTGCGCCGTTGGTGTACACCATCTGGAACCGTTTGATGCGGTTCGACCCGAAGGATCCAATCTGGCCCAATCGCGATCGCTTCGTCCTCTCGAATGGCCACGCGTCAATGCTGCTGTGGTCCGTGCTCCACCTGACCAAAACGCAAGCGGTGAACGCGGAATATGAAAATCTCGGACAGCCTGCGGTGACGCTCGACGACATCCGCAATTTTCGCCGGCTCGACAGCAAGGCGCCCGGGCACCCCGAATATCATCTGGTCTCGGGAGTCGAAACTACGACGGGTCCGCTGGGGCAGGGCGTAGCGACCAGCGTCGGCATGGCGATTGCCCAGAAGTGGCTTGCCAATCGCTACAACCGGCCGGACTTCAATCTGTTCGACTACAACATTTATGCCGTTTGCGGCGACGGCTGCCTGATGGAAGGCATCGGGTCGGAAGCGGCATCGCTGGCCGCGCATCTCGGTCTCGATAATCTCTGCTGGATTTACGATAACAACCACATCACCATTGAGGGCAACACGCGAATCACTTTCACGGAGGATGTCACCGCCCGTTTCCTCGCCTATGGCTGGAACGTGTTGAGAGTCGGCGATGCGAACGACACGGAGCGCATCGAGCATGCCCTAGGCGTTTTCAAGA
>Ga0068858_100006805_pt1 | contig 11120 bp, 9 predicted proteins | sample KBSSwiS12_FD_66589 | JGI IMG/M metagenome (GOLD analysis project Ga0068858, IMG submission 66589) | Switchgrass rhizosphere microbial communities from Kellogg Biological Station, Michigan, USA - KBS Switchgrass S1-2 | ecosystem: Host-associated > Plants > Roots > Rhizosphere > Soil ... | reverse complement strand
TCTTCTACGACGCCACCAACGTCGTGATCGACGCCATGCAGCGCGCCGACTCCGTGGACCCGGCGAAATTCACGCCGAAGATCTACGAGACCTCGTTGCAGGGAGCGACCGGCAGGATCGAGTTCGACGCCAAGGGCGACCGCAAGAACGCCGAGATGACGATCTTCCGCATGCAGGGCGGCAAGATCGTGCCGGTCGCGATCTACCGCGACGGGAAGATGGTGCCTTTCTCGACGAGGGATTGAACGGGAAGGAAGGCGAAGGCACGGCGAAGGGACTGCGAAGGAAGAACGTTTGGGTGTTTGAGGTGATGAACGTGGCGTGAACTTGGCACGGAAATCATTCATTCCCTTCGCAGTTCCTTCGCAGTCCCTTCGCCGTGCCTTCGCTTTCCTTCCCTTCAATTCACCGTATCAAGCCGCCGTAGTCGCCAGCTCGGCCACGACAGCCGCGCGAGAAACCTCGTCCTCCACCGCGGCACCGTTCACCACGAACGCGTCCTCCGCTCGGGCGCCAAGGGTCGTGATGCGCGCGTCGATGAGGTTGAGCTCGTGCTTGAGCAGCACGCGCGCGACCGCGGACAGGAGTCCGGGCCGGTCCGCGCAGCTCACGGTCACGAGCCACAGGTTGGCACGGCGGGCGGGCGCGATGACGACGCGCGGCTCGACCGGGAAGTGCTTCACCCAGCGCGACACGCGGCCCGACGGCGCCGTCTCGAGCGGCGCACCCGCCGCGACGCGGTCCGCCAATCCCGCCTCGACCTTCTGGATGAGCTCCCGGTAGTGCTCGCCGGCGCGGGTCCGCGAGAGCACCTGGAACGTGTCCAGCGCCCAGCCGTGTTGCGTGGTGTAGATCTTGGCCGCGGCGACGTCGAACTGCATGCGCTCGAAGAACCCCGTGATGCGCGCGAAGAGGCCGGGCTGGTCGGGCGCATACACCAGCACCTGCAGGCCCTCGCCGACCGGTGAGAGGCGCGCGCGCACGATCGGCTTGTCCGGCGTAATGCGGTTCCACAACGTTCGCGTGTGCCAGCCGATCTCGGTCGCCTCGAAACGCTGGAAGTAGTTGTCGTCGAGGTGTCTCCAGAGCGGCTCGTGCTTCCCGGCCTCGGGGACGTATTGCCGGAAGATGCGCAGGCCCTCCTGCTTCTTGGCCGCGATCCACGACGCCGCGTAGTCCATCTCGCCGCGCAAAACGCGGCGCGTGTAGCGGAAGAGGTCCTCGAGGAGCTTGCCCTTCCACGCGTTCCACACCGCCGGGCTCGTGCCGCGGATGTCCGCGACGGTCAGGATGTAGAGGGCGGTCAGCGTACGTTCGTCGCGCACGAGGGTCGCGAAGCCCGAGATCACCTCGGGGTCGCCCAGGTCCTGCTTCTGCGCCGTGGACGACATCACCAGGTGGTGCTCGACCAGCCACGCGACGAGGTCCGCGTCGGCTTTCGCCATGCCGTGCGAGCGGCAGAAGCGCACCGCGTCGGCCATGCCCAGGTGCGAGTGGTCGCCACCGCGGCCCTTGGCGATGTCGTGGAAGAGGGCGGCGAGGTAGAGCACCTCGGGGTGGTCGAACTCCTGCATCAGCTGCGACAGGAACGGGTACTCGTGGTCGAAGCGCGGGATGCGGAAGCGCCGCAGGTTCCGGATCACCATCAGGATGTGCTCGTCCACGGTGTACACGTGGAAGAGGTCGTGCTGCATCTGGCCCACGATGCGGCCGAAGGCGGGCAGGTACTTGCCGAGCACGCCGTAGCGACTCATGCGCCGCAGCGTCCACGTGAGCCGGTCGCTGCGCATGAGCTGCATGAAGCGGCGCTTGTTCTCGGGGCTCAGGCGGAAGTTGCGCCCGATCTTGGGCAGCGCGCGCGACAAGGCGCGCAGCGTCCTTGGGCCCAGGCCCACGATGTCGCGGTGGTCCTGCAGGCGGCGGAACGCCTCGAGGATCATGCCGGGACGGCGCTCGAAGAGCTTCTCGTCGCGGATCTCGAGCGTCATGCTCACGACCTGGAAGTCGTCGTCGAGCTTCCTCGGCTTGCGCTCGGCCTTGGGCGTCACGCGGTCGAAGAGGTTGGCGAGCAGGATCTGGTTGAAGCGCCAGATCGCTTTCGCGGCGAGGTAGTAACGGCGCATCAGCAGGTCCGAGGGCGCCATCGACTTCGCCTTGAGCTTCAATTGCCGCGCGATCTCGATCTGGTGGTCGAAGACCAGGCGGTCCTCGCGCCGTCCCGCGAGGTAATGCAGGCGGATGCGCAGGTCCTGCAGCACGCGCTCGTTCACCGCGATCGCCGATGCTTCCTGCGCCGTGATGAGCCCGCGGTCGGCGAGCGCCTTCCACGACGTGCCGAAGCCCGCGGCGCGCGAGAGCCAGATGACCATCTGCAGGTCGCGCAGCCCCCCGGGGCTTTCCTTGATGTTGGGCTCGAGGTTGTAGGCCGCGTCCAGGGCGCGGTCGTGGCGGCGCTTCTGCTCGCGGAACTTGGCCTCGAAGAACGGGCGCACGTCGCGGCGCTGGCGCAGGCGCGCGTCCAGCTCCAGCAGCACCGCGGGGTCGCCGGCGATGAGGCGCGCTTCCAGCAGGCTCGTGTCGACGGTCACGTCCTTCGTGGCCTCCTCGACGCTCTCGCTCACGGTGCGCACGCTGTGACCGGGCTCGAGGCCCACGTCCCAGAGCTGGTGGATGAAGTTCTCGATGGCGGCGTCGGGCGCGCGCCCGTCGGGCAGCAGCACCAGCACGTCGACGTCGGAGTGGGGATAGAGCGCGCCGCGCCCGTAGCCGCCGACGGCGACCAGGGCGATGGCCGGATCGTCGATGGTGCGCGACCAGAGCTCCTGCAGCGCCGTGTCGACGAGCTGCGCGTTCTCCTCGAGGGTCGCCTGCGGATCCGGGCGCTTGAAATAGCGCGTTCGCAGCTCTTCGCGCCGCGCCTTGAGCCAGGCGCGGAGGTCGGCGGCGGGCGCGGCCTGCTCGGATGGGCGGACGGCGGTTGCGGCGGTGGCGGTCATTGAACGACGATCATGCCATGCTCACCAGGCGTCGATTACGCGACCACGCATTGCTGGACGGCGCGGCTGGGGTGGGATCGTTACCTCGGCGTCGGAAGGAATTTCGGCTCCGCCGTGGGGACGGGCGAGATTCCGGGCCGCGGGAAATTCGCGGCTTTCCCTAGCCGGCGACGGCGGCTTCGGAAACGAACGCGGGAGGCGGGGGCGTGCCGGCGGAGACGGTGAGCACCTCGTAGCCGTCGGCGGTGCAGAGCACCGTGTGCTCCCACTGCGCCGACAGCGAGTGGTCGGCGGTGACGATGGTCCAGCCGTCGTTCATCTGCCGGATGTCGCGCTTGCCCGCGTTGATCATCGGCTCGATGGTGAACGTCATGCCGGGCTGCAGGCGCACGCCCTGGCCGGGCCGCCCGTAGTGGAGCACCTGCGGCTCTTCGTGGAAACGCTTGCCGATGCCGTGGCCGCAGAACTCGCGCACCACGCTGAAGCCGCGGCTTTCCGCGTGCTTCTGGATCGCGGCGCCGATGTCGCCCAACGCGACACCCGGCTTCACCATCGCGATGCCCTTCCACATGCACTCGTAGGTGGTCTCGCACAGGCGCTTCGCCTGCAGCGTGGGCTCCCCCACGTAGAACATGCGGCTGGTGTCGCCGTGCCAGCCGTCCTTGATGACGGTGATGTCGATGTTGACGATGTCGCCGGCGCGAAGGACTTTCTCGCCGGGCACGCCGTGGCACACCTGGTGGTTCACCGAGGTGCAGATCGATTTCGGATACGGGCGATGGCCGGGCGGCGCGTAGTTGAGCGGCGCGGGAACCGTGCCCTGCACCTTGACCATGTAGTCGTGGCAGAGCTGGTCCAGGTGGCCCGTGGTCACGCCCGGCTTCACGTACGGCGTGATGTAGTCCAGCACTTCCGAGGCCAGGCGTCCGGCCACGCGCATCCCCTCCAGTTCCTCTGGAGTCTTGAGCTGGATGCCCGGATTGGCGAGTCGTCCTTCCATCGGCGTAATTATACCGTTAGGCCCCGCGGGGATTCCGCAGTTCCCTACGGCGCCTTGACGTGGAAGATCTCGAAGCGGTGGGTCACTTCGACCACCGCGTCGGGCTGGACCACCACGCTATCGCCGTGGTCGTCGAGCTCGATTTCCCTGAGGTGGGAAAAGGCGTTCGGCGAGGTGAGGAGCGACGGGCGTCCCTTGTCGTCCTCCATCAACAGCCCCGGGCCCGAGGGCGCACCCCACGCCGCGACGGTGACCGAGCGCGCGACCTGGGCCAGGTACTGGAGGCCGAACTCCATGCCGCCGTCTTCGAACACGGTCACCCAGCGCACGGCGCCGATGGCCCAGTGCTCGCGCCCGGGCATCTTGATTCCTGCGACCTCGCCCACCGCGATCGGCTGCTCGGTCCTGCCGAGGCGGCGCACGCGAAGCCCACCCTTGCTCTCGTTCACCACGTCCCATTCGAACACCGGGATCGGCTCGGACTGGTCGTTCATCGGCAGGGGCATGATCGGCATGGTGATGCCGCGCTTGAGCATCTGGTCCTGCTTCGCGAGGTTGATCTTCGGCTCGAGCGAGATGAAGTGGCCGACACCGTCGAGGCCCATCGAGATCGCGACCGTCTGCTGTCCGGGATCGCGGCGCGAGGTGCGCTTCGGCGGATCGCCCCAGAGGCGCACGAGCTTGGCGATGAGCTCGCTCTGCGCCTTGGTGGCCTTGACCTGGCCTTTCGCCGCGGCTTCGCGACGCGCATGCAGCGAATCCACGATGGGATTCGCATCGAGCAACCGCCAGTCGGGACCGCCCGTGTCGTCCATCTTCCCGATGGAAGGCTTCGGCGGCTTGTCGGTGTTCGAGGGCACGATGAAGTGCCCGCCGGGGCGCGTCGACGGGCGCGATTGGCCGAGCGTCGCGAGTCCGCGGAAGCCCTGCAGCAGCTGCAGCACGCGCCCGGCTTCTCCCTGTCCCAGGCGATACGGGTCCGTGAGCGAGAGCAACAGCGCGTCGCAGTAGATGTCGGCGATGCTGCCCCTGGCTTCGACCTCGAGCGCATCGCGCGCGACGCCGAGCCCTTCGGCGCGGAGGTAGATTTCGTGCAACTCGGCCCACGTGCCCGTCGGCACCGGCGTGTACGACTTGTACGCCGCGAAGAGACGGCCCGCGGTGTACTGCATCGTGCGAAGCAGCAGCAATCCCACCTGCTTCCTCGTGGCGAGCAACCTGGGCCCGAAGTCCACGGCGGCGAGGCGATAGCCGATGGCGAGCTCGGTGAGGAATTCGCGCGCGAGCCCCAGCGCGGCACGCGGTCCGGGCGCCAGTGGCAGGGGAGCCGTGGCGTACATCGCTTCCAGCTCGGCGAGGAGCTTCTCCGCGGCGGCCCGGTGCGCGTCGAGGATCGCGATCCGGTCGTCGACGTCGACGATGGCCCGGTTCACGAGCGCGAGGTGGCGGCTGAGCGCGCGGCCGGTCTCGAACGTGACGTTGAGCGGTTGGGCCTCGATCCAGCGCTTGACGTTGCGGGGGGCGAGCTCCAGGTCGGCGGGCGGGGCCACCCGCACGACGGGGGTGGCGAGGCTCACGGGGGCGGGCATCCCGGAACCTTACCTAAGGCGGACCATTTGCGCTATAATTAGTGGCTTTCTAATCCACACCCCACCCACGGCTAAGGTGCTGATTCGTAACCCGATCAGTGACTCGGTGGGGGAGGCTTAACCTTAACCACAGGAGTATTCAGAATGTCCGTCACCATGCGCCAGATGCTGGAGGCCGGCGTGCACTTCGGCCACCAGACGCGCTACTGGAACCCCAAGATGGCTCCGTACATCTTCGGTTCCCGCAACAAGATCCACATCATCAACCTCGAGAAGAGCCTCCCGATGTACCAGGACGCTCTCAAGTTCGTGCGCCAGCTCACCGCGAACAAGGGGACCATCCTCTTCGTCGGCACCAAGCGCCAGGCGCGCGAGATCGTGAAGGAAGAGGCCCTGCGGGCCGGCGCTCCGTACGTCGACTACCGCTGGCTGGGCGGCATGCTCACCAACTTCAAGACCGTCAAGGGCTCGATCAAGCGCCTGAAGGAAATGGACGCGATGATCGCCGATGGCACGATGGAGCGGCTGTCGAAGAAGGAGCAGCTCATGAACAACCGCGAGCGCGAGAAGCTCGAGCGTTCGCTGGGCGGCATCAAGGACATGGGCGGCATTCCCGACGCCCTCTTCGTGATCGACGTGGGCTTCCACAAGATCGCGGTCACCGAGGCGCGCACGCTGGGCATCCCCATCGTGGGCGTCGTGGACTCCAACAACTCGCTCGACGGGATCGACTACGTGATCCCGGGCAACGACGACTCGACGCGCGCCATCCGCCTGTACGCCCGCGGCGTGGCCGACGCGATCCTCGAGGGCCGCAGCCAGGTCATCAACGAGATGGTCGCGCAGCCCACCGAGGACTTCGTCGAGGTCGAAGAGACGAAGCAGTAAGCGGCTCGCAGCAACGTCGGCACAAAAGGGGCGACGACAACCGCCCCTTTTTCACTATCGCAAGGAATGGAGATGGCTGAAATCACCGCTGGGATGGTCAAGGAACTGCGCGAGCTCACCGGGCTCGGCATGATGGAATGCAAGAAGGCGCTCGAGGAAGCGGGCGGGGACCTGAAGAAGGCCGAGGAGCTGCTGCGCATCAAGAGCGGCGCCAAGGCGAGCAAGGCGGCCTCGCGCATCGCCGCAGACGGCGCCATCGGCACCTACCTCGAGGGCAACGTGGGCGCGCTCGTGGAAGTGAACGCCGAGACCGACTTCGTCGCCAAGAACCCGGACTTCATCGAGTTCACCTCGAAGGTGGCCGAGCTCGTCGCCAAGCAGAACCCGGCGGACGTCGCGGCGCTGTCGAACCTCAAGATCGGCGCCGACACGGTGGAAGCCGCGCGCCAGAAGCTGGTGCAGAAGATCGGCGAGAACATCACCGTGCGCCGCTTCGAGCGCGTCCAGGCGCAGGGCAGGCTCCTCGACTACGTGCACCCGGGCTCGAAGGTCGCCGTGATCGTCGACACCGAGGGCGGCGACGCCGAGGTGGCCAAGGACCTCACGCACCACATCGCGTTCGCCAAGCCCAAGTACATGACCAAGGGCGAGTACCCGGCCGACGCCGTGGCCGCCGAGCGCAAGATCCTCGAGGCGCGCGCCGCGGAAAGCGGCAAGCCGCCGGAGATCGTGGCCAAGATGGTGGAAGGCGGCATCAACAAGTTCCTCGCCGAGAACACCCTCATGGGCCAGCCGTTCGTGAAGGACGACAAGCTCACGGTGGAGAAGATGCTCGCCGCCAAGAAGGCCAAGCTGCACGCCTTCAAGGTGCTGGTGGTGGGCGAGGGCATCGAGAAGAAGCAGAGCGACTTCGCCGCCGAAGTCGCGGCGATGACCAAGAACGCCGCGTAACGGCCATGGCCGCCGCCCCGCACGACGAGCCGAACCCGCCGCAGAAGCCGGCCTACCAGCGCATCCTCCTCAAGCTCTCGGGGGAGGCGCTGATGGGCAACGATTCCTTCGGCATCAACCGCGAGACGGTGGACCGCATCGTGGGGCAGGTGAAGGAGGTCTCGGAGCTGGGCGTGCAGGTGGGCGTGGTGATCGGCGGCGGCAACATCTTCCGCGGCGTGTCGCAGGGCGCGGCCGGCATGGACCGCGCCACCGCCGACTACATGGGCATGCTGGCTACGGTGATCAACGCGCTGGCGCTCGCCGACGCGATGAACCGCGGCGGCCTCGTGGCCCGCGTGCAGTCGGCGCTTTCCATCGAGCCGGTGGTCGAGCCGTACATCCGCGGCAAGGCCATCCGCTACCTCGAGGAAGGCAAGATCGTCATCTTCGGCGCGGGCACCGGCAACCCGTTCTTCACCACCGACACCGCAGCGGCGCTGCGCGGCCGCGAGGTCGAGGCCAACATCGTCCTCAAGGCCACCAAGGTCGACGGCGTCTACACCGCCGACCCGATGAAGGACAAGACCGCCACCCGCTACCACAAGATCACCTTCGACGAGGCGTTCGTGAAGAACCTCAAGGTGATGGACGCGACGGCGCTGGCGCTGTGCCGCGACCAGAAGCTCCCCATCAACGTGTTCTCCATCTTCAAGGAAGGTGCGTTGAAGCGCGTCGTGATGGGCGAAGACGAGGGTACACTCGTCCACAACTGAAACGGCTTTCGCGGGAGGAGCGAGGAAGTGAACGTCAACGACATCAAGAAACAGGCCACGGACAAGATGGCCAAGTCGGTCGAGTCGCTGCGGGTGAACCTCACCCACGTCCGCACCGGCCGCGCCCACGTGGGCCTGCTCGACGCGATCCGCGTCGACTACTACGGCAGCGAGATGCCGATCAACCAGGTCGCCAACGTCACGCTCGCCGACGCCCGCACCATCTCGATCCAGCCCTACGAGAAGAAGATGGTCCAGGTGGTCGAAAAGGCCATCCGGGATTCCGACCTGGGAGTGAACCCGGCCACCTCCGGCGATGTCATTCGCGTACCCATGCCCGCGCTCACCGAGGAGCGCCGCCGGGAGCTCGGAAAGCTCGTCCACCGGGAAGGCGAGGACGCCAAGGTCGCCATCCGGAACATCCGCCGCGACGCGATCCAGCACCTGAAGGACCTGCTCAAGAACAGCGAGCTGGGCGAGGACCAGGAGAAGCGCGCGCAGGACGAGGTGCAGAAGATGACCGACAAGGCGATCGCCGACATCGACAAGCTGGTGGCTGAAAAAGAGAAGGACCTGATGGCCGTCTAGGCCGCGACATGAGCACGACCACCGCCATTCCCGAGGTAGGCGCCGTCCCGCGGCACGTCGCGATCATCATGGACGGCAACGGGCGGTGGGCGAAGCGCCGCTTCCTGCCGCGCGTCGGCGGCCACCGCAAGGGTGTCGAAGCCGTGCGCGAGGTCGTGAAGGCCTGCAACGAGCAGGGCGTGGAGTTCCTCACGCTGTTCGCCTTCTCCAGCGAGAACTGGCGCCGCCCCGCCGAGGAAGTCTCCTTCCTCATGCAGCTCTTCCTCAAGGCGCTCGAGCAGGAAGTGGGCAAGCTCCACGAGAACGCAATCCGCTTCAAGGTCGTGGGCGACGTCGCCCGCTTCGACCCGCGCATCGTCGAGCTCATCCGCCGCGGCGAGGAGCTCACCGCGGGCAACACCCGGCTCACGCTCACCATCGCCGCCAACTACGGCGGGCGCTGGGACATCCTGCAGGCCGCCGACCGCTGCCGCCGCGAGGACCCGGAGGCACCCATCACCGAGGAGCGCCTCGCCGAACGCCTGTCCATGGCCTACGCGCCCGAGCCCGACCTCTTCATCCGCACCGGCGGCGAGCAGCGCGTCTCCAACTTCCTGCTGTGGCAGCTCGCCTACACCGAGTTCTACTTCACCGACGCGCTCTGGCCCGACTTCGGCGCCCAGGCCCTCGGCGAGGCGATCGCGTCGTACCAGCGCCGCGAGCGCCGCTTCGGGCGCACGAGCGAGCAGCTCGCCGCCACGCACCCCGCCGAACAGGCCGGATAGCGTGCTGCTCACGCGCGTCCTCACCGCGGTCGCGCTGCTGCCGTTGGTCCTCGGCATGCTCTTCTTCGCGTCGCCGGCGGTGTGGGCCCTCTTCGTGCTGGCGATCGCGCTCGTCTCCTGCTGGGAGTGGTCGCGCATGTGCCACTTCACGCCGAACGGCCAGGCCGCGTACCTCGTGGCGTCGGGCGCCATCGGGGCGTTCCTGTGGCTGTTGTACCTGCGCTTCGTGCCGGGCAACTTCGTGGCCGCGGCGCTCACCGGATTCATCATCGCGACGATCTTCTGGCTCGTGGGCGCCCCCGCGTGGCTGGCGCAGAAGTGGCGCCCGTCGCCGTCGACCTGCGCGGTGGCGGGCTGGATCGTCGCCTGGCCGGCATGGCTCGCCTTCGTGGTGCTGCGCGACACGAGCCCGTGGATCCTGCTGGCGCTCACCGTCCTCGTATGGGTCGCCGACATCGCCGCCTACTTCGCGGGCAAGCGCTTCGGGCGCAACAAGCTGGCCCCCGCCGTGAGCCCCGGCAAGACCTGGGAAGGCGTCTACGGCGCGCTCGCGGGCGTGGTCGCATACGGCGCGATCCTCGCCTGGGTCGCCAACTCGCGCGAGACGCCCCTCACGCCGATCTTCGACGACGGCGCGGCCGTGTCGGTGGTCTGCGCCATGCTGGCGCTCACCGCCGTGAGCGTCGTGGGCGACCTTTTCGAGTCGTGGATGAAGCGCGGCGCGGGCCTCAAGGATTCGAGCAGCCTGCTGCCGGGGCACGGCGGCGTCCTCGACCGCATCGATGCGCTCGTCGCCACGCTGCCGGTGGCCGCGCTGGCCCTCTACGCAAGGCACGCGACGACATGAAGCGCATCGCGATCCTGGGATCCACCGGCTCCGTCGGCGGCAACACGCTCGACGTCCTGGCGCGGCACCCCGATCGCTTCCAGGCGACCGTGCTCGCGGCCGGGAAGAACGACGGACTGCTGCTCGCCCAATGCGTCCAGCACCGCCCGCGGCTCGCGGTCATGGCCGATGCGGACGCGGCCGGGCGTCTGCGCCAGGGGCTCGCCGCCCACGGCGTGAACACCGAGGTGCAGTGCGGCGGAGAGGCGCTGGAGCGCGCGGTGACGCGCGACGACGTGGATGCCGTGATGGCGGCGATCGTCGGCGCCGCGGGCCTGCCCGCGACGCTCGCCGCGGCTCGCGCCGGCAAGGACGTGCTGCTCGCCAACAAGGAAGCGATCGTCATGTCGGGCGCGCTCTTCATGGACGCGATGGTGAAGGGCGGCGGCCGGTTGCTCCCGATCGACAGCGAGCACTCCGCGATCTTCCAGTCGCTGCCGCGCGGCTTCGCCTGCGGCCGCGAGGGCGAGCTCGAGCGCGCGGGCGTGCGCCGCGTGCTGCTCACCGCGTCGGGCGGCCCGTTCCGCACCACGCCCATCGATCGGCTCTCGCGCGTGACGCCGCAACAGGCGGTGGCACATCCCAACTGGGTGATGGGCCCCAAGATCTCCGTGGACTCCGCCACCATGATGAACAAGGGCCTCGAGGTGATCGAGGCGCACTGGCTCTTCGGCGCGCCCCTCGAGAAGATCGAGGTGGTCGT
>Ga0068858_100006799_pt1 | contig 11124 bp, 8 predicted proteins | sample KBSSwiS12_FD_66589 | JGI IMG/M metagenome (GOLD analysis project Ga0068858, IMG submission 66589) | Switchgrass rhizosphere microbial communities from Kellogg Biological Station, Michigan, USA - KBS Switchgrass S1-2 | ecosystem: Host-associated > Plants > Roots > Rhizosphere > Soil ... | reverse complement strand
GCGCTGTGCAGCGTCATCATCAACACACGCGCGTCGCGTGCTCCGGCCTCCTCGTCCACGTCCGACAGCAGAGACAGCTGGTCGACAAAGCCAGCCAACGACGGCTCCGGACTGCGCGTTTCATATTCGCGTGCCGCCGATACGAGTTCGGCGAGGTTTTCGATCCGGCTTTCGGCCTCTTCGCTGCGTTCCTCGCGAAGGTCCTGCAGGTAGCCGCTCTGGTCGAGCACCTTCCCGAGGGCGATCGAGACAGATTCGCGTCCCGCCATCTCGGTGAGCGCGAGAAGCAGGTCTCGGAACGCTGCCAGCGACTGCACGGCGCGGGGGGCGAGCAGGCGGCGATCGATCGCATGTACGAGACGCGCCCATAGTGAGTTGTTCGTCGCGACCGGCTGGAGGCCGGCGAGCAGTGGCGGCGCGTCCGCATCGGTCGGCAGTTCGACCGATTCAAGCGATTCCATGACGCCTTTGCCGATCCCCCTCGGCGGGACATTGATCACCCGTCGCAGGCTCACGTCGTCATGAGGATTCAGCACCAACTTCAGATAGGCGAGCGCATCCTTGATCTCCTTGCGCTCGTAGAACCGGACGCCGCCGATGATCTTGTAAGCAATGCCTGCGCGCCTGAGAGCGTCTTCCAGGGTTCGCGATTGTGCGTTTGTCCGATACAGAACCGCGACGGTGTTCTCGACGTCGTCCTGTAGCGCCGTTCGCGCAGTACGGGCGATGAACTCGGCCTCGTCGAGGTCGTCGCCGGCGCGGTAATAGAGGATCTTCGCTCCGCCTTTCCGCTCGGTGTAGAGCCGTTTGTCCTTCCGATTGCGGTTCTGGGAAATCACCGAGGAGGCCGCATCGAGGATCACCTGCGTCGAACGATAGTTGCGTTCGAGCTTGACGATGCGCGCCTCCGGGAAATCGTGTTCGAAATCAAGGATGTTACGCAGATCGGCGCCGCGCCATTTGTAAATCGATTGATCCGGATCTCCGACGACGCAGAGGTTTCGATGATGCGCGGCGAGCCGTTGAATGAGGAGGTACTGCGGGCGGTTGGTGTCCTGGTACTCGTCCACCATGACATGGACAAACTTCTTGCTGTACCGCTCCTGCACGACGTCGGTCTTCTCGAACAATTCGACGGTTTTGAGGAGCAGATCGTCGAAATCGAGCGCGTTGGCGTCGCGCAATGCCTTTGCGTAGAGCTCGTACAGCTTTCCGATCTGCGCGTCGCGCGGGTGCCACGAATTCGCGGTAAAGACCTCGGGCCCCTCCATCCGATTCTTGGCGTGACTGATTCGTGACAACGCAAGCCGCGGCTGCACGGCGCTTTCCTCCGCCCCAATCTGCCGCAGTGCCTGTTTCATGACCGTGAGCTGGTCGGTGGAGTCGTAAATGACGAAATCGCGCGAGAGACCGATATGCGGCGCCTCGCGGCGAAGCAGGCGCGCGCACAGCGCGTGGAACGTCGAGATCCACATACCCCGGCAGTCAACGCCCAGCAGCGTTGCGACCCGCGTGCGCATTTCCTCCGCGGCCTTGTTGGTGAACGTGACCGCCAGCAACCGATCTGGCTCGCACAGTGCTTCGCTGACCAGGTAAGCGATACGGTGGGCGATCACGCGGGTCTTGCCGGATCCTGCACCAGCAAGAATCAGCAGCGGGCCTTTGTTATGAAGAACGGCTTCCTGTTGTTCAGGATTCAGAGCGGAAAGAAGATCCAACCACTCTATTCTACCGTCACGCTCTTCGCGAGGTTCCTCGGCTGATCGACGTCGCAACCGCGTCGCACGGCGATGTGATACGCGAGCAGCTGCAGTGGCACCGTCATCACAACCGGCGTCAGCAGGGCGGTCGTCGCAGGGAGCGGCACCATCACGTCCGTATGACGGTCGAGCACCGCCGCCATCCGCGCATCGCCATCCGTCGTCAACGCGATAACAGATCCGCCGCGGGCTTTCGCTTCCTGCACGTTCCCGATCATTTTTTCGAACACGTGATCGTTCGGCGCGATGGCGACGACCGGCATCATTTCGTCGATGAGCGCGATTGGTCCATGCTTCATCTCGCCTGCGGGATAACCCTCTGCGTGGATGTACGAGATTTCCTTCAACTTCAGCGCGCCTTCGAGCGCAATCGGATAGTTGATGCCGCGCCCCAGAAACAGAAAATCGGATCGGTTGTAGAACCGCTCGCCAACCTTCTCCATGACCGCCGACGCCTTGATCGTGTGCTCGATGGTTTGTGGCATCTGGAGAAGTTCGGCAATGTGATTCCGGATCTGCGCCGAGGTGAGTGTGCCCCGAATCTGCGCCATGTACAGGGCGAGGAGCTGCAGCGCCACGAGCTGCGACGTGAACGCCTTGGTGGAGGCCACCCCGATTTCAGGACCGGCATGCGTATAGACAGTACCCTCCGCCTCCCGTGTCGCCATGCTGCCGACGACATTGCAGATGGCGATGCTGTGAGCGCCCTTCCGCTTGGCCTCACGCAGGGCCGCAAGCGTGTCCGCCGTTTCGCCTGACTGCGTGATGACAACTGCCAGCTCGTTCGACGCGACGATCGGATTGCGGTAGCGATATTCGGACCCGTAGTCGACTTCGACCGGAATCTGTGCGAGTGCCTCGATGAGGTACTTCCCGACCAGGCCCGCATGCCATGACGTGCCGCAGGCGATGATGCTGACCTTCTGGAGTGCACGGAGCGTCGCGTCCGGGATATTCAGATCCTCGAGAAAGATCTGGCCGCGATCCAGCGACACCCGTCCGAGGATGGTGTCGCGCGCGGCGGTCGGTTGCTCATAGATTTCTTTGAGCATGAAGTGCTTGTGGCCGCCCTTCTCCGCCGCGATCGGGTCCCATAGCACGCGCTGGGTCGTCTTCGAGACCGCGCGCCCCTGATAGTCGGTGAATTGGACACCCGAGCGGGTAATCACCGCCATTTCCTCGTCGCCAAGAAACACGACGTCCCGTGTGTGGGCAAGAATCGCCGGAATATCCGACGCGACGAAGAATTCGTCTTTGCCCAATCCGACGACAATCGGCGGCCCGTTGCGAACCGCGACAATCTTTTCAGGATCTTCAACCGAGACGAGCACAATCGCGAACATGCCGCGCATGTAGGTCAGCGCGCGACGCACCGCATTCTCCAGGCCGTCGTCTCGCATCTCGCGCTCGACCAGGTGCGCGACGATTTCAGTGTCGGTTTCGGTTTTGAACTCGTGGCCCTGCGACTGCAGCTCTTTTTTCAGCTCGAGGTAGTTCTCGATGATGCCGTTGTGGACGACGACGATGCGTCCGGTGCAGTCCCGGTGCGGGTGGGCGTTTTCCTCGGTCGGACGGCCATGTGTCGCCCAGCGCGTGTGACCGACGCCGTAAAGTCCGTCGACGGGTTCCACGCGAATCGCCTGCTCAAGGTTCGCGAGCTTCCCCGCGGACCGGCGGAGGGCGATCCCTTCAGGACTGACAACCGCCACGCCGGCTGAATCGTAGCCCCGGTATTCCATGCGACGCAGCCCTTCCAGCAGGACCGGGACAACAGGTTTCGAACCGATGTAGCCGATGATTCCGCACATAACCTAGTCCTTGGTTTGTGTTTTCTTCCGCTCCACCCAGCCGGGAACATTCGTTTGACGCCCGCGCGCAATCCCGAGCGCGCCAGAAGGAACATCCTCAGTAATTGACGAGCCGGCGGCGACGTAGGCGCCTTTGCCCACACGGACCGGAGCAATCAACTGCGTGTCGCTCCCGATAAAGGCCCCGTCCTCGATCACCGTCGGGTGCTTCGAGGTGCCGTCGTAATTGCACGTGATGGTGCCTGCTCCCACGTTGACCTTGGCGCCAATCGTCGCGTCACCGAGATACGCCAGATGGTTCGCTTTCGACCCGGGGCCCAGCGTTGTCTTCTTCAACTCCACGAAATTGCCGATTCTTGCCCCCTCGCCCACCACGCTCTCGGGCCGCAGATGAGCGAACGGGCCGACCGAAGCGCTCTCTGCAATACGCGAACCGAGGATGAGGCAAAAGTTCTGGATCACAGCTTTATCGGCGATTTCCGAGTCAACAATCCGGACGTTGCTGTGGATTTCACAGGCAGCGCCAATTCGGCTTTGTCCCTCAATAGCCACACCGGGATGAATAACCGTATCGGGGCCGACCTGAACGTCGGGTTCGATATAGGTGGTGGCCGGATCGATGATCGTGACGCCGGCGGCCATGAGTTCTTCGTTCTTTGTCTGTCTCACGATTCGACTCACTTCCGCGAGTTCTGTGCGGCTGTTGATGCCGCGGATTTCCTGCGGGTTATCGACAAGCAAGGTCTCAACGCGCAGCTTGCGACGACGGTAGATTGCGACCAGGTCCGTAAGGTAGTACTCGCCTTGGGCGTTCTGTGAGGCGATCCCCCGTAACGCATCAAACAGCGGCGCCAGGTCGAACGCATAAATGCCGCCGTTGATCTCTCGAATCTGCCGGACAGCGGGGGATGCATCCCGCTCTTCGACAATGCGTGCAATTCGCCCTCGGGTCCGGACGATTCGGCCGTACCCGTAAGGGCGTTCGACCACAGCGGTGACGACGGTCGCCGCGGCGCGCGCGTTCTGATGCGCGTGGACGAGCCGCTGGAGAGTGACAGCCTCAAGCATAGGGACATCCCCCGAAAGAAGAATCAGGGTTCCCCGCTTTGCCGAAAGTTGGGATTCGGTCTGCTGCAGGGCGTGGGCCGTTCCCAGTTGCGGTTCCTGCAAAACCCATCCAACATTTGGTCTGTCGCCCACAAAACGACGAATCGAGTCCGCTTCATGGCCGACGACGATCGTCACGGTCTTGGGACTCACGGCCTGAGCAACTCCGAGGACGTGCTCGATGAGGCACTTTCCACCGAGACGATGAAGCACCTTGGGCATCCGCGACTTCATTCGCGTGCCCTGCCCAGCCGCGAGGATCACTACGTGGATATCAGAGGCGGCCATTTATGTTATTAGACCAATTTCTTGGCTCGTTCGATCGTGGAGTAGACATCCTTGGAGCTTCTACCTGAGCCCTGCGCGACGGAGCGAACGGCCTCACGCCTCGAAGCACCCATTGTTTTGGTTAGGCGACAGAATTCTCGAACCACAGCATCGTCTGATGCGATTAACCTGTTGTCGCTGTGTAGCTTAAGTAGTGGTCCGACAATGACCGTGAACTCGCCACGTGGTTCCAGCAACCGCTCGAGCACCTCGGACGAGGTACCTCGCATGAACTCCTGATGGACCTTCGTGAGCTCTCGTGCCACCGCGATCTGTCGTTCACCCAAGAATTGCACGCCGTCGGTTAGCGTCGCCTTGATGCGATGGGGGGCCTCAAAAAACGAAAAGGCATGTTCTGTCGCGCAAACCGTTTCCAACCAACGAGCTCTGGCGTGTGACCGATTCGGTGGAAATCCGAACATAGTGAACGGCACCATCGGGAATCCCGACGCCACAAGCGCTGTAAGCGGAGCACTGGGTCCGGGTACCGGATCGACCTCAATTCCATTGGCGATGGCCGCTTGCACCAGTTCAAGGCCGGGATCAGAAATACCTGGCGTTCCAGCATCGGTGACAACGGCAATGCTGGAGCCGGTCTGGAGACGGGTCAGCAGCAGCGGTACGCGAGACCGGGTGTTGTGCGCGTGAAAGCTGATGGTTCGCGTCGAAATGCCATGGTGACTCAACAATCGGGCCGTTCTCCGGGTGTCTTCGACGGCGATCAGATCGACCTCGCGTAACACGCGAAGCGCCCGGAGCGTGATGTCTTCGAGATTTCCGATGGGGGTCGCGACCACGTGCAACGTGCCGGACATCGGGAGGGGCAGGCGGATTATTGTACCATTGCGGGATGTGCGCTCACCGAGTGGAGCAGCAGAGCGCCAGCATGATTCAGGCATGTACCCATCGGAACCTTTTCCCCACTTTGTGGACGATTACCTCGCCTATCTATACGAGGTGTGTCCAACTCAGGCGACGCTTGACGGCACCCATCTCCATGACGACCATCTCGAAGACCTGAGCCGTCCGGCCATTGACGCTCATGTCCGGGCGCTATCCGGGTTTGGCCGCCGGTTGCACCAGATCGACGCCACGACGTTGCCGCCCACTGAGGCCATAGAGCACCCGATCGTTGCCTCCAACATCGAAGCCCGCATGTTCGAGTTCGAGGAGGTGCGAACCTGGGAGCGGAATCCGCAGCTCTATGCCGATGTCATTGGCGCGAGTCTGGCGGGCCAGGCCCTGTTTGCCTACGCACCCGAAGCGGAGAGGGCGCGGCGGGTCGTGTCGAAGCTGCGTCAGGTGCCGCGGCTTGTGCAGGCCGCCCGGGACAACATCAAGGAGAGCGCCGGCATCTTCGTCAAGATGGGGCTCGAAAGCTGGCGCGGCATCCTCAAGTTTGTGGACGTCGATCTGCCGCGCGCGTTCGTGTCCCTGGATGATCTCCACATCCTCGGGGATCTCGCAGACACCTCCGCCGAGGCTTCAACCTCAATCAAGTCCTACGTCGAGTATCTCGAAAACGATTTGGCGCCGCGGGCCAAAGCGTCCTTTCGCCTCGGACGCGACAAGTTCGAAAAGAAACTTCGCGTTGACGAGGGAATCAGCTTCACGGCCGATCGGCTCCTGAGCATCGCTCTCCGAGAGCTCCATGAGGTGCAGGAGGAGTTTCGATCTGTTGCCGGCCGGCTGGCCAGTGGCGACGTCCAGGCCGTCTGGCGCAAGGCGACCGAGCAGCATCCAGCGCCCGGCGAGGTCGTCAAGGCAGCGCAGGAACAGGTGAAGGAGCTCGAGCAGTTCCTCCGCAAGCAGGCGATTGTGACGCTGCCCGACGGTGAGCCTGTCGTCGTGGCCCCGACGCCGGACTTCTATCGCTGGACGTTCGCATCCATGTGGACGCCCGGCCCGTTCGAGACTAAGCCAAGCCGCGCGTACTACTACCTGACCGATGCCGATCGAAGCTGGCCGCCGGAGCGTCAGGAAGAGCACCTGCGATACTTCAACCTGCCGACGCTATGGCACATCTCAATCCACGAGGTCTATCCGGGGCACTTTCTCCATTTCCAGCATCTGAGACAGGTCGACTCCAAGGTTCGCAAGTCGATCTTCTTCGCGCCCGCATCCTCTGTAGAAGGATGGGCGCACTATTGCGAACAGATGATGGTGGAGGCAGGGTTCCGTCGGAACGAACCGGCGATCAAACTTGCGCAGCTTGCGGAATCGCTCGTGCGTCTCGCTCGTTTCGTCGTGTGCATCCGTCTGCACTGCGAGGACATGTCCGTCGAGCAGGGCATGCGCTTCTTCCGCGACGAGGCATTCCTCGAAGAAGCGACGGCCCGACGTGAAGCCGAACGCGGAACGTTCGATCCCACGTATCTGGTGTACTCGCTCGGTAAGCTGATGATGCTGAAGCTGCGTCACGACTACAAGGAGCAGCAGGGCAACAAGTATTCGCTGCGGTCGTTTCATGACGCGGTACTTGACCAGGGCAGCGCGCCCTTTCTGGCGATGCGCCGCCTGTTGCTCACCGACGGATTCGACGCGGTGCTGGAGTAACGACGTGCCTTTGTACGAGTACCAGTGCGACGCGTGCGGATGCCGGTTCGAAGTGATTCAGAAGTTCTCTGATCCGGCCGTCGAATCGTGCAGGGAGTGCGGCAAGGGTCCGGTTCGTCGCCTGTTGTCCTCGCCCGCGATTCAGTTCAAAGGGACGGGTTGGTACATTACCGATTACTCGCAGAAGGGTAAGTCGGACACATCCACCGGAGGAGCGGCGAAGACCGACGCCGCAAAATCCGATTCCGCGAGCGCCGACAGCACGTCGTCAAAGAGCGACGCCGCCAAGAGCGACAGCTCCTCTGCCTCGTCTACCTCGAAGGAGTCGAAAGGCTGAACATGTCCTCCAGGTACTTGCGGAAGGGCGCTGCAAGATCCGGCCGTCGCATCGCGAAATAGACCAGCGCTTTCAAGAATCCCAGCTTGTTGCCGGTGTCGTGTCGAACACCATCAATCTCGTATGCGTAGATCGGGCGGGCGCGGAGGAGATCGCGAAGTCCGTCGGTCAGTTGAATCTCTCCGGTGCGATCGCTCGCGGTCTTTGTGAGTGAGGGGAAAATATCCGGCGTGAGAATGTAACGCCCGATGATCGCCAGATTCGAAGGCGCTTCCTCGCGGCGCGGTTTTTCCACCAGGTCCGCGACACGATAGACACCGCGTCCAAGATTGCCGGCAGACTCATCGATTTTCACCACGCCGTAATTCGAAACCTGATCAGCCGGAACACGCTCGACGGCCAGCACGGGTCCCTCCACACGCGCGAACACGTCGATCATCTGCTTGAGCGCCGGCGGCGTGGCGTCGATCACGTCGTCGCCAAGGATCACCGCGAACGGTTCGTTGCCAATCAGGTTCTGCGTCACCAGCACGGCGTGGCCGAGGCCAAGCGGCTCCCCCTGCCGGACGTACGCCACGTTGATCAGCTGCGTGATCTTGCGGATCTCTTCGAGCAATGACGTCTTGCCGCGCTGCTCCAGATAGCTTTCCAGTTCGACGGCAACATCGAAATGATCTTCGATCGCGTTCTTGCCGCGACCCGTCACGATGACGATGTCGGTGACGCCGGATTGGACCGCTTCCTCGACGCCATATTGAATGACCGGCTTGTCGACGAGCACGAGCATCTCCTTCGGTTGTGCCTTGGTCGCGGGAAGAAATCGCGTTCCAAGACCTGCAGCGGGAAAGACCGCCTTGCGAATCACGCCAGCCATGGCGCTGATCGTATCGCAGCCCGCGTTCGCGCGTTCACGTCATCATGCGCGTGGGCGAGGCATGGCTGTTGTACGATGTGCACGCGAACGCCCGTGATCGATCCCGCCCTTTTCAGAGACAACCTTGACGCTGTCCGAACCGCGCTCGCCAATCGCGGCGTTGACATGACGCGCGAGCTCGAGGAGCTGGCGGCACTCGAGGCGCGCCGCCGCCGGCTCCTCCCAGAGCTGGAAGGACTGAAACGCGAACAGAACACCGCTGCGGACGAGGTCGCGAAGGCGAAGCGGCAAGGACAGGACACGAGCAAGATTCAGGAGGCGAATCGCCAACGCGCCGCGCAGATCAAACAGCTGGGAGTTGAGCTCGATCTGCTCGAGCAGCGACGCAATCAGGGCCTGCTCGTCATCCCGAACATTCCGCATTCGAGTGTTCCGATTGGGAAGAGCGGAGACGACAACAAAGAGGTTCGTCGCGTCGGCATACCTCGAACGTTCTCGTTTGCGCCGCAGCCCCATTGGGATCTTGGTCCCGCACTCGGCATCATCGATTTCGAGCGGGGGACGAAGATCGCTGGTGCGCGTTTTACGGTGCTGATGGGCGCCGGCGCCCGCCTGGCGCGTGCGCTCATCAACTTCATGCTCGATCTCCATACGAAAGAGCACGGATATACGGAGGTAGAACCGCCGTTCATGGCGAACACGGCGACGCTCACCGGAACGGGGAATCTGCCAAAGTTCGAGGCAGATCTGTTCAAGATTGCCGGTGACTGGGATCTCTACCTCGTGCCGACGGCCGAAGTGCCGCTCACCAACATGCATCGCGGTGAGATTCTCGATGGGCGTTCACTCCCGATTCGCTACACAGCGTATACACCGTGTTTCCGCAGCGAAGCGGGATCGTACGGTGCCGACGTGCGCGGCCTGATTCGTCAACATCAGTTCGACAAGGTCGAACTCATGGCGTTTGCACGCCCGGACGAGTCATACAACGAATTGGAACGGCTGACGAGCAACGCTGAGGAAGTGTTGAAGCGGCTGGAGCTTCCCTACCGGACGATGCTTTTGTGCACCGGCGATATGGGATTCGCATCTGCGAAGACCTACGACCTTGAGGTCTGGTTGCCGAGCCAGCAGACGTACCGCGAGATCTCTTCCTGCAGCAATACCGAGGCGTTTCAGGCGCGGCGCGCCAACATCAAATTCAGGCCGGAAGCGGGTGGCCGCACAGAATTCGCACACACGCTCAACGGATCGGGTCTTGCCGTGGGCCGTACGCTGATTGCGATCCTCGAGAATTACCAGCAGGAAGATGGGTCGGTGACGGTTCCTGCCGCCTTACGGCCGTATATGGACGGCCGCGACACGATTACCCGCGGGTAGCCCTTCTTACACCGCTTTGAGTTCCAGCGCCGCGCGTCGTCCCGTGCTGCGCGATCGTCGTCCTGCCTTGTCGCGATACATGCGTTCGTCGGCGACTGCCAGCAGTTCCTCGAACGTCCTGCCGTCCTCGGGGAACCTTGCCGGACCCGCGCTGATCGAAAGCGCGACTCGTACGCCAGGGCGCGGCTCGAACGGTTGCGTGCTGACCGCGCTCTGCATGTCGAGCACGCGCCGGCTTTCATGCTCCGGCGTGTAGTCCCACAGAATGACGACGAACTCGTCGCCGGCGAATCGAGCGCAGATATCAGTCTGGCGCACGGTCTTGCGAAGCGCGTCGCCGACGGAACGAATCGCGCGGTCGCCGGCTTCGTGGCCGAACGTGTCGTTGATCTCCTTCAGCCGATCGAGGTCGAGCACCACGACGCTGAAGCTGGTTTTCGCGCGAAGGGCGTGTGCGACGCCCGCCTCGACCTGGCGATCCAGCGAGCGACGATTCGCCAGGCCCGTCAACGGGTCGGTATGCGACTCGTGCTGCGTCTGCTCGAAGCGCGTTGAGTTGTAGATCACCGCGGCCGCCTGATCGCTGACGCGCTCGAGTACGCGCCGGTGCTCGTCGGTGAAGCAGTCGTCGACCATGTGATAGATGACGATGCCGCCAATCAGCCGACCGCTGAATCGCAACGGACACGCCAGCACGGACGCCAGATCCTCGCCATGCCCTGCGCGTCCGTCCGCGCACACGGGAATCCGCAGGGACAGCTCGTTCCACGATTTGGGAGTCGACTTGAACAGCGCTTCGGTGCCGGGACCGTGCGCATACCGACAGGTGTACCCATGCTCGTCGTCACCAAGAAACAGCGCGCAGGTGACGAATGGAATGAGCCGGCTCATCTTCTGCTGAATGAGCGCCATCGCTTCCGCGACGCCGAGGCTCGAGCCGAGCGCCTGCGCGATCTCGTACAGCGTCTGTGCCTC